>Ga0307517_10000041_pt1 | contig 167134 bp, 160 predicted proteins | sample 23_EM_MG_FD_194515 | JGI IMG/M metagenome (GOLD analysis project Ga0307517, IMG submission 194515) | Populus trichocarpa ectomycorrhiza microbial communities from riparian zone in the Pacific Northwest, United States - 23_EM | ecosystem: Host-associated > Plants > Roots > Unclassified...
GTCTTCTATTCTGATATCCAAGTTCCACGCCAAGAACCCACGAACCCTGACCCTGATCTATCGTTACACGATCAGCCTTGACCTGAGATTGTTATCTCCGAACCCTCACGCTAAACGAGTGTTATCATTTAGGAACTTCCTGTCGTTGTGTGCCTTGGACTAACGTCCAGTGCCAAGACCCCGTTACATCCGGAGAGGCTTTTCTTTGGGCGGATTGCGAACTTCCTCCTTGGCACCCGCCGGTCATATCCCAACCCTTCCATCACACGCTTCACAGTATCCGGACTGCATGCATAACCCATCTCCAGGCAGACGGCTTCCCGGCTAAGACGCCGTGTCCTAGAGTCCCTGGTGACGAAGGCCTCCAATCGAAGCTTTTCAGCCTCATCAAATATGGGCGGCCGGCCTGTTCGGAGCAAGTTCGAGGGTGTGCCATTCTCTCTGGCTCGGTGGTATATCTTTAATCCTACTATTAGCACATTACAATAATCTCCGTCAAAGAGAATCTGCATTTCACAAAGACTTTTCTCAAGTATCCTCTCCCTTCCATATAACATACCTTAGCACAGGTTCTTCGATCAATGTTCAAATGCTGGCCAATCCGAGACCAATTCCAACCCGCATCATCATGGAGAGTAATGACTTTAACGCGCTCTTCACGCGTTGTTTCCCGATGCCGGACTCCCTGGGGGTTTTGCTCGCGTGTGCCCTTTTCTTTCATCGTTGTTGGGACTCGTATTTACCGAAATGTTCACAATTGGCGGTAGATTTCACAGGAATCAGAGGTATTGTTTAGAATTAGTGGTATGGTCTATTGCTGTTTAGGTCCACCGAACTCGGACATAGCAATAGGGGTTTGTTGCCAGGGGGGTATGATGGCACGAGTGAGAGCTTGTGTGACCGCGCCCGAGATACCCTTGTACCCGAGTACTCTACTCAAGTAATGGGCCAATATGGGTGTCTTGGCAGCGTCACTGGCTTCTCTGTTCTTGAAAAGCTCGGTAAGTTTGGTCAGAACAATCCCATTTCTTGCTTCGGGGTTTGTCGGTTGTGGTTGTGAAGAGTGGGAACTAAATCTAAAATGAAAAAATGAAAAATATTGGGTTATTTATTTTGGGAGTAAATTTAGATTACATCATAATACCTTTTATCTCTCTCCTCTCTCCTCTGTTTCTGCTCTGTTTCTACTCTGATCCTACTGTCCTTGCCTTTATTTTTAATTTTTACTTTCATCCTTCTCTATCTCTCTCTTTCGATCCCCCCCCCATCTTCCCTTCCACCTTGCTTTGTCTGTTTGGTCCCTCAAAATATTCAAGTTTTTGGGAGCCGTGTTCACGCATTACTCGTCTGTTTGTCTCAATTCCATATCCCCTTATCTACCGTACCAAACCACCCCACTAACTCCTTCCCCCTTCCCCCCCCTTTCTTCAGATAGAAAGAACAAACTCGATTAAAACACAATCTCAAACTTTCAAAATGAAACTCACCGACCCTGCGTCCCTCGGGTTTATACTATTGCCACTCACCCAAGCACTTCAACTCCCTTTTGGAATTCCCGGTTCGGTCCAGGGGATACGCTCGACTCTGGGTGCCTCCTTCAAGGTCCCCGAGTTCATCAAGAAATTCGCCGACCCAATAAGCACTTCACCGCTCTACTCCCTGCACCGCTCGCTCATTGAAATCCCCTCCATCACGGGAAACGAGAAGGGGATCGGGGAATGGCTCGCAAGATACCTCATGAACAGGAACTTCACAGTGGAGACGCAGGCTGTGAGTGAGGACAGGGTCAACATATTCGCGTACCTGGGCAAGAACAGGACTACCCATACACTTGTCACTTCGCACATTGACACTGTCCCGCCGTTTATCCCATACAAGGCTACTTCCAACACAATTTACGGCCGTGGCTCGAATGATGCGAAGGGGTCTGTTGCTTCACAGATCATCGCAGTGGAGGAGTTGATTGCTGAGGAAGTGATTAACGAAGGGGATGTTTCCTTGCTGTTTGTTGTCGGTGAGGAGACGTTGGGGGATGGAATGAAGACTGCGAACTCGTTGGGGCCTAAGTGGAGGGCTGTGATTTTCGGGGAGCCGACAGAGAATAAACTTGCCGTGGGACATAAGGGTATTGTTATATTCGACGTTATTGCCAGGGGCAAGGCCTCGCACTCGGGTTACCCACAACTGGGTGTTAACGCTAATAGCCATCTTATCGAGGCACTGTATAAGATTGAGCATATGATCTTACCGAAGAGTGATCTTCTGGGGGAGTCCACCATCAATATCGGATTGATTCAAGGGGGCGTTGCTGCAAACATTGTTTCTCCTTATGCTAATGCTTCTGTACTTATCCGTCTTGCTGGTGACTTGGACGAGACGTTGGAAGTCATCAAGAAGACAGTTCACGGCCTCCCTGTCGAGTTGAGATTTGTTGGTGTTACTTATGGACCGCAAGAAACAGACCATGACGTCGAGAGTGAGTGCTATCCGCTCGGCTGTTATTAGCCCGCACAGACTAATGCCCCAAACAGACTTTGAAACAATAATCTGCTCTTACGGAACTGACGTCCCAAACCTTCATGGCGACCACAAACGCTACCTATACGGTCCTGGCTCGTACGTTCCTCCACTCCCTATTTCCATTCCCGTTGACAGCTAACGTTCCATCAGAATCTTCACAGCACACAGTGACAACGAATACGTCCTAAAGTCTGACCTGACTGAGGCCGTCGCCGGCTACAAGAGACTTATCAAAGAATCCCTCTGGCCGACAAAGCGTGTGCCTGCCATTGTCGACAAAGTGATGAAAGAGGAAACAGTTATTGCACCAATTAGCCGGAGTGCTATCGTTGGCGATAAGTCTTCATAGGCCATTGGGCTGCATTGGAATTGTTTACTTGTAACCAAGGATTAGTGTAAAAGCGTGGCTCTTCTTTTTCTTTTATGCTCTTCTTTTTCTTTCCCGGGCGCCTCCGTCTGACCCGGAGTCTTCTTCATGATGGTTGCCTCACCGAGATATCATTGACGGATCGGTTTTTTCTCGTGTTCCTTATGTGGAGTTTTTGCACTTTCTCTGGGCGTATGTTTGGCTTGGTTGCTATTTTTTATTCTTATTTTGCTCCCTCCATCTCTTGCTACCACTTCATTACACCAGTTCATTGCTGGCCACTTAAATCCTTTTATCACCGTTCACGTATTATCACTCGAATGCAGTTTTTGCTTGTATACTTCTCTTGTAGTAGCATAAGTATCCTCCTGCGGGGACAGCTTGTTACTAGATCATACTAATAGTTACTGGCACCCAAATATGTATATATGTATATAAGAAAAAATCCCATGAGCCAACTTAAATTATCAATACACCCTTTATGCAAGACAAACAAACAAATCAAGTTAAAAAACAGGCAGACGGATAAAGTCTCTCCGTAGAAAATCCCGTCCTGTCTGTTCCCGTTCCCTCATGTTCAGGTGGTGGGGAACAAACAATGACAAATGTAGCCTCATCGTGAACTGACCTCCCTCCCATTCTCGCAGGAGGGGGTGGGAGAGCGGGGGAACTATGCGACATCACTAACTCCATAACATGATACACAGAACAATTCCCGGGAAAAGATGAAATAGTGGAGCAGTACTAGTATGCGATCGTAAGAAAAAAAACACAAGTGAAGGAAATAAGACAGGGGGAGGGAGGTACACGGCGTTTGGGCTTTTCGTTTCGTTTTTTGGCAAGGCAGGACTGAAACTAGGCCAGTCTATCCCGTTCAATTTTTTATCATCATCGTAATCATCCTCGGTATCGGGAGGGGAAAAGGGTGAAGGTAGATGATAGAAAAAAACGAATAGGAAATGCGGATAGGGGGGATACTAAGAACTAATAATGGTAGTGAGTATGAAGGAGAAAGCAACAAAAGAGAAATCCTCGATCTAAATACCCTAACATAACTTTTGTGTTTTTTTCCCCCGGAAAAAAGGGCCAGCTGTGACAGACAAAGCAAGACAAAAAACCTTGAGCAAAAAAAAGATGAGATATGTAAGATTTTATGGAAGAGGGAAAAATGGGAAAGAAAAGAAAAGAAAAGGAGTAAAAGTGAAAAGGTGGCGAGGGGTTTCTTTATTCCGTTTATTGACGAGGAGGGGAGCTATTAATATGTTGGAACAAAGCGCCGAAAAGCCTCTCAATCTGTAAAGTGTAAGCTAGCTAAATCGCTGGTCACAACCCTTTTAGGGAGCAAAGCAATTACCTCAGGCGCAGTCTTGATGAACGGTAGCTGCCAAAAGTCGTACGTTGGGTTCTTGAGCAACTCCAGAAGTGTAATGATTAACCCCCAGGGGTGGGGGCGATGGACAATCAATCTTTCCAGCAAGACGCGGGTAATTTGTTGCCTCACATCGGACTCGTAGGATTTGCCCTGGACCTGGCCGAAGAGGTAGAGCAACAGATAGCTGAAGTAGTGAGTGTGGCTGTTGGGATAACGCAGGTGATTCGCAATCGCACTCAAGAAAAAATATCTGGCCTGAGGCTTTAGGTCACTTGCGAACCGTGAGAATAAGGCGGTATGTGGGCTTTGCGCTTGGAAAGTTGAGCCTCCCTTTGTAGTGGCCTCGCGGATGGCCTCCATACCGAGATACAAAACAAGGCTGTTGATAATGGCAGTGTCTACGGTGATTGTAGCAAATCCGAGTCCAGTCTCCTTTCTAGGCTCTGTATCTAACATTTCCACGATTCCTTGAATCGTTGCATTTGTTAAGCCCTCAGGGGAACTGAGGCACGAATCCAGCAACTGCTTTATCCCACTATCGATAAGAGGTCGGAACACATCCCCACCTATTTTGGGAGCCTTTTTGACCTCTGGCAGGCGATCAACCTTCAACCCTGCCGTGAATGGATCTGGGAGGTCCGAGAGCGAGGATGGATAGGCAGACAATATCAAATTGCGAAGTTGTGTGCAATGAACCGGAATGACCTCGCAGATTGAGAAATGCCATTCAGCGAGAAATTCCGGAAAGTCGTGGTGTAGCACCAAAAGAACCCTGAGAATCCCTCTATAAAGTAACTTTACGACTGGCGGAATACTGCGTTCTTTCAGTGGCGCACCAACATAGACTAGAAGAGTCTCCAGAAGCTTCGCGAATACCGGCCAGCCCTTCAAGAGTGTTAATATTGGCAGGAGAGTTGGCCCTGGAAAAAATCTCACCTTCTCGCCCTCAAGCCTGAGCAGTTTGGGCATGAAGTAGCGATGGCAAACTAACGTCATCCAGTGGAAACTGAACATAGGAAAGAAAACCGGCTGAATGGTTAAAAAGCATTCCGCAAAAGTCTCCAATATCCTCTCATGGTACCCCTTCATCTGGCTTTCGATTAGGTGATATTCGTACAACATACTAGAGAAGAAACGGAAAAACACTTTCTGTGAGAAGTGTTCGCCGCGGGTCTCGTGATGGTGGTTGAAGACAAAAACGATGAGGGCCAAGGTGCTGTTTAGATAGTCTGCCTTGTCAACTGCTTGCCCTTTCTGATCGCCTTCCCCTTGGTACTTTACAAGGAGGACGACTAGCTTCGCAAGAGCGTCAATGGGAATATAGCAGTTAGTCGCGGCTGTCGGGTTAGTACTGGTTGACTGTTCATATTCAACAATGCAAAATTCGATGCAAGTCCGAAGAAACTCGCAAGAGGAGGCCGTATCAGCTAGGGCTTTACTCTGATGAAGTTGCATGATGAATGAGGAGTAATTCTTCTCCGTCGTCAGAAGATACTGGCAGAGAGATATCCACTCAGCGAATATATACTCAATCTGATCCCGCTTCTCGCGATCCTCAAGATCTATATCTTGCTCTTCCTTGTCCGAATCTTGAAAGTCACCAGCCAATTCAAGAGCCACTTTGTTGGTGGGGTCTTGCTTGAGCCAGCTACCCACGGCGTCAAGTGATGATGCAAAATCAGCTCTCAGAGCAAGAGGATTTTGACCAGTGACGGTCTCTTTGAGTAGCTGTGACAGGAACTCTAACGCTGCAGGCTTTCCCGCGTTAATTGACCGTGCAACGGTGGCGTCAAGATGAGCGAGCGCAAAGAGTTCGGTCTTTAGAAGCATAACTGTAACTGGGACATTAAACATCCGCTGCACAAATTAGCATCAAATAAATGCATATATAGCAATAGGAGCGTACCTCATCGTCCTGGCCTTGGGAAAGCCACATAACGACGTCTTTTGCCGTTAGTGGAGAAAGCTCGCAAACCTTCTGTAGGAGAAGCCCAAGCGCTTCAACCTCCATTTGATTTTGCGTATCCGTATACAGAATGAGGCACACAGAGGAAGCTACGGTTGTACAGATAGTGTCTTTGAGGCGAGGCATGTTGGGTTGTGCCAGGGACGCGTTGCTTAGTATAGCTTCGATGAACTGAAAAAGTGGGTGCTCCGCATGTAGGTCCTTGAGGTGTTGCTCACGGCATTCTTTGGCAAGCTTCCGCACCTCGCTCAAGAGAGCCTAGGGGAAATATGGCATTAGAACAGCAAACTTCCTGGATGCATCACAAAACTTACAGTAATTTTAGACTGGATTTCCTTCTGACCAGCGTCTGAGACCCCAGGCGATTGTTGGGAAGCTCTCTGCTGTGCCTGTGGGGGTTCCACAACCGTACTACCACTTGGCAAGAAGTCGTTTGGGAAAGTGCTTTCGAACGAATTTCTGGCACCCTCCGGGTTTGGAGCTCTCGCCATCCTATTGAAGTCTTCATACATGCTCAATTGTTGGGGGGAGAGTCCACCTGGCTTCAACCTGAACTGATCTGGGAGATGAAGTGCAACCTGAGAAACATCAGGGGAGACGAATGGTCGATTAGTTCTCAATTCCCTGTGCCGTTTCCTCAGTTGATACGCTTGGCTCAACCCATCGTCAATATCTGGAATAGCTCGTTCCTGGGCAGCCTTTTCGATGATCTGACATGCTATATCAATATTATCGTTGACACACACAGAAATTGTTTGATCTGTGATGACTTGCTCATTGTATCCACTCTGGGCAAGTAGAGCACGGATGTTATTCTGCATGCTCATCCGCAGCGGGTCCTTGCATGTAACAAGAGCTAGACTTCCGGCAAGATGCTGAACAACGATGTGTGCGGCGTTCCTCATCTTTCCTTCATCACCTTCTGTGGCAAAATCCTTCTGGATGAGTTGAGATGTCGAAATGCTAGCAATAGTAACTGATCTCTCAACTACTGGTCCGATAATCTCCCGAATGGCACGATCTATGGCTAACTGGAGAATGCGTTTAATAGCAGGGTGTTGAACCACCGAACTGACGATCACATGGTCGGCAAACCCGGCGGGAACCGGATCTGAGGTGGGAGAAAAATCTTGTGGCTGTAGAGAAAGATCCTCAACAACCGGTAAACCCTCCTCCTCTTTCTCCGCTGGCCTATCTCGAGTTTCTCGTATGTCTGTGGAAGGTTCAATGGCTTTGATGTCCAGATCCAGGTTTTTGCAAAGGACTTCAATCTCAAATTTGAGGTTGAGTTTGAGCTCAACATGTTGATAGAGCTCAACCAAGATTCGTATGATAGCCATTAGCCAAGGGTTAGGGGGTCTGAAGACTGTCGATTTGGTTGATTGCTCCAAAACTTTACAAGTGAAGGGAAGGACAACTGTGAGCCTCTCGGTAACAAATCCTTCAATGAGCAAATCTCTGAAGGAGATATTTTTAAACTTTATCGGCTTATCCTTTGCGATAGTCAACCCTCCTAGCCAACAAGCCAGGTTCTTCAAATGTGCCCTCTCGTTCGAGCTGTTTAAAGTAGCCTCCGCATTCAGTAACTTAATAACATTGACATACGTTTCGCGCAAAACCTCTGCTGTTAGCCCCTTATCGTTGTATTTGTCCAAGAGATCGAGGTATAGTTTGTGGTAGTTAGGCTCAAGCTTGGCCCGTTCCACAACCAAGTAGCCAGCAAACCACTGGTGATGTTCCTCGCGCAAATGCTCCTTTAAAAACTCCAGCTTTTCTTCCAAGTTAGAATGGGAAACGTTGTTGACGATGAACAAAACCCTATCTTGCACTTCCTCATCAGGCTCGGTATAAGCTGATGGATCTCGAAATGGCATAGTGGGGTCCAAAGACCGAAATGGAGGGTGTTGTGGTGATTCGGGAGACGAGGCATTGGAGTCGCCATTGGTTAGCAGAGCTCCCGGCTCCCCTTGATCAACATTGCCGTTCACCGATGGTTCATTTGGCCGGTCAACATTGCCACTGATAACATCTTGAGCAATCTTCCATATATCTGTCCCTTGAAGTCCCGGGACTTGTGCAAGCAGGCCGCAGTAAGATTTCCATTCTTTAAGCCTGTCCTTGAATTGAACTAGGGCCTGTAAACCGAACTTGTACATTGTCGAAGAAGGGTCGTGATCACGGACAGCTTGCCATACCATCGCCAGGGCAACCCGTAGAGGAATATCATCAATGAGCTTGTAGACAATAATGCTGCCAAAGAGCACAGAAGTCGTTGCAAGTGCTTGGAGTGGATATGAAGGGTAGCAATGATACTCATCAAAGAGACCGTGTATCATACAAGCAAAGAGATCCTGATCTTGGGGGACTGAGGACGCTTTTAACTGGCGAAGATAGGTGACCATCTCACTGATTTCAGTCTCCTGGCTATACATCATCTTGTAATTTTGTTGCATTTCTTTGTCGACGATGGGAGGGAATGTATTGCTCTCAGAATTATTCGCTAAGATGATGGAATCCATCCCACAGCCAAGATTGATTAGCCGCGGATAGGCCTGGATGCACAAACGTTGGGTTTCCGTAACCTTCTCTTGCATATCTTGGGTCATTGGCGGATGACTACATAAACAGTCAGTGGCAAGTAGAGTTATTGTGGACTGGAAAACTCACTTCTTATCGAGCAGAGTAAGGAAAGTGTGAACGGGTCCGACCCTAAGACTAACCATAGTGGGCTTTCCACCTTCTCTCGTCTGAATATACTCTGCTTCCGCCTTGACCCGCAAGAATCGGTAAGTTTCTGTTACAAAGTCGCTTCCATGTTTGTTGATCATTTCTTGAAGCCACTTTTCGAGATTCAGATATTCCCTTCTGGCTGCCAAAGCTCCAACATCAAGGACGAATGGCGCATTCTTAACTTCCAAGAGATCGCTAAGACATCGAAGCTCCTGAGCAATATCCAGGATACGTGTGATATTCAGGTTGTTCCCCAGGTGGTAGTCAACAAACTGGCCGATAATAAATGGCCTGTCGACATGCCAAAGCCGCCAAAACACCAGTTGATGACTTGTGTGCCCTTCGAAAAACATATTGAACAGATTATTAATGACATGTTCTAAGCTTTCAGGCCAAGGCTTAGGTATCATTAAGGCTCCACAAAGAAGCAATTCCGGTGTGAACTTAGCAGCCTTGTCCAGCTCCGCTTGGGCTGCCTGTTTGACATCAGGGGGAATTGACTCATGTAATGCAAGATGGAAAAGAGCATCCACAGCGTCGAGGGATATTAGCTTGTGTGTTTCGAAGGTAGCAACCATAAGCTTGAGGCTACTATTGGAAGATACGAAGTCCGCTGAAGAGAACACTTTTCGAATACCGGGAATCCTCTTCACGTCCAGGTTTTCTGCTTTAATATACCCCCTGAGAACAGACCACTGCGACCGCGGATGCTTCCATCTGCCACCCCAAAGTTTGTAGATAGGAAAGTCGGGATCGGTGTTTCCATGCTGCAAAGCGGTGAGAATAACATGCAATCCTTCCGTTCCCTCTAAGACAAAACCCTCTCTATCCAAACCCTCGATCACACGCTCCCAATTAAAAGATTGTGGTAAATTCTCATGCTGGAGAGCTCGCACAAAAATATCTGCGTGCCACTCGATGGGATTTCTTGCCGTGGCCATCAGAACCAACATATCTGTCATCTCATTTTCCGAAATCTGAACCTTCCACTTGCGCTTGAGAACCTCTCTACAATTTTCCAACGAGTTTGTACTCTCCGGTCCCAGCACAGAGAATATATGGACCAGTGACTCTTGCTGCCGTAGCTTCTCAATCGGCTCGGTGACATGGAGGATTTCGGGTGGCAATTGCATATTTTTGTAGCGTGACCTCGCAGCATACGAAATTTCCAGTCGTTTGAGATTATCGGCGAACGGATATACCGGTTCTCCTAGTATTTGGTCGATGAAAAAGGCAATCCCCTCCGGCTTCAGTTCAGGGTGTTTGGAGGGGTTAGCTAAAATCTCTAACATTGACCTGAACGACTTGTGAATGATCTCATAAGCTTTGACGCAGATAGTTAGCAATCTTCTTTCTGTGTGGATGGAGAAAATAAGGTTGGTACCTTTGTTGCGGAGGTCGTGTCTCTGACTCTGTTTTAAGCCCACCGCCAGTATGCATTTTTGCAGGCTGTCCAGCCCAAAATGACTGAGGAACACTGCCAGATCAAAATCCCTCGTCATCTCACCATCGTTAGCCATTCCGGCAATCACATCCGCAAATTTTTCCTTCGCGTCTTGTGGTGAACTTGCGATCTCTTTAATCGTCTCTGTCAAGAGACGATGATTAGGATTTGGTGACGACCGGCTACTAGTTGACGACATAATATATGAGTAGTTGTTAGAGATAAGTTTCCGCATGGTCCTATTATTGATCTCTACGCTGTCGTTCAGGAGCTGAAGCAGTGGTGCCTAATGTTAGCAATTGAGAAAAAATGGGAGGATGTTGTGAATTATGTGCTAAGGTCTCCATAATATAACATAGAGCCGTACAAAAGGGCAAGTATAACGAGAACTCACCCGTCGAATTTCTTTACGTTTGTTTTCGTAGTTGCTCTCAGTCAAAGTACTTATCAATAGGTTGAAGTACGCAAGGCCTAATGTGAGACGCGGCGGCCCCGCACTCCCGGTTCCACCAGCGCCTTCAGGGGGCTTCGCCGTTGAGCTTGTAAATTCTGACGGTAGCGTTATGGAGGAAGGCGTAGACAGGACCTGGGAAGGCTGTTGCTGAGAAGACGACGAGAGAGCAGCGTTACTTCTTGGGTCAGGAATTCCGGAAACGGGGGAGTTCTGTGAAGTAGCGTGGGCACCCTGGCCAAAGGCAGAGGTCGAAAAGGACTGATGTAGGTCGGAGTTGCTCGGGAGATGGAGACTCCGATACTGCGATGAGGAAGAGAGAGAGTGAGGAATGGCACCGAGAGAGGCGTGATCGGATGCGGATGGAGGTTTTTGGTGCGGGTAATTATGGATATCAGAAGTGGTATTATTTGAAGGTGTTGAGCTGTTCTGCGCTGTCATTCTATTGGCGATGGGGACCGCTGCTCATTCTTTTTCGGGTGTGTGGGAGGCGGGAGGGGGGGGGGGAGCGGGGGTGGGAGGCAGGAGACGAGGGATGCGTTAGAAGCGAAGGGGGGGATGTAGTGGAAGGATGTGTGTGTGGGGGGGGGAATGCTTTTGATGAAGCGCGGTGCTAAGTAAGTTGCAGTCGGTAGGATGCGGCGAAAAGTGTTTGGGAGGGGGATGCCGGCGTCGTGGCTCCTACCGTTGAAAATATAAAATACCGGTAGCCCTTACTCAAAGCTCAAGCACAAAGGTCGTACCGTAGGGCAAGTACGGTAGGTGTAGCAGCGAGTGGTAAAAAATGAAAATTAGAGGGAAATGTAGCTATCGTAGTGGAGATGAAGCAGTGATAGGTGGCGAGCAAGGTCCAAGGGGTAGAGAGCTTGTATCGGAGTAAAAGTAAAAGCACGGGAAGTATAGAGGAAGGAGAATGTGCAGGATGTGTGTATGGAATGGGGGGAGAAGATTGAGGAATAGGGTGATAGAAAGATTGATCTTGAAAGAATTGGGTACTTTAATGGATGTAAAGTAGGAGGGGGGAAGAAGAGGAGGAGTGAGAAGAAAGAAGAAGAGACAAGTAGTGAGTTGAGATATTGTACCGTACCGGTATCTTGGTGAATGTGTGATGGCTGCTGATGAGCCGGAAAGGGCTCTGTCTTTTAGCAGACAATACTTTTGGTCACGCCCCGACACAAAGCGTATGTAGAATGTATACTTATCTACTTATACTTATTTAATAGTAGGCTGTGTTGCATGAGGAACTTTAGACACGAGCTCACAAAGTACCAGTACGGTATCCAAGGCTCTCGTTCGCTCCAAGAGGCATCGCCCCCAGAGCCACCCTGGCACCTGTGCAGCAGCAACATTCACCACCGCTCAACTCAATTCATGGTGGCAGTATCTGAGGGCGGGTCGAGATATCGCTTAGTAAGCCTAGGGCGAGGGGAGGAGCAAAACAACAGCATTGGCTACAAAAGCGCGACTTGGGCGTCTGGCGTGGGTGATTATTATTAAAAAATTGAACTGGATAGGGTATCGCTGCGGTAGGCGAGATAAATGGCCCAAAATATGATATCATGACTTAATCAACCAGTGAATCTCCAATATATCAATATCTTATCGTATTTAGGGCGTGCGAAGAGGAACTTCCTGAATTACTGCCTGGCTCCATCAGTATCTGGATTACTCCTTATGATTGCCCACCTCTTATCTCATCTTCCTTTGGGATCTGTACCTGTGGAAGCTTTCTCCTATCGTAGTAGAGAGATATTGGAGAGTACGGAACAGGCATAGCATCAGAGTGCCTATGGCAGCTGCCGGCACTGTGACAGCGGATCTGCTCGTAATTGCAGCGCCGTATCGGTATAAGCCTTAGTTACGGTATCATAGCATTTCGAGCAAACAAACCCTAAACCACAACCTAACTGAGGCGATAAAGTAAGGAGCTGTATCACAGGTGTCAGGGGTTGATGTTTTCCCAGAAGACAGGGATTAACTTTGAAGCTTAACCTGAATTAACTGTTCGAAGTCCTATTGAAAAACCTATGTGCGGAATCTTTGCTGCGCATACAAACAAGTGCCGCACCGTAAGTTACCGGTTATGAAGGGTCAATTTGGGTTAAGGTAGCCTACAAAAATAATCACTCTCTTGTGCGAAACATCTCTCCTCGGGCGCTTGTCCGCACTTTGTCTGATCCTTGGTGACAGGGCGGTCGTCAAAAATTTTTTAACTGCTTTATTTACCTTTTTTTATATTACAATATCATGGACCCGTCTCCATAGCAACCATGCTCAGCTGGTAGAATAAACACAATTCAGCCTCATTTGTGGCCAAGCGAGAGACAACGACATCTCTCCGTACACATACTCCACAGCTTTATCTACTGTCTAATATCCACATACGAGCCCCCCTCCTCCACTCCGCATCCGATTCTCATCCCAAGAAATAGCCAGCGATAGTGCGTGTCCTTGGAGCTGCAGCAATTCCCGTTTGCTTCCTGTAGGCATTCTCGCTGCCTCCTTGCTTCATTCCACACTCACTTTACGATCTTAACGACTGTTACGAGCTCCTCTAATACGCTATGACACGATTACAGCGGCAGCTTATGTCTTCGGACATGTCTGAACCATCTGTCTCGCTATCTTGTGTGTATTCACCTCCATTCCATCCCTCCTCCTCATCGGCCCCTCACTACGTTTTTTTCAGGTCACCTATCTAATATCACGAGACGAGACAGTTGCGAACAATTTCTGGGGAAAGGATGATGCTGGCGTTGGTCCTCTCCTACAACGCATGCATGATGCGAAAACTACATGTGAAGAGTTAAAGGCTTTTTATACTGGTAACTGCTTGTATTCCGCCTTTTCAAGGGAGTTGGCTAATTGTTGAATAGCACGAGCGGCGATTGAAGACGAATTCGCTAGGAAGCTTTTGGCACTCTCGAAGAAGCCCCTTGGTTCTGTTGAAACGGGGACACTCAAGATTTCTATGGATGTGCTCAGGGCAGAAGTCGAGTCTATGGGAAAAGCTCATCAAACAACTGCTGATCAAATGAAAACCGAGTTAGAGCAGCCTCTGACGGATTATTCAGGAGCTTGGCGAGAGCGACGGAGAATTGTCCAGGGAACCTGCGAGAAAATCCTTCAATCGAAAATGAAACAAACGAACCAAGTGAATAAGGTATTTCCACCCTATGGTCACGAAGGAAGGAAGGAACGAAGGAAGGAAAGAAGCATGGCACTAATGAAACTGGGGGTGCATATTAGACTCGGGATCGTTATGAACAGGATTGCTTGAAAATTAAAGGTTATCTCGCTCAAGGGCATATGGTGATGGGACAAGAAGAACGCAAGAATAAGGCCAGGCTGGAGAAGACACAGGCCGCCTTGGTCACTTCAAATGCCGAGTATCAGGAAGCGATCAAAGCATTAGAAGGTACCACTTCCAGGTGGAATAAGGAATGGAAACAAGCTTGCGACGTACGTTCGGTTGACTTCGCCTTGGGTAATGATCTTGCTGACACCTTTCACAGAAATTTCAAGACTTGGAGGAAGAAAGGATCGACTTCTTAAAGGCTAGTCTATGGACTTTTGCCAACATTGCCTCCACCGTCTGTGTGAGTGATGACCAGGTGAGTTCGACACATGCCCTTTGCGTTGTGCAGATCTAACCCCTGAACAGTCTTGCGAGAAGGTCCGAGTGTCCTTAGAAGACTGTGAAGTGGAAAAGGATATTACATCATTTATACTGGATCGTGGGACAGGCCAAGACATCCCAGGTAGCCGCTGCTGTTCTCGGATTACGCTGTTACACCATTGACCTTTTCTTAGATGCACCCAAATACATCAATTTCTGTCGAGGGGACCTATCAGATGATGGAGCCTCCGAAACCCAGGAAGAAAACTATAGCGTGGCTCAGTTCCCTCGCACAGGAAACCCAACATTTAGATCTGCTTCACCAAATCCCTCTACCAGCTCCTCGTCTCAAGCTGAGCCAGAACCGGAGCAAGTTCCGAGCACCAGATCCCGTGATCGTGCACGCCGTGAGCCAGAAGGGATTGAGTACAAGTCGCAGGATCAAGCGAGTCGTGATCACGGGCATCGTGAACACGATCGCCGCCCCGGCCGTGATCACTTGAGAAACAAAGGGCCACAGACTCCCCCGGCCAACCGAGAAATTGCGGGCAATATTACCCCTGGCTCAAGGTCTCGCCGTGATAGCCAGTACCAACAATCTGGTAACGCTTCAACACCATCAAGGTCACAGCGATACGAGAGGGAAAGGCAAGCCGCTCAGAATGCACCTCACAATGAATATCCTCTTGATGGGATGACCATGTATTGTCGTCCTGGAAATATGATTTCTGATAGTGGCTCAGGTGGCAGTCCTATTGCGCGCCCTCCCAGTAGCCATGCCTCTGGGAGCGATTGCTCCAACCCAACCTCTGTTTCCAGTGGGAGTGAGGCTCCACCAGTTGCCGGAGGGGGAGGTCAACGATCTCCAGTGAAACAGCAGCCAGCACATAGAGAAGAAGAGAAACTTGTTGGGAAACGGAAAAGTGGTTTTTTCAGCAATGGCGGGCCATTTAGAAGGAAGAGCAAGAGCGAGAAAGGGCAGCGGCACCAACTCCAGCTACAGCAGCAGCAGCAGCAGCAGATGGCGCTCCAAGAACAACGTCGTATGGAGGCTCAGCAACAGCCAGAATCACCTGTCAGGCTCCCACCATCGTTGAGAACTCGCGGCACTTGGTCCCCAGCCCCACAGAGCAACTCGCCTTCAACGAGTTCCAGACACCAGCAAGGATACGAGAGTAGCTCTGCAAATAGACGGCAGCGTCAGCCACAGCAAAGGCCTAGTGACGAACAACACGACAGCCCTGAACCAATCGATCCTAGGGCTAGTCTTGCGCTTAATGTCGGTGGGAATGTATTTGACGTGGCAGCGCCAGAGAATAACAAAGGGGGACAATCTGCAAAAGCTCCTGGGGAAGATGAGTTAGCTTTGGATCCTATAGCCCAGGCCCTAGCAGAACTCAAGGGCGTGACAAAAGGGTCCGCTCCACCCAGGAACACTGCGGATCGGTTCTTTGGGCTAGCAACACCTGCCCCTGCGGCGACACCAGCTCCTGGAGTGAACCCGGCTATAAACGCAGCACAACGAGGGACCCCACCACCAAATTACGCTCCTAAGACTAGCGCTCTAGGTCTCCCGCCACCCGCCTTCACATCACAGCAGATGCAGGAAACTACCCAAAGATACGTTAACCAACGAGACCATATGCTCGATGGCCCACAGATGCCTGCGGCTATGGAGGAAGCGCCAAGTAGAACCGGGTCTGGACGGCAGAGAGCCAGGACAATGGAAAACCTACGCACACAATCTAGGCAAAGCTCTCGCGAAGTGTCTGACAGTCAACAAGATCGCAGAACAGCCAGTCCAATTCCTAACAGAAGTGTCAGCCCCCGTCCACAGCTTTATGGTGATGACAGGTATCGCAGTAGCTCCCCCCAGCCAATTACATATAATCGTTCGGCATCCCCTAACCCTTACACACAATCCCGTCCCGGCACTTCCAATACAAACCGGGGCCAGTACACAGCTTATTCCCAGCGTTCCCCTTCACCGCTGCCATCTGGGCAAGAGGTTGCTTTGAGCAATTATAGATCACATTCCCCTGCACCCAGTCACCATAGTAGACATGACAGCTATGGATCTAGAGGAAGAAGCCAGGCAGGCAGTGTTCGAGGCAGCTACGATGGTCAAAGCTCCAGGCATAGCTATTACAATGGCGATAATGGCAGCCAGGTGGGTGTAGTTGCAACCTATCAAGGAGGAGGGGGACAAGTCGTCCGTCCCAGGAGTAAGAGTGTTGTCGATACTAGTAGACAATACAGCCGCGACGGCAGGCCAATCCTACATTATGGTAAGTTGTGCAATGACCCGTGCATCGTTATAGTTTCAAAATAGTTAAGGGTTGACCTTATTTCGGAAAAACAGCGAGAGCCATGTACGTTTACCAGGCAGCTATTCCAGAAGAACTTAGCTTTGCCAAGGGAGATATCCTCGCAGTTTTGAGACAACAGGATGATGGGTGGTGGGAGGCAGAGATAGTAGGCGTTCAGGGAAGACCTGGTCTAGTCCCTAGCAACTATCTTCAAAACTGCTAGTTTGATTCGTCGGTTCTGGGGTTTGTTGCCTTTCATGGAATGTGTTTTCATTTCCCAGAGTTTTTCCCCCAAGCGGGTTTAAAACTGGCCAAAAGTACGTCTAATTTTTTTTCCCTTTTCTCATACTATCAAAAGAACGCTCGTTTGGTCTCTCTTCTTTCCACTTTAGCGTTTGGATATTTAGCGGTGTGATTCTTCGACTACTTCTCCTGCACCTCCCTCCCCCACTTTTCCCCTTCCTACTTTCCCAATCCAAATACCACCATGTCTTGATTTCCTTATGTCATTCCCTTGTCTCATGCTCATGACTTCATATACACCATGTCTTGAATGACTTTTCTACCAAGGATATCATGTAACTTATGCGAAAGCAAGAAGCCTAGCTTCTGAAAATGCAGCCTGTTCACTATTTCTGTATGTAATAACTAAAGTAAACGGCTACTGTGTCCAGCAATGCAACAATAAACTTGGTGCAGTTTTCTCTTGTGATGTTGGTTAGAATAGCAACGTGTACAATTATGATCAGTTGTTCCTATTTACATTTTGAAACTGGCACCCGTCATCTCTTTTCCTTGGGCTGCCACCCTCTCTGCTAGACTTGCCTTTAGCATTTTTGAGTTGTCGCTGCAGAGTTCGTAGATTGTTGAGAGGTTGAAGGTCAGACCAGTGAAAGAGGTTCCGCTATCGATTAGAGATTCGAGGACACCCCGGGCCTGCAAGTATCTCATCAGCACAGGATCGAGAATTGTCAAGAAGGGGGAATAATCACCTCCTTCAGATCCCCCGTATACAGTAAACAAACCGCCAAATTGTTACTCGCCATATCCCCACCCTCCCCGATTGTTTCCGTATCGGAGATCTCTTTCCACGCAGCAGCAGCCTCCACCCACTTCGCCTCACCCATGAGTATCAAGGCGCAGAGAATCCTCTCGTGCATATCCTCCCCGCCCACAGCCGGAAGGGCCTGTTTTGCAGCTGCCAGGTTCCCGATGCGCACATACAACAGACATAATACCGCCTTGAGTTCGTGATCATCAGCACTCACTCGGAGTCCTTCTAGGTGTCGAGAGGCGGCCGCCAAGTCACCCATTTCCGCTAGAGCGCTAGCGACGCGAATTCCTAAGTCGCGAAGACGACCTCTCCAGATGGCGATCTCTTCGGCGTTGTATTCTGGGGAGTCGGGTTTCGCTTCGCGCTTCAATATCTCACTGCGGGCCTCGCGGGCCAGCTCGTAATAGAGCGCTATGCTCCGCCGCCAGTCGCTTACGCCGATGGCCTGCAGGCGGACTGCTAGGACGCGGAGCTCCCAGGGGACCAAGTGCCCACCCCGAGAATCTCGGTAGAAGTTGGAACCCAGATCCGAGAATACTTTTATTTCCTGTGCTGCGGTGGAGGTGCTCCCGATGAGCATGAGACTGCTCAGTCGGATGTACCAGAGCTTGAATATCTCCTCTGCGGTAAGTGGAGTTGGAGAGGTGGAATTCGTGAGCTGGTTAGCGGCAGTTATGGCTGCTGCACGGAAGTGCCCCGTTGACAGGAGTGTGTGGAGTGAACTAGATGCTGTGGGTTGGTGAACTGATGTGCGGAAGGCGGCGGGGATGGTGTGCTGAGGGAGCGGGTGGAAGTTCTGGGGGTGGAGGAGGTAGCTGAAGTCTCGGGATATGGTGGGAGGATGCATGTCAAAGAGGCCGGAGGACATCTGTTGTTTAGGGGCGGTAGGAGAGGTGGGTGGGGAGATTGCGGCTGCTGCGGGGGGGGTGGGGGGCGGGTGGTCCTTAAATGGGGGGCTCAGATGGTGTTTATTAGCTCTATTGCCAAGAAGTAAAGAGCAGGGGAGGCTTTGTTTGGCTTGCTTGTTTAGTGAGGGGTGGATAGGTAGCTTACTCCCCGAGGTCTAGGGGACCTTTTGTTCGTCGACGGGGTATAGAGACTATGGGGATCAGGAGCTGTGGCTGGGAAGGAAGGCGGAGACTGACCTCGTCGTTCGTCTGTTGATGAAGTTCTAGTGTGACCTTTTACAGGTGACGTAGGCGGAAGGGAGGACATCCTCATTCAGGGTAGGGAATTGGTGGCAAGCTGTGGGTAATGAAATGCAGTATGATACTGGAACTTTTGTGGTGACAAGTGATGAAGTTGGGTTGGGGTTATTTCGCCAAGATGGTGATGAAAGAATGCGATAAGATAAGATGTCGAGAATGGAAATTAGAATATCAGGTGATGCACACTCCCGGAGTGCATCACCAAATAAAACATTCCGTGCTTGTTAACATACGACACCAGCACGAGGGTGCCAGGGATATTTCGGTAACCAGGTTATTTAGCATTAATAATTATACCCTATGATAATATGATATGATACCAAGTTCGCAGCGTAATTGTGTGCGCAGTATTTCTTGTGGACAAAATTCTAAACAATTGAAATTGAGGCTTCTCCGGGGGACTTCGGAGGGGTTTCTGTCAGTGATAGACTTTACGCGCGTAGCTCAGGGTTCGTCACGAAGCAAATAATCAAGTTGGGCAACCCTAGCCCCAGGCGATCTTTACGACGCTTATCCCCACTGTCATCGTCCTCACCTCCTCGCCTCTTTGCTTCTCATTTTCTCCCTCCTCCTCAACTTCCCCTTTTGTCTTGCTAGCACAACCTTTGAGCTCCCGCCCCTTTCTAGCTTATCAGCTTTGCTTCCCTTTGTTCACATAGAGAGCGTCTCTTGCGTTCTACCACTTTCCGCGCATTATTTTACTCTCGGTCAACTAGACAGATTAGCTAAAGCTGAACTACGGGAACTGAATCGCGGTTGGGCTTCTACCAAACAAAAGCCTCATTTTCCAGAGAAACGCGAGGCTAATACTTTCTTCAACGAAAGGAATTCGTGTCTACAGAGATACTTAGAAGATAAACAGACGTTTGTGCACCATGAATTCACCAAGCGAGTCGTTTGACGAGGAGGGTGAAATTTTCGAAACAGAAGTAGAGAAGGCACCTCCATCGCTGCCTTCCGTTACTGGCCCCAGGGTTGACCGTCTTTCAAGTAGAAACAGAGGCTCGAGATCTCCCGGCATCAACAATTACCGCGGCGGTAACGGTGACACCTATCCTCCTTTTCGCCATGATCACTTCGACCCCAGAGACTACAGTCGTCGACTTGGGAATGGGGAAAACATGCGTGGTGAGAAAAGACGACGAAGCCACGAACGGGGCCCCGATCCCCGACAGCATAGGGTCCACTACGAAGCGAACGGTGACGTTAATATAGGGAGGCGCCCTAAGGTTTCATATGCCGATATCGACCGCTCCGAGCCTAGAGACCCTCCCAGACCTTTCGACCATGATGATAGATACTACCGTGATGCTAAGCGATCTCGTACTCGCAGTCGTTCACCCCCACGAGGACCCAGAGGAGGTGGGAGAGGTGGCAGACGTGGATATTTTGACGATAGCAGACGTGATGGTGGTAACAGGTTCATTGACGGGGGGAGGGAGCGGGACAGAGGTAGAAACGACAGCCGCAGACACTCCCAGGAGCAATCGGGGAGCGAACAAGGAGATCTCCCAGTTCCGTCTGAATTGTCAAAACGAGATGCTGAATACCGCAACAAACAGTCAAACCAGGGGAATGGAGATAAACAGTCATTTAGTTACCGTACTCCTCAGAATGGGAATAGCGGAAGGTCCGCTCAAATCTGCAAGACCATTGGGTTTTCTCCCAAAGCTGAAATTTTGGGGGATGACAGAAACTCGCTTGCTGGGAAGGCTCCGCTTAAACCACCGCCTGAAGAAATGGAGATTGAGGAGCCGGTTGATGAAGTTAAACTGATTGAAGAGCGGCGTAAGAAGAGGGAGGCAATCAAGGCTAAGTATAAGGGACAAGCTACACCACTTCTTGTATCGGCGTTAGCAATTGCTGGGTCAAACCCGGGTTCGCCAGGTATCTCAGAGGGGGAGACTACTCCAGGTTGGTTTTGACACTTTATCTCTTGGTTCTGCTGATTACTCACCTTTTGTAGCTGTAGCATCCCCTGCACTCCCTGATTCTTCGCGGGAAGACTCTCCAACCGGTGCTTTCAACATATCCAAGAATGGTGCAACTATAATCAATGCAGGTTCTATGATGATGGCAACTACTGAGGATGAGGGCCCTTCAGCAGCAGATTACGACCCGACTGTTGATATGCAGGAGGATAACAAACGGTACGAGCAGCATATTCACGATCATGAGGTGCCCTCTGGTGCACGCGGTGTGACCAAAGCCATTGTGGGAGATGAACAGATACCGGCAAGTTTACCAAAGCAAGAACCGCAGCAGGAATCTGCAAAAAAGGAGGATGATGATGATTTTGACATGTTTGCCGAAGGTGACGACGACGATATGTTTGCGGGGCCGATACCAAAAGCAAAGAAGGCGGAAAGCCAGACTAACAAGGCTCATCCCGTTGTTTCTGATGCAAAGCAACTGGATGCTAGTCTATTAGATAACTGGGATGATCCCGATGGGTATTACCGGGTTATACCTGCTGAGCTTCTTGACGGCCGCTACCGGGTGCAAACAAATCTTGGTAGAGGAATGTTCTCAGGTGTAGTACGAGCCCTGGATTTGACAACTCAGAAGCTGGTGGCTATCAAGATCATTAGAAACAATGAGACGATGTATGCTCTTTATATCTTTACTCTCCTTTTTTATTATTTTACGATACTAACAGCATTGCAGGAAAAAAGCTGGGTTGAAGGAAATTGATATATTAAGGAAATTGATGGAAGCAGATCCGGATGATAAAAAGCATCTGGTCAGGCTAGAGAGATGCTTTGAGCACAAGGGCCATCTCTGTATCGTCTTTGAAAACTTAAGGTATTTCCGTTGCACGCTGAGTTCTCCGTTCTTTACTAACTGGGTTTAGCATTAATCTACGTGAAGTGCTCAAAAGATATGGGCGAAGTGAGGGTATTAGTCTAATGGCAGTTCGTTCATATGCTCAGCAAATGTTTCTCGGGTTATCGCTCTTGCGGAAGTGCAATATACTCCATGCAGATCTGAAACCGGACAATGTTTTGGTAGGGTTCAATCTGGGCTGTCCACATTATTGTCATGCTAACTTTGTTGACGCTAGGCAAACGAAAGCTGCAATATGCTCAAGATTTGCGATCTTGGATCTGCATCCGATGCTTCGGAAAACGAGATTACTCCTTATCTCGTGAGTAGGTTCTATAGAGCACCTGAGATTAGTAAGTAATCATTATTCCCATTACACTTTCCTGACGCTGATACCTTCTATAGTTCTAGGTATTCCCTATGACTTTGCTATCGACATGTGGTCCATTGGATGCACTCTCTACGAACTATTCACTGGGAAGATTTTATTCACTGGTCGCACCAATAACCAGATGCTGCGTTCGATCATGGAGTGCCGTGGAAAATTCCCACAAAAAGTGCTTCGTAAGGGAAAATTCACAGGTTTACACTTTGACGATATGCTCAATTTCAGGAGTGTGGAGAATGATAAGATCACCGGAAAGGTAAACGCTAACTCATTTAATGTGTCCTCCCAAGCTCTGCTAAAATTTCTGCTCGCATAGGACATCACTAAGACACTTACCTTCAACAAGCCTGTCAGGGAGCTGAAAACAAGGCTCCTAGCCGCAGCATCGCCGGGAATGACGGATGCAGAGTCGAAGGAACTAAATGGATTTATCGATTTGTTGGACCGGTGCCTAAACCTTAATCCTGAGCGACGTTGCACTCCAGTCGAAGCGCTCAAACACCCGTTCATACATCGCACAAAGTAGGTTGGGTAGATAGGTGATCTCATAAATTCTGTGCCTCCAGCTCTTGCTATGATGCTGGGCTTTTCCTTCTTCCTTTAATTATACCTCCCTTTTATAGTTATTAGAGTTTCGTGACGTGGCTTTGTTAGATCTTTAGCGTATTCTATATTATTATATGTTAAATTCGAATGGAGACGGGGCTCGATGGCTGTGCTGTGCGTGTGAGATCACATTGGAGGCTGAGGGCATGAGGTGTTGGAGCTATATCATTGATCTGAAATTTTCTTGCCGGCACAGAATTAGTAGCTATTCGCTTGTCTTCTGGTTTCTCTGAGCCTTGTATACCAGTTTCGTCCACCCTCCCCTAAGAAGTACCGAGCCTTAAGTTAACTCATTCATTTTGTGCAACGGCTAGCACTCAGACAATGTAGTCCATACACTTCTCGCCGTAAGAGCCTACCCAGCAAAAACGGAGAGGGGCAACAGTTCCCCTTCCGCGACTACTTTACCTGAATAAACGCTTGTTTCAGAATTTTGGAACGGAGGGGAAACGGTCATTTGTATGGGGCAACGGAATGGAACCGTCGTATCCAAACAGGCTCTAAACTGGTGGGGCACCGCACGGGTCGGTAAATCGTGGCAGCATATAAATCACGATATCGACAAGCGGCATCTTGCGTCAACGCCTTTCATGCCGAGTAATCATTTGCTTCCCGAGCGCTGAGCTCTCCGTGTGCTCCGTGAGTGTACTCGTAGCCTATCACTGACCCTTCCCTTTCTGCTAACCCCCCCTTTCCCCTTCCCTAGTTGGACCCCTCGCTGTGCATCCCCCTTCCCGCATACGCTTTTTTTGGTGACCGGCAGTGGTTATGACAAGAGTGAGCAGCTCCCCACCCAGGATGTTGGCACAGGCAGGCTTAGTATAGCGATTGTCGACCGCGAGTGATTTCTTGTGATATGTGACTACCAGGCATCACACTAATTTGTAGGGTCTTGGTTTCTGATTCCCGCCGCTACCGGTACAAGTTGTTGCGGATTAAGCAACAGTGGACGGATTAAGCAATATCGGATGGAGAGAGCCCACAGAGTTATAGCCGGAAGAGAGTTCACATACCGCTTCTCCTTGCTAGGAACCTGACGGTGCGAGATCTACGCTGGTGTTTTGAGTAGGGAAGTGTCAATCCGCCCAGGAGCCGGCGCCCCACCGGGGCTAGCACAGCATCGAAACCCCAGAGCATTTGTGGTTTACTTTCCTTACTTAACTTTGTTAAGAAAATAGGTTTGAGGCGATATGTGGTTTGCCGGGGTGCAACACTCACCCCTGTAGACGATCCAGCCATCCCAGCGTCATAAGATCTGGGCAGCACTCAGATTTGGGGTTTTTTTTTCTTTTTCGGTTGTTCAGCTTGAAGGCAATGATAATAATGACGGTGGGGGAACCGGTAAAGATTCCCGGGTCGAAAAGCCTCAAAAATATAGATCTAGTAGTATTTTCCCGCCCGGGGTTACTATCAGGTTTGTTGAGCTACCTCTGCTACCTAGACGATGGTAAATCTGTGAGGAACAAACATGCGTACCAGCTACCGTACGTCAATCAGGATCGAGAATTACATCTGCTCGTAGGTGCACCGTATACTGGCGTTCAAAAATATTTGGCTTGCCTTCTCTGAGGTCCTCTTTCAATTTTCAATTTTCAATTTTTTCTTATTCCCAATCTTTTCCGCGTCTTCATAACTTAGGACGGGAGGTATTCTATCGTATGTGTTTCGTGTTGCAACGGTCCTGGTGCGCACCTTAGGCGCAATACACCATAAAGGGGAGGATATAGCCCTTAACCCGATTACTGTGTGCTTTCAATGTGCGTCCATTTTTAATTATGATACCTTCTTCAGCGACCGGCAGGGCATCCCGCTGGGGACCACGGCCCCCGGAGATACTGGAGATCTTAGGGAATCACGCGGACATTATGGAGACTGTGAGTGGTTATTTGTCCATGCGTACGGGAAGACAATAGCTCGTAATAGTGGAAAGCATGGTTTTGAATGGCCAACAGATTATAGACCTATATTTGTGCTTTCTATTGGTGGCGGCCAATTTTCCCCACATTTTGATGCTACCGCTTGGCAAGTCAGCGGCAACTTGGCTCTGCCGATACAGTAGTAGCAAAGCAAGTGGTCCGGCTGTTCCGCGAGAGTGTTGCTTCGGGCACTTCTCGGGGCTGCGGGGATGCGGGGGGCGCCAAGGGGACATTATCAAATATGGTGTTGGAAAATTCGGCAGTTTCGCAGCAAGAGCGACAAGTCCAGAACAGACGAATGCTCCGAGTAGTTATGATTTATGGTTAGCTTTCCAGTGCCATTTAGTTCCACTTTGGAATTGGGTGCTACAACTGTCGTGGGGGCTCCTTGTGAGCTTTCTGTTCGAACCAAAGCTGCGGGCGGGTGATATCAGATGATCCAGATAACCAACCAGAGCTGCAGGTGTGCCGGCTCGAAAGAATAACAATAGCGTTGCCGTCACGGTTAGCCCCGCTCACCCCTGTAGCCTCATGCAGCTCTCTTAACTTTACTTCCCCCATCTCAACCACAATTTTCAAACACCAGCGTCGGAGTCTCTCCTGTATTACCCCGCTAGCCTCCCTCCAGTTTTATACTTTGCCTTCTTCTCCAACCTCCGTGTCAATACACGTGGTGTGAGAGCTGAGCCCTCTGTTCAATTCCGAGCTGAGCGCACCGAAGGGGCCGGTCCAAGGCACTCTCGGGATAGTGCCCCGGTGTTTTCTGTCCGTGCGTTGGTTAATAACTTTCATATACCGTACTGTAGATGACCACATTGACTTACTATGATCTGCTTGGCCACCTAGGCACGGGAACACACCCGCCTCCCGCGATCAATCACCAGAATTCATCACAACTACCGGAAAATACTAATGATTTGCCGGTTTGACTGCCGGTAATTGGCTGAATGGGTTGATTCGGTTATCGTATCGACTCAACGCCACTCCTGGATCGTAGGTTGCCGAATACTGGCTAACCCTAAATATCTGGAGTCCGGGTGGCGGCACGGACCCTGAAGGCACCGGTGTGCCGATCCCGGTACAGTAGCATTTAGACTGTCCGAGAGATGGAAGATCTACTACGAGTATAGGGTGATTTACACAATGCGGGTGTCTAGAATACTGAAATAGGAGATGATATCCCATGTTTTTTTTACAAGCAGCTATGTGGGCACTCTATCGTTTTCGATCTTTCTACAGTTCCGGGGGATGCTTTCTCTTATTGTGGCCTGAAGTTTTCTCGAGCTGGAGCCCACATGGAAGCGATACTCGAATGCCCTCCTTCGTTTAATACTCGCGCACGGTATGCCGGTAGATAGGACAGATAACGTTTCTTGTAGCAGGCTGAGCACTGTATTCTGAGCTAGGCATTTTGTGGTAACGATCCTGCTACACTCGGGGATGTTTGGGTTAGTATTATGATATACCCAAACCAATCCACGGATTTAACAAAAAAAACAAACTACTATTACATCGTTCTTCTTAACATTGTCTGCAATCTCACGCAGGCTTCTCTCCTTTTGAGCCCATTCATTGGCTTTGAGAAAGTGCACACGGGTTGAAAATCGCTCAAAATCTCTTTCAGGTTTTGGAATACACAAATCATACTTTGCTAGGACATAAGGCAAAGCATTAGGGTTGAGTTGGTCGCTGCGAGACTGTTCACGAGTTCTGCGTTTCGTGGAAGGCCTGTCTTCAGGCAGGTTTCAAGGGCTGGCACAGTAGGGCGGCTGGCAGCACTTCTCACAACCACACACCCTCGGCCTCCACAACTACAATTCGAACACAGAGGGCTAAATTCACCTCCGCGAGCGGAGGTCGACTCTCTAGGGATACCCTCCGGCTTTGTAATCTGGAGAATTCCGCCTCAAACCAAGTATCAAGTGTCCGTAAACGAACGCTAACTCAACAGCCTTGGCTCAACTTGGTTGGTGCTTGCAGTCTGATTTCCACCATTGTGCTAATTCGGTTTCGGACAGTTACCTTCTATTTACACTCCCTCGCCCTTCCACATTTTGAAATGACTTAGCCCTTATTTGTGTAAATTAGCTGATCGTGGATTGCCCGCTTGCCCCACGTCGTTTGGTTGTTTTGACATACAAAACCATCGGCCACCACTACCACAACATCTGGAACTAGCTTCTGAGGCCAATTTCCCCTTCCAGCTTCGCCGCGCGCTCGCAACTCGACGCCAAATTTTCAAAATTTGATTGCGTTTGCTCACTCTCCTCTCCTATGGCTTGCTTTCGAATGCGAGATATCTTTCGCTACCGTTCATAAGCTGCCAGGCCAACCCGTAGAACTGCCCTCTCCACCAACTCAATGGAAGAGCGCAATCGAGAAGATCTGCAGGGAGTCCTATAAGGGAGGAGAAACATGGTCAGACCGAGAGTAAGGGGCATTGTATAGGGGTTCTAAGTGCGGACCTTTAATTCCTATATCCATTGCGAATGCGCGCTAATCTTGTACTTGGGCGGACAGGCGGGATGAGAGTAGAGGTGGAGGCAATATACGGGGGAGTGGGGCTGCAGGGAGTGAGAGTGCAGAAAGTGGGAGTGCGGGGGATGCAGAAGGGGAGGTGGGAGGAGAGGGCGAAGGAGAGGGGGTAGGAGTGGAGGAGTGGAGGAGGCGAGAGAAGAGGCAGTCCGAGTGGGTAGCAAAAGTGACCATTGGAGTAGTGGTCAGACGTTTAGTTGCATCGGGGTTTCCAAGCCGAACGATAGCCCCTGCCGCATATGGGTAAAGGCAATCCCTCCGATGGTCCAAAATCTTATACAAGAGGATCGCACGGAAAGTTATACCTGCCGTGGGGCACGTGCAGGTTGCAGTCTAGCCAACTGGGCATCCGTGTGGTGGGGGATATTCCATTGGAGTGTGCCGAGCATCAGCTGGTATTGAGTAGACCGAGGAGCTCCTTTGATAGCTGATGCCTCTCCAGAGGGGGCACCGCCCTGCACAGATCCTGGAGCCGAAGAGGGGATTTGTTCTCGTATTTCGGCCTGTGATTTTCCATGGTGTTCCTGTTCCGACGGTTCTTGGTTTAGTAGGACTGTCGGATCTTGCTTGTATACTGTTCTACTCAACGCCATCAACCTATTGGCTCATGGGCCGGTTTGATATATAAAAATTGTCTTATTTAAAGCCAATGCTTTTCTATCATGCCTGTCATGGTCGGAGAGCTGTCCCGCTTTTTACTAGCTAAATAACGATTCGTAGAATTTCAGACATAGAAATGCCGTCCTGCGTAGTGCTCCCATTAGCTGGGATGTGTATGCGAAGAGGTGGTGTTAATCATGTTGTTCCCACCTCCCCACCCATCCGCGGGGGGGGAGAAAGGGGATCAAACAGACACAAAAACGAAGAGTTTGTGATATTCCCGCGACACTAAGTTTTTCTTCCCAGGTGCCCTAAGATCTCCACCGCACCCGGTTTATGGAGCAAATGGCGTAACCCTTTTCTCCTCGGGAATTCCCGTAAGCCAGTAACTCTACAATTACTCCGAGCTGTTATTTGCGTCATTAGATATCACTCGGGGTCGGCACGCAGCTGGCCGCTAAGTCTGCTTCTAGGTACGCTAACCGACAGAGAGGAGCTGCCAGTAACGAATACCGGCGCTAGTATCTCGATCCAGAACTACGATTTCGTATTTATGTCCAAGGTTATTAATCTTGCATTAGAAGGTGTAGGAACTTGTGGGAAGTCGGCTCTGGGGCGCGTCGGAGCACTAAGCAGGAGAGCAGCCATAATAGTTGCAGTAGTAACGCGAGGAGACCGGTGACCCCTCCGGAATTTCAACCATCCAATATAGCTTAGTACTTCTCTCTTACAAAATCACTAACTATTGACGTTTTTGTCTTGGCGACTACTGATTACGGCGAGAGGGGTCCATAACAGGAAGTGCGCCCCGCGTTTGGCCAACCCGCAGTAGCGGATCCCTGAGTTTACTGTGCTACGTCGGTGACCTAATAGCAGCACTGCACTGTGCTCTGCTTCTCATCCAAGAGTTGCCTTCCCCATTTGTCATAGTGCGCATTGGAAGTTCTTTTCTACTAAAGAAGGATAGTGTACTTGTACTAGTAGTATATAGCTAGGCCCACTAGTGTTAGGAAGATCGAGATTGCGTAGATGTGCGGCAAGAATGTTCAACCTTATCGAATTCAATTCACAATGCCTTTTTTGTACGAACTTTCACCTCAATCTCTTGCAAGCTCAGGCCTGGGGAGGACTCGGGGAAAACAAGTTAATGCCTAGCTGCATAATGGAGATCGCACTTTATCGGGAATTCCTACTAGCTAGCACGAGCACATTAGGTTCAGAGTTCGTGTTATGAGCTGGTGCTAGCATCTGTCTTAGAATCCGCTTGATAGTTCGCCCCCCACTAGTCTTGCACTACTTACATACTATACCTCATCGGTAGAGAAGAGCTGCCAATACGCACTACCACAGATGGGGAAGACAGCTCCTTTTGGATGAGAAGCACGAGTACGACTAGGCCTTATACCTCCACAAAAGGGTGGGTTCTACGATTATGCCGGCAGCCAGGAACACAATTCACCACCACTTTTGATCACAGTTCCCGGCAGATACAATCCTCTCTCTTTACTCCCCGCATCGCAGTGCTTCAGCTGGATGTCTGGCAAATATTAGAATCTTCGGCTTGGTTTGGCATACTAATCTTTAACCTATGCGAATATCCCTCGAATCCAGGAGATGGCGGGGGAAGAACTCGGTTCTTTTTGTTGGGATGCATGATCTGCATTGGTTCTGAATGCCCAGGTCCCACTCTAACAGGGGCTTCTCTCTGGAGGGTATATGAGAATAGATGTCAAAAAAAGCATCAAAGATACTGAGACATGCATGGAGTATACTCGCGCATGAGGCACTTCCCCGACTTGGTTCTCCACGCGCCATTCCGACATAGAGTTTCCCAGGTGGGTTGGAGGAGTTAGAGGAACGATACCATTGAGTAATTGCAATTAGGGGTCCTAGCTGGCAATTTCATTGCCCCGAGAGTGGCTATTGAACTGAAAAAGATGCCTATATAAACCAACCCCTCCGGACGCATTACAGCCCTTTCCAGCAGCAACCTCAAACTCAATCCCAATACTCGGCCACATCACAACGGGCACACGCACACATACCTCCAACAAACAAAGACAAAATGTCAGGAATCTACTATGTCTACCTGAAATACGTCCGCGAAACGGACACCCTCCGCGCCGACTATGGCCGTCACCTCTTGACCTTCCGGTCCCGCTGGGACGCTGACGAACTCTTCCGCGGTCTCCAAGGCCTCAAGACGGCCGCCGGCGCCAGCCGCTTCACCAAGCTGGAGCGCGTGAATTCGCAATTCTGGTGCTACGATACAGTCGGAGGGGACCCCTGGTGGACCATTGTCTACGTCCAGCGCGAAAACGCCCTCCCAGAATTCAACTACAAGTTCATGTCTGTCATCCTCGCCGACGCCGCCGCGGGTCGCGACTGGCCCGTCCTTGCCAATCCCACTATTGGCCCCGACTGGGTCTCCGGCGACACCTTTTATATCCGTAACCGCCGCCAGCCCCAACTGTACTGGTATTATGACGACTACCTGATCGTTATTTCCACCACCCGCAGGACCAAGTTCCGCATCAAGGATGAGGCCTACGACGAGGAGAGGGTGCTCATTAGGAAGGACAAGGTTACTATCGAGCCTGTTGGCCCTCTCGGTACTCCCATTGGGAAGTATGTGACCAAGAACGCGGATGGCGAGAAGTTGACTGTTTCATCAACGAGACAAGTTTGGGACTTTTCGGACCTGTTCGATGGCGTTGGCGTTACCTGGAATGCCGAGAGCGGGTTTGCTTCTGGGACCCAGTTTGCTACTAGTGTGCCTGATCTCGGGGATGAGTGGGAGCTTTGCTAGAGCTGTTCGGCCACTTCGCGGGCCCCAGTCCTATATCTGGAGGGGGAGGATCGAGATTTTTGTTGTTACCGTGAGCTCTGTTAGGAGGCGAATGAGAGTGGAGGTTAGCTGAGTCTTGGGTACCGCGGGTTGTGATAGGAATTTACGCTTGGTTTAAACTTTCAACGTGAAGAGTAATGCTCGCGAAACCCTGAATGACACTACGAAGCCCCCAAAAAACTGTCCCCCGAAGTGAACGATATAGTACAAAAATTATTTTACCGAAAGGCCAACCGCAAAAGCATCCGCACTAACCCCGAGGGCCAGAGCAAGACCCATAGTAAACTCCAGCTTCAGAGCACCCGACAAGACCTTGGGTAATAAGCATAATAAATCACTCTCCTCATGTATTCTCACTCGATTCCTACATTCGGCCTTTCTCATTTAATGCGCTCGTGCAGGGCGCAACCCGCCCCCCCCTCACAATAACCTTATAGTGGCAAAACAAGATTGGAACAGATGAGGTGATTTAAGTGGGTTTCAAACACCCGTTTCACCAGTTACCTTAGTCTCAGGGGGAAACCCCCCCCCCCCCCCCGGCTTACCCACCTTGACTTCAGCTGCCCTCCGCTCGTCCAAGGCTTTTAGCACATATTCCTTAGAAAGCGGTGGGACGTGGACGCCTCTCAAGTGCTCATAGAGAAGCGTCAATTTTACGATAACATACGGGTGATGGAGACAAAAGCACCTGCAACTGTTACGGATTTGTACATCCTGTATATACGGCACTATGCACCGGTGACCAATATACCTCGGTATCATGTATCGCAAGGCATAATTTAGGCAATTCGTTTACCAGCATCCTCCAGACTAAGCCTCCAACGAGAGAGTGCTTTAGGGTAACGTGCCCGACGGTGATTTACTATGGAATTTCTAGGTATGATATATCAAGCAAGGCGAAGGTTACCCGCCCTGCTCATTAGTCCGAAGATATATCATTGCAGTTCCAAGTTAGCGTCTATCCTGTATTATGTTTGCACTATACTGCTTAAGTCGCGGGACTGGAACAATGAGCCCGAGCTCCCGGTCTGTCTTTGGGGCCCTGACGGGACGGACTACAGTGCCTCTGAGGTACCCCGGACGGGGGGGGGGGGGTGGTGTCTCATGTCGTGGAGACTACCGCCTTTCTTCAGGTGGCGGACGGTGATTATAAGAGATACCGGTATATTGGGGGCTCAGGGAAGGAAGTCCTTGCCCAGTAGCACTAGACTCTCTTCCAGACACCCAGAAATAAACTCAGCCAGATACCTACCGGATGCCCGGGACACTTAGGATCACTATTATAAAGCTGCCTTTCACCTGGTGAGTTAAGTCCCCAGCAGAGAGAAGAACTCAACTCCAATCCGGCCATTTGAGAATTGGATTACTTTCTAGTTAAGTGCTCCGTTATCTCCATGCAGGTATGTTCTACGCTCCAATAGAAATCCCGTATTGCTTGCGGTCTACTATGATAGTATTTGGTTAATACTACTCTATGACTATAATACCAATAGCATGTATACTAGTAGAGGATGGATGCTAATCGAGTTTGCCCGCTGCGTTTCCGTAGCCAGTGACAGTGTCATGAAGCAAGCTTATCCAGTCAAGGTTTCATCCGTGGGCGCTCCAACCCCTATGACCTGGTTAATGGTGTAGGCGTATGACGAAATTGGTTCCTCAATGCTCATACCACGTCGTAGGGATATAGGAAAGGGCGGGATATGCTTAACAGCGATCTCCTAACTTGTCAAATCATTCGTGAATCGCTATTTATCGACGGGGAAACCGGCAGCTACAGCACAGCTAACTTAGGAGATATTGGAGGCTATCTAGCTTACCGCCTGTGGCCAAAGAGTTTTTGCTTCGGAATTAGAGGAGATCAGTATTTCCTGGATGACAGCCGATAGCGGGTATAGTGCATAGCGGATGTGAAGATCACTCCTAGTCCTTATGGAGGAACGGGTCCTTCGTTGGAGCGGTGATGCAGGGTCGCTGGACGCACGAGATATTCCGCAGAAATTCAAGGGAATCGCGCTCATTGTCGAATTTTTCCCGAACAAGTACACAGTCAGATTCTATGGGTTGGGGTGGGCATGGAGATTCTAAGAACTCCTCTTTGTTTAGATATATGATGCTGTGTGTGGACTGACGGCAGTGATGTACAGGGTTCTCAGTGGTGGGGGTTATGCGCACTGGAGGGATGACAATATGAGATATTCTACTTCAGCGCAGTAATTCAAATTCTTCGCTGTACTATATCTGCCAGGGACTTGACCCCAGTCATACAAACACATAGCAAACACTATGCACCCTTTCGAGGAGAATGGGGATAACAAGTCTGGGCGGTATATCTCTTGGGCATGCCGAAACACAGCTGCTATCATCGCAATAATGTGATGTCAACTTGACATATAGCATAAGATCGATGCTATCAGAGAATGGCCAGCAGCTGCAACCTACCATACGGGAGGCCGCCGAACCATCCACGGCCCCCCCCCCCCAACTCCCGTACCAACGCCGCCTATCCGATAGCACTGTTTGCCCTGTAAATTACCACCACGGCGCTCTCTACGCCATGGACCGTCCGCCGCCATCAACCTCCACAAATTGGGAAAAAAATCCCAAAGGCAGTTAAATTCCCATTAAAGGTACGGTATTCCCATCTCTCTCCATCCCTCCCCCTGTTCCCCTGTTCCCCCATCACTACGGACACAGCTATATCCTGGCCCCTGCGCGGGTCGTGCGCATCCCTCTATCGTACATCCACCCAGTATCCACCACCCTAAAAAAACCTCGGGTCCGAGTGTGCCTCCGGTCTCAAATTCGATCTCTTAGGCGTGATTAAGGGGTGTAATTGTGCCATGAAAGTAATTGCTGTATGCCATCAATCCTACCATCCTAACGAGGGAAGGGGAGGATGGTACATACCCCACAAAATGTAGCAAGCAGCGAACGCAAGGATGAATGAGCTCCGCCAGACGCTAGGTTTCTGAGTTAGCCAGGAGAACAGGGCGAAGGGGAGAAGGAAGAGGGTACGTTTGATTCTCGCCCTTGGGAGCAAACACCCACACCACGGCGGAGAGCGCGACAACAACGAAGAGGCCGACGAATACACTCCAGCTGTGGGTTGCGTTAGTAGTTCACTTTGGCTTCCTGTGGGTAAGACGGGGAGGGGCGAAGGGTACCCGTTTGCCATGGCGGCGATGATTTCTTCGTGAAGGCAGTTATATAGAGTAGTTATAGAATAGAGTGGAGTAAATAGACCTGAAGAATTATCCTTGTACGGTAAGTATCGGCGTGAGAACGGATAGCTTCAAGCCTCGAAGGTTTACGTTGACTGGCTGACTGACGCGACTGGAGTGACAATACCATTATCTCCTGCCCTTGCAGTTGCCAAGCCCTCACCCCGGAAGATAAGATTATCTCCCCAAATCTATGACTGCTCACTAGGGCTAAACAATGCCCTAATTCCACTCCTACAACACCACACAATCGACTTTCAGTCTACGGTTTACACGGGGATTCCTATACCACTCCGGCCTCAGTAACGCGACAACCGACTGACCGACGAACACCCTCACTAGCAAACCGAGTAACTCCATCAACAAAAATCGGACAAGATGACCAAGCGCACAAAGAAGGTCGGCGGTACGTTGTTTTCCGCGTTTCTGAGTTTCCTTGGCTATCGAAGAGTTAAAGGAGTACGAGCTAATGAATAATTGTTATAGTGACCGGTAAATATGGTGTCAGGTGAATAAACCCTTGCCCCCCATTGCTCAAGCACCTATGACAGCTGCTGTGGCGGGAATACAAGAAAGAAAGAGAGCTGTGAATTAGATGTTAATGCTGCGATAGATACGGCGCCTCCCTCCGCAAACAAGTCAAGAAAATGGAAGTCACCCAACACGCCAGATACACTTGCACTTTCTGCGGAAAGACCACCGTAAAGCGCACCTCTGTCGGAATCTGGGAATGCCGGTCTTGCAAAAAGAGCGTTGCTGGTGGGGCTTGGGTTGTTTCGTATGTTCTTATTCCCCCTCCGCCCCTACCTCCCTGTCTTGAGAATAACGCTAATGGGGGCTATTTGGGAATATAGTACACCTGCCGCGGCAGCCACCAGATCGACAATCCGTCGTCTTCGTGAAATTGCCGAAGTTTGATTCTTTCTCTAAAAATAAATAAATAACGGATGGTGTAATGTTTTTAGAAAGTTCAATCTTAAAAAAAAAACATGGGCGCCGGCTACGCGCCTCCTTTTTTGTTGCCTTGGGCTTTTGCTTGTTTCGTGTTAGGGATTGAGTTATGATGTGAATCGTGGGTGTCGGTCTCAGTGTGAAGGATACAGTGACGTAGAAAATGAGGGGCTGAGTAGGGAAGCATGAGCTCGTTTCAAAAGCGACGACACCACAGAATGGAAAGGGACGGGACATAAGGGGCCAACAAAATTTAGAAGGCATTTCATAAACCGTTGAAAAACAGCCAGGGGACTCTTTACGGCCGTTTCAGGCATTAAATATAGCTGATCTACCTCCCACAATTCCATCGATTAATGTACCCCGAACAGTTGCTGGATTATCCTCTATTGAACACCCACCACCACTCCCCCAAACAAGAAAGCAAGCGGAAAGGAAAGCAGAGGCTGAGAAGAAAGCCATTACCAAGTAAAAATGCCAAAGCCACCCCAGGTTCGGAACCCAAGATTGATCATTGGAAGAGCAAACTAGCTGCCATATCTATATCTCCGCCAGTAGCATTTAGAGCCGCCAATGCTTGACTCCTAGAAAATCCCAACCCCTCCAATTGACTTATGGCTTCTGCGGAGTGCTGAGACTCCGGTTGCTCTGGTGCTGCTCCACCACTACCTCCTGATGGAGGCCCAAACCCAACTGACGTAGACGTGATAGGCGGTTCGATTGAGACACCGGTTCTACCCCCAGCCTTCGACCCGCCTGGGACTTCGACAGCCGGCTCTTCCTCCAATCCACGGTCATCATCGTGCTTAGGAATTTCGCTCTCTCCGAGGAATTGAACCTCTTCATCTTGAATAACCAGGCAACCCTTCTTAAAATCAAGAACGGCTTGATGTCTCTTGAGCATATCCAACCCCAAAAGCAAGCCTACGCCCTTGCCTTCCATAACCGTGAACGAACAGACCAGGAACATATTCCCGATCTTGATTTGAGCCCAGTGGACACGGCCCAAGATTTTGGCTGTCCCAACACCCCTGGCAATACCAGCAAACCGAGAGTCGACCAGTCGCATGATGCCGCAAGTCTCAGCACACGAAGGTGACATGATCGTTTCTTGCGCTCCGGAATCGACGAACGCTTTCACTTTGGTTCCGTTTACTTCAACCGGGATGTACAGCATTGTTACACGACCAAAAGCTACGCGAGAAAAGGTTCTTACGTCAGTAGGGCTGCATTTGAGATAATATTGTAGATGTTTGCTACCTTCAGGGTTGTGCTCTAGTGCATTTTGTAAATTCTCCATAACAGCCTCTTGCCTAATCAATTCTTCGATCTTCCTCTGTGCGTCTATGTTGAATGGATCGTCATTCAACATTCGCTGTAGAACGGTGTTCAGCGTTAGCAATCTCATCTCCACCACCAGCCCAGTAAGGGTTTGACTTACAATTTCCCGTTGCTTCTGCTTCTCGGCTTCGGCCCTTTGCCGCTCCATTAGTTGGAAGACCTCTCCGAACTTCTCCGGGTCATTGACTGCCGCAGCTAGCTCCGGCTGGGAGCTCCTGAGATCATTCATCAATCTCGGGTCCCCTAGAACCTGCAAACGAATCATCTCAGGGTCCATGCCTGGTGGGCCTCCCGGAGCAGATGGTGGGCCTGCTGCCGCAGGCCGCCGTCCGTATGGAGCACCCCTACCCGCACCTTGGGAAGGGCCTCCTGATGAACGCCTTATTGCCCCAGCTTGTTGCTGCTGTTGACCAGATGCGGCCCCGGGAGAACCGCTGCTACTACTACCCCGCGTATGCAAGACTATCATATCCCCCTCGGCAACCCCGTATTCCCCAAGAGTTTTGGCAGAGTCAGCAAGGAGCCGACCGTTGTGATATAGATGCTGGGCTACGGACGAGACAGCGGGTATCTCTGCGGCAATCAGCGCCTTAAAATCTACAGTTGACATATCGGACGGGACATCGAGCTGTATGATTTGGGAGGTTGAAATGAATGATACGGTGAGACGCCTGCCGTAAAAAAACAATAGTTAGATTTTTGTCGTCGTCAGCGTTTCCCATAGGAAAATGAACTTGAACTCATTAAGAACTTAATAAATGGAGAAGCATGTCTATTGCTTACATTTTGAACGGTTGATTGAGGGTTCAGCGTATCAGTAATAGTGGCAATTGTGTTCTCAAGTTTGTTGTAGTGGGTGGAGGTGGTACTTGTTTCGCGGAGGAGCTGAGCTGAGTGCTGGTGGAACGAAGGCACTTGGAAGTTAGGACTGAGATGGAAGTGAATAATGCTTGAAGGAAAACAGCGGGGGTCGGGCGTGAGGAGGGAGGATGGGGAAGGGAAAGGAGGGGTGTAGGCGGGAGGCAGAGTAAGAGTGAGGGTAAGATACCACACGCTCGAGTTTTACTTGTTCGCGGTACAAGCAGGCTAGGATGCAACAGATGCCACAAACAGAACAGACGACAGGATAATGGAGGGAGGGGAAAGAATAGGGATTGGGCAAGAGGAGAATAGTGGGGGAGATGATAGAGGGAGAGAGAAGCAGTAAGAGGAAAGAGAGAAGCGCCCCACCATACATACACGCACATCCACTCACACATTATTCGTACATGCGGTACTCCAGTAGAGATACAGCATATATGCAGCTTTGCATTCGGTACAAGTACTGTATACACGCACGCACGCACGCGCACACACCTATACACAATACCGGTATTGTGCTGCAGCTGTAGCAGGAATACCGGTGCGCGGAATATATGGGAGGGCACAGTGCTCGAGCAGGGGCTCAGTGAAGCCAACGCCGCTTCCTCCTGCGAGACATTGCGGGGCGGGAAAATGGTGATCTCTTTCGTGTCAAGAGAAACTGGCTGCAGAGCCTGTGGTCTGTGTGTGGCAGGCCGCTCCGCGCGCTTTTCCTGGAATTCGTGCGAGATACAAGTCGAAGCTTCAAGTTACGGTAATGACCTCTACTGTTCTTGGTGGACAGAGACACCTGCGGTACTGCACTTGGGGCGCTAACAATGATGATAATCATGTCTTGGATTTCACCCTTCTTATCTCCACCGCAAAGTACACTTATGCCGCCATCTAACTTGCCATATTCCTATTGGAAAAGATGGCTGAAAAGGTCCTCTTATTGTACTCTATGTAAGTACAAATCTCGACTGTGTGCGCATGGAAGTCCTCTCACGAATTGCAATGGCTGTGTTCGGGTATCGTACTGTACAGGAAGTGACCCCTCTCAATTTGTGAGCACGAATAGCGATACCGTAGAGGCGACTAAGACCAGTTGGTGGGCTTTAAATGACATACCGGTAGCGCTTTGAACTGCCGAGGTAATGAAAATTCCTGCGATTGTCAGCTGTGCTTTAAGCCAATTATTCCCCATGGACGATAGGCGAAACAGCCGCGGAAGATGTGTTCCAACCCTCGCACAATTGGCGATCCTGAGCAAGGGATACAGCGTTTTACCCTTAAAACCTGGGTTTATCATTTTCACCTCCTTATTACACTAAATTACTCCCCCCAATTGAGTAAAGATATCAATGTGCCGGTATATCATTCCCAATTGCGGTATTCAGTTAAAATGGAGGATAGTGTGATCGAAGTTACCTATCCACCCAAGCAAACCTCCTCCCACCATACCGTACCAGTACACTTCAGTAAAGTGCCTACCCGAAACAGACCCTCTTAGGACCTATCAGATCTCCTATCCCATTGACACGGGAGTATGATACAATAAACTGTACTCGAGTAGTTGTTGAGCCCAAACCAGCAACCCCAACTACCAGCCTCCCGTGTACTTCGACTCCCCTCCTTTGGAATCATTTTTCCAAGACCCCGAGCAAGCTATATGCAGTCAAGTGCCCACACTTCCTCACATCCAAATTCAAGCCATCAAATCATTGACTTTTATTCCCCCGCACAAACAGTAAAAACTTTGCACGAGCCTTATTCGAATAAGTACCAAGTGGGTTTTTAAATCGAGCTAAAGGACATGTTACAAAAAATACAGTCCTCAACCCCTCGTGCGAATGCAAACTGACCTGATGCACAGATCCTATTTTCTCATCAAAAGCCTAGCAGTTTAGTTATCGGACTCCACCACCCCCGACCCCGCTGGTAACCTCATTCGGCCACAAGATTAATTCAGTGTATCCAAAGCCCCCCAGATCTCACAAGGCGGTCCCGGCCATAGAGTTGCACTCTCGGTACCGTATTCCCAGAGATGATGGTATCACACTTTCACAAGTTATTTAACAGGAGAAATGCGAGGAATACCTACCTTACTCGCTCCTGCAAGGAGCATTCACCGGTGCAATCAGCAAGTACAGACTTGATAGCAGCTCAGATAAAGCCCGATGGCATCGAGGGAAATATCTAGATAATTTCCCTTTCGGGACGTACGGGACACATACCACGGACCTGGGAACACAAAACACTCGTAGACGTCATGAAGCCTTATATTCCGACCTAATATCACACCTAAGTCCCTATAAAAGCCTCACGGGTCACCGAGGTCTCGGTATTTCCTAGAAGTTCGTGTTGAAACTGTGCCTCGGGTAATAGACGCTCGGCCCGAAGCTTTGAGCTCTCTCTATAATAGATGCCATGGGGTTGGTCTGTAGGCTATTTGAATACTGCTGGAGAAAACTTTAGACCAGCCAAGCTATGTCTTCCACTCTGATTTAAGGGTATCTAACTTTTCCGGCATCACAAAGGAGAGTTCTAAGTTTGTAAGATTAGCCAGAATTTAACTAGAGCCAAATTCCTAATATCAAGAAAAAAACTGCTTCACGGGGCTGCGCCATTTCATCAAACAAATAAACCACGGAGAACGAAGTCAACCCCGGCGGCCTTGGATGTTAGACTCGGAAATGATAGTGTAGGCTTGGCAGAAAAATAATAACCAGCTAGCCACAACGATCCCTGGGATTCGGATTTCGGAATCTTTTACAGCCCAGGTTTCCTGACTCGCAATCCCGGCAGGTGGCACTCTGCGATTGCATGTATGAGTGCGGCCGATAGATATATCCGTCACGTGGGTACGATATGATAAGAAAACTTTGGTGAACTTTGTTGTTGCATTGTGCCCTGATAAAGCACGTGACGGATATATCTATCGGCCGCACTCGTACTCGGGGGGGGGTCATGAAAAACCGGAAGGGGGGTAGTCTACAAGTATCCCTGCCCCGATAACAGCAACCAAAACTCACGAAAACTTGGAAAGTACAAGTAGCAACAGGGATTAGCTCTTTGTAAACCAGTATGATGAAAAAGCAAAAATAAACCTATGATGGGCAGATAACAAGAAATGATGTTTCCTTCTCAAAGAATCAGAAATCCAGTTCTGGCGTAATATGACCCTGAGAGGACTGGTGCTTTGCTCATCACATGGTGCAACAAGTATAGTTTTAAGATGTCCCATAGGCCTGTCTCTTTTTCCAGACATTGTGATCGCCAGATCTCTTTGGCCCTGATTCAGCACGGGTAGTTTCCGATTTTTAATATCCCCCGAGTATGCTCGCGAGCCCCAAGACAAGGCGCCATCCACGGATGGGTGAGCTCTCCTTGTGGGATACAGCAAACTCGTCTTTATTCCGTTCCCTGTCAACGGCCGCCCCGCCCCCGCATTTGGCAGGCGTACTAGAGTTGATACAGGATATGGACGTTGGTGATCGGACAGACAGGGATTGTAAATTGTATGTATCTCCATACAATTTCCCATCCTGTCTGTCCGATCACCCACGTCCATACCCGAGTGTACTAGTACTGGTACCGTCCGTGCTCAGGCCCCGGCGACCGCCTTGCCTGGCAAGTTGTCGGAAGGGATCGTCGGGAGGACCAGGAAACAGATGGTGGGCTACGGTAACCCACCCCCTCCTGTGGGCTGGGATCCTTACAAGTATTTTCGATAATCCAAAGCACTCACCGACTACCGTTAACATAAGTAGTCCACAGGATCTCGAGAAATCCGGGATCACTGTTTCATCCGATGTGGACACTTCGCGTTCGTCTGACCAAGTTCCCATTGTGGGGCCGGGATCACGAGTTGCATGACAAGAAGCTCAGGCATACAGGGCGTAATGTAGGTACAATTCTGGGCAGGTTCATTCCGTCGGATCTAGGTGGCGCCGCGCTATTTCGCGCATCATCGCACGTGGATGCATGCACAATATCTCATCAGGCGGCGACCTTCTTCCGTCCAGCAAGGTCAATAACTGCCAACATCCTAATTCTTTGGAATGAAATACAACGTTACAGAAGTCAAACCCCCAGACTAGTTGCCTTAAGGGTACGCCTAATTAACCAAGTGAGAATCGAAGGTTCAGAGGTAATTTTCATTATCCCACCGAACTCGTATAGAACCGGGTTATTTCTATTCTAATTTATGTCTTGTGTTTTGCTGTTACTATGTTATTCTTGGGATATCATACTGGTAACTACTCCTGGTTGCTACTATCTCCAAAAGAGCTTGAGTTTCCAAGTTCTCTACCGTTTTGGACTCTAACCACCAGAATAAGGATCTCGCTGGTTTTCGATTTTTAATGACTCCCCCTCCGCTCACCTCCTATCACTATCAGTGAGTGAGTACTCGAGTATGTGTAAATAATAGGTACAATACTGTAGCCTCGCCTCAACTTTGCCCAGCCTCAAAGCCTGCCTTTGGATTTCTCACCGCTCTGCCTTCGCCTACCGCTATCCTTCCTGGGTACTCCCCGCGCCTGGACAAGGGGCCCTCAACGGCAGCCCACCTTTCAGCGTGAGATATTTCATTTGTGCTCACTGGAACTTAGCTTTGTGGCTGCTATTAAGGATGAGACATTATTTCCTCATTCCTTCAGCTTCCTTGAGCTACAAAGGGAGTCCTTCGAGCATCATTTTTGCCACCCTATTCAGCTGCCTACAGCCATTTTGAGGGACCCCAGCGGCGATCCCCCAGAGTAAAGTTCCGCCCTTCCATAATAATACATCACCCCGAGTCAGCTTGCCTCTTAGAAAATAAGAGCAGTTAAGATCTCGTTCCCTCCTACCCTCTGTTAGCGCACCTTCATTGCAGGTGCTCACACCAAAGATATCGGTATAAATGAAAATGGGATTCTCGGACCTGAAAAGAACGCGGTCGGCTGTCGATAAATTCACAAAAGAGAGAATATATGTTCGAACCCTTGCGCTTCCAGATCTCGAAGCCTGTGTCGCTCTGGAAGAAGCAGCCTTTATCCCCAGTGAGCGGTGTTCTCGAGAAACAGTACTAGCTCTTTCTCTGTCCACCTATTCACGCCTTGCTAACTAGCAAATACAGTTTTCATACCGCCTTAAGGTCTGTCCAGAGCTATGTTTTGGCATTTTTACCATCCGCCGAAACAAAGAATATCTTCTCGGCCATGCCATCGCAACCAAAACCCTCTCGCCATCTGTGACGGAGTCATCCATGGCCATAGCGACACCCAGACACTCTCCTCATAACCCCGCTGGCCCAACAATTGCTCTGCATTCTCTTGCAATACGGCCGGCATATCAGGGACGATACTTGGGAACCACGTTGCTCCAGGAATACATACAACGGATGAGCATGGGAGGATGTGTGCAGAGAATCGCACTGATAGCAAGAAATAGGTTGGTGGGGTTTTATGAACGATTTGGCTTTCGGTGTAAAGGTGTGTCCCCAATAAAATTTGGAGGAGGAGAATGGATGGATCTGGTTCTAGAGATTTAATTATTTTCTGTATCTTCTTGTTCCTTTCATATTCCTATTCCTCTTCTGACCCATAATTTTCCTTTCGGAGTTGCGGTTATAGCTTTATTTATCTGGGTTTCACTATCTCCTCTTTCCCTTCTCCTTCTTATTTCCCTTCTCCTTCTTATTTCCCTCCTCTTCCCCATCTCCTCTCCTGCCGGCGGGTTACCTCTTATCACTGTTGTATTTAATATAGCGACATCTCTGTACAGTACACTTGGCTACCTACCATAGTATCCTCCCCCTTCTCAAGAAAAAGAAAGAGAAATAAAGAAAGAAAACTCCCTCAAAAATGAAAACCCCCAAAATCGATATTATGATACCACGGGCATCTAAACAGGAGAGGAAAAAAACCCCACCAAGACAACCCCCCCCCCCCTCCAAAACCCCTGACCCCACCCACGACGCATATGCATACCTGATCGCGGGGTGCATACTCTCCAAATCATGTGCTTCCCCCCCCTCCACACCCACCCACTCACCTCCTCAAACAAATCCAACACTTCGGATAAATATCACAATCCAACGGTTTCAAAACAGAAAGCCCATTTCTCAGATTCCCACCACCCACCTCCTCCTTACCTGACCTGCTTCAGCCGCCGGATGCTGAGCTCGGGTATCGATGGGTGTAACCCAAGCTCCACATGGACATTTTACCGAGCATAATACGAGCAGTTTTCCCCCTTCTTCCGGGCGTTAAAAATGAATGAGAAAGTAAGGAGCTGAGACCTCCGGAATGGTGCATCTAGGGGGGAGTGATTTCACGGACGGCGACCTGTCATACTCATCCTACCTTAGTTTAGCGTGAAGCGCGAGTGAGATGTGGTGATCTCTGGCTCGTGGGGGAAGCGCCTGGGGGTTTTGGGGGTGGGGTAGGGGGGGGGGGGGGGGGTTGTTGCCCCCTCCGGCGTGTGAGGTTTGTGTTGGTTTGTGTGATGTTGTGTGATACGATCGTGGAACAGGAAAATATAACCCCTAGCAAATATACAGTCCTCATTGATTGGCTCGTAGGCCAGGATTACTGAGGTCCGACCAATCAACAGCGAACTGCATATTTGCTAGGGGTGTATATTTTCCTGTTCCGCGATTGTACCGGTGTTTGCTAGCGCCTTAACGGGGATAGTGTCGGTGAGGTCTGGATTTTCGGGGTGCTATTGGTTGGTTGGTTGCTGAGGCGATTGTGTTTGTTTATGCATGGGTGTTACTGTGGGTTGGAGGTTGGAGGGTGGGGGAGGGTGGTTTTCGAGTGAGGTTTTGTGATTACTATAATGCGGTATGGTGGCGGGCGAATGAGCGATCAGGGCGGAATCAATTCATTTGGAAATAGAATATGGTCGGGGAATTTTGGAATTTGATACGGTACTATGGAGTAAGCCAAGCTATATAACGGTAATGTAATATGTCTTGCACACAAGACATACGTCTTCTTTACACACAAAAGGGAAAAAGAAAAAATCGAGAGAAAATCAATTGTTGAACCGACTAGCCAACTGCTTCAACATTGCCATTGTCTTCTCTTCCTTATCCCGATGTTGCTGCAACCTCTCCTCCCTCTCTGCGATCCTCGCCCTAAGCAACTCCTCCTTCCTTATCTCGCGGTCATTCTTCTTTCGTTCAATCGCGGCCTTCCTCTGCTTGAAGCCATCTGTCCCACCGGAGCCCATGAGTGTTTCTTCGTTGACTTCCGGGTCCGGGGACTTCTCGCGGAAGGATTTCATTTTGGCGTTGAGCTCGGCTTTCTTCTCGAGCTTGCGTTCGTGAGTACCGGCGGCGGCACGGGGGGCGAGTTCTTCTAGGCGCTCCTTCTCGAGTATGCGTTCTTGCCTGCGGGCGTGGCGGAGGTCGAGGTGTTGAAGGGTTTGGTCTTCGCGGAGGAGTTCTAGTGGGTGGTCAGATCGATTTAGTGAGGGGGATGGTTGGGAGAGGAGTTAACCTTTTTGAAGGTCGAGATCTTCTTTTGAAGGGATTGTAGGGCCCCGTGCGCGGGATCGCTTTGGGGGTTGTTGGCCTGGAAGCAGTGGTCCTACGATTTCTTCGCTGGATTCTCCGTTCTCGCTCTCATTCACTTCCTCACTTTCGTCCCTTTTGTCAGACTGGGGAGTGTCTACTCTCCGTTTCTTCTTCTCCGGTCGAGTAGAATCTTCATATTTTCTGCTCGTTTGTTCCTCGGGAACTTTTGATGAATCGCTGGCCCTCCTATTAACTATCCGATCATACCACCCTCTCGCTAGCTCCCCATGATTACTGCCACTTAGCCCCTAGTTTCCTTTCAATCATGCCGTAGGGGGAAGATGCAGCTTACTAGTGCGTCACAAATCTTTTGAACCGTCCCTTCGCCTCGGCCCTGTCCAGCTTACTGAGTATCAGCCCCTTCTGAATATCAAGGTAGTCTGCAAACACATCCTTATGAAACTCAAAATCGTGTCGGGAGATTCGTGGGGCGTTTAAAGGGCGAACTATAGCCGGTGAGGGAGAGCGAGTGCGTTTGTGACGGCGGTGGTGGTGGTGATGTCGGGAATGACGTTCGCGGGAATGGTGGTCTCGGGATTTGGAGCTTGAGCGGGAGTCGCGGTCGCGGTGACGGTGATGGCGGGAAGAGGAGTCGCGCGGTGAGTGAGGGTGGTCTCGAGAGCGGTGCGAACGACGGGGATGACGAGAGTCGTTCATTGTGTCTGTGGCTTGATGAGTGAGAGTGATGGTGTTGTAGTGGGGCCTAGCTTAAGTCGGCTGTGGGTGAAGAACTAGAAGGTTGACTAGAGCACAGGACGGGAGGATCTGTGTGTTTGGTTTGGCTCAGGCATCTTTGCTTGCAGATGGAAGAGCTGTTACCCGGCTTCAAACTTATCTTATGCCCCGCTGTTAGATTTTTCGTAGAATTTTTTAAGTATATACCGCTCCTCTCAACCGGGTTGTACATTCACGTTCCCGATGACCGATGCCAATGATTCTTCAAAAGTTCCTCTCCTTCCTCCGGACCCGAGTTCTACAACTGACTCTCCTACGGACGACCAAGCCGCCCCTTCCAGCAGCAATTCGCGGGGGGGTAAGAATAGTCGAGCCCGACACCACAACAGTCATGGGCGCGGCGGCAGCTCGTGTTTCAAAAGGAAGAAAGAAAACCAAGGCAGAACGGCGTATAAGTATGTCAGAGTTGGTCTTCCCTCGGGGGGCTGTCTATAGTGTAATGACTAACACTTTCCCGTTTCACCAGGCGCAATAGAGATTCTAAGTGGGAGCCTAGGAATGCTGAATCTGCGGGCGTGAAGGAGGGAGTGGAAGGTAGAGAGGAGGCAGAGAAAGAGGAGAGGAGGCCTAAGAAGAAGGTTGCTGTACTGATTGGGTATTGTGGGACTGGGTATCGGGGGATGCAGTTAAATCCTCCACAAAAGAGTATTGAAGGGGATTTATTTGAGGCTTTCGTACAGGCTGGGGCTATTTCTAAAGCCAATTCGGATGATCCTAAGAAGGTTTCCTCCTCCCGCTTTTATATCATCTGGGGAATTGGGTCTTACTGATTTGCAAAGTCATCGCTTGTTCGATGCGCGCGTACAGATAAAGGTGTCCATGCTGCCGGCAATGTCATATCGCTAAAACTCATCACTGAGGACCTCGACATCGTTGAGAGGATAAATTCTCACCTCCCTGAGCAGATTAGAGTCTGGGGAATTGTTCGTACGGTTGGATCTTTCAGCTCATATCAGCAATGTGATAGTAGGCGATACGAATATCTGGTTCCGTCGCATTGCTTTCTACCGCCGCATCCAAAGAGCTATTTGGCCAAGGTCTGTCACGAGGTGGCTGAGGGAGAAGGCGACCTAGAGGGCTTCCTGGAAAGAAATAAAGAATGCGATGGATGGTGGGAAGAAGTTAACAAGAAAATCTACGAGCAGTTAGGTGACGTGGACAAAGAAGTTCTTGATAAGGCGTTGGAATATGAAGTCAAATCTGGGGCTGCGGCTGAGCGTAAGGAGAAAATGGGCAATCAGGAGGAAACAACGGACTCCAAAAATATAGATATCGATCCGGATGTGCCTCCTGGAGAGGATGCAATAGATGGGGATATAAATGTTGGGGCTGGATTATGGAAGAAAATCGGGGCCATATATCGCGCTGAGAAGAAGACTTACCGGATATCTCCAGAGAGGTTACAAAAGGTCCGGGAAGGATTTAAATTCTATGAAGGGACTCACAATTTTCACAACTTCACGATTCAGAAAACCTTCAAGGATCCTAGCTCTAAGAGGTTTATCAAGTCATTTGAGGTAAGTATATGATTTAAATGTTTGGTGTTGACTGCCACTGATTCTCACAGGTCCTAGATCCAATCGTTATCAATAATACTGAGTGGCTATCCCTGCGTGTTCATGGCCAATCTTTTATGATGCACCAAATCCGTGAGTTGCTCTAAGGCGAAGCAGATCCTCCCAGAGCTAACAGGTTGAAAGGCAAAATGGTAGGCATGGTGATAATGGTCGTCCGGGCTGGATGCCCCCTTGAGCGTATCAAAGAAGCATGCGGGCCTCGAGTAGTATCTATACCAAAAGCACCCAGCCTAGGGCTTCTTTTAGAATCTCCGGTCTTTGATGCTTATAATAGAAAAGCCGAACGAGACTTCCAGAGGGAGCCAATAGACTTCTCCAAGTATGCCAAAGAGATAGATGCCTTCCGAGATAAGATGATATACACCAAACTGTTCGAGGAGGAGGAGAGAGCTCATGTGTATGCCAATATGCTCTGGAATGCCCCCAACTACAAAACACTGACGTTTGCTAGATATACACAATTCGTCCATTTTATTGACTCGTTTAGGTCATCCTTATTCCACTACCTTACGTCTGCTGGGCTGAAGGCTCTAGACGAGGTAGAGAAGGGACAGGGCGTTAATGTGGTGGGCTTGCAGTTATTGCCCGATAATGGATCCGAAGATGAGGACGCTGCCAAGTCTGCAGAAGCTGGGTAGGTAAATAGCGGTTGGCGCTTGTATGGTATTATACCAATTATCATAGAAAATTTAATAATCAGATTCTGGCCATGGGCCGCGGGGAATGTTAGATATCATAAATGTTAGTGCAATAATGATGCTGCACCGTAGAGGTTGTGCCCCTGGGGAGCTTGTGGAGGTAGGCTAGAGCCCAGACCGAGCCAGAGTTTATGCTGGAGGGATCTGCCAAGCCAGCGCCTATCACGTGCTGATGTTCTTCGAGCGAATCTTTCGCGTCAAACCATTCATCCACATCCTTTCTATAATCCGTTCCTAGGTTTCGCGGCTTCCCATCTCCACATCATGACAGAACCGGTCGCCAGCTTTCCGACATCTACGCTCTTCAGCTCTCTGCTAGAGCAGTCGCGAAAGCTACGCCAGGGTCAGGATTCCGGTGAATTACCCCCCATCCAGTTGGGGCTGAGCGAAATTGAGAGACGAGCCAAAGAGCTACGGAGAGCACCGGGGGGGCAACAACAAACAGATGCGAGAGCGTACGTGTGGAACCCCGAGGGTCCGCTTTTGTTGTGGAATGCTAATCTATTTGGAGCCTCTATATAGGCATTACTTACTTGCTGCTGGGGGAATAAACACTGATGAAGTTTTGCGTGACTTGGATTCTATTGATTTCCAGAATGCCTACGAGTCTTCTAGCTTTCGAGTCGATACTGATCTAGACGTACGCTCTGCTTTTATGCATATCCGTATCCTGCTGCTGACTTTTGGACAGACGTACCTTCGTAGCCGAAAGGAGCAAAATGTCATGTCGTCAATTGAAGACGGGATGCGTCGGACGGGCCGAGATTTCGATGCCTTTGTTGCGAAAAATGTCACGATAGAGTGGGAAGCCCAAAAACAGCGAATTTTCGAGCACTTCGGCCTGGCTCCAAGATCAGTTGCTGCTGCTGCCGGCAGTAGCCCTGCGGATTTACGCGCGAGTGGTTTCGGAGGAGGCCTTAGTGCGTTCGGGACATCGTCATTTGGACGCTCGAGGTTGAATTCGTCGTTTGGGCCAGGGAGGGGGCAGATGAGTGTTTGGTCGAAGTCTACCTTAGGGAATAGTGTTCTCGGGCGCTCTGCATCAGCCGCTACTTCAGGTGGTCACCAGGGGACATTGTTCGGTGACATTGACCCTGGAAGGCAATTGGAGCTGTCCAGGCAGGTGCAAGTTAGGCAACAGCACTATGCCCTGGCTATCAGACATATGAATGAAGTTAGATTGGGGTCTGGGAATGCTGCTCGTGGCGTTTTCCCAGTGATGAAGACATTTGGAGATATTACGGGTGAATCCGGCACCGATTTGGTAGGTCCATCTGACGCATTATCAGGATCGTTGTTGCTAATTTGTTGACAGTTGACCGTTCAACTTCATGACTCGTGGAAATTATTATCATATATCACTGGTGAATCTGAAGTTCATGATGCGAACCCTTTCAGTGGTCCCCGAGAGAGAGGTTTTGTCAAGGACTATGTTATCAACACGGCGAGCGATAGTCAAGAAGCCGCTAGGATTCGTAAACATGTACAGAAGGGTTCGAGGAAATTTTTAGAGAAACAGTATGTTCCTCCGGCTCGCGTAGGGTTGATAAATGATTGCTAATGGCCCTGAAGGTATCGGGATGTTGTTGAGAGTGCTATTGCCGAAAACCCCCAAATAGCTAAAGTCGGTGGTATTCCGTCTGTCTTCCACAAGTTCCGTGGCTATATCAACATTAAACTAGCTACCAATAAGGATATCCCCGAATGGGATATCAAGAACTTTGATTTTGTTGCCGACGTTCCTTGCTGGGCGCTGGTTTTCTATCTTATCCGAGCTGGTTACCTCGAGGAAGCCGATGAATTTGTTAGACAAAACCAACAATCGTTCCAGAAGCTTGACCGCAGCTTCCCAACGTATCTTCACGCGTACTGCTCCGCTGGTGATGAACGCCGGCTACCTAGAAACCTCCTTGATAGAATCCAAGCGGAGTACAATAATCGTGTGAAGCATTCTGAGGACACCAAAGATATCTTCAAGCCTGCGGTGTATAAGATAATTGGTCGATGTGAGCTTGCAAAGCGATCTGTGCCTACTGTCATGCCTACGGCAGAAGACTGGATGTGGCTGCAGCTTGTGCTCGCCCGCGAGATCGATAGATCCACGGATCCGGCACACGAGGTGTTTACGATGCAGGACTTACAGAAAGGTGTCATTCAGTTTGGGGCCAAGCATTTTGGAAATAAGGGAAGCAATGTGGGGCTGTACTTCCAGATGCTGATGATGTCTGGGCTTTTCGAAGATGTATGTTTGTCTGTTCCTATCCATTTTGGGGTATCCGATGCTGACCGAGCTCTAGGCCGTTCATTATCTCTATTCGTTCCAGTTTGTAGATGGTGTTCACTTCGCGATTGCGCTTACCTACTATGGGCTGCTAAGGCCAACTGCCAACCCTGCAAAGGCAGACACAGATCTTTGTAAGGAATTGTCTACACTTTGATCATTTTGGATGTTAATAACTTTGGGGCGCAGTGACTTTGGGACCTAAAGGAGAAAAGCAGATTAACTTTCCTCGTCTTATTGGCTACTACACTAGAGACTTCCGAACACCAAATGCAGAGGAGGCTGTAGATTATCTCTGCCTTATCTGTCTGAATGGTGACTTACCTTCACCAACCGGCGATCAGCACCTTACCATCTGCCACGATGCGCTCAGGGAGCTTGTATTGGAAACTCGAGAATTCACCAAGCTTCTTGGTGACGTGCATGCCGATGGGACAAGACAGAAGGGTGCCATAGAAAGGAGGATGAAGCTTATTAAATTGGACGACCAACGGGAATACCTCCGAACGATTACAGAGCAAGCCGCCGGTCAGGCGAATGATGACGGCAGGGCATCAGATGCAGTCCTGTTGTATCACCTTGCTGAGGATTTCGAGACTGTTGTTGAGATCATCAACAAAAACCTTTCCGACTCCATTGCCTCTGAAGATGTCACACTGGACTTCGGTCGCCAGGGCGGAACTTCTGCTCTACCAAGTGCAGGGTCTTCCCTCACATCTGTTGATGATCCAGTTCAGTTGGCCAAGCGCATGCTCAGTATGTATGCCAACAATGCCGCAATGTATAGCAAAATTTCGGTTAGGAGCAGAGAGGCTGCCGAGGTACTTCTTAGCATTGCAGAGGCAAAGAAGAGGTACCAAGAAGGAAAATGGGAGTCATGTCTCCAAGTAAGTTTTCTCTCGCCCTGTACTCGTGGGTGTGATTGGCATTAACATTGCTCTAGATTATTCAGGATGTCGATGTGATACCCGTCGAAAGTGATGCGGATGTGGGCTCCATCCGTCGCCGAGCCCAAAACTTCGGCACTCTTCATGATACCGTTGCTAGGAATGTCGGTATTCTTCTCAAGATGACCGTGGAGTGCTGTAACCGTCTTTCAACGGAGCTACGGGACAGCATGTACGCGGACGCTAGTAGGAACCAGAAGATCAATGAACTTAAGACTAGAGCTAAGAACGTGATGATCTACGCCGGGATGATACAGTACAAGCTGCCGGCGCACGTGTATGAGTTTATCAATAGTAGGGATATGACAGAGGGTTTTTAGAGTTGGAAAAAAATTGTAACGAGGCATGAGCTATAGGGTGAAAAGCGGGGGATTAGTTCTGTTTCTTTTGTTACCTGTTTGGGGGCTTAGTTTTTTTTTTCTTTTCACAAATACAGCTAATGGATCGGTTGTGGTGTATGATACCTGAGCGCTGTTTTTTAATTTGTGAAGCATTCGATTGAGTGTGTAGAACTGGTGTTGGAGATTGAATCATAAACGTTAGGAATCTCTAAAAACCTATATATCGTACACTATTGATTGGTAAAGTACCTGTAGGGTAGTCCCCTTTTGTGGCGCTGAAGTTGCGAGGTTAGGCACTCGTCCTGGTGCAACATCCTTGAAGCTGCAGGCACACTCCTGGTCTTGGCATTGACATCTTCGGCACCTCCGAAATTCATCGCAGCTCCCATTAATCAATCAACCACAGCAAATATGGATATAGTCTCCGCCGTTTCGAGTTATGTCGGGAAAATGGTATCATCGGTCGGTGCTGGAGGCTCCTCTGGGAAAATGAAGATTCTTCTTCTCGACAGCGAAACTGTCAGTGCCACTTCTCATCCTATTTGGTTCCGGAGGTCTAATGTTGTCCAGGTGTCCATAATATCTACAGCTATCACACAGTCCGCCTTACTTAGCCATGAAGTCTATTTGATAGAGTTTGTCCAGCTGTCTACGGGGTTGAAGGAAAGGGGCTAATGTTATTTAGCCGGTTGGACAATGCGGATCGGGAGAAGATGCGGCATCTTCGGTGTCTTTGCTTTGTACGGCCGACTTCGGATGCGGTACAGCTCTTAATCGATGAGTTCCGAGACCCAAAGTATGGGGAATATCATATATGTATTACGCCCCCTCTATCTCTCTCCGGTAGCGTGGGCTAACCCCAGCACGAGAAGACTTCAGCAACATTGTCAAGAAGTCATCACTGGAGCGCCTCGCAGAAGCCGACGACCACGAAGTAGTCCGCGTGGTCCACGAGTACTTTGCAGACTTTCTGGTTATTAATCCTGATCTGTTTTCTCTAGGCTTCGGCGGCTCCCAGCGACGTATATGGTCTACATCGCCGGATATGTGGAATGGGGATGGACTGGTGCGCTCTGCGGAGGGGGTCCTTGCGGTATTACTAAGCCTGAAGAAGAGGCCGCTCGTGCGGTATGAAAAGAATAGTGCATTGGCGAAAAAATTGGCGGCGGAGATCAGGTATCAAATTGCACAGGAGGACCAACTTTTTGACTTTGGACGAAGGGCGGACACACCGCCGATTCTGTTGATCCTTGACCGCAGGAATGATCCGATCACGCCCTTGCTGTCGCAGTGGACATATCAGGCCATGGTGCATGAATTATTGGGGATACATAACGGACGGGTGGACTTGTCTGAGGTACCGGATGTTAGGCCTGAACTAAGGGTATGGGTCACCCGGGGCCTAATTAATGTGGCTACTGATAGTGGGCTAGGAAATTGTGCTTTCACAAGACCAGGACCCATTCTTCAAGAAGAATATGTATCTCAATTTCGGCGACCTCGGTGGGAACATCAAGGATTATGTGGACACATATCAGCATAAGACTAAATCGAACATGAATATCGAGAGTATCGCAGATATGAAGAGGTTTGTTGAAGAGTACCCTGAGTTCCGGAGGCTTTCCGGGAATGTCACGAAGCATGTCACACTTGTTGGAGAGCTTAGCAGGAGAGTTGGAGAGGACAGCCTGCTGGAGGTTAGTGAGCTCGAGCAGAGCCTTGCTTGCAACGACTCACATGGAACTGATTTAAAGGTATGCTTGATACTTTCGGGGTTTAGCACTGATCTTTTTATTAACAGTGTTAGTCTCTCCAACGTCTCCTGCAATCGAACATTCCCAGCGAAAACAAGGTCCGATTGGTAGCACTCTATAGTTTGCGTTACGAGAAGCACCCCAACAATGCCCTAGCAGTCCTTCTAGACCTGCTTCAAGTTAACGGAGTTCCGCACTCTCGTCTCAATGTACGTTCTGTATCCCAATCTTGATCCTCGCACGTCTGACAAACTTAGACAATCTCCAACTTACTACACTATCAATCCACTGTAAAACGTCAAGAAGATCTGTTCGAGGCGGACAGTATCTTCTCTCGAGCACGCAGCGGCTTCAAGGGTCTTAAGGGTGTCGAAAATGTCTACACCCAACACACCCCGCGTCTAGAGCAAACCCTCAACAACCTGATCAAGGGTCGTCTAAAAGAGGCTACACATCCGTTTGTGGAAGCCGGCGGAACAACGAGGGATAAGCCCCAAGATATCATTATATTCATGGTGGGAGGTACAACGTATGAGGAAGCGAAGTTGATTGCGCAAGTTAACGCCTCGACTCCAGGAGTTAGAGTTGTGCTTGGCGGGACTAGCGTGTTGAATAGTAAGGTTTTTATGGACGTTAGTTTAGCTATTATTGTTTCTCTAGTATTGCGGATAGCGGAGCTAACCTATGTGGTAGGAGATTGACGAGTTGGCCCTGACCTGGCCAGCACCAGAGGCGAGGAGTGCGGCGGCGAGATTGAAGAGAGAGCTCGGGAGGTAGTATGGCGTGATAGCCTTTTCAGATTCTTTTCAGTATACTCGTGTTTCATATTCTTAGGTGTGGCGTTAATGGTTTAAGATGTTTTTTATAGTTGTGAGATATAGTAGGTTGGTGCTGTGTGCTATGCTTGTGTCCGGCGATGTCTGCTCCTTTTGCGTGCGGAGGATTTCCTGAGGTGAAGGCAGGCGGTCCGCTTTTTAGCTACAGAATAGTAAGTGGTTTGTTTGGTGGGCTTGGTTAGGTAATATTTTGAAACATGGACATAGAACTGGTGCATCCTGGCCTCTATCATTGTTGAATTTACTGGATCCAAGTATACACGGTCTGTTCCAGGGCTGCGAGATTCTAGTGCTACAAGTACCCGTCACAGAAGATAGGCACCATAAACAAATCTCGACCAGCCAGACTGCAAAGACGTGCCAATTCTCGCGACGCCGGAATAGACTATACCTAACCTGGTTTCTATCCCCCGGCAACACAACAGTGATGTAGCATGAACAATCACTCGGACTGTGCCCTTCTGCTGTCAGAACCCCTCACTCGTGACGGCCGACTTGAAAGTCCCTGAGCGGGATTGTCATAAGTCATGTATCATAACATTCTCATAGTGTAATACACTTCCGCATACAACTTACTGTGCCAATGTATGGGTGACTGACAACCTGTAATCCAGACATCTATAATACGCAGCCCCCTCCGAATTCTCCTGTCCTGCTCGTGACAAACCCCACCTTTTTTTTGCCATAGATATCTCCGCCCCTTACCACTTTGCGCATAAGGGAATTTTGTCATTAGCTGCCAACGGTCGGCGTTGTGGTTTCTCCTCTCCTGAGGACCTATCTACTCCGATAATTCATTCAACCTTTAATTATGAAAACAATATTTAGCCTCGGGCGAAAGAATCGAATCCACCTACCAGTTGGATAAGCGTTGGCTCCCACGGTAATATTATGTAGAATACCCTGCTGGGGGTGCGGGGGTCAGGTGCCAGGAACCGATTGGCCCCTGTGCAATTAGCGGGAGCCCAGGAGTGCGGTTCCTCCCGGCATAAGTTGTTATTGAATGATCCGTCAAGTGGGGTAGGGGAATTAAGGAATCCTGCTCTATGGGAACTGGGAGACTGAAGATTTTAGCCGTCTTTAATAAGGCTATAGTGCAAGTCAGACCTACTATATATCATACGTGGTGGTGGTGGTAGAATTCGACTCCAGGCCATTACTATGCTATGGGGGATGAGTTCTGCTATCGGCCGGGTAGTAGAAAAGAGAGGGGTGGGGGGGTTATTAAAAAGAAAACTACAGGAATAGCTAATGCCTGTCCAATACTTGCCATCTCCCCGTGGTCTGACGGGGTATTTAGCTATTAATATCTATCTATATCTGGGCGACGTATGGACCCTCCTAGCTCCCTGCCTCCGATCAGCCTAATTCGCATTTTCCCTTGCTGAATATATCTCCCCTTGGTGTCCCAAACTCTGGGAATAAGTGTGGTGTGGGGACAGCGAGCTATTATCGATATATTGCTCTCCTTTCATGAGGTTATCTTTCTTCCCCATGCTCACCGCTGGTCCTTCCTCACTCGCCGGAGTATAGCTGGTGCCTGGGTGGTGGGGGAGCAGGGGTGTAGCTATCATAGCTGGTTAGCATGGGCGCTTATATCTAGGTGTTTCGCCCTGCCACCCCGGAGGGTACAGCATGTCAATTAATGAACATAAACCCTCCATGGATGCCCACGCTGGATTAACGATTTCTTGACAGAATGTTTCCGACGCGGTCATGGATACAGTTGTTGAGAGGTCAATGGGGAAACGACATAAATCCTGTTCAGTGATCAGCTCCTGATATCTCTTGGAAAGGGGGTATTTCATTTCTTTAGATTCTTGATATCGTTGTATCCCAAGACTGCCTATTTTATCCAGCAGTCGGGTAGGGAAATGTGGGGGCCGAGAAGCTAATCCCGGGGTGTTGGGCTGTTTTGTGTGTGGCCATTTGTGCCCCCTCGAGGGATACTGTGGATAGTACATTTGAAGCCACAGCCAAGGGCTAAACAGGAGAAGCTTGTAATAATATTATATAAAGCCTGCCTCTAGAGAGTAACCAACCCCCTCCCCCTCCCCACTTTCTAACAATATCACGTGTGGTCTTGCTCGTCAGATGGTAATTTCTGCAGATTCTGCTATCGTTGAATGGTGCACTGTCCTAATGTTTAAAGGTAATATATATACGCTCTTTACTTTGTCTCGTTTCAGGCATATATTCGGCCTTGCATATACTGCGGCAACCAACACCATGTACACCCCAGGGATCTCAGCGCCTTGTGCTTGTCCTTGTTGTAGTTTGTTCGGTGGGCAGTAAACCCATTTCTGGAATGTCCTCTCTTGACTACCTCCGAGAAAATATTGCAAACTCGGCCCTCAAGCAAGACACGGGTTATTGAGCGACTTTTGTTAATTACCCCAAATTCGCAGAATGCAAACTTCAGACCATAGGGGATATTAGGTTTGTGATCGCGCCTATTCACACCACCTATGAAGAATATTGAGACAGCATCTTAACCATCTCTGTCTTAGGCACTAACAGGGGTGGCGCAGAATTTTCCACGGTTTCAGCAGTCCACAGACATCAATGTCTGAGAAAAGCGCACCCTGATAATCACCCATTATCACTCGTTCGGTATCGCTATAGAAAATCCCTGGAAATTGTTCCAGGCGCCCAGTGAACAGGCACCCCTCTTGTTTGAGAAGGCACACCGCATCACCGCATAGACAAGCTGGTCTCTCGTAATTGGAACTAGAATATACATGCAAGCCGCCCCTCATTCTAAACCAAATTAAAAGACGCTTACCCCATATCGCCATACGATCCAATCCATACCCAAGCAAACCCCTTCGTCCCAATATAGGGTTAGGAGAGAAAAATGATGCAAACATTTTTCCATAAAGCATAATCATATCCCGGCGTGCAAAAATAACTTTTGGAAGAAAAAAAGAAAAAAACCTCACTCATCAAAAAGGCTCGGTTCAATCGTTGCACAAACCTTCGCATACTCTTCAAATCTCCTCTGGCTCACCTCTGCATCCTGTGTAGTCCAGAACATGGTCCACCCCGAACCGGGGATTTTATAAGTCCCTTTAGCTCGTTCGAAGTACTACCTCCCGTTAGCTGTCTCCCTTATGCTGTGATTGGGTAGGAAGGGTAGATACCCATTTGTTAACAGGATTCCACCTCCGACTCCTCCAGACCACTCCTTCCGCACCCTCAAATAGTCCATTCCTAACACCCTCCATCATCGCCTTAAACACCACATCTGCAACTCCACCCGTTCCCTGACTTCTCTTCAGCACAGCAAATTTATCCAAGTAGCACACTCGCTGCCTTGTTTTATCTTCACTCGGATACTCCCAGGTGACTATAGCGGCCCCCTCATAATCTCCCGCTACAATCACCGCAGCAATGCTATTGTTGATGCGTGAAAGGTAGTGCTCTAGATCTAATCTCTTCCCGAAGGAGTCTTCGATTAGTAGCGTTAGCTTCGGAAGGTCTATTTTCGAAGGATCGGTGAGCTTTGTGTGCGACGGGTGGATGGTGATTGGGATTCCATGCTTCAGGAGGGTAGTTAGAGTTGCGGGGCTGGACGATTGGACAGGGAGGGAGGAGGAGATTAGGGGTTTGTCGGTGAGGAGATTGTGGATTAGTGGGTTTTTAGAGCGTTTGGAGGTGGAGTTCAAGTTGTGGGCTGCTGCTAGGTTTGGGGTGGTTATTACGCCGGAGGAGGTGGGGGGCAGGAGGGAGAGGGCTTCGCGTAAAGTCGAGAGGTTGGAGAGGTGATGGCCGCCGAGTTGATTCTTGAGATCACCGTACTCTTGCTCGAGGTTTACGAATACGTGTGCTCCGGAAGGGCGGTCGGTGGAGGGAATTCCGCCAAGAGGATCGAGAAAGATTATTCGGTCGAGGGATATAGGTTGGTCTACCGGGGAGCTTTGAGGGCAGTGGGTTGAGAGTAGTTTTGTTAATTTTAATACTACCTCATTCGCTGTGGTAGGGACTAGCCGCTGGTTCGAGTCATATGCCATTGGGTATAGTACCGGTATCACCCCACGGGAGAGCGGGGTGATGAGGTGGTTTGGTAAAACTTTCAAAGGAGATCCTTCTGAATCAACTGATAGAGTGCCGTCTACTCTTCTGGCCTGTCCCCTCTCCACCTCAATGGCTAATACGATTCTATCCGCTTGCTTCTCGGCGTTGGTCCGCCATTTCGCAATTTCCTCGGAGCCGTTTACGGAAGGAAGCGCCTCGTCCACCACCACAATGGTGAACAACCCCAGCCTTTGCAATTGACATATCGTCCTCCCCACCCCCTTCAGCGTAGCGTCGTCTGTGAGGCTCGCATCCCGAATCTTGACCAATCCAACATGAATATCCTCCTCGGCTGTCCCATGCACAAATAGAGCCGGTGCAATGCTCGGTTCTACCGTTGAGTTGTTTTCTAAGAACCCCCAAACATGTGTCTGACTCCAGATCTTTGTATCTGGACTGGTCGACGAGGATTGTTTCGCAGACTTCGGGAGGGGGGCAGGTGGGGGAGCGTCAGGTCGTATTGGCGGGGCAGAGAGCGAGGGCGTAAACCGCTGTAAGTATGCCCTTGCTTCTCGCTTCGTAGAGGTAGATGATAATACAGAAAGGTACAAGTCCTATCATAGTCACCCTTGTTAACTTTCAATCAGGAACCGGGGTGGCCGGAAGAAACAAAAAAAAACATTATTTCTGAGGGGTTTCAAAGAACGCTGACCCTGTTTTCTTCTGCAGTCTGGCCCCTCGAACCCCCAACTCTAGCCTGTAAGGTGGGAGCAGTCTCCTCCGCGATTCCTGCCCCCGCTGGCCTCTCTGAACTCTGACATAACTGTATTCCCGTGGCGAAAAATCTCGCTCGTGCGGAGGAATTGAGTGGTACAGACTGTCACATGCTCATTAACTGCAGGTCGAGAAAGGGTATCTTGAGTAGCTCACGGAGGAGTTGCCGGGTAGGAGCAAAGAGTGTATCCTCGTAGTTCGGGAAACGAATTTCATTGCTAAAACACTTAGTTTCTTGGTCAAGAAAGAAAACGGAAGGACAAAGAGGAAGAAACAAGGGAATGGTGGGAGGAGGAGATGGAGGAGATGGAGGAAATAAATTATGATTGAGGCATTTGTGCAGCAATTGTGTCGAGACGGCTGCATACAGAAGGCGTAGTAAGGAAGAGAGAGACTCACACGCCCGGGAGGTCAAGATGATTCAAAGAGAATGGGTGGGTTGAAGCAATTGATGTGAACCCGTTTTGCGTCACATGCCAAAATGGGAACCATGTTGCTAAGTGGTTATTAAGCTAGGTTATTTGCATGTGTGAGTTCAGTAATAGGGGTTCAACCATTTATCATGCTGTTCCTTGTGCATTGTTAATACCTAACGATCGCTGCCAGTGATGAACGTCTGACAAGTGCATGCATAAACAAGCTGGAGCACCAGCACTATGAGAGTAAGGAAATGGAAACCCACTACTAATACTTGGCACAATGTCCCTCTTGCTTATAAACGATAGCCGCCCGATTGGCCATTGGTTCTAACACTGACAGTAGGCTGCCTGTATGGCATGCTCATGAGGGAGATACCAGTAACATGCTCTCTCTGTGTTTGTTACCTCCTATTGGGCTGTCTTTGCGTTTTCCCTTCTCCCTGCGCATACCCAAGACCCCCAATATATTAACTCGGGCGATAAATATATAAATAAATGTTATTATACTCGTATATATATATATATATATTATATGGCTAGGCCTTTGTTCTGGCAGAGGCATGGTGCAGGGTACCTAAAATTAGCACCCGTAGGTAATTCGGAGCTCACTCCCCCCACGGATATCGCTCTTTTTGAGCATAAGAGAAGATAGAACCAGTAAGGAGTTTCTTCTGAGCACTTATATCCAGCCATATCTTCCCGGGAACATTGTTGTGGTTGGAAGGAAATTTTCGAAAGTTATTATGGTGCAGGGTTTTGCTTGGTCAACTTGTGCCTCACCAATGTCCTTTTTGTTGTCAGGTGCCGGTACATGATGGCATGTACCATATTATGCGACACGCCTCACTAAAAACCTCTGCCCAGTGGCCAAAACATAGGTTATTTATGAGATCAGCCATAGAAGCTTAGAAACTAATAAGTAACCCGAAGAGATGGGGATATGTTTGGCTGGCTAACCTTAAGTAAAAGTTCAATAACTTTTTGCCGACTCCGTGTTGGAATAAAAACATGAGTGGATCCCTGTAGCATGCACTACTGGTGCAATACTCCTCTTCTGCGCTTTGCCATCAGCACTCCACACATCGGTGTTCCTCCCCCATATTAACCCTCCTAGTACCTGTATCATAGGTTACTTTTCACATTTACGAGAAAAATCTTACGCTGTATTTAAAACCTCTCCTCTCCCCCGCTCCCTCTGATCGGAAAGAACAAGAACGGCAGCAACAAATCCTCACATGAATGTGCCAACCGATCAACGCTCCTACTTTGCTCTCCCAACCCCTCCCCAAAATCCTCCCCCACCAAAGCGGCCGCCGTCCGCATCCCCGCCTCGAACTCCCTCCCCGCCTAGAACACCCCCGGTTATTCCGGCATGGACTCCAATCAACGAACCTCCTTCTTTACCCTCATCCCTATCTCCGTCCCCCGAACCCTCGGATAACGATGGAGAAGTAGAACACCTCTCGCCGAAAGCAATCCACCGTCGTGGGGGCCACTCCCGGCGGTTTGAAAACCTATTAACGAAGCACTCTCTTACGGCCCCGCCTGCGAAACCCCACTCCCTACGGGAAAAGCATTTAGTGGTTGTTACAACAATTCTGCACAGAGCCTTGTTGGAAGCAGACTACCCGCGTGCGGCGCGTGCGTTTGCTTTGCTAATACGATGTAGGGGCACTGACCTTCGGCCTCTCTGGAGTATTGGCCTCGACCTGCTCCTCCGAAACCCCGCCACTACCATCCCCACTAACGCAAACACCGGAAAAGCAATTGAATACCTGAACCGCTTGATTCTATTCTACCCGTACCGCCCCCGCCTCCACGCTCATCATCCCGCGATAATTTCTACTGCTAGAAGGAAAGAAGGCGACATTGGACGCATGGGTGCTGCATCCGCGTTGGATTTCTACCCTGCATTATTTCGATTATGTGTTACGCAGCCGGGAGGGCTTGAGAAGGTCCGGGCGGAGATTGAGGAGCTGATGTTGACACCGCCGTGGCCGGATATGGTTGGTTTGTGGTTGATGAAAGGGATGGTGTTGAATGCGATTGCTGATAAAGAGAGTGATCTGGGGAGGCGGAAAGAATTGAGAGCGGGGGCTGAGGAGTGTTTTGATGCGGTGAGGGGAAGGGGTGGGAAGGTTCCTGAGGAGGTAGTTTGGGAGGAAGGGATGGATGATGTTGAGGTGGTGGAAGGATTTCCCTCCAGCGGGGGTGACGATCAGGATGATGATTATGATGAGACAATGGGCGATTCTGGGTGAGTTGTAGCATTAACGACAGGTGCTTGATATCCAAACTATCTTTGATATGCCGCATACTTGATATTTAACCTATGTAATCCCGAAAAACCGGACCGCTACACCAACATTATCATATATGAGAACACCCTAACAAATTCGTTTCGAACCATTGTACTGGTACCAGTACTTGAACACTCCATAAATCATATACAAGACCACTCGATCACATGCCAACCGACCCCTACTCACAGGCAGCCAATACAAACACAAAGGGGGAGCCCGTATTTCGGCCCATCAAGCAAACGGTCCGATCCGCAACCCCAGCGATCGGCCACTCCCAGCACCCTAGCCCCCCACCAGCCAGCAATAACAAATAAGCAAGCTCACAATCAAATGTCACTCATTCGCGAGACCAGACTTGGAACCCGTGCCAGTACTAGATCATTCTTACGCAATTGCGTTATCAGGTAGATCGGCGGAGGGGGAAGGAGGACGACAAATTCGACGAGCTTGGTGTTTAGAGGGAGTGGGTGTGTGAGAGTGAGCTTCTTGGTAGATGGGGAAGTTGCTCAGGGGGCGGGGTAGAGGAGGGGGTGTTGTGCTGGGTCAGATGGTTAAGAGGCTTTCATAGGGACTCACTCGCACTTCGCTCTGCGACCTGCCTCTGTAGCAAGTCGGCTGTGCTATAACTCGTGATGCAGAGAGAGAGCAGTCGGATGTAATCTCCGAGAAGGATCACCATAGATCATGGATCTGGCATGTATCGTGCCGAACTGACAAATATGCCCCGAACTACAAAAGAAAAGGCAAGCGTGATCATCCAAAAGGCTAAATCAGATCTCTCATCGTTCCTTCCTTTTTACACTAACACCTTCAATCTCCATACACCGAAGGCATCCCTAACAAGCTGCATCGAACGAAGTGGGATCAGCAGGACCAAAGGCTTTCATGAGACCTCCGGATAACTGAGGGTGCCGGTTGGCCCGGGCGGAAAGTGCAAGGCCGGCATAAAGGAATCGTAGGAAAACCGGGAGGGCCTGGGCCGAGGGTCAAAGGCTGGCTACAAAAGGAGTATCATAGATGTAGATCACTGGCGTCCGCGCCGGCGTTTTCTCCTGTGGGCTTTAGCTTACTGTTGTATTCTTTTACTCATCCGGGTGTTTTACATATAAAATTTCCTTCCTCACTTGCATTCCGCTCGCCCCATTAAGCCTCTGCTAGTTACGCTATGCTATACTTTAGATCCGAGGACATTGTGTGATTATATTTTGGAATTGACCCGGGGGCGATCTATGGCGGCGCCCCGTCCTTTGAGGGAGAGGATAAAAACACTCGATCATGCTATACTTTGCTCACCCCCTATCTTCCACATTCCCGCTGGGGCCTGGCGTTAGGGTCTTGGGTGCGGGAACGAGTGAGCAGTTGTGAATATGTAAATGAGAGATGGTAATATTATTATTATGATACTGGTAATGCTTGTACCTATCAGATTCTGGTGGATCAAATTCCTTTACCCCCTCTTGGGCTGATTGGTAGTTCATCTATCTGATACATGTTTCTTCGTCACCCCACCTAACCCTCTCTCTCTCTCTCCTAAACGTATCCAATGGTGCATGGAACGAAAATCGGGTATTGCAAACAAGGACCCATCAGCAGCAAACTGGGAAGTAAAACCAAAGCTATCGATGTGGGATTCGAGGGACCTAGGAATCTGATGAGTGCTATCATCCCATTCCTTAGAAGACTCTGGGATTATCCGGTGTTGAGAGTGGGCACGACCGTGAGCCCTGAGTGAAGAAGAAACCGAGTCCCATCAAAATTAAGATCTTACCACCCGCAAGAGGGGAGACTGGAGGGATCAGGTGCGAAAACTGTTGGCTTCTCTGCGGGTTATCTTGGCGATTGACTAACACAATCCTCATCCTAGTCCCCCGGGTCTGCTGTCATCTTCCCGTGCTGTTCGAGGCAAGCTTATCATTGACAACCTGGGCTGGACTCTTTCTGTAGCAGGAGAATATATAACATCGGGCATTCACTGGGCATAGATCTGGACCTGGTGGCTTGACCATATATACCTTCCTGTTGCTTCCTGCCTCTTTGTGTAAGTTATATTTCCCAACCACAATTGATCTAATCTTGAGAGTAAATCATATCCGCCCTCCGGTTTCTCAGGTGCCGCTGACTAGGAAGAACCTACAACTGAGTGCCGAGGGTAGGAAAAGGAATTAAGAAAAACTACTTCTTCTAGCTCCACCAGGCCTAGATACCTCACAAGAGATAGCCTCAATTCAAAGCACTTATCTCTGCGAGTTAGTGCCCAAGATCTGTGAATACTTTATAGTTATTATCATTTATCCTTGTGCATTCCACTAATCCATTCTCCCATTCTTATAACCCCCTCGAACGCAATGCCTAAAAATAACACGACGCTTAACACGGGCCCATGCTATAATAGTGTATCCTTTCTTAGGTAAGGCCATATGTGGAATTTTAATTTAAGGAGTGAGACATTTTATCTAGGAAGTTCGTCTCCCAGCATACTTTCATGAGCACGCGATCATTTCCTTAACCCTTACAACCGGTATCATTCGTTTGGTTCCAGGCATCAAAGAAAACATTGGCTTTTTATTCATCCTAGGCCAATAGCCTCGCTGTGGTATTAAGGCCCTTCGTGTGGCAGTGTGGCAGTAGGCGATACTACTAGCATCATCACAAAGCTATATCCTCCGGATCTCCCTCCTCAGGCATATCATCAAAAACAGGCTTGCTTTGGCTCCTCCTCCCTCCCTTCCCGCGAGGAGAGCATCGGACATCATGACCCCTTACCATTCCGACCCCTGCCCTTTTTATCAACCCTCCATTTTTCCCCCCAACCTGGTTTTTTTTTTTAAGAATATTGCTCCTAAAATAACCTAACACTTAACTCCAAGACAGCGGAGTAATGGTATAAAGGCCGTAGCTCTGGGAGACACGGCTTCCCCATGTTTCCAAGCTTAATTCTCCTAGGGGGTGATACTTAATACCTCGAGCTAGAGTACAAAAATAACATTCTTGAGGGGAGGGGAGGGGAGGGGGGGTTAGAGGTGGAGCAAGAACGAACTCCTGGTATTATAGAAGGAAATGGGTCAGGTCTTCTCCCTCCCTACCCCGGTATGTAATAAGCTTGGGGGAAGGAGTGGAGTGGATGAGCTTTTATAGCAGTAGAGAGTTGGTATTTAAGCGCTTGGCAATTCGTTTTGTAAGGTCGTGAGAGTGAATTTGTGGCACCTCACCCGGGTTTCTCACATTTTAAAGTCCAATTCATTCCTCCCCTAAGGAACCAAGCTGATATCGTAACCCTGGTGAGAAGCCTTAACTGCAGAATATCTCTGGACATGGCATTTCTTGTGACTGCCTCATGTGTATTGTACATCATCCATTCTCCTTCACTTAAACGACCGATAGTAGTGTAGAAATTTCAGGAGTAGACCGTATCACAGTCTCTCCCTTGATCCAACACAAATTTAGAGAAGCGCGTCTTGTTGGCGGAACGGTTCTCAAATAAAGTTGGGGTTGTGTAATCAATGGCCGTTCAATTATTGCTGGTAACAAAGTCCCAGGGAACAAGTAGCCCGAGTTCTTGGATATAAAGTCTAATTCAAAAGAACTTTCTTCTGTTCGATACCGGCTTCCATCCGCCAAAATTCGAGAAGGGATAAAAATGGATAAAATAAAATAAAAAATAGCATTTTTGCAAAGGGGTTAACTCTGAGGACGGAAATTCTTGGGAATGCCAAAAATCCAATACAAGCTATCATAGGAAGAAATTTAGTTAATGAATCTACTATTTACAATTTTAATAGAGGAGGGGGGCGGGGTCAGCGAACCCTACTGGTATGATATGATACACTAAAAAGTAGCTTAGTAAGCGTTAATTCAAGCGGCGATTTTGTTTCGTTTGATCGTTAACCCCTTATGTGATCAAGTATGATATGATAACTTACGGTACCGTAAAAACTTTTACGATTCGCCGTCTCAGGAAGTGGTGGTACAGTAAGAACTTTGGCTATTCGCCATCTCGGTTAGGTTGCTAATCTCGGGATTCAGAGACAAAGTTTCTTGAGATGGATGAATACTTTCCTAACATGGTATAGCCTGAGTGCTTTGGCCTTGTTTGATCTTCTCAGCTTTCCAAACTAAACCTATCTTGGGCTAATGACTCGGTCTCCAGAAATCCTGAGACGGGCGAATCGCAAAAGTTTTTACGGTACTCACGCGGCCGAGTGCTGAGTTCGTCACGTGATCATCGATTCCTATTGACTAACAGGAATCGATGATCACGTGACGAACTCAACACTCGGCCGCGTGAGTAGTGTGAAAGCTGAACTGCTAACCCAATCACCAGCCTCCATATCTGTCGCTACTGGAGGACACAAGGCCCACTGCCCTGATTAGTAATGAGACGTCGGTATAACATGTCAGGGCTTGGCTAGATCATCCAGCATAGTGCAGGGAGCGAGTACATGGGCATTTAGAGGGGAAAACGAGGATATGTCGGGGACATTTCACCTTTCTTCAACGTGGCATTGACTTCCCCCTGCGTTCAGGTGTCTCTTGCTTCGGATGAGTATTATGAGGATTCGTTCACCCTCTCCGAATCCTGCAGCCTAGTGCGCGCACCAGGCGCTGAGTCGAGTGCAACTTCATGACTCCCTAGAACCCACTGCCTATGTCACATAGCATCGAAACAATCGTACTATGCCCACACCACCACCACCACCACCACCACCACGGCTCCCCCTCCGAAACGACTAGCCCCTCCTTCCCCCTCATCCACCACCATCGCCCACCATCATTGCAAACACATCATGCCCACAGGCACATATGCATTGCCAGCAGAGCCGGTAGGGGGGACGTAAAAGAGAGGATATCGAGTAGTGCTCACCAAAACTAGGATTTCTGGGGTCATAAGAACTCAGCTAAAACCTGAGAAGTAACGAATAAACAACTTGACTCACGCGCAGACCTCAAGATCGAGAATTTTCACTCCAGTTCCGAAATGACAGCCTAACAACGCATAGAAAGTCGCAGCTGCCTTCCGGGACGAACAGCGGCTTTTGGAGGGTTAGCTGCGGATGACCTATTATCCCCAACTTCCTCCATTTAAGGCGCGGACCATCAATCCATTCCGGATATCCGGGGCATAAGAGGAATGTTTGAAAATTCATATAACACTATGACTTCAAACGTTTGAAAATAATATGCACATGTCCCCGGAAATTGATAGTGGCGTAGACAATTGTCTCACATAGCTTCGGTTTTTGTGAGGGTTATCAGCTGTCGTCATTGTTCTTTCTACCCCCCTCTAGTGACCATAGTGCTTAGAGCAAAGTTTTGTGACCCTGTAGAACTCACTAGCGTGCACCCAAGGCAAGCCGCATAGAATTAAGCAATTAGACTATGTCGTACTTGAGCACCCCCCCCTCGCCACGAAACTAGAACATCTAACCGCGCTACATACAGTCTTCAACGGGGGGCATGATGAATACTCGAGTACTGGCGGGGTGACCAACAGGGATCAGCAACAGGCTTTTTTTGTTACCCTACCGTATTTGCTCTTGCGATTCGCTGTCTCCGTTAACTCAGAATAGGTTTAGTTTGACAAGCCAGCAGAATTGCACATGCCGGTGAATGGGACCCTGAAGGCTGATCTTATCGTGACGGGAGAGCACTAACCATTCCAGGGCCTCTTGTCTCCAGACCCGGAGATTAGAGGAGTGCTAGAGATGGAGGATTGCAGGGGTAAGCACGGTGCTTTGACAAATTCACTTTTCTGCTAGACAGACACCCCTGTTCGTTACCGGCCGCCGGTATTCGCCACCCGCCGATATTGGTCATGCCCCCCGCCAGAGTTCTCCCAAATCGCCGTTTCCACCCTCTGCCTTACTGTACTCACGCGGCCGGATTGAAATCAGAAGGCCTAGTTTTGGACTAGTGCTTGGCAGGTGACAGCTAACCACATATGGTATAAGTTTTCCAAACTCGCTATGCAGCCAAGGCTGGCATGAGTGCAGTAGAGAGTTTGCGCAAGGAGACCTAGGTGGCAGGAAAACAGGTTATTTTCTGTTAACCTAAAAGTCTTGGACACCCAGGTGGGTAGCGAGACCTGGAAGGGGTGTAAAATAGGGCTTTTCAGACCTGAAGAGATCCAATCGCTGCAGAACAATAAATCAGCAGCAACACAGCGCTCTTTTCGCATTTTATTAAATGAATTTACTGATGATAATATTGGGCATTCAGTAGTAGATTATCACCTGTTCTATGGCAGTCAGTATGGTTAGTACCCAACTTGTGTACAAGTATCTGGGAATCCTAATTTGAACAGGTAACAAATTTGAGTGCAATGCGGTATTACCCTACTCAATTCCCATCTTCCAGCTACGAAGCCACCTAGACCTGGTGCGCAAACTCATTCAGAGACCTGGGTCTCTTTTCCGTTAACTGCCACCCGGGTCCTCTTGCGCAAACTCTCTAGTGCCACAAGTATGAGGGGATTTTCCACCGAGTTTGGCAAGTTTATACCATATGTGGTTAACTATCACTAAACATGCACTAGTCCAAAATTGGCCCTTCTGATTTCAATCCGGCCGCGTGAGTATAGTACAGTACGATATTGTACCCACCGGGACCAGGGGAAGACAAAAGACCTGACAGCTGGCAAACCACACCTAAATTGATTTCGAGTAGCACATATATATTTCCCTGAAATGGTTCCAAAAAGAAAAAGAAAAAAGTCGCACAATGCAGCTAAATCTTCAGCATCACACTCGTGCAGAGGTCAAGTTCTTCAACACCCTCCCTCCATCTCGTATCGGCAACCTAAGAAGCCTGTATTTGACGTGCACGGTAAACTATCCCAGGCCGATTCAACGCTCCCCCGCTGCGCCCTAGCAAATCGAGGTGGGAATGCCCACCTTTCCCTACGATTCGAGCATTAGTGCACCCGCTCTCGTAAGAAGATGGCCAACGGGCGAGCAATTGTTCTTCGGAGACCCTGGCTTTGTGGCGTTTGCCAGCTACCGACATCCTGTCTTCTGCGGGTGCCCGGTAGTGATGGTGGTTCGAGTGAAGCCCCGTGACTTGCTTGGACCTACTCGGCTGCATAAAAACAAAAGTACCGGCACTACGTCGATGCCACGATACCACTCCAAGCCCATCAGCATCCCTCCCCCGTACAAATGGGAATATCAACCTTCTGCCTTGTAAACCACACATCCACCGACAACAGCCCCAGCCACGAGTGATCCATCATGACCCCCACTGCAGTAGCCCCACCCACCAAACAAACAAGGCCAGCTGAAAAACACGTTTGCCGTCTCAAAAAGCAAGCAAAAGGGCCATAATTTGTACTTTTTCAATCGCACCCCAAGATGCCGGATGCATTGCATCGGGGCTGCCACGCATCGCAGCAGAGATGAACGTCATGAGGAAAGCATGCGCAGCGATGAGCTTGGGGCAAACTGTTCGGGTTGACTCGGAAGGAGGGGGCTAAACTATATGCGTGGGGTAATAATTATCCCAACTATTATGAGGCTGAGCTCGGAGGGTGGGCTGGTCGAGATGAGTTTCTGCGGGTCGTATTTTTTTGGCTGGGGTTCGGATAGATACGGTAGAATTTTTGCATGAGATAGTGGTACTGTACCGGGAAGTGAGAGAGAGGGGAAGGAAAAAACTTGCTTTTTGGGGGGCGCGGCGGCCTAGGATAGTGGTCGAAGGGATGCGCTGGATTGGAGGCATCGCTTGCGGGGCGAAGAGCAGATTGTGAGTTTTGGGCTGAGCATTTCGCAAATACATTTTGTTTGTTTGTTTGTTTTTTGTTTTCTTCAAAGATAATAATGATTGATTTCAGACTCTTAATCCCCAACACCACAAATAATCGTCCGTTAGATACGAAACCTTATCATCAGGTAAGTTACATTGAATGAGTGTGATGCTTGCTATGCTACCGGTAGCCAACTTCCCGTAGCATCCTAGTGAATAGATGAAACATAAAGCGACAACTCCAACAGCAACGAAAATGATAATGGGGAAAACATCAAATAGTTATGACGGCAAAGGAAAACAATCTGTAGACATAACAATGTGCCTCAAAGTCAAAAAAAATCTAAACATAAACTACTTGAGAATAACCACATTCCCCCGACCATCACCCCTCTGAAACCTCAATGTCCTCTCAGACATCTCCCGTTCTTCCATCTTGACCTTCTCCTTCAGCAGCGTGTCTTCAACCTTACGCTGTTTCTCCTGGGCCTTGGCCCTCGCTTTGAATGCTTCATGTTCATCTTTCGCCCTTCCAGTGACCCCCGCTCTCTCCTCTAATCTAGTCGCTCTATCTTCTGCTCTGGCGGCCTTCTCTTCAGCTCTTGCTAGCCTCTCCTGCGAGGATCCGGGCAATCCAATGAATCCCGTCGGTGCGAGAGTTGGGGATGTGGTAGTGGTAGTAGTGACAGTTTTGGAGATGCGATGCGAAGAATAATCAGAATTAAGGTGTGTCGCGGTGTCGGAAGTTAGTGGTGCACGGTGTCGCGTGGTTTCGTGGGATGGATAGTGATGTACAATGCGTTCTTGGGAGACTGGAGGCGGCGGCTGTGGTGCGTAGGGTGGGGCTTCGTGGATTATAGTCTTCTCTTCAAAGGTGACTGCTTTGCCGGTTGAGTGACGACGACCTAGTATACATGTCAGTGCATAGGATTAAAAGAGCCGACGAGGGCAATGGCGAAGGGGTATTAGTCAAGGAAAGGGCTAGGATAAATTACAGTGTACTCACGTCGGATCTCCTCCGTCAGATCCACCAATCTCCCAATTTCGGTTCTGCCCAGCGCCTGTAGAACGACAACGCATCCGTCTGGGTCTTGTGTCCATGGTAGCCCCATCTCCTCAACGGCTTCCTTGCTCACAATCTTCCGTGGAAACTTGGTGCGGCCTCGCCGACCGATTCCGCCGTCTGCATTGCCTTCGTGGTCGTCCCGGATATCAATTGAGTTGTAATATCTAGTGTATCCGTGGCTGGCAAGGGTTCTCGCAGAGAGTGGGCCGGACATGGAGTCCCGTCGTCGACGATCACGGTCAGAGTTTGATGATGCAGGCACAATCAGAGTGCGTGGGGAGTGGTCGCTACGATAGGCACCATGGGATCTGGAGTCGGTGTGGTATGCGTTCAGTGACCGAGAGGTTGGCGGGGGAGATGGCACAGGGGGTTGTCTGTGAATAACGATAGGAGAAGGGCGACCATCTGCTGACATGCGGTGGGGGGCCTCAACAATCCTAACACCATCACTAATGGACTGTCTTCGTGGGCGACTATGACGGTGGTGTTGGTGATGAGTAGAAACAGAAGGCATTGAAGAAGTCGGGGTCTCGGACCAGGGGGTGTTGAGCGGCAGTGAAGAATCGCAGGATGAGCAAGTAGACTCGGTCGGGGATGGGGGGTTCACAGAAACCATTTGAGTATTGCGAGTAGGGGAAGGGGGCCTGGCAAGAGTGCCAGTGGATGCCCGGTAGGGGTTAGCGGTACGGCCTGCGTAGTAGGACATTTCGGTTGGCCTGGAGGGTTGAACGAGTGAATTGCTCGAGGAGCTCTTAATGTTTGGGTACTTCAGTTTGACGGTTTGATAGAATGACCGAAAGGATGATCAACGGTCGACAGCTTTCTCGGGAAAGCTGTGAATGTTGTTTCAGTTGGACGATGTTTGGGATTGTGGGTGTTCCAAACTTCGAGGGGCAGTCTATAATATATACTCGAGTATGGACGATTTCTGTTGTTTGTTGTTGTTTGTTGTTGTTATTGCTACCGTATAACTAGCGAGCAGAGCGTGGGAAGAAAGAGAGGATGGCGGGGATAGTAGTTTATATGTGTCCCCCTGGCTCATCCTGCTGGTATTGGAGGTCTTGCCTGCCTATCATCGGCAGATTCCATCCGATAAAGGGTCTCATTCGCTCCGAGTGCTCCAATCCCCTGTGCATTTTCTCTCCCCTCCACACTATTGGGAGTACTCAGTATGCCGAAATGGAGGCAGTGCTTAAGGAGAAAGGCTTTTCCCACTCTCTAGAATTCTTTCCGGCTGCTGGAGTACCCCGCGGGTTTCAAGCGGTCGTCCGGTCGATGACGGTGCTGCCCTACCATAACACAGGCATTGGCAGGGTGCCGCATCTCACAGCCAACGAGTAATTAAGGCTTAGAGTCGGTTGATAAGGAGGGTGGACCACAGGCAGCCAAGTGAAGAATGGACCTGACAGTTCTGTGCAAGCATCCATGACGCTCCAAAGAAGAAATATGTCAGTCAAAAAAGAAAAGAAACCAATATTCGGGCACAGCATAAAATCGTCAAACAAAAAATCACTCACATCAGCCCAAACAAAGCCTCTGCATTTTTTTTCTTTCGCAAGGGAAGCAAAAGGAAAAGAAGGGACCCTGGCTGCATTCAAAGACGGCAGCGGTCCAGGAATCATCGGATGCGAATCATGCAGCTTGAGAATATCCATTGGTTTGAGGCCCTTGTTAGCCTGAAATTGTTGGGTTCTCAGTGAATAGTACCCAGCTATCATGCCGCATGGAATTGCAGTATAAAACAAGACAAGGTTCCATAACACCACCCCCCTTTGCTTCTCTCACTCTCCATTTGATCACAGCTTAATTGTGTTATTTAGTTGGCCAATTGAAAGGCCGAATCCCTATCTGCCACGGTAGGGCCTATTGTGTCTATCCCCACCCACTTTCAATAAACCATTCCTTCTTCTCCGGTCGAAGGGGGCAGGTCGGATACGAAATTTGAATATGGAGAAAGTCGGTCATGATCGCCCCGGATTTCGAAGAGTAAGACTCGTCCTAATGAAAGGTAGACTATCGGACCAAAACAAAAGATCCACCTTTCCCCTCTCTCTCCCCTGCAGTCCTCGGGTAATCAGTCCCCTTGAAAAGAAGTAACATGACATCACCCAACCAACCCTTTCCTAAAAACGCCCCACTAGCTCACCGGGCTGCCCATGTCTCCAGTTTGCGCCACAAACCTCAACCAAATCCCCTCTTAACACTCTCGAGGCTCCGTGGGGAGGTCCGGCTAGCGTCACGTGTGTGATTCAGTTTTTTGCCTCAACTTTTCTCTCCTTCGTACCTCTGAGGATTTTATGAGACAGGGCGAAGCTGCAGTGGATTGAAGGGGGATCATCTCTGCCAGCTCACCACTCGTTCGCCGAACTTTAACGGCCTTGGTGGCGAAAACCGCCCGCGGAAACTTTTGGGGGAACAGATTTGGGCTGTCATGCACTTGGAAGCGTTGCGTTAGGGGTAGATGCAGGTTGATTGAGATCTCAAGAATCTGCTAGGGCTTGCGAACGATAGTCTTCTACAAGTAGTAGATGCTAGATGACGTCCTGTAGAACAGGAGTGCGCTGGTGCCAAGAGGACAGCGTGGGTAGACTAGCATAAGCCCCTCCGAGACCTCGAAGGCATTAGAGTTCTATGTACTTATTGAAATTATGTTGTGGGAAATTTGACGACAACTATGCGAGTGATATTGCCCTCTTAGGCATTCTAGTTTTTGTGTTGCTCAATCATATCAGGAATAGGGTTATAGCATTTCAAGGTAGCAGATTATCCTCAAAAGAGCCTGTTTCAAGCAGGATGTGAACAGTTAGTAATGCATACTTTATAACAGGTTGCAAGTACTTCATCATATCAACTCCATTTCCTCGATTTTCCGGATCCCACTTTTTGCCTTCCTGTTTAGGAAGGTAGTTATGGGTAAAGCACCCTACTTTTCTGAGGATCGTGATCCCCCCCCCCCCCAGCCGGACTTGGGGTTTTATAGACATGGGTCAGAATTGAACAATACTACCGCCTTCTATGCTGAGAGGCATCGGGTTTTATGGTAGGAAGTGGTGAAATACATACGGCTGCTGGCACCATACCAAAATTACCCAACTTTTCCTAGTGTAATGACCCCAGTAGTGCTTACAAGAGCCGACTGAACCTAAGGTTATGCCAGGTACCAAGAGGTAACTAAAGTAGGAACAACCTGAGTCTGATATCCTTTAGTATACTAACTCAGGTACTTGGAAGTATAAAATGTCTAAGAAGGCGGTAGGACACAAGGCAGCAGGTTGAGAAAGCGCTATTAAAAGAGTGGGGGAGTGTGCCTCAAGAGTATTTGATAGGCTCTATATGAACTTTCATTTAAGTATGCTACCACTTCGAGCTTGGGAAGGCGATAATAGATTCAGTGCCGGCGCATGAATTTATTCACAACTGTTGGTAGACAGTTGAGCGTAGGCATGCAATCACATACCCGAAAACCGGGACTGAAAGGTTAGCTCACTATACCCCATTGCGCTACCAACCTTTTTATGATACTATACCGCATCTTTACTTTGTATAATATGCGACTGCTCGGGGAGAGATTATGTAGGCCATACCTCAGGGTGAAGGCCGCGGATTTTCGTGTAGCTAGCTACGAATAAACCACTGGACTTGACAAAAAAAAAAGTGTGGAGAGTAAGTTCTGGTTAAACCGTCTTGATAACCACAATGGGAATTACAACCGCATCCACAACTATAATGACTATTAATACTACGATCTGTATACTTGTGCCCCTCCTGTTGAGTTTTGTAGGGTACGGGAACCACCCGAGTTGTGTTGTGGAGAGCGTATGACAACGTCGAGAGTAAGCTGGTGGCTGCGCGTATCATACATGTTTGTTAGTCCTATTTAGTTAGCAGGGTCGCACCCGAGAATGAACAAGAACCTTCTCTTTCACCTTCGCCACGTCCACCTCACCCAACACCCCCCTCTCCTAGGAGCACGAGATCTGGTGCCTGGTCCCTCCAGCGCCGTTGCGGCGAGCAGGAGGATCATAACCAGAGCGTCGATTTGGTAGTTTTTGTTTTGTATGATAGCTTGGTTCGCAAGTCCAACGTTAGGGTGAGGATGAAGGCGAAGCTAGAGTAGTTGTCCAGGTCCCGCGAGCTGTATTAGGAGATGGGGTTGCGCAAGAGTGTGCAGGCTAGGGTTGCAGACAGCCAGGTTAAGTAGAGTCCTATGCGGATTGCGAAACTGTAGAGCTGGAATTGAGCCGGGGGCAGAGGCCTTTTCCTAAGTGCCGGCAGTACCACATTCTGGTCTGTGGATGTTCTTTTTGTTTTTGGTGCTTTAGAAGAATGTTTGAGGATGGGAGGGGGGGGTTACTTATCGTAAGGACTCGGATAATTGGACCATGTGCTAGGGCGCTGGAATCGCACGTCGAAGTATATAAGGCTTCTTGTTTTTATCTTTTTTTATTTGTTTCGGAGGGTAAGTTTTTTGTTGTGTTTTTCGTCCCTTTTCTAGAGGAGGGAATATTGGACTACCTGGCACGGGTCCAATTAATCAAGTTTTCATGATACAAGGCTGGCAATAAGTTATAGAACAGTTATTCAAGGTTAGCCAAATATATCCTTGCTTCGAGTAATACGTTCCTACCCCTGTATAGTACTCAATGCTACTCGAAATATTAAATGCTTGAGGTTTGTGCAACAACCGGGGGGTTCATAGATGAGAGTAGGTGATTTGTGGTAAGCAGGAAGATGGGCGGAAACGCGAGTATCGGCAAATCACTAGACTTTAGAATAGTCTTCGGTTGATCAAGAGCAAGCCGAGCGTTGTGGTGCAGTGCTTGGATTCTCATGGCGTACGGTATTCGAAATCGGATAGCTATAGAGGTGTCTCGAAGTGTTGAGATTAGTAGACACCAAGCGTTATGTTTCGGCACGCTATGCAGTGTGAGAACGAAACTTTTTGGACTGACAGTAGGTTACCAGTGCTTGCTATTCTTAAACCCGGCCTCGATGATGCCTAGCTACCCAAATAGACCAGGGTCACCAAGAAAAACCGAGCTTTTCAGAAAGAAACAATAAGCTAAATTGCTTTGGAGGAAGTCAATTGCTTTCTGTTTTCGTACCCGAGGGAAGAAATGTCGGTATTTAGGGTGGTCTGTTCTAAGAATTTTTTTTTTTTGCAGAAAGGATGACGGTATCATATAAGAAGGGGTCTCTTGCAAGTAGGAAAATGAAAAATGCTTATCAACTAAATTTAAGATGGCAACTTGAAACAATTGTCCTCAGAGATGTGCTTTCAGGGCGTGCGCCCCCTAAAGCTTCCGCTTCGTATGCAATCCATAACATCTGGCGGGGAGAAATCTTATATCAGATTCTGAGCTCATCCAATGCGGGGGCCGGAACCGCGTGCGAGGTCCTAGTGTTCGGGGAGAATTAGAATGTGGATTGATTTTGTGGGACCAAAATGGCGCTGTATGAGGGAGAGGGCAATCAGCACTAGCCTCCGCACTCGACTGGGGCACACAACTGTTTTCTGTAGTGTCGGAACTGCTACCTCAGTGTGATGATCTGGTACGGATGTGTTCGGCCGGCGGTCAAGCGGGTTGAAACATGCGGATCTAGGAAATGGCAGTGGTCATCTTGGTGTATATTCATACTGCGCACTACTATAAGTACAGCAGTATCAAGCGCATTTGTAGAACAAGCAACATAGCATTCGTCTCTCTCTCTTTCTTTCATTTGACCAGTCCCATTACTTTTCGCTCAGACTCAGGCCTCTCCTGTGTGACCTCCGACATTTAGACAGCAAGGGGAAATGAGTGATGGGCTGTGACTTCATAAAGGAAAGAGACATGATTTACCTTATTAATATTTTTGCGTGCTCGGAATTTTGTGTGGCAAAACAAAAAAGACAGAAACAGAAACAAGGTTAGGTCAGTTTATAGAAACCGAATGACTGGATGGTCGTTCTTTCTGAGGCGTTGTGTTGATGAAATTGGCTGGATATGGGGCCTGGAGTGGGTCCTTCCTTTGTAGCTCATCTGATTCTAAGATTTATTAGAGGATAACTAATGGCGCAGCGGTAGAGTGGGCAGAATAAAATATGACTTACTGTATGATAGGAGAGGTATGATGTAATCATAAGTTTCGCTCCCCCTTCCCGCATTCCTAAAATAATAATATGAAAGACAAGAGTATAATGTTATAACATTATGAAATCATCCTAATCCTTCCATGGCTTCCCACCCCAGTCTATTTCCCTCCATGCGTTTCCCAATTCCTCTACTCCCTTCTGCGATAACAAGCGAAAGACATGATCATAGAACCTTCTCCGTAGATCATTCTGACTCGAGAACAAAAGGAGCCCAACATTTTATTTCCTCCCATGATCAACCACAACTCAATAACTGCTCCCGTCAGCTATAATCAGATCTAAATAGTTTCTTGGGTTTGATGCCTAAAAGAGCTGACCCACTCAAACTCCAGTTTCCTAGCCTTGGCCTAACCTGACCCGATCCGGTCCTAGTTAACTCAAATACAGTAGTTCCAAAATAGTAGGCTTTCCCCAACTCCCCCGAGTTAGTAGTTGGTAGCTAAACTATAGTATTCTGAGTAAGTTATATTCTCCTGATTAGAAACTCTGAGGATGATACCAGCGCTGATCTCTTAATTGTTTTCATCCTGGATTCTTCCCGGTAAACCTCAGCGACAAGTTACCCTTTACGGGATCGAAACCTTTACCATTAGGCATAGAACACGGCGCTCCTAGTGGAATCGGTATCGCGTCAGCAATTTCTGCGGCAAGGAGCTCCTCGATTGTATGGATTCTCAAATGGGTTTCGTCGGTCTTGGAGTTAAGTTCTATCCTCCCGACTTTGGCACCCCAGGTTACGGTAGCTGCACTGATGGAAGCAAACGGGAGGCGGGACTATAATGGCCAAGGAACTATGTTAGAAGAGTCGCTTTATTGGCAGAAATTCAATTCTAGGAATGCGAGGCGAGGGCGAAATCCTGGAAGAGATGCTTGAAGAGATTATTGTGGATTTAGTATGAAAGTTGTCTTTGAGGGACCCTGTCTCGCACAGAACACTCCACGGCGAAGAGCAAAAAGAACAAAATACCGTATGATTCGAGAAATAGTACCAAATTCGTAGAGCAAATAAGTAAAGAAGATTCCGTTCCACCCCGGCTTATCCAGCATCTGTTCTAGAAGTAGCTCTACCCCCGCTGTAAGACCTCTAACTTGTATCCCAGCACGCTGATAGAGTTTAGTCATGGAATATTTTTTGTGCCCCTGTGAAGAGTATTATGCGAGTATGTAGCCCGTTCGCTTCCTTAACTTCATTGGCGAAGGTGTGTTCTGGAAATTTGTGCTTAGTCTCACTTCTTCATAGACAGTCACTCATCTTTTTCTTCTAGCTCACTGTTGGGAATGGCAGTTTAATGGCCGCACTTGATGCGGGATGTACCCGCACTCTGTGGCCACTGAGGCATACGTACGCACTAGTCAAAAGACGCGCAAGTTCTGAAAATGTTTTCACCCCCCTTGTTTTTCTTTCCTTCCTACCTTTGCTCGCTCACACCTTCCTTCCTGTACACAACTTTCCTCAAGCCTTTCCTTTCGTCAGGTTATCATCAATAAATCATGATCTTCATCTCCACATGAGCGGTTTTAGTCCACTGCGTGGGATCCTCACCGTAAATCATTACCTCCGCAGCCCAGATTTTCAACACTCACTTTATACCTAATACCTAGTCCCAGAAGGAAGACAAGCCAGCTGTTCACAAACCCAACTATTGGGGAACGCACGATAAAGGTCAGAATCGAAGTACAAAGTAATGGGACTGATCAAAGAAAGAAGTAGACAAATAGTTGTTGTCTTACTTGTTCGTCTATAGACGCGCCTAAGACAGCCGTACTTATAACTATGCACAATATGAATGTACATCAATATGACCGCAGCCATTTCTTAGATCCTTAAGCCCTAAGGGGCCAGGCAACTGGCCGGACGCTTCCGTATCTGCCATCACACTGAAGTGACATTTCCGACACCGACGCGGCAGAAATCGCGGTGGACGAATTCTTCCGGATGGCTCCCTGGTTTGCGGAATAAGAACAGGAACCAGACAATGTTCACATGTAATTACTAGCTAGGTCTTTAATTAGAAAATGAATAAATCCTTGGGTGAAATGGGTAAAAGTGTTTGAGAATATTATTGAGAAACACTCACATTGGGGGGTCGAACACGGCGGATCAGACATCAATTACGTCCCTCCTTCCGACACAGGTCACACCTAGCAAAAAAATGGATTCCCGGGCAAGGAGTTGAGGGGGGGCGATGTCTTGTGGTTTGCGCTGCAAGGTAGATGTCAGGATCCCCCCCCGCCTCTAGGCTCGCCGAACTAGCATCCATGTGGTTCTTACACCTCCCGAAGTTCCATAATCAGAGTGATGAAAAGCGATTAACAATGACTCCCAGTAGGGGGTTTCACTCTTAAGGGCTAAAAGAGAACTAGACAATCGTTTGAGTGGCTTTTCCTGTGCAACTAATGTGAAATCACTTTAGGTACACTGTCCCCGTCCCCGGGGTCAGAGACAAGATCCTTCGAGAAGGATTGGCGCCCTCCTGCTCCAGTGTGGGATCAACCCCCGGAAAGTTCTAGATCTCATTAGCTGTGTGTCGCCAATTCTATTAGCTTGCTAAACTAAAACTATCTCTGGCTGACAGGCTCATTTCCGCTATTGATCTGGTAGTGAGTCTCAAGAGACTTCACGGCACTCTTGCAGATGGGAATTCCGGCGGTGTTACTTTGGGGGTGGTTTTCAATGAGAAAGAGTTTTATTAAAATTGGGGATCCAGCTTAGCTGGTGGAAAATCTATCACCCCAAATGAACCACGACCTTTATGCCTTGGACTATTAAGGGGAAGTTAGCAAAGTCATTGTGATAGCCTTAGCAGGAGTATTGGAATGGGGTTTCAGTTGTGCTGAGTGAATACTGTACCGGTATTTAGTTGGAGCTTTCTCCATTATATCTCTTGTGGGTTTCCCAAGAGTATCATCCAAAAGCGTCGTTAAACAGTCCGCTATCCAGACCGCCGAATCAGCAGGAAAGTTCTAGTTAACAGAGGGTGATGCACGAGGCAGTGATAAATTTTCCGTGAAAACAACAGCCACCAACTTCCCTTCCTAGTGATGCCCTGCTTCACTGTATTATAAACAATTGATTCCAAACAGTAGGTTACACCTGTGGGGTGGGTATAGGAAAGTAGCATCTCTTACTGTAAAATTGGATCCCAGGGGATCATGTCTTTTGCTGTCCTACGAGTAGTTCACATCCAGTTTACGTGACCTCCGTTCATATACCGGAAGAAGCTCCCGGGAACTTGTTGGATTGCCTATAGGGAATGAGGTTAGGAGACATGCGGCTATAGGGCATATGTATGAGGTGTGCAGTGGTTAAGCGCTCATCGGTGGATTTTTGTTTTCACGTCGAACGCTGGCAGGTATAGGACACTCATATCTGGTGGCCTTTTTTCCACACCCTATGCCATTTAGCATAAGGTAGTTACCGGTAGTTCAGCTTGCACCGCCCTTTGCGCTGGTAGGCATAGGGAATAGGGAGCAGGTTTTTAAGGATCAGAATGGCGCTAGATTGTTTGGGATTAAGGAGGATCACGATGTTGCTGGATGATGTGCTTGGAATGTTAGTTGTGTTTCCAAAATTGCTATCCATTTAGAGATATACATCCCCTGGTCCGCCCGAAGCTAGCATACCCATCGATTATCTAGCCTGTCACCCCCTCTCTCTTGCTCGGCGAGCTTTGCCCATAGTGTACTTATCGGAGTTTTTGTGTCCTCCAGTTGCCACACAAGATCAATAGCACCTCCATAATATTCAGACTCTTTACAGCCCCTCATATTTAAGTGGTCCTTGCACTGCACTACACGATATTTTACCGCCCCTTTGCCAAACTCCATGGATCCTAGTATCTCTTATACTCCGACCACCACAATTACCTGCGGACAACAGAAACCTACTGTTGTCCTTTCCTTTCAGTGTTAGGGAGTCAAATATAGTTATTGTGGGTAAATGAGAGCAGGTGGCTCTGTATTATAAACTAAATATTTTGGCTTAACATCGCTGACGGAGCTATTACGAGTCCCGGGGCTGACGCAGCGGTGAACACATAATATAGAGTAGAGGAAAAATGTAAAACAACCAAAGAACCAGAAAGACTTGAAAAATGCGAAATTCAAAAGCCCAACGTCAGGCCAAAATCGAAGAGGCTTACAAACAGCTTGAAGCCAACCCCGATCTCAAAATTCTTACCGTCGCTCACGTTCACGGCCTTAACAACAAAACTCTCGGAAACTACTGGCTGAGAATGTATGTCTTCAGCCATAAAAAAAACAAGCGGATGTTAAACCGCCAACCTATAGACTGGGACACCAGAGGATATCCAGATAAAAGACCCAAAAATGAGGATTGTGTAGCGTATGATGAGGGTTGTATAGAGAAGGGAGCTACTGAGGACAGGTATGTTGGGAATTCTTACCTGCAATACTGCGGAGGCCAACTATGCATTTAAAAAGTATAAATTGAGTTTTATTCTCCTCCTCAACCATCTCCATTAAGAGCTATGGAGTGCTTTTTCATATTGATCTGGCCAATTGCATCTGGTAAGTTATGTAAGCTATCATACTGGGTGGTGCTGTCTTGTATCGTACGTTAGGTAAACTTATTATTCGAACCCTATATTAACCCTAGGCAGGTCCACCTGCCTAGGCACGGCCTGTCTATCGGTCGGTAAATCTGGACAGTCCGGGCAGTCTGGTCTGGGTTCTGGGAAGCTCGGCCACGTTGGTCAAGTTTGCCGCAGGAAAAGCTTGGTGGCTCCAGACCGGTGATTCTAGGCGACCTCTAAGTTAATACCTGAAGGGGCCCACGCCAAAAGCGTTAGGTACCCAGGTAATCTGAATATATCTACACCTACTCGTTGGGTTTTCATTTTTTATCGCCCGTGATGGAAGTGCTAACAACAATAAAAGAACTGTGGGTCGTTGCTTGGACCCACACACCTTGGGGCCGGTCCGGCCCCGGAAACCCGTTTCCCCCTAGCTCAGTCCGGGTCACTAAAAACAGGACCGACCGGCTGCTTGGGATCATCGAGTAATCAGCTGTCCTAGTGTTCCATACAATACTAGGATACGAACTGCTCACAGCCTGCTGACACTGAAGAATCCATTCGAATTTAAAGCACTTCGCTGGATCTCAGGGTTTTACTATAGCTTAACTTAAGGGTTAAAAGTTCAGGGAAATGGGATTTTTAGTCAGAGCCAAGACCATGATACTACACCCATTACTTCAGTGATTACCAAACCCTGGAAGGGTGGCGCATAGCAGTTTAGACCTAGATTACGAAAAAGCGTGTCTTCGTGTAAAGGAATGGGGTGGAGAGAGACCACCGGGGATAGCTAGCTCTACGATACCCCAAAACCCATTGGTCCCAGCTTAGCTCGGGCTGTAACACAGGTCAGCAGATTCCGAACGGCTTAGACCAATCCCAACATCAGCAGGCGCCAGGACTCGCGACTTATCCTCTCATGTGGTTGTATGCCCAAGCTAGGTTAGTCTTTGGAAATGAGCACGATAAGAAGGATGTTGGGATTGGTCAGGCATCACTTACAATCACTCGACCACCACCCAACTCCAGACCTATTGTAGCCGCTCACGCTTTGTGCCACTGTCACTGTTAGTCACACCATCCATCCACACGGTGCTGTGTCATTTTTTGTTCGCTCGACTCTTCTCACCCTTATTATGTCACATATCAATAAATGATTGGGATGTCGGCACCTTGCATGGTACCACCCTTGAGCCATTCGCTGAGGTGGTGTTAATTACAAAATGCAGGGAGGATGCATCTTGAGAGTACTCGAGTAACCACAAAGACCCTGCTCCTGCACAAAGTCTTTATGCAAAGCAATTCGGGAAGGCACAAGAGCGAAAAAAGAAAGAAACCTCGTACTCTCATTAATTCTTTCTTTCTCCCTCCTCCCACGCTTATTCCGGTCTTTGCTTATTCGCGTATCACGCATTTACAAAATTCTATGCTTGGAGATTTCAGAGGGGGGGGGATCTCCGTTTGGCCGTGGCTACATAGAAAAATAGGACATTTTCCTCTCTATATATACATGCCCTAATCAATTAAAGCTGTTCTTTGTATAAGCTAATCCCCCCCACCCAGGAAAAAGTACTTCTCGCCAAACCACCACCGTTCTGCCTCATAACGTCTAATACGGTTACTAAAAGTGTCTGCTGCTGCGATCACTGAGATGAGTCCCAATTAGGAATGCGTAGACGATAATGCGCCATTCTGGAAAAACTAGAGGCACTCGGGTGGTCATCTCGCCCGTACTCCCTTGCTCCCTAACGCGGTCACCTTATGTCACTCGCCCTCTCAAATGTCCAAATATGATATAGCAGATTTAGCTTTCGTAATCCGAAACATAGCTAACCGGCCTACCTAAAATTCTGGGAATCCACAGGTTTACTGCTCCGGGGCATGAGCAGTCTTTTTAGGCCGGCGCTAAGATTTCCCCGTTCGAGGTAACACCTCTACGATGGTCCCGTAAATGCCCGGTCTTGCTCTGGCCCCGAGAACCGACAAAGACCCCCCTAGAGAACCAATTTTCTTGTATCCAGTGCTCTCGGCCCAGGGCCATCCGTAGCAGCTCATAGATCCTGCCTCCAATCGGGCAACTGAATATATAGCTCCCCACCTCTCGCCGCTAGCTCCCATTGGGTATCCACTCTACTAGTAGCAAAAAAAGGAGGAAATTCTCTTTTCTTTTCGTTATTCCGCTCACGTGATATTTTCTTTTTCTATACGTTCGTTCCGGTTTCTCCACACAATTAATGGTGGTGGCAATTATGACTTTTTCGCAACTAGTGCTTCTCTGCTGCAGTATCTCTCTCGAATAATAGCCCAGGGCCCCTTCTCCCCCTTCTCAGATTCATATAGCTACCAATTAGGGAGATGATATGACCAAATTCCCTCCCGATTGTTTGGTAATGGGTGCAGCGCTTTTGGCTATTGGGGCTTTCTCGTATTGGTCTCGTTTTCCCGATTTTAGCTAAGAATAAACTCGTAATTCCCCACTCCCAGGCCCACCTCTTTGCATTTTCACTAGTGTTTATATATCAGGTAGGCCTCAGGATCTCCTAAGGCATGATTACTGGTCCCCGGAACGCCTGGTTGGGGTAGCATTTCAATCGAACGGTATCTGACATACCCTGAATTTGAGCATTGAGCCTTTCCCCCGTAAAACCCCTTGAGCGGGTTTTCCCTCAAAAAGAAGACTACCAAATATTTTTTATTGATCGAGTTACATGTTCCAACAGGCACATCGGGCAAAAAGAATTTAATTACCACCATGTGTAAAATCACAATCTATCACTCGCCCGTGTTCTCAGGACAACTAGAAGCTCCGCGAGATAACGACCACAACCGAATCAAACATACTGAACGACGTAAATATGCCAGAGAAATGGCTGGTGGGGGAATACTTCCCTCCAATGATCCATCTCGATTCGTTCAGTAAAACTCTCAATAGTACGCCTTGGTCACAGGCAGAAGTCCTAATTGAATAACCACCAGCAGCCAGGAAAGTGTCAACCCCACTGTTTCTCGCTGAGTTACTTGGCTAAACCCACTTCCCGTTAGCATGCAAAACTGCTCGTTGCGGTTGTACTTCACCGGGAGAAAAACCACTCAGAGTAGGCTTGAAGGAAAAGTAAAACGAAACAATCTTGCCCAAGCTTTAAAAAGCGAGGCCCGTGCACCGTACGGTGCTGTCAGACTCGCATAATCAAAATTTTTTGGATCCGTCGTTTTAGCTTAGCGACTATAAACCCGCTAGATTTTTCCACGTCACACAGAATTGCACCCTCGATCCCAGGAGTTAAGGTCGCAGGTTAACCCCCACGGAGCCTTTAATGGATTCTGCGGCTTTGCAGTTGATATCGCTAGAACTCAATTGGCACCATCAACACTGCGAATTATACTGGCGGATCGTCAATCCGAGTTCCTCATCCAGGGTCACTCGAGATCAAAGCAACCGCCTATTGACTGCCAACTGGGAATCCCGTGCCTGGCCTTGGTATATCTGTTGAAGCTTCACCTGCATTAGAGGCCTTTAAAACTGCAAATATTTTCCTGGCCCCGATCGGCATTCCGTGTCATACAAAGCGACTGGTTAGATAAATCTACTGTTCACGAGTAGCTACCTGTACATCGCTAAGTGATCCAAGATCCATATTCAGGTCCTCATATATATATGTCGCTACCAGGATGCCCATGCAAGCTAGGGCACTCCAAATATGAATCCGCGCGGTCAAGCAGGGTTCAGGGAAGTTGGGGGGGCAAAACATATTATAGGTCGATGGGGGGGGTGGGCAGCTTCCAGACACGTTGCGCAGCTAAAGTCCAAGACTTCAAGTACTCGAGTAAAGGCTCCCCGCGATCTTACACAGATTCCAGGTAGGACTCTAGTTCATCGCCTGGGGGTGTCAGATACAGACCCGAAACTCGAGCTATTGACCGGGACAACAGACATAATTCATGAGGCAAGGACGAAACCCGCCGTGTGCCCAGAGTCACTCCCGGTTTTCCATTGCCCAAAGAATCCCCTCCGAGAGACTATCGTTCGTCGACCAGCCAATGTATTTTTGAAAGTAAAATAATAAATTTATAGTGCTAATAGGTGGGTTAGTGGAAATGGAAACTCTACTACCCGAGCTCAGGGGACCAGCCTGGCTAACTCCGCATGTCCTGAGCGCGGATGAGATAATGTGATCCGAGAGCTGACACTTCGGGATCATCCGGGTCACCGCTGTGACCAAGGCCCAAAAAACAAATAAATAAATAAAAAGCCTGTGCATAAAGAAAAGTAAAGGTTGCCTTACTCCTGATCCCCCTATTGTCCAATGACTCCCGCCAGCCGTCGACTATGTCGACTGAGACTTCTGAAGTAGTGGGATAGTACAATTAGTGAGAGGCCACCGATCGTGCCCCTGTTTACTTCAGAGACGTCACACGCTTTTACGTGTCAATTGGGAACTTTGGCACGTTACCATAGTGGACAATAGGGTTGTATCTAACAACACTGGGAGCGAAATTCAGAAGAAAATATCGCGATAAACAACCTGACTTGTTCCGTCGGTTTAAGACTTTCCCGCCGTATCGAGTCCTTCCTGCTTACCCCCACTGCTATTCAATGTTGGCCGGGGTGTCGAGTGACTCCCCATGAAGAACATTCCGGACAAACACCTCCCAGGGCAACCGCTATGAGAACTATGATAAGGACCTCGAAACAAGTAATTAAAATCCACCCACCCGGATTGAAAGAACAGGTTCGAATAGCCCTAGGGTATGGAGAAGCGGTCAATGTTCGTGTCCCGTGTTACTGGATTGTATCATATAAAGGGATTAAAACCGGGAAGGCGGTCGGATACATGACACTCATTTCAAGAAGCTAGACTACCGTAAAATCTTGTGAAATCCACTTTTCTCATCAGTTCTGTAATCTTCAGGTTCAGAGACAAAAGATCCTGAGGAGGATTAGCCTTTTCCTGACACAGTATGAGACTGGCTTTAGGATATTTTGGATCTCGCTACTGGAATCCGCAATTCTGTTAACCTGTTAAACTAAACCTACCCTAAACTGGCGGGGCGATTTCTGCTGATAATCTGCTGGGAATATTTGATATTACTGGCACCTCCCGCTCGTGACCCGTGCAACTAATAATATAGTGACACTTTGCTAAAATATACAACATAACTAAAGCTAATAACACAAAGCAGCAAAGTAGACAACTTGCTAAGTACCAGTAATTTCACAAAGGAGCAATGCCAATAGCTCTATTCAACCATCCATCCATTTGCTTGAATCATCAAACTCCATACCGTGAAATCTGGTAAAATCCACCATCTTGGTTTGCCCTGTAACCTCCGGGTTTGAAGACAAGAGTTTCTGGGAAGGATAACCGTTTCCCTGACACAGTATAAGGCTGACTCTTAGGACGTGTTAGATCTCATTAGTTGCTAGTATTAGAAAGGTCGTCATACTGGAGCATTGGGGAAGGGCTAGTAACAGGGCAATGGAGAAATCATATTGTGTTTTGGAAAATACCGGGAAATGCTATGCTGCTGCGCGCTTGCGCTCCACACACATAACATGAATACCTCGGTCTTTTATTAAATTCATTATTATTGCTGTTTCTCGTTGTTGGTAAGGTCCGGTTGATTTGGAAATCGGCTCGCTGCTCACACAAAGATTGCAGCCAGTCGGCATCCGAGTGGCTAACCCCTGCTTACTTAATTATCTACAATTATGTATATCCTTGGGGGACTATCATTTGCCAGCTAGGTTCTTGACATTTGATGCAGGCCCGAAATTATCTTATCCGTATTGCGTGTCATAACCAAATAATAAACTGCTATTATTGACCTAAACCAGTGCGGTGCTCTCACTCGGTTTATTAGTCAGCACAGTGTCTTTACCGGTAGTCCAATAGTGAGAGCACCACCGTTTCTTTCTGCCCTTTTCTTTTTTTCCCCTGACCTCCCGCAGAGATAGGCGAATTCCATCTCCTACAAAATCCAGACATCTTTAATGGTGAGCTTGGCATTTCTCGTTCCGACTAAAACGTGTATGGACAGAAAGAGGAGCCTCTTATTTAATAGTCATGATGGCCTCTCTTTTCGAGTCAACTATCTAGTTAATATCGAACTTAGTCTGGCTAGAAGAATCATGAAAAAATTAACGTATCAGGACCTAGGGTAAACCTTATACCGGTGTAGGGCTTCTAGTGCTAAGGGGGGGTGAAATACTCTACTATTTGACATCCGCTGGTGGCAACCTACTCAAAGTCTCAAAATCCCAAAGGCAAACCATCTGCAGCGAACGGTATCCGCCTGGTCTCGGATTTTCGCAATGGCATGTACTAGTACAAGCAATATTGGTATGTGAGCACAGACATCTGCCGTTTGGGCGGAAGTTAAATTTCCAGGGGAGCCCGGTAGACAATGCAAGGCTACTCGAGTACATAACTAACACGGCTACCGGTGGGAAAAAAGCACCCAAGTAGGAATTGACATCAATCCTGGCAGCGAGCACGCACCCGGGCCGCTCCCCCGGCCGCCAAAGGGAGAACTGGAACAAAGTCTTTATTCTGACGTCCTGCCCCTCGCAATCTTAGAAACACCAATTGGAGGAAAGGCTTCGTCGCACGAATAACGGTGCTAGCTTGTACGGGATCCTGTGGGGGGGGGGGGTGGGTTCACACTCTAGAAATGGTAGTCTCGCAAGCCATCGATGCACACCTAGGGGGAGATCCGTTTAAGAGTTGCCAGACCTTCTAGTGTCTAAACCTCGACATATCTGCGGGTTATGCGGAAAATTATATAAAATTGTCATACATGCTAGAATCGATACTCCGTCGAGAGTGCATCCTCAGGATGTTAATGATTGGCTGCTTTTAATGGTGAGGAAGTCAGCGAGCAGATTGACGTAGAGGGGGGGTTGAGTTAGTACTCAGGGATTCCACTGCAGTGCGCACTGCGCACTAAGAAGAGTAATCTATGAAGTAGCATGGGCGAACGGGATCAACACCTGAGCCATGCTGCTTGTTGTCGCCGTCACTCTGCACTTGAAGACACTGGACTCTATGCAGCTGTGGGGGTCATGAGAGAGCGGGATCAGGCAGACCGGTTACTCCGTTGGCATTGACTGGAGCATTTCAAGGTCTCATCAGACTTGCGAGATCTTACCCACAGGAAGACTGGCGTTTTTTCCTTGGAAAAGTTACATGGCTTCATGCAAGTGGCCGGCAAGAAGAGCCATTATGGGTCTAGAGGGGTGCGGGGAACTCCTATTTCTATTCGTAAGGTCACGGATCCAAGGTCACCAAGGAGAGAGGGCCCGCAGGAAAAGAGGGGGGTTGAGAGTCAATCTTAATCTCCCGAAAATCTGCAGCGCTCGCCTGGCGATATCCTTCGAAGCCCTTAACGCAGGGGTGAGTGGGGTTGATTACGAGGAATAAAGTGGGGCCAAATTGTCTTTCCTCACTTACATACCTCTATCTGTATCACAAGGAGGAATGCCAGCAGACATGCGATAAAATTTCTTGTTCCTGTTTTCCCCAGTGCTTCCAATGAGCTGAACTCCCCAAATAAACCTTGCGTCAGACAGGCTCACGGATGGCCAAGGCTATGGGCGGGAGAAAAATATATTCATAATCCGGATTACCTGGTTTCTCCTACGAGTCTCTGGAGAGGCAATTTGTCATACATGGGGTTTTTTTCTTCCATTTTTTCCTTCTCCAGCTCGCAATCTTTAGTGCCCAATAAGCCACCATTCTATGGCCACCCGAGCTGAGCAGAAATACAACCCTTCATATTTTTCCGTCATAATCAATCGCAGGCATTCTCCGATCCGGAGTACTTCCCGCGGTGAATAAAACATTTGACATGCGCTCTATAGGGAAATTTTTAGAAGTGTTATGTCATTTTCAAGAACTCAATCAAGAAGGTGTGCATCTCTGTGTAGCCACGTTATTTTAGTATTGAAATTTAGTTTCTCTAATCACCCCTCTCCAAACCCCCCCATCGCTTTTTCCCGGTGCCATGAAGCAAGTCGAGCGCCGGGTCAGTGTGCATTCATGTATGCGCGTGTCCTCGAGTGCTTTTCTGTGTGCGCTTCTGTGCAGTAGGGGAGTTTTAATAAAGTAGCACTCTGAGTACCATACCGGTACTATTCAAGTTGAACCGGAAAATTATCAGAATACAGCCTGCCGGGAGCCCCAAATATTAAAGATAAGTATCTTTTCAAGAACTAAACAATAGTGATCTAACCAAAACACCCTCTGGAGCGCTTTACCGAACCGCCGGGAATGGGCCCCGAAGTGAAAGTAAGACTTTTCTGAGTTGGAGAGGGGAAGATCGCGCAACAATTGCGGCAATGCCCGTGCAACATGTAATTTCAATGAACTTTTCCGTACCTCCCTGCCCTTATTGTTTTTCTTTACGCGTGAAGGGGTGGGCCCGCATCCCGAGGCTTTGGTCTTGGATCGAGGCGCCCACACCGACCCTTCCAACCAGCTCCTCGGTTTAGGTTCAAGGGGTGGGCTGGTTTCCCACCATTTAGTTTCGAGGGAACACCGGAAATTTTTGTTTCAGAAATTTGGATGACTCTGGGTTAATTCTCCTCCACCTACCCGCAACCCATCTCTCTTTCACGGGACGCTAGGGGCCATCCGTTAGCTTGGATGTGCATAGGTTTTTATTACCACACCGATATTCCGTGTGTATCCCTTCTTTTGGGATCTTGGGAAACTTGTAACCTTTGCTACTTTTAGTTGGGATTAGGTTAGTTAACTTACCATCAAGGGTGTTTCTGCCATTTGGGTTCACCCATTCCCAGCGCACAGACACTTCTTGTTTCCGTAGTTCTTCAAGAGTAAGGCGAACAGTAAGTAAGGCTAACAGGAACGGGTTAAGTACCAAACCCTGGGGATGGCACAGTACCGTACGCTTTCTTCCACTTCCCCTTGGGGAATGATAGTCCAAAGAAAAACTCTTGAAACTGTGTGCCAGTCCACCACCATCTCAAATCTCACCTCTCCTTGTAGGAATAAATCCCAATTCCACGGTTTGGGACCGTATCTATGATGGTGGGTAATACCACACGGTGCGGGAGCACACACCATTAACTCAATGCATACTAAGAAAAGCTAAGGGAAAGGTGAGGGCATAGAAAATGGGGTTATCGCGGCAGCTCAGCCCAGACATTTATCCATGTCTGAACTAAACTGTCGGGTCACAGAAGTGCAGCACGAGCTACAAGACTTTCGAAGTCGCAGTGACGGACGGGAGGTGCACCAATACTATCCCCAGAGCCCTGACCTTTTTTATTATTCCAATCGCCCCGTGTTCTGCTATATTCGTGTGCTCTTTTAACTCGTGTCGTACTTTTTTTCCCGTATCCCACGTCGCAGTCACCAACACCAACCCCAGGGAGTTCAGTGTTCGCTGCCCATTTCAAATTTATTATTCAAATTCCCCCGGCTTGCCCCCTCGAAAGGAAAACAATTCAGAATAGCAAAGAACAACAATGTCGAGGTAATGGAACCCCTCTTTTTCCTTGTTCGAATGTGGCACCCTTCCTTGCTTTAGTTCTCGGGAGGCTTGCAGTAGTTCTGATATCTCGCCTCTTAGCAATCTTGAGTCCGATACTATATCGCTTGATACCTCGTTTGAAGCGACTATTCAGATACAAGGGCGGACATACCAACAATGGGCCGTTGAACATGGAACATCGTACGGGCCAGTTGATGAGGTGGTCTTCCTCTCCTTCGAGAATTGGTCTTGAGAATCGAAGCTAAAACCCGGCTCAGTATGAACGAGATAGACAAGATACTCAACATCAAATTTTCAAGTTAGTCTTTGACGGAAGATTGATATTCCCGCCAGTGTATAATCCTAGAAAAATTCTGGATTGCGGGTCTGGATCTGCTAGTTGGGCAACTGAAGTAGCCGTGAGCTACCCACAGTGTGAAGTCTGCTCCCTCCTCCAAATTTCCCTGAGCCCCAATGGAGCAGCCCCTCTGACAATCGCTAGGTCATCGGAGTTGACATAGCACCCCAAATGATGCCTGATGACCCGCCACCAAATCTTATTCTTCAGGTAAGAAGCTCATGTTCTGAATTCATTACCAAATTTGCCACTGGTCAATATAAGCTTAAGAGTGACGTGGTGGCACTGTAGGTTGATGATCTTAACGAGCCATTTACCTTCCACTCAAACGAATTTGACTTCATCCACTCTCGAAACGTGGCTACTGGCATCAATAATGGAAGATGGCAATCCTACGTGAGGGATTGCGCCCGGTAAGCATATGTTTTTGTTCTTTTGCTTTGCCCACCTTGAATTTGTAATCACGGGGGGGCATTTCTGCTGGCAAGATGTGCCGAACTCGAGTTCGTCCTGTGTCGCCCGAGAAAATTCACCGCCTGGCCAGCGGCTCCAATTCACCCAGCTGTCAAGAAACCACCTTCCCCTCACACCCTCGAAACAAGCCCCCACACGGAATCTGCACGTTTTTCTCCTTTCCTCGATCTTGCACCAGCATCATCCAGAGACGCCAATCTCTACACTGAGAAGTTCAAGCATAGAGCATGGGCTGACCATAAGTGTGTTCTTTAGAGCACTAAAGCCAGGAGGATGGCTACAGATGGTAGAGATCTATCACAACGTCCAGTCAGATAACGGAACTATGACAGATCAGCACGCCCTTCGAGAAATGAGTACAAAATTCCTATCGTCGGTGGAGAACACAAAAGACCTTCGTGCACCATTAGCGCTCGAGTCCTTCATGCGAGGGGCTGGGATGGTAGATGTGGCAGGCAGAATGATCCCGTTGCCATTAAATGGGTGGTCGATAGGTTAGTTTCCCCATCCCCCTTCCATTACTGCAGGTCTTTTAGAAGCGCCAGGAGTCTTGTGAGCGAGCTAGTAAAGACTGGCTAGCCCTGAGCCAGTTGAGCTTCAATGGTTTGAGGCAGTCAGTCAGTTTTCGGTGCCGGTCATCAGCCCAGGCCCAACCTAGTCATCTACCTGTCCCCAGGCTCAGTTATAACCTATTCCTCAAACAATCCAGTATGCTTGAGCCAGTGATCAGGAGTTTGAGGGGACCTAGGCCTAGGCTGCCCTAACCTCTCTCTGAAGCTGCGGGCAGGCGCGTAGTGTTCTCTACCACTGTCATAAGCTCAGATTTGAGTGCGAAGCACCATAACATGCCTTTCTTACAGCGAGCTCACAGACCCCTCAGACATCCATGACTTGTGCCTGCTAACAAATCTATCTCCAACCGTCAGACCCCAAGGAGCGTGAAATCGGCGAGAAGTTTAACGCTTCGTACAAATCGGCTATGAGTGGCCATACGCGCATTCCTTTTACTGAGAGACTCCATATGACAGACAATCAATTCAACGTCTTGATGCAGAGATCCACTGAAGAACTAGATAATCTCAGTTTGAAGCCATACGTTGGATTGTAAGCCTTCCCGGACCAGCTATATCATGTTCGTAGGAAGTACGCTCCTATAGACTAAGACTAACATATCCTTTCTCTTTAGGTATATTTGCATCGGCCGCAAAACAAATTAAACATAGCGCAAGGGTATCTTCCTACAGTAAGACTTCAATACAATCCAACAATCCAAGATATTGGTCACGATTGCTCACTCGGTGACTCGTGTCGCAGGTCGGAACCAAGCCCTCCCGCAATAATGCACACCACCTCATGCAAATAAAACTCTAGGCGATCGTTGTATTACGAAAAGTGCATTCCATGTCATATTCAAGCGATCATGTTAATTCGGCTAGGGGGAAAAAGAATATAAGAAAAGTTCCGGGAGCCCACAAGGTTTCTCTGATGCTCTTATTGGGATCGTACAAGGTAGCTAGTCTATTAGTGTTTACTATTTTGTATGGTGCTTAAATAAGAATATTAAAACCAAAAGTTTTAACCTCGATTATTGGGGCTGCCGTCTTTCTTTTTTGACCTAAGCGGAAAGGAGCCTGGACTACCACCGATTGGCAATGCCGTTCATTGTTTTGTTGGCAGGATAGCCTAGCCCAATTCTGTTCTCCCCCCCAACGCGTCAGGTCATTCCACCAATAGGATGCGAAATCCCGAGCCTGGGCACGGATCGCGTGGCCGGTCATCATGCTGTTCTCCGAGTGATCTCCAGTGAGCCCAACAAACCCCAGCAGCTCACAGACAGGTGGGGAAAGGGCGGAAGGGGGGACTTGTGCTCTCTACTTGACTCACTTATGGTGCCAAACTGAGACTTTGCTCCCACCTGCGATTCTTAGCCCTCCAACCTCTCGTTTTAGAAATAGGGTCAGGTCTTTTTTCGACCAGGGTTTTGACTTGCACAATGGTGAATTGTCCGTGCGGTCACAAGCACAGACATGTTACCGGACATCCTACTATTTTTTTGTGACCCCCTTGACTTTCTATTTTTGCTTACTTGGACTTATGGCGTTCCGCGAGCTGCTTCGAGCACCCATTATCACAGGTACTCGAGCGCAAGTGCCTGTCTTTGGGTCTTGGGATGTGTTATTGTTTTCTGCTGTCTACCGCCGCTCCTCCACGTGAACCTACGGGCACCCGGGCACACGGGGTAGGCTAGTGATAGTAATGAAATAACATAAGCGCAATCTATTCCGGTTTCGCGAGATTCTCGAATCGCGAGGATTGGCAAATATTGGTCGGGTTCATTTACTGTGTCTACCCCCTGTGCGGGAACTCACAATGCCAGAACCTCGCGACGCTGGAAAAGACCGCAACCCAGTGAACGAGAGATCCCTTGATACTGGTGGATGGGTACGGTACCCGAGTGCATGCCCTACTGTGCACCCAAAATCCAAAAATTCGGGCCCCCGCAGCTGGATGTCATTTTCGAATGTGGTCCGCAAACCGGCGAGACTTAAAATAATAATAATAACATCCCCTTCGTTGGATCTACGACGCGCTCCCCCCCCCCCCCCCAAGAAAAAATCCCAAATGGTTCATGATAGCCGTGTGTTGTAGTGCGAATATTGCGGCCTCCCGTCCGCGCGGTGCTCGAGTACTCGAGTAGTGGAAAAAGAAGATAGATCGAGGAGGGGAAAAAAGTAAAGAAAGAAAGAGGTGAGAAAAAGGACCACTGTTACCGTTTCCGTTCGCCTGCTACCGGTAAAGCACTTGCCCACTTGGGTGAGCTCCTTATTTTTTTTTAATCCTCCGCCCCCTTTCCTCCTTCCGTATATTTGATCATGGAAATTAGGTTTTAGTCGGAGGAGGCTGGACCGGGGTGAAAGGGGATTAGTACAGGTCTGTACTTGCATTGTACTCGAGTACGGTACAGGACTAGTACAAGTATGTACAATAGCGGACTTTCTGCCCGTTCATTCAATGTCTCGGCCTAGCTTTCACGCAGGGAGTATCCAACAGAAATCGGGTGCCACGAGAGCCTATGAAACACGGCCAGAGCTTGCAGAGTCCCGGAAAAGAGGTTCTTACTATTTGATCAAAAACAGCTTCTGCGCCACCGGGCCGCGTGCCTAATCCCAGTGCTCAATTGTCCCGCACGCTCAACCTCTCGTAGCAGGCCAACCACTCTGCACCGACTTTGATTGGCGGAACGGCAACTTCCTTGAGTTGGGCCCGTATCCTTGGGATTTTGAAAAAGAAGGGGAAAAAAAACAAAAAAGCCGGTAGCAGCGGTTCGGGCCCCGATCACTCGGAACGTGGGGTGGGAATAGCCCTTCAATTGGTACGGTTCATCTTTTCTTTTTTTTTCTCTGCACTTTACTTTGAGTCTGGCGGAGAAGATGAGGAGACGACGGAGGAAGTGGGGAATGGCCTCTGAAATGGTTCGAAACGCCGTGCGCAAATTTAGCCTTGGGCGGGCATTATCGTTGTGGGTTATTTGGGCTGCAGCAAGTGCATGGAATGATACCTGTATCACTGTGCAATGCCACTGCAATCACAGCTTGGGTATTGGTGGGGCAAAGGTCTACGATAGCTGGTATTCCTAGTAAATCTTGAACACTGGCACGAACAGCCCTATATATGGTTATGGGTATCGCGTTGGTTTTGCCGCTATTATGGTACCGTATGATATTATAAAACGAGAAACAAAAATGTGGTTATATTTGTGCCCTCTAGGTCACGGTAGCCTTACCGGCATGGTGTGAGAAGTAATAAACAAAGTAAACAAAAGCACAATAATCCTTATTCAGACCCCCAGTCTCCCTCCACTATATCGCACATCCAGTGAATTGTCTTTTGTGCATCCTCCTCCTTAAGATACCTAGTTGTAGAAAATACCCCCACATCAACTTGATCACCACGAACAGCGACCTCGATGTCAACGTTTGTCTGGAATCATTAATTAGCAATTATAAATTGTCCGAAGCTTGAAGGCTAGGCGGTGCCTACCCTAATGTCCTTCATAGACGCGTTTCTTTCAAAGTGGACTCCAGGCCTGGCAGCAAGCTCGACATTGTCGGGGGTAAACTCTTCCAAAATAATTTTGTCTGTCCCATTTATAGCCCCATCATTAGAACTCCACGTTGGGCTGCGGGGAAGCTTCAAGAAGTTGAAGAAGCAATCGACCTGTACACCGGTCCATTCTCTGATTTTCCATAATGAGACAACTGAGTTTTCTGGGTCCCCAATAGCCGCTAAGTCGTCTTGGGCTTGGCGAGCTACTTCTATAGTTGATTTATTTCCCGGAGCGCTGACTCGTATAGGAACTATATTGAGAGTGGGTGCGATCAAAGACTCTATATCAACTACGGGTAGATGTCTATTCGAAAGATAAATACCGAATATAACATCCCTGCTTATTGCCAAGGGCCCATGTTTAGCACATTGTTGTTGTGCGAAAACTTTTGCGCAGGCTGCCAGGAAAACCGCTTGGACAGATATTCCACGTTGACGGCATTCTCTCTCCAATTTTGTGACGTTTGTAAGCGCTCTGGGCTGGAAAAGTGCAACTCGTTTCTCTGGTGGGCCGGTGGAATAGGTTTTTTCAGGAGCGCAAGTTGAAGATGATTCATTCAGGTATCTGGTCCAAAACGCGCGTTGGTGACAAAGATCTCGAGACTGTATAAAAGCAACTGTATCCATGAAATTGGGGCCTTCCGGATCAGGGGTAAGAAGCCGACCAACGGGTTTATCAAGGAATCCTTGGAATTTAGCAATCAAGCGTGAAAGACTAACACCGTCATACAGGGCGTGATGAATGGTCATGAAGATGATTGTCTCTGTGGACGTATTAAAGGTGCATAGAAACACTGGTGGAAGAGCCATATTAAATTCCTTAACCTGTTCCTGTGAAAGAAGGAATCGAATAAGGGCATCGTTATCGGATGACGAAGATTGGTATTGTTTGTATTGGGTTGGCGGATTACGGAGAACTAATTGAGCAAGCGGGACATCTGTATTGTTTGTAGCGGCAAAAGTAGTACGGAGAATTGGCTCCTGTCGAACGAGCGCTTCCCATCCAGCTAGAATGCGAGAGGGTTCCACTCTCTTGCACTTGAAAGAGAAAGTAGGCATAAAAAGTTTATAACCCGAGTTTATCCAGCACGAGATCATGTAATGTTGACCAGGAGTAGCTGGCATCGTGAACTCAACGTCGTAGTTACTGACACTCTCTGGAATTTTCATGTATTCGATATTCTCACAAGCCTTAGAGATAACACTCCTGCCATCCAAGGGATTCGGCGGTGTTTGGCTACTTATGGCACGAGCGGACGCAGCCATGCGCTCGACTGTTGCTGCGCTGAGGATCTCCGTAACACTCAGGAAAATCAAGTTCTTCCTTAACTCCGACGAGAGAGAAATGGCACTTATGGAGTCGAGGCCCAGATGGAAAATCGTTTGTGTTCGTCGAATTTCGCTTTCGGGCGTGTTTGAGACCTTCGCAAGAACTTTGCGGAATGTTTTTTCCAAAGGAGTCCACTCACCAATTTTCTCAACGGAGTATTCTTGTTTTTCTTCCGATGGCAGCGCATGGAACAAGGCAGTTAATTCCGATCGGTCTACCTGATCGTTTGTGTACGGAATAGTTGCGATGGGGATGATGAACGATGGAAGTGACCAATAGGGTAATTTTTGCCGGGCAGATTTAATTAGAGAGGGTGTTGATACTTGGCCTCGGCTGGTGGTAGTAACGAAAAGGATAAGTAAGCCCCTCCCTTCCACTTCTAGGACAACTGCACCACAATCACTGATGCCCTGTATTGATTTTTTGACGGCTGATTCGACCCCCCCTAGATCTATTCGAACCCCATTGGGGAGTTTTATCTGACCCGAGCGGTCTGCCCTAGAAATTGGAAGATTTCCAAATGCATATCCAATTTCATAGTATGTGATGGAAGGTTGGTCAGTGTGGGTTACAATATCGATCAGTAGCGAGTCCAACGTCTGAAGGAGCGACTGCGTGTCTTGCAAGCGAAACATCGTCGATTTGCAAGCTGTCCTCCATATCAAACTATCACCGTCCCGTTCCATCTCAATACAAACATTATACTTGTATAGTCAGTCAAGCCTAACTAATAATAGTATTTCAGCAGGTTGTTACCTCAACATCGGATGTGCCACCAACTGAACGCCACAAAACCTTTTGCTTGTCTACCGACTCCTTGTTACTGCGCTGGTATATGAACAAAGTATCAAAAAGGCGCTGTCCATTACTATTGACAAGTTTTTGGATTTTCCTAAGAGGGGTATGCTGGTACTTAATAACGTTCGCGGAGTTGTCCTGCATATATTGTAACATCTCCCGGTATGTTCCATGGATAATCGCCCGGATAGGAACTGTATTCATTGCCGGAAACATAATCTCATCCGCCGAGTCAAAGTCTCTTCCCGAAAGAACAGTCCCGAACATAACATCTGGTTCACCTAAGTAATTGGCCAAGAGAAGCGCCCAGCACATTTGCCCGAGTGATTGAACAGTGACTCCGATATGCTTACAGAATGATTGAACGGCTGAAAATGGCGCAGATGATTTTTTTTCTCGCCTGTAAGTCATTGTCCTTTCCGTTTCGATTGGTGAGGCTCGGAGGCTTGAGGGAGAGGTGCCTGCAAGAACCTGTTTCCAGAATCTTTCGGCGAGTTTTTGGTCTTCACCGTACACATTTTCTAATAGCAGACGACAAGGTGGTCTCTGAGTGAATGAGTTATGGTATGCGTTCCGTACGTCCTCGTGTAGCAGCCTAATGGACCACCCGTCATAAAGCGCATGGGAGATAGAAAGTATAAAATGCGTAGCCTTGGCGCTGTGCACGATCGTAGCTCTAAGAGGGGGCTCTTGCAGCATGTCGACCTCTTCCGTAGCTTCCTGCATAACTTTTTTAAAGGTAGCGTGGAGATCGTCGTCGCTAGCCAGGGTTACTTCGCCCCAGTGGAGTTTTGGCCGTTTGTGGACTAGTTGGCCAAAGGCGCACGGGGATTCGGGGAATAGCTCAGATGTGTTGAAGAAGCTTGTCCTTAGAATTTCAGACCGTTCGACTACTGCAGCCCAGGCTCGTCGGAGATTACCAGTATCGACCCAGTCCTCTAACCTCAAGACATCGTGGTTGAAGTACAATTGGTAGTCTGAGGCTAGGGTTTCGGCTATCATGGCTTCTTGAAGAGGCGTGGTTGGGTAAATTCCCTCAATCTCGTCGCGCTTCTGAGACTTCCGACCCTTTTGTATGCGCTCCGCGAACTTGGGAAGTAACCCTTCTCCGGCCAATCCCTTTGGCTGGGTTGAAGATCTGCGGAGGAACAGCACTAACTTCCGGATGGTTGGATTTCGCATTATGCTGCTTACTGAGATTTTCATTCCATGCCGGCGAAGCCGTGAGGATAACTTGATAGCTTCAATACTGTCCAATCCTAGTTCGAATATAGAAGAGTCCATAGTGATATCGGATTCGCTAACTTCGGCAAGAGCCGCTATCGTTTCACGTAGGATATTTGCTTCTGCTCCCCAGGCGACATGATTTCGACTAGGCGAGTTGTCGAGATTGGTCACATTGGGGGTGGGCTCTTTTTCTAGAGTGGGTATGATAGATGGTTTGCAAGACGGGTTGTCTACAATGCACCGCAGTTGTCCATCAAGGCGTTCTAATAGCGCCGCGGACATCTCTCTTGTCATAAGTGATCCTCTGGAAACTATTGAGAATTTCGCCCCATTGGAGTGGCCTTGTTCAACTTCTAGCGCGAGTGGATACTGGTAGAATAATTAGAGACGGCGACACACTAGGTGAGAAATTGGGATACATACATCTGCGGAAGCGATAGTATCCGCAACTTCCCAGAGGGGAACTAGATTGGAATTCCTGGCCTTGCCCCTTTGGTATACGAACAAGGTATCAAATAGTGGTCTCTCTGCCGTTACTCGCATCCACTTATTGACAAGGCGCAGAGGCGTATGATGATACGGAATGGATTCTGAATACAAGCAGTGTGCTTCCTTAACCAGTTCTTCCCATGATCGCGCATTTTCGAGATCTAGTGTGGATGGAATGGTGTTGAAAAGTGGCCCGATAGTTTGTTCAATGTATTCTAGTGGGATAGAGCGCCCGGAAACAACAACTCCAAAGACCGGTCTTAATCCTATATATCCTGACAGCACACTTGCCCACGCAGCCTGATATACAGCTTGAGGAGTGCATCCGATCTTCTTGCAGATAGCTTCGACACTTGTGATACTAATTTTAGAAACGAGCTGCACCGCGTGGTCGCCATCATCGCGCACCCCAGGGGCTTCGGGAAAGCTGCAAGGAGTGGCTCTAGCGAGTGTCTTCTCCCAGAATATACGCGCTTTTGCGGTATCGACGGAAAGCAGATGCCCAACAATATCGGCGAACTGATGAGGTCTTGGTTCGTATCGGCCATGGTAAGCCATCTGGACATCCTCAAGGATCAATGGCAAGCTGCTCCCGTCGTAAAGTCCATGGAAGATATTGAGAACAAGTATTGTCCTCTTCGGTGTTTCTATAACGAGGAGATAGAGCGGCACCTTATGCAAGTCCTTATTGGAGTCCGCGTGCTCCGCCAATTTATCTAGGATAGTGATTTGAACGGTGTTATCGGGTGTTGATATTTCTTCCCATTGTATCTTAGGATTCCTAAGGACCACCTGAGCATACCCATCTGAAGTCTCGCAAAAGCAAGTACGTAGTATCCCCGTTGAACGTATCACCTGAACCCACGCTTTATGAATTCCATCAATGTCATTGGGCGAACTTATCACCATTGGGAAAATATTATAATAAAGTGGCTTTTCGGAATCAAGGAATCTCGCGATCATCCCTTCTTGAAGCGCCGTGCATGGCGCAATTGACTCGACATCGCCGGGGTCTAGGGCAAGTTGTTCGTAAACCTCAAATGCGCTCTTGTTGGCGAATGCTGACAGGTTCTGTTTAACAAACCCAGCAATAGAGAAATTTTGCGAACTGCTGGCGTCTCCTTTGCTTAGTTCCAAAGCTAGCCGGGCCAAGACCGGGTCTGTGTGCAGCGTTAGCAGATATTAAATAAAGGTAATAGGAGGCTTACACTGCATAATAATTGAGACGGACGCCGCCACAAAACCAGCCCTTTTTAAGCGACGGGCCAGTCCTACCACAGAAACAGAGTCTAAACCAAGCTCGAAAATTGTGGACGACCGCTTGATATCAGAGGGCTTGAGGGCAGTAACATCAGCGAGCACAACTCTTAGCCGCTCTTCAACCTCAGAGAAACTCTCATCTTCTGCATTCTCCCTCCCCGAAATTTGTTGAAGTGTCTCGAGTGATGTTTCATGATAAAGCTCCTTAAGTCTCTTGTTGTCAACTTTGTTATTTACTGAGAGCGGGATCGCGGAAACAAGAAAGAAGTGAGTGGGGACCATATACGCAGGTAGCTTGCGTTTGCACGCATCTGCTAAGACAGTGATGACCTGAGAGTACTGTTCAGGGTCATCGAGAAATTTGATGCCGGAACGATTAATGGCCCCTCCCGTCTCTAACTGGATGAACGACACAAGCTGGTCCTTCTGCTGTTTTGGATGTCTTAAGACTAGTGTTGCTACAGCTCGGGCCTGAGTAGTCGCTTGCTTAAGCGTCTCGTTAATTTCACCAATTTCCAATCGTTGCCCACGAAGTTTGACTTGGTCGTCTGCTCTCCCTGCAAAGTCAAATGTGCCATCATGGAAGATACGGACCAAATCGCCAGTGCGGTATATCCTAGTCCCTAGGGATTCGAGATACGGGAACTTTTCTTTGGTAAGTGAGGGGCGGTTCAGATATCCGCGTCCTACCAGCTTCCCGGAAACACAGAGCTCCCCTATGGCACCGCGAAGAACTGGTTTGTCAGTGCCTGGAGCCAAAACAAATGACCCAACATTGTCGAATTGGGGCCCAATATTCGATGGCTTTCCTCTTGCTGGGACCCTAGGGTACATTGTGCACCCGATTGTAACCTCGGTAGGCCCATATCTATCGAGTGTTAGTTCTCAGACTAGGGTATTAATGTGATATTAAGACGTTACCCATTGTAAATACACCCCTTCTCTCCCCAGGCATCCAATATCTCTTGCTTGAGTTGCTCACCCCCAGTGATGAACACACCTTTACACAACAACGGCGCATCCTCAGGCTTAATCAACGAAGCAAGACTCGGTGTAAGATCCAAATGCGTTATCCGCAATTCTCGAATAGTAAGCGCAAGGTCTTGGAAGATAAGATCTCGAGGAGCGGATGTTACGCAGATACCCACACTCCAACTCCAAAACTGCTCTAGAACACTAACGTCGAAGTGGAAAGACGCGAACTGGAGGAAACGAGATTCGGAATTCCAATGGGGGCTGAACAGGCGCTGGAAGGCGAGCATGGCCTGAACGGCGTTCTCGTGTGTTAGTTCGCAGCCCTTCGGTGTTCCAGTCGTACCTGAGGTGTAGAGACAATAACATAAGTCGGTAGGCTTGAGATCTGGAATTTCGGGAGTGTCTGTGGAGGCCGTTTTGATTGAGATGCCGCCTTGCATGCTAACAACGTTCGCGTCTAATTTACTGCTTAACTCACTCGCGAATTTGTCCATAGTGAGGACATGCTTTGCTTTCGAGTCTGAGATTATGAAGGACTTCCGCTCTATGGGCGCGTTGTAGTCTAGGGCGACAAATGCACAGCCGGCCTTCAAAATTCCAAGAATGGCGAATGATGCCTCCGGACATTTTTCAAAGCAAACTCCGACGATATCTCCAGTCTTGGCTCCGTGGTTTAGCAAGTAGTTTGCAACTTTATTGCCTTCTTTATCGAGCTGAATGTAACTCCATGTCTCCTTGATCGCGCATCCTTCCTCAATCGAAGTCGCGAACTCATATGCAACTTTATCCGGAACCAGTCGACGATGCTTCTCAACAAATCCGTGAAGGACACGAACGTCAGTGGGGATTTCGTCCTCTTTTGCAAGAGTACAAGACAGGATTTCCTGGGGGAATTTGAAAAAGTCAGTACTGGGGCTATCAGGCGATTCTAAGATGTCGATCAGGGCCGCTTGGAACTGACGGAGCAATAATTCTGTCTGCTCTCGTGGCATGATATTGTCCTTGCACGTAGCACGGATGAGCAAAGAATCGTTCGCAGTAGGCTCTAGCTCCAAAGATATCGAGTAATCAACAAATACGTCTTCTTGCACTACCTTCCAGGCGAAGTCAATCTCATCCTGACGGACTTCACCCTTCTGATACACGAAAATCGTATCGAACAGAGACTGTTCAGCATGGCCCAACCACTTTTGTATTGACCTAAGCGGCGTATGTTGATGTTTGAACATTTGAGAATTGCTCCTCTGGATGTTAAACGCAAGCTCCTGATTGCTTCCTGCCAACACGCATAGTGACGGGAGAGTCGTGACACAAGGAAACACCAGATCCTTAGAGTCACTAATCCGGGATCTTCCCGAAACAACTATTCTTGTATGTCAGTACTGACTGCCCAACACCAGGTCAGGCGGAACACGAACCAACACCCATTGTCACAGCGGTCTCCCCCGAATACGCTGACAAAATCCTGGCCCAGGCTGCCTGCCCAGCCGTATGCACCGATATCCCTAATTGCCTACATGCCTTTTCGATATTCGACAAACTCCAATTTGCGTTGACGGAGGATACATGGCTTGTGGCGCTCTTCACTCTGAGGGGGGATAGATTCGGAAACCGGGAGACCGCGCAGCCATCCAAATGCTTTTTCCAGAATTCCTGATTGTCTGACACAATCTCACTATCTGTAGTATGTCTCACAATCTCATTAAGGGCACGAGAAAACGTGTGTGATAAGGAATGATTTTTCCTGGAGTATTGGAGGGCAACGCTATGGAGAATAACTGCCAGGGAATGTGCATCGTATAGCGCGTGGTGTGCAGAAAACATGAGGAGATGATTCCCGGAGGACTTCTGGAGTAGAGTGAGGCTCCACAAGGGTAAATGAAGATCTTTGAGCGCAATAGAAGCCTTCTCGCCCTTCTGGCTTGTGATAAGCTCCCCTGAATTTTCCCCTATTGGTACTACTGACCAAGGTAGTTCAATAGCGTTCGGGTTATGAACAATCATTGAAAAGGAATGCTGAGCGTCGTCAACTCCGGCAAAACCAGTTCGTAGAATATCGAGTGACTTAGAAATAACATCCCAGGAATCGCGTAGTCTCAATAGATCAATATTTTCCGGAAGCTCAAAAACCGTATGGTTAAAGTATAGCCCCCCTTTAGACCGCAGAAATTGGGAAAGCATCCCTTCTTGTACTGGTGTGCAGGGATACACACCGACGATTTTCTCTTTCGGTAATCCTGTTTCAGCACAAACCTGATCCGTAAAGCGCGCGGCAAATCTAGCGAGCAGTTCATCTGACGTATCCTTTGCTGTCGATGCTCCGGCAAGGGGTTTTAGCTTATGGGAAAGCAACGCAATTGAGGGTCTCTCTAGTATATCAATCACGGAAACTTTCAGCCCAGCCTTCCCTAGCTCCATAGCAACCTGTGAAACACTAATACTGTCAAGTCCGATCTCATAAATAGTGGAAGACCGCAAAATCTGCTCGGCTGGCACTCGTGATATCTTTGAAAAAGCTTCCCTGGCTTTCGTCTCATTCTCAGTCCATTCCGCGCCATCGTCCGCACCAGCAGGCCCGGAAGTGAGAGACCGGATATTCTGCTCTTTGAACAGCATTGCTAGGGACCTCTTGTCAATCTTGCCGGCGGCCGAAAGCGGAATGTGATCTATGGCCAAGATAACCCCGGGAACCATATATCGTGGAAGCTTGGTTATCGCGGCATCGCGGGACGTTGTCATAATACCATCTAATTGCGAATCGACTTTGAGAACACTCACCCTCGCGCCATGCTGTTTTCGGCCTTCCAACTCAAGGAATGACACAAGTTGCTCCTTGGAGTCACCGCTGTGCTTCATAACCATAGTCGTAGCATCTCTAACTCTAGGATGTGCGCACCTAAGAACGGAATTGATCTCGTCCAACTCCACACGGAGTCCCCGAATCTTGACCTGGTCATCCATACGCCCAATGAACATAAAACTCCCATCCGCTAGCTGACGAACTATGTCACCAGTTCGGTAGATTCGGCTCCCTTCAAAATTGATGAATCTGTTTGCCGTAAGTTCCGGGTTGTTGTGGTATTCGCGTGCAATCTGGGGGCCTCCAATACATAGCTCGCCGCTCCCGAAGATTGGGACCATTGATCTCCCATCCTTGGTGAGTACATGGAAGCTCACGGTATGGAATGGCTTGCCGATATTCGAAGACTTAATTTTCTTGTTGGTGGGAACGATCGTGCAACACATTGCCGCTTCTATATATCACGTCAGTATCGGCCGGATATTAGGGTGACATTAATTACCAGTGGGCCCATAAGAGTTAGCGCACCGCCCATCCCAATCATTAACAAGATCCTGAGGCATGGATTCTCCAATGCAATAAAGTAATTCAACCTCCGGCAAATTCTCCACATGTAGAGTTGATGCCACGCTGGGAGTCAAGTCCAACATCGTAGCTCCCATTCTCTTGATTGTCCCTTCCAAGTCACCAAGCAAGCGGCCTTTGTCCGCCGAGCAGAGCGTAAACCCGTAAGTCCACGCCATGAAACAATCGTAATAGCACATATCAAAGGTTGTTGCGGCAAACTGGAGCAATCTCGAGTTTTCTCCCCATGGGATTACAGATTTGGAAGCATGGAGTGTGTGGACTGCACTGCCGATCTCCAATGATACGGCTTTGGGCTTTCCGGTTGACCCGGAAGTATAAATTCGATATGCCAGGCAATTTTCCTTGAGATCCCGGATCACAGGGTTCGAATCGGGCAAGGATGACAGATCTTCACCTGTGATATCCACAAGCTCTACTCCTTTCGGGATTTTTAAATCTCGAGAAGTAGCCTTTGTTGCGAGAACTAAATTAGCACCAAGTTCCTCAATCATAAACCGCTTTCGCTGTTCCGGCAAGCTGGGGTCGATTGGAGTAAATGCAGAACCGGCTTTCAATACACCGAGAACGCAAATGTAAAATATAGGAGATTTTTCCAAACACAATGGCACCGCATCGTCTCTCTTTAGTCCTCTGGAGATTAGGTAGTGTGCAACCCGGTTAGCAGCCTGATTGAGTTTCTTGAATGTCCAGGAAGTGACCTCGCCGTCCTTACTAAGATATTCCAGGGCATTGCGTGATGAGCTCTCTTGGGCATGATGTTCGAATCCAGAGTGCAATAGACCTGGGCTCCACTTATCGTAGATATTGATTGGTAGACTGTTTGCACGCGAGAGAAATTCTTGGTCGAAAGACATGAAATCAGTGGTAGAATTGGAGGGCTGATTTAGGCAGGAGACAATAGCACAATTTAGCTGCCTCACGAGAACATCTGCATGCTCTTCCGACAATACATCCCTAGCTAGATATCAGTATCATGCCACAAGCTGGCCATATTTTTGACTTACCTCCGGAAGTGAAGTACAATCTCCAAAGTGTCCGTCTTCTGAGATGGCACAAGTTCCACTACAATAGAGAAATCCATGTCTCCTCGGTCGCCAACCTCGGACCATAATTCCCCCAAATCAGATGGCCGATTGGTATGTTGTAGAATGAACAAAGTGTCGAACAACCTCTGTCCCTGGGTGCATAGAGCAGTCATTAGTCTTCGTAACGGGGTGAGTTGAAATGGGAGCAGCTCCGCGTTGAGTAATTGTAGCTTGTTCATGATGTCCCGGTTTGTTGAATCAGGTGAAATTTGTACTCGGATAGGCACAGTATTGAAGCACGGGGCAATAATATCTTCAACCCCCTCGACGGGAATTGTCCGCCCGCTGACCACATTGCCAAAGCAAACATCGATTTCGCCAGTGTATACAGAAAGTAGCCGTGCCCAAGCTGTCTGTCCAAGGGCTAAGAGGGACGTCTGCAAGCCTCTGCAACCTCTTTCGACGGAGATTAAACTTTCTGAACAAGGAATTTTCGCTAAATCCATTCCTGCAAGTGAACCCCCTGACCCTGACGCGGCTGTCAGTCCAGTCAAGTCTGGGAACAAAGAAGATTCGAGACCTTCTAGTGCCGTCTTCCAAAACTCGTCAGCCTCAGCCAAGTCTAAGTCTTCCATGTACTCCAAGAATGGCTTAAAAGTTCCCCTAGAAGGAAGTCCCAAACCGTGGTAAGCTCTTCGTACGTCGTCTAGTAACATATCCATAGCAAACCCATCGTACAAAGAGTGATGGAAATGCATAATTAGGATTGCCTTTTGGGAAGTCTGTAATAATGAAAACGCATATGGTGGCTTCGAGGTTCTCAGTGACTCGGATATAGAAGTAATCCGCTGGTTAATCACTTCCGACATATCTACACCCGGCTCTAACTCGAAGGAAGACCAAGGCAATTGATAATCGTTAAGCACCACTTGGGCAAATGCATGTCGTGGGTGAGATGTGACACAGAAACAAGTCCTCATTATATCGTGCACCTTGAGCATAAGTTCCCAGGCATCCCGTAATCGTGTTGGATCTGCGCTAAGACTAAGCGTGGTGTGATTGCAGTAGAGATTCAAGTCCGCATCTTTACTCTGGCTAAGCATCGCTTCTTGCAACGGAGTGCAGGGAAGAACCATTTTGACCTCATCCACGGAGAGACCAAGCTGACTCAAAACAGAGCCCCGGACATCTGCAACAAATTCGTCTATACCACTACTAGGAACAGGCTTCCTTGGTTCTGGATCAGGCATGGAAGCCTGTAGTAAATTTGCGATAGAACCGGCAGTCGGATTCCGCATAATCTGGGAAACGTCTAGTCTTATATATCCTGTCTTTGCGAGCCGGCTAGATAATTGGATAACCGATATCGAGTCAAGCCCTAGTCTGAATATAGATGTCGCTCGCCCGACCTCGCCAGGCGGCACTCGTGCGACCTGAGCGATAACGTCCGCGACTTCGCGTTCTAGTATTGTCCATTCTTGCCCATCCACTAGGGACGAAGATTCTAAGACATAGTCTTCTGCAACGTCGCTGTCCAGACCGAAGTACGTACACTGCAGTAGTTTAGTATCGATCTTGCCTTGGGTTGTCATCGGCAGTGCAGTCAACGGTATTATAGCAGATGGAACCATATATGGTGGAAGGAAGCTTTTCAGGCTCTGGAAAAGCTCCGCAAGTAGTTTCTTTACTCCCTCATCACCCCGTATTACCGAAAATCCTAAACTATCCAATCCCTGTGGAACGATGAAAGCGACGAGCTGACAGGCATCTTGTGGTTCTCCTCGGGCTAGAATCGCCGCTGTATCGATAACTTTTTTTGATCGAAGCAAAACTGAGGCGATTTCTCCAAGCTCGATTCTCTGGCCTCTAATTTTTACTTGGCCGTCCTGCCGTCCGACGAACTCGAGTGAACCGTCAGGCAGCATTCTTCCAATATCCCCTGACCTGTATACCTTGCCGTACTTGGGATGAGAAATGAATTTGCGGCTTGTGAGTTCGGGCATACCCAAGTATCCGCGGCCCTGGGTTATTGGTTAGCCCCTACAAAATGGAAATCCAGACAGGTTATTGTATCTCACCACTTGAGCGCCCCCGAAACAAAACTCCCCAATTCCACCCAGCGGTACCACTCTAAACTCCTCTTCAGAATCTACAACCACGAATGCGGAAGTGTTCGTAAACGGCGCCCCAATATTATTAATATGGTCAATCACCCGCATGTTCGGCCTGACGGTACATATGTTCACGGTTTCGCTAGGTCCATATCCTTCTAGAATCTCAGCCCTCGTCTCTCTTGAATGGATTCAATAAATCTAACCTTGGAAAAGTCCCTTTCCTGCCCAATCATTATAAACTTTACGCGTTAAAGTCTCGCCCGCTGTTACCAAGAACTCCACTCCTGGCACACTCTTTTGGCTGACTAGGGCAGCAACCGTTGGTGTCATGCTCAAGTGTGTGATTTCCATTGCATTGATTGCCCCCTCGATATCGCGGAGGAGCACATCCTTGGTTCCAGAGCATAGGCAAATGCCCATGGCCCATGCATAAAAGATCTCGAAGGCAGATACTAGTCAAATGTTATTTCAACTTCCCCCAATTAAAAACCGACAAACGCACCATCAAAACCAATCGAGCAAAACTGCAGAAGCCTGGACCGCTCATTGGTAGGATACAATCCCTTCAAAACCAGGAGGTTATCTACAATATTCGCGTTAGTAATCAGCACCCCCTTCGGCGCACCCGTACTGCCAGAAGTGAACACAGCATATGCTAATGCATCACCACTTCGGACCATCCCGGGATTGTTATCAGCGTATTCGTCAACATCTATGTCATCCACCCGTACTACCTGTGAGTCCCCCGGTATTCCTAACTTATCCTCCAAGTCGCCAGTAGTCAAACAAATTTTTACCCGGGCATTTTCTAAAATCTGCCTCATCCGCTCCTTTGGCGTTTCTGGTGTGAGCGGGAGATAACCTGCACCAGCCTTGAGAATTGCCAATATGGTGATATACATTTCAGGCGACTTTTCCATGAACACGCAGACAAGTTCGTCGGCAACGGCGCCCAGTGAGATTAGGTGATGAGCGAGTTTGTTTGCATGTGTGTTGAGCTCGGCATACGTGAGTCTCATCGAGTCGGATGTACCATTGGAAATGTTCCTTGTGAAATCAAGTGCGATAGCCCCAGGCCTCATCACCGAAGAGAGCTCAACAAGTTCTGCAAGAGAAGCCGTTTTGGGATCTGTAGCTGGTGTTGGATATGGGTTCTCAATTGCAAGAACATCTTCGTTCAAGGAATCCAATAGGCTACTCAGGCTGCCAGCCGGTCGAGAAATAATCCCAGACACAAGCTGGTCTAACTGTCTTAGCAAAAGTTTGATCTGTGAGTGCGGTAGCACGGCGTGCTGGTATGTTGCTCTGATTTGGATAACATCCCGGCCGGGTTCGATTTCTAGTAACAAAGGAAACTAAACCACGCAAAGATCAACACCAGTGTTCATAGGATGCCACAGACGGGGGTGCTTACCTCAAGCCTATCTCGGCTCTCGACCTGTCTTACTAGTTCGGGATCTCCTTCTGTCTTCAAAGTTTGTTGCCACACAAGCAAAGAATCGAACAGTGTCCCCTCAATATCGCAGGCCTTCCGAATCTCTCTCAGGGGAAGCCCAGAATTCTCTAATATCAGCCGATTACTTCTATGGACATCTCGAACAATATCCTTTGCAGTAATTCCCTGCTCTATTTTCACCCTGAGCGGCAGCGTGAGAATGGTTGGTCCTAAGATATCCTCAACCCCGGTTAGAGTCACTGTTCTTCCCGAGACCACTGTCCCAAAAACGACATCCGGAGATCCCATGAAGAGACTCAACAGATAACCCCAAGCTGTTTGGACGAGTGTCTGTGGGCTAACCCCCATCTTCCTCGCTGAAGCCTCATATTCTGAGCGAGAGCTTCGTAAGCCAATCGTCTCTGTGAAAATGCCAGAAGGAGCGGCGGTATGTCCATGGAAGCTGGGCAGTCTCGAATTGGGGGCCCCGTCCAAAAAGTCTTTCCAAAATCCCTTAGAAAATTCATTTGACTCCCTGCTTCTTGATAGTTCGTATTGGACCATATCGCGGTACTGCGGTCGGATTGGTAATTTAGCACTCCCGCTGAGGTGGAAGGAGAAATCAGAAAGTACTTGTTCCCAACACCAACCATCGTAAACAGCGTGATGCAGGTGTATGCTTAGCTGCCAAGCGCCTGTACTCCTAACCAAGGAAGCAGCAAAAGGCGGTTCAATAAGTTGCTCAAGTGACGGCACTTCCCAAGATGACCGAACTTTGTCCGCAAGGGAAAACTGTTTGGCCCTAGATGATTGCCAAACAACCTGAGCGAATCCATCACCAGCATTCATGAAACCCGTTCTTAGAATCTCGTTATGGTCAATGACACCCCGAAAAGCCTCTTCGATAGTGGAGGCCAGGAGTCTCAATGGTAGTTCCAACAAAATCCAGTTGCAGTATGCCTCCGGATCTCTCGCAGTCTCAGCGAGCATAGCTTCCTGTACAGATGTGCATGGAATAATGTCTTGGATACCGTCTCGTTGCGCTGGCAATTTTGATTGTATAGCTTCCCGTGTCGCACGGAATTTGGCCGTGACATTCTTGTTAGCTAAGGCATTTGAACATCCCTCTTCGCTTGGGCGCATTGCGGAAACGATGCCCTCAACGCAATCGGCCCTGAGAACATCAACTACTTCAACAGTAAAGCCCTGTGACCTTAAGGCTGATACTAGACGAATAGCTTGTATTGAATCGAGTCCCATCGCGATCAGACTGCCTTGCTTAGACGGCCTGCGACCTAATAACTCCTCGACACCGCCAAAGACTATTTGGTCCATATTATTGAGCTCCCCGGTACCGTTCCCTGCCGCAGGAGCTTGAGGTGTCTCCAAGTATTGCTTATCGAGCTTCTTCCGATCAGCCTTGCCGGAAGATAATCGTGGTAATTCGTCAAAGACTACAATATCACCAGGCACCATGAACCTCGGTAGCCACTTCCTACAAACATCGTATACAGCTTCCCGCTCGACCCCACCTCCAACATAGACAACCAGTCTACCCCCCAACACACTCGCAATAGCACCTCTAGCGCCTGGTGTTCCCAACACAGCCTCTTCTACCTCTCCCAGCTCTATCCTCTGCCCCCGAAGCTTAACCTGACCAGCTCCAACTCTACCCAGACACTCGATCCTTCCGCTCGATAATATCCTTGCACGATCTCCTGTCCGATAAAGCCTACCGTATTCCTTCGAATCGATAAAAGCTTCTTTCGTCAATTCCGGACGATTCAAGTATCCATCCGCAAGTTGATATCCGCCAACTGCGAGCTCGCCAGTCCAGCCGAGGGGCAAAACCTCTGGGTCGGATGTAGCTGTAGAAATAACAAAGGCAGAAACTGTTTTAAGCGGCACTCCAATATCTCCAACCTTCCAGCTCTTCTCAAAGCCGATTGCAAGGGTGCAATGGATTGCCGCCTCAGTCGGTCCATACATGCCCTGCAGTACACCACCGCCGAACTGGTCCACGACCTGGCGGGTCAACATCTCGCCAATTGTGAGTAACACCTTTAACCCGGGTACTTTCTCTTGCTTGATGAGAAGTCCTCCCACAACCGTTGGTGTTAGCTCCGCCCCGTCTATATTGAGCTGGTTGATTACTCCTGGAAGGTCTGCGAGGAGCCTCCCCCGGTCGCAACTAACAAGGGTCTTTCCGCGGAACAAAGGGAAGAACATTTCAAAAACAAAGACATCGAAGGTAGGCGCGGCAAACTGAAGGAATCGTTCGAACAACGGTATATGTTCCTCATGTGCAAGGAGGGACTGGGTAGCTGCTGAGTGAGAGATTATGACACCCTTTGGAGTACCGGTGGAGCCGGAAGTGTACATAATATACGCTGGTCCATTGGGGTCGATGCCCAAAGGCAGCCCGAGTTGGTCTGGGGCCGTTGCTACGTCCCTGTCAGCGAGGACAGTCGGCGGGCATTTCTCCCAGGTGAAAACATTAGAGAACGACGATTCCGTAACAATAACACTCGCTCCTACATCCCCAACAACGAAACGAATTCGCTCCGCAGGAGTGTCAAGGCTCAGTGGCACGAATGCCGCACCAGCTTTTAGGATCCCGATCAATGTGATATATAGTTCCGGCGACTGCGGAAGCAAGACCGGAACAGCGTGTCTGGTTTTGCTATGAGGTAGGTACTCGAGAAGGCGAAGAGCAAACTGTGTCGAAAGGGTATCGAGCTGCTCATACGTATGGCTCTGCCTTGCCTCTCCGTCTGCATACAGAAAATCTAAGGCTATGTGGTCACAATGCGCTGGAGATATGAACTCGTGTAATAGCTCTGGCCCGGCCAACTTTTGAGGATGAGGATTCAGAACCGACAGCTCCCCAAATGACACCATGTTGTCGTTCCCAAGAGTAGGGAAAGCTTCTGCGCTCCGTGAATTGACTTGTTTCGTACTCGAAAGTCCGAACCAAAGCACTGACAGTGGTGGCCACAAAAAGAAGGATGCGAATACCAAACAGCCTGGGAGAGTATTTATTGAGGTGTGAAAAAGCAAACAGAGAAATTCCGCCGAATGGATATCGCTGTCAGCAACTTTACAGTAGGTATGTTTGGTTTGTTGATTTCGGGCAATGGCCGTGTGACGTTCTTCTGGAGGAAAATGTGATTTCGGTAGGTGCAGAAAAGCTTCTGTCAAGGGGAGTTGGGAGAGCAAACAAGAGTTTTAAAGCCCTTCACCAAGGTGTTCAAGGTATGGCCGTACCGAGCAGATATTCTATGGACAAAATAGGTGGGTTAAGCTCCTCTCCTTCTTTAAGCCTCCTTGAGCCCCAATAGGCGGCGGGTGTGGCCACTCCCTAATGGAGTTTGAGGACAACATTAAGACAAGATTAATAGACCAGCAGCCTCCTCGCCCCACGACGGTCACACCTCTTCTATCACAGCCCAGGCAGCTTCGCGCAGCCAGAGTTAGGTAAAAGAGGAAAGTGGGAGCTAGAGTAAATTGCGGAGAGACAAGAAATTAGTCCATATCGCTACGATGTTAAGGAAACAATATCTGCGTTGTACGTAAAAGATTGTGCAAATGGTGGAGCACTCTAGAGTACTTGCCCCAGGCTAGAAGTACCCGGAAACAGGGGTTCGCAAAACATATAGCTGTATTTCCGGGTACTTTTTGCCCGGGGCAAGTGCTGTAATGTGGATACCGGTACCGTAAAGGCGGAGTGTCTATAAGATTCTTTCCAGGGCCAAAGGCGAGAAGCAAGTGTTGCTTGATGTGCATGCAGCACCAAGTTAGCCACACCATCCCTTCCTCCGTTATCTGATCACAGGTGTCCTAGCCTCCCGTACTCGCCCAGGTCCAAGCCACCAGTATTGTCGCTTCATCAGATAAATGGTCTTCTCCAATCCATGTCAAAGAGGGGAAAATATATTTTTTCCCCAAAAAAACCTGAAGAAATACCCCCGCATCCATTCCTCTCAATAGGGAATAGCTAGTAAAATGGTGATGTTTGCCGTTTGTAGACAGTAGAGAAAAAGGGTGAGATTTTTCAGAAGGATACGGGAGCTGGTTGTCCGATCAGGAAGGCCCAAGGGGCTGTCGCGTCACATCTTATTCGGATACCGACTGAATTTGTCACATGAAGATCCTGTGACGAGCTCAGGAGCCGTCAGAGCTAAACCCGGGGTTTCCAAACAGGACGACGTGTCATCCATCGGATAAGATTGATTGATTAAGAAAGCTTGTCTGATGGATTGATTAGGGTAAGATTATGACACTGATTAGATAAAAGTTTCATGTATGATAGTCCTCCTCCGTTTCTGCAGGGGCCAGGGTGGAGTGTGACATTATCAGATGTAATTGCAGCAAAGATAGGCGGGCGTTTGTCCCAAAACAACCAACGTCCACCGTCGTTTGGTTCTTTAGCTCCTAATCTCGTCTATTCCCTACGCCATTGACCACCATGCCCACCCTAACCCCACCTAACCCGCAGAAAATGGGGGCTACCGGGGAGGAACCGGGCCGTAGATATGAATTTCTCAGGGACTTTTCTCCCTTCATTTCTTCCACCCTCCCGCCGGTGCCTGCGCAGTATCTACGAAATGGCCTTTCGGTCTGGCAAACAGTTTTGTGCCTCAGTGCGGGATATTAAGCACGAACACCCTGTGGACAAGTGGCGAGAGTTGAGACTAGCTTTCAAAGGAACAAGTTAGATTCATTCACTGGATTTTGCGGTTCTCCTAGCTTGCAAACAAACCCATTTGGCTTCATAATCGGCGCACCCCCACGTTTTAGGGACATCACCGCAGTGCAACCTGCTGGCAAGTGGCTCGGCTTTACCTTGGATAATAGTTCCCCAGCACAAACTCTGACCTAACAGAAAACTCCTCTCTAATGGAGCGCAGCACGATAACTAATGAAGCGGGAGTGTCCGACTTTCGTCACAAGAGGTCTCACCCCCGTAAGGTGCATACTACGCTACACGAGACCAATATATCCCTAAGAAGCGTTGAAGTGGGCACTAGAAACTATTACACAATATCATGCAATCATCAATCCAAGGGCCGGTTCTCGAGCAGAGTTCTGATGTTCTAGAATTGTGCAAGCTCTGATGTGCTCTAGGACCAACTCAGAAGTGCAGTGCACAACGCAGTGTTCTCTTTTTCTTTTTCTTTTCTCGTTCACTCGGGATCCTGAAGAATAACTAGCTCATACAGCTATTTCACCCCCCTTTTTCCTCCCACACCCTCCCCTACCTACTTTCTACAGAGTTTATTTTACAACTGCGCAACAATTAGGGGATCTCCATCGCCCCGCATCTCATTTAACCCTTCTCCCAAAAACTTCGGTTCCAATTGGAACTAGACTCTCAGGTCATGGCCCACACCATGCGAGACAAAATTTTATTACATCCAGATCATCAGATAATTCTCAGATATACTCCACCCACCATAAGCGGTGCTATTAGCAATCTGATTACCAGTCCTACTAGTACAGTTCCTCTCTACTTCACTCCTAAGGACATTGAACGAAAATATCGGAGACCGGAGAGGGGGGGACAGCTTGGCTATCAACGCCTCTTTCTCTGCCATGCATGCACAGGGTTCTAACTGCTATTACGGCCCTGGCCCTGGGCGGATCTTCTTTATCCTAGGCCTTTATACTTTACAATACGGATCTAACATTGCTGACGCAGTAGATGCCTTCACCATGTGAACACTATTGCCAGTCAATCGCTGACGGACCCACTGCAATTCTGAGAGCCAATTCTGCTTCGGCTACGTCCGTGTGCGGATCATGAGGGATCAATCCATACCCCGTCAATCTGTCCCCCACTTACTCCTGACTCTATAGAACCTCAGCTCCCACTATCATTCTCCACTCATACTTCTCGTCTTTTTTGACCTAGGGACTCTTTCCAATTCCTCTCCGCCCTGGATCACATTGCTTATTTCCACGCTCAATTTTCCCCCATCCGCTTCTTTCCTACCTTGCCCGCTTTTCCGTGGTGATACCCGGGTTTCTATAGCTTGACGGATACTTGGGTTCCCAGGGTCTCTTCGAGCTCCCACCTACACCCGTCACTGGCCTATTCACCTAGAGGTTCCAAAGATCTAGTGAACGCGAATCTTGTAGAAACAGACATTCCGGAGAGCTTCTTTCCGCGCCCATTGAGCTAAGCACAAGGCATAATGGCCTCCTTTCCTTACGCAAGCCGACCTTTGTCACGACGCCGTTCACATCACTCTATTGGCATTGCTTCTCTAAACCCCAACACTACAGCAAATACAAGCATCACCCTTGATCCAGCACCTCCAGCGATTCCAGCTCTCGAGCAACTTTTAGGATTGAAGTTTAAGGCTTCTTATTTTTCGTTATACCGGCCTCTCAATACATGGCGTCAACGAACTATCCTTGTGCTAGCAATAATATTGTCTCTAGCAGCCGGAGCTCCCTTGCCGATTATTGGTGTCATCTTCGGAAAAATAATAAACCATTTCCCGCCGACCGAAGATGAACTGCAGACCAGAATTGCTCAGCTTCTAGGAGCTGCCGTTGCGTATTTCTTCATCACTTGGGGATGGGCTACTTGTTGGGGTATTGTTGGAGAAAGGGTCTCCCGAGGTTTGAGGGAGGGTTTGCTGAGGAAAGCAATAGGAATGGAGATTGCATACTTTGAAACCGAGTGCCTAGATGTATGCTCCCTGGCAACCTTTTGCTCGCTTCTATAATTGCTGATCTTATCAGATCGCAAACCGATTGACAGCAGACACTCAAACAATCCAATTGGGCACCTCCGAAAAGGCTGGTCTGTTTCTCCAATCCGTAGCTTATTTCATCGCCGCATTTACCGCTGGGTTCGCCCTGAATGCCCGCCTAACCGGAGTCTTGTTTGCGACAGTAGTCCCTGCCATGTTTGTTGTCATTACCTTTGGCTCTAAAGTAGTCTCCAAATATGCTAGAGAGGCGGGCGAATATTCCGAAAAAGCAACCTCCGTGGCTGAAGGTGCCATAACCGCGGTACAAGTGGTTCAAGCATTCGATGCGCTGGATAAACTCACCGATGAGCATCTGAAGTTTATGCGGCCTGCCATCATGAAAGGAGTCAAAAAGTCCTTTGCTGGAGCACTAATGTTGGGACTGGTTTATTTCGTCGCGTATGTTGGCCAAACCCTAACCCTAAGAAATCTTCGGTCTAATAACGGAAAATAGTTATTCAGCAAATGCACTCGCTTTCTGGCAGGGCTCTCAGCAGATCGCCGAGGGCTCATTCAACAGAGGTGAAGGTGCGGGAACAGTATATACCGTAGTATTTTTAGTTCTTGATGCATCATTCGTTATCGGCTCCTTCGGCCCTTTCTTGCAGACCTTCGCACAAGCCGCTGCAGCCGGTGAGAAGATCATCTCAATACTTGACCGCCCCGACCCAGTCATCAATGTGTACTCGTCCCAAGGGCTACCTATGCCCGAGCCTGCGGAACAAAATGACATTGTTCTCGAAAATGTCACTTTCATATACCCGGCTCGTGCCACTGTCAAGGTTGTTGAGGACATCAACCTTACGTTTGAAGCTGGCAAGGTCACAGCGATTGTAGGGCCCTCAGGGAGTGGAAAAAGCACTATTGCGGCGATGCTGATGCGCTTCTATGACCCCGCTTTCGGAAGAGTTAAAGTTGGCAACCATGATTTGCGAGAGCTCAACATTCGAAACTATCGGAGGCACGTTGCCTTAGTAAACCAGGAACCTGTGCTATTTTCTGGGACTATAATGGAAAATATTCGCCACGGTTTATTGCACAAGCAGGGATTGAACGAGGATGAAGCAACCGAATTATGCTATCAAGCTGCAAGAGATGCCAACGCCTACGACTTTATCGCAAGCCTCCCGGATGGTTTCAACACCAAGCTCAGCGGAGCTGGTGCTACGCAGTTATCCGGTGGTCAAAGGCAACGGATATCAATAGCGAGAGCACTCGTTAGTGATCCAAGCATCTTATTGCTAGACGAACCCACTAGTGCACTGGATTCCCAAAGCGAAGCAGTCGTTCTCGACGCCCTTGATAAGGCCAAGACCAAGAAGGGCAGAACGACGATCATGATCGCCCATCGACTAGCCACTGTGCGTGGCGCGGACAAGATTTTCGTCGTACAAAATGGCCATGTGGTCGAAGAAGGTACTCACGAAAGCTTGCTTAAGACTCGCGGCGCCTACCATGCACTAGTCCGGTCACAGAGGCTCTTGGGAGCAAATTCCAGCGCAAGCAGTCTTTCTTCCGCCAAGACCAAGGTTTGTGATGATACCAGACTCATAGAGAAAATGGGCGAAAAGAACGAGGATCAGGGACAAAAACTCGAGGCTTTATCAATCGAAGAGTCCCAGGTGCTATCTTCTAGTGCTCTTATTCGGCGATGCTTATCCCTCAGCAAACCAGATGCGCCGATCATTGTGATTGGACTTGTTGCTTCCATTATCACCGGAGGCATTGTCTTGGGCGAAGCAGTCATCTTCGGGAATCTAATTTCGACCCTTAACAACCAGAGAAGCTCCATTGAGCTTAAGAGCCGCGCCGATTCTTTCTCCTTGATCTTTTTCGCCCTCGCATTAATTGCATTGGCCGCTTACACCACAAGTGGATTGGCTTTTGGCATCGTATCTGAGAGGCTTATCAGACGTATTCGGGATATCTCCTTGAAAAATATTTTACGACAAGATATCGCGTGGTTCCAGACCCCTTCTCACTCACCAGCAGCACTAGCCTCTATGCTTAATATGGATACCGGCCACCTCAGTGGTCTATCTGGTGTTATTCTGGGCACAATATTTTCAGCCACGACATCGATGATTGGGGGAGTTATTTTGGCCCATGTCATTGCCTGGAAGATCGCAATCGTTCTCCTTGCAGCTGTCCCGATAATGTTGGCTTCTGGGTTCCTTAGATTGCGGGTTCTAGCAAAATTCCAGCAAAGACATGAAACTGCATACGTCGAAGCTGCAGCTCTGGCGACTGAGGCTTGCACGGCTATAAAAACAATTGCAGCTCTTGGAAGAGAGAACGATGTCACCCGACTCTACAGCGAAGCCATAGATAAGCCATACCGCGAAAGCCTACGGTTTATTGTGACAGGAAATTTCTGGTTGGCTTTCGCGTTAGCAATCACATACTTTGTTTATGCCCTCGCATACTATTGGGGCTCACGACAGGTCAGAGGTGGTAATTACACACAGTTGGACTTCTTCATCGTTCTGCCGGCTCTTTTGTTTTCTGCACAGGCCTCGGGGCAGATGTTCTCACTTGCACCGGAAGTGACCCGGGCGAAGAGTGCTGCCTTAAGTGTTTTCAAGGTTCACGATCAGAAACCTACCATTGACACTAATTCAGAACCACCCCTCCGCGAGAAATCTGTCGCAGATTTGTCGAGAGCAAGCAATGGGAGCAAGGTTGAGTTCAGAGGCGTTCAATTCAGATACGCTGCTCGCCCGGATGTGCCTGCGCTGGATGGTGTCTCTTGCACTATTGGGCCAGGCCAGTTTGTTGCTTTAGTGGGGTATTCTGGCGCTGGAAAGTCGAGCGCTATTGCCCTGCTAGAGCGCTTCTACGACGTCAGTTCTGGCAGTATCCTCGTCGACGATGTAGATGTTAGGGCTATTCCGGTGCGTGATCATAGGAGCCGGATATCTCTCGTCTCCCAAGAGCCTTGCTTATTTCCCGGTAGCATCCATTTCAATGTTAGTCTTGGAGCAGGTTCTGGCAAAGAAGTTTCTAGGAATGATGTTGAGAGGGTTTGTAAGATGTGCGGGCTACACGATTTTATTATGGGCCTGCCTGAGGGCTACGAAACGTGAATATACTCCCCAATGCTAATTCCCAATTTGCTTGTCACTAACGGCTTCCCAGAGATTGTGGGACCAACGGTTCCCAACTTTCCGGGGGACAGAAGCAGCGTGTTTCGCTCGCCAGAGCACTCATGCGCGATCCAGCCATCCTCCTACTTGACGAGGCCACTTCAGCCCTCGACTCGCACTCCGAGAATCTCATTCAGGAAGCCGTGGCATCAGCGAGCCGAGGCAGAACCTGCATCGTAGTTGCACACCGCCTGGCTAGTATCCAGATGGCAGACCGCATCTACGTTTTCGAGAAAGGAAGGATCATTGAGCAAGGCAGGCATGAGGAACTGGTCACCAGAGATGGGATTTACGCTGCCATGTCTAGGCAGCAGAGCCTTGAGTAAAAAAATTTCTTTCGATCCACACTGAATACTTGATCAGTCCATTTCGGAAGAACGCTAAGTGGTGCTTGAGAATTTATGACACAAACCGCTTATAAACATTATTTAATGGCTTCAATTCCCGGGTTTAAATGAGAAAAAACTTAACATCCTAGTTGGTAGGAAAACAGGGAGAAAGACTAGCTCGTAAAAATGACAAACACGAATCATATCCCAGAAAATAAAACGGGGGGGACTCATCTTTCTAATAATCTGGTGACCCCAGACCTCAAATCCCCCTTTCAACCCCAAAAGCCAGCAACAGGAAACTCCACTAGCTGTGAGCCCTGGGAACTCCGCGGAGACAAGCGTGATAATTCGTTTAATCCTTCCTCATGCGAATACTCCCAGCGTTCCTACTAGGGATTTGTAGCCCCCACCCATCCATCCATCTAGCACCTTTAGATCGCCGACGATCATGTAGCTAGCATACACAACTTCACGAACGATCACTCGTCCCGTATTTATACACCAGCGTCAACACCTGAGGACGGCTGGGCGTGCACAAAGGTGGCAAACAAAGACCAGGCAAGAGCAGAAAAGACCCAGATGATCAGCGGGGGGGGAAGAAACCGTTTTCATACCACCCCGATGAGGGAGTGCGTGAATATATTGCGGTACTGTACTCCCTACTGTACTGTGCTTGTATCTAGCATAAAGTATCTGGGAACAAGACAAGGGTTTTTCCGCTGGCTGGGAGGATGTGTAACAATAGCCGGGTTCTTAGATACTGTTTTTTTTTTTGGGGGGGGGGTAAATAATTTTTATTTCGGGCTTGATACGCTACTCTAAAACGTCTTATTGCAAGATAAAAGTGCCCATATCATACCTTCCTAGTTTGGCTATGCTTGAAGAAAGAGCTCTCGATCCGATAAGAAAAACCCAATTTTTATCAGATCCCCCCTCCAGCGTTCACTCCGTTCCACCCCGCCCGACTACCCCGCCCTGGGCCGCCCAACCACCCATCCAGCCAAGCCGCGGATCAGAAGCCAATTTACCGTAGCCTATCACAATCCACAATCTTATCCTACCCGATCAATTCCCCACCGCTTCCTTGATCACAACAAATGACTTGCTACCTTCGGCCCACACGCCCCATCATCCCCATCATCCCCACCATCCCACTTTATCTGATCCTTGTCTTACCTCCCCACTTCGAGTGGGGTGTTTGTTGCGCGGCACCTCTCCACCCTGGTGACGCACGGGTGCTAGGGTGAGGTTGACCGCAATCTCGCGATCTGATTACGATAATCTAATTATCATTTTTTTCATTTTTCAATCATCCACTATTTTCTTCTCTCCCCCTCTCCCTTCATTTCCCCTAGGGACGGCACTAGGGGGTGACGGCGACTTTAGAATCGGTTCAGATTATGATAGGAAGGGAAAAATGGTATGATTGTTTGTGTGATTTTTTCCTTCTTCCCCTTACTCTCTTACAGGGGAAGCAGAAGGAGGTCGGTGCGTACTTGTATGATGAGTACCGATACCGGTAGTGCCGGACACCAAAAACAGACCCCACTCTTCACTTCCTTTGCTCAGTGATACACACAAAATAGTGCCCTGGCGTAAATTTGTATGTGTGTTCACTCCCTCTCAAAGTGCTCCTCTTACCATTCCTAACCAGTACTCACTTTGTCGAAAAAGGGAGTTCATGGAACAAAAGAGGTGTCGTTTTTAAATAGGTCTATCCAGAGTGGTTCTCCGAAAACCCTGCTGCTGTTGGGCCCGGCTCGTTATTGGATTTGGTCGCGGTGATGAGAGTCGGTTTTGGACGCCCAGCACCGTACGATGCTGCGTGCCTTGCAGGGGGGGGTTCCCTTTTGTTTAATGGGGGAGTGTATGAAGTGGTTCGTAGTGCGGTGGATGTACGAGTCCGGATTGGTAGAAGGATAGTAGGAAATTGAGTATGTTTGTAGGCACGGTACCGTGCTTCGGTACGCTTTTTTCTACGGCTTTTTTTTTCTACCCCGAATGAGGTGATATGGGAATTATGGCCAGTATGATAGTACTTATTTATTGATGAGGTTACCTTTTTAGTGTTTAGAATAAGTAGTACTTAAGTATCTTTAGACCCCCATCCATGCCGTGGCTCGTTATTACTGTTCTCTACTCCCAGCACCGGTATTGCTCTTGTATCTTGCCCAAGGTGTCTCCCTCGCCTGTTTGCCTTTATCAGATCAGACCCTTCTCTACTATTATTAGATTTTTACCTTATATTCGTCACTCCTACAGCACTATAGGGCATTGAAAACAAAAGCTCGACCCCTTTTTTTCCTTCCTTCTTTCTTGCTTCCCTTCCCCCCTTCATTTCCTCCGAGGTTGTTGACACTGCGGTGTATTCCATTCTACAGTATACAAAATCACCTATTCAAGCGGTAACAGACATATCCAAATTGCCACTACTTCTAAAAAGCAAAAACGAATGTGTTTATAATTGCGTAGTGTGTGGGAAGAAGGCCTATATCATACCGACTAGTTCTACTCTTTCTCTACTTATAACAAACCGGTACAGCACTACTTGTACAAATCGCCACCTAAAAGGAATTTTACTATTTCGTTCGCTGCACCGGCAACACCGATGCCAGCATAATCGTCATCACATAAAAACAGACCGTTACATCACAATCACAATCACGACCAACTCACAATAGAGACCCCCTTTCTTTCCTTTTGCCAAATTTCATTTTTTCACTTCTCCCCAAGACTATAAAAGTCCAGAAGGTCCGAAAAGGTAAATAATAATGGAAAACATGATCCCGCACGTCCCAAGCCCCATTTTTCTTTTTCCTAGCAAACACGAGGCAAGGAAAAATAAAATAAAAGTTGGTTTGAAGGTGATGATGGGTCATTGGAAACGCCTTCACCCTGATTGGTTAGATGTGTTTGCAACGAAGAACATTAAGCTGACTGAAGCATTAAACCGGCAGTAGGTTCCTTCTCTCACCAACTGGATTCGCACTGAATTCATTATTTTCCTCTTTTCTTTTGCGTTCCGATAAACGCAATACTATCATGGCGGACATCATGAACGTGTACGGAAGCGAACATCATATGAACGGAGTCCATAGTAATGGTAATGGAGGCCATATCAACGGGAGTGTTACTTTCACCGATACTATTTCAAACAGCCATTCTACCTCAAATAGCATCAACGACGGCTACAAGAACGGCCATTCGACATACCACAACGGAAACTCCACATCTTACCCAAACATGGACAGTCCCAGCCAAGAACCCTACGACTTGGTATGCATTGGCTTCGGTCCAGCCTCCCTGGCCATTGCCATAGCTCTTCATGACCAAAAAACCCAGGCCAGAGTGCTGTTCCTTGAGCGTCAACAGGAATTCGCATGGCATGCAGGAATGATTCTTCCTGGCTCCCGAATGCAGATTTCCTTCATCAAGGACCTTGCAACCTTGAGGAATCCTCGATCAGAATTCACTTTCCTGAATTACCTTCACGAGAAAAACAGACTAGTAGCCTTCACCAATCTTGGTACCTTCCTGCCCCTGAGAGAGGAGTACAACGATTACATGACCTGGTGCGCTTCGCACTTTGAGGGCTGTGTAAGGTACGGACAAGATGTTGTTTCGGTCGCACCCATTGGCGAGAAACCGATCCAAAACTGGGCGGTAACGTCGAGAGATATCGAAAAGGGCCAAAAGAAGAGGTTGACTGCCCGACATGTGGTAATTGCCGTGGGAGGGAAACCCAATATTCCCGAAGCATTTCCACAAAACCCCCTGAGCCCACGCGTCATCCACTCGTCCGAATACTCGTCCGCTGTTCCAAAACTTTTGAATGACAGGAACAAAGCGTACAAGATTGCTATCGTGGGCGGCGGCCAGAGCGCCGCTGAAATCTTTAACGATATGCACTCTAGATACCCCAATTCCAAGACTAGCCTGATTATCAGGGGATCAGCACTAAGGCCAAGTGATGATAGTCCCTTGTAAGATCTGCCCCCACTCCCGCTTACTGGATTTGGACTGACCTCCTCGGTCCTCCAGTGTTAACGAGATTTTTGATCCATCTTGTGTCGACTCGGTATACTCGATGCCAACAGAGATTCGTAAAGAATCCATAGTTCAAGATCGTGCCACAAACTACGGTGTCGTCCGTCTCGAGCTTATTGAACGTCTGTATGAGACGCTCTACCACCAGAGATTGCAGAATCCAAGCGAGGCTGAATGGCAGCATCGCATTATACCCATTCGGGAAGTTACTGGAGTAGAAGAAAACAAGTTCAGTGAAATCCATCTCCAGTTAAAGAATACCAGGACAGGTGTGGTCGAGACTACAGCAGGATTTGATGCGATAATTATCGCGACGGGATATGTTAGAAATGTTCACGAGACTCTATTGAAACCTGCAAGAGGATTGTTAGAGGGAAAGAGCTGCCAAGTGAGCAGAGACTATCGTATCCAATTCAAGGAAGGTGCGGTCGCGGACAATTCAGGTGTGTGGTTGCAAGGTTGCTGTGAGAGCACACATGGGGTAAGCTTCAATAGTCTCACCTTCAAGTAGTATAATAAACTAACCTAAGAGAAACAGTTGAGCGATACACTTCTATCAGTGCTTGCAGTGCGAGGTGGAGAGATGGCCGAGTCCATTTTCGGCAAAGAACTGTGCGCTGCGAATGTTATTGAAGAATCTGTGCGCAAGTACACCGATGCCATTGTCAAGGACATCGTTGATGGGTTAAGGGCGAAAGGTAGCAACAGCGGATAAGCTTGATTATGTGTTTTTCAGGAGATCTGGAGTTGGTTGGAATGGAATGAAAACTATGTCGTTCTTTTTGTTTATGCTTGCAGTGTTTTGTGTATTCCTCGCGTTATCTTATTTTTTCTTATTCTCACCCCTATGGTTAATTTACGATGTTCTTATCTAGCCAATGATTGATGTGTTGGGGGGATCACTTATGGCACGCCGAAATGACCTCAATTACCGAATCCACCCCATATGTCCTCCTCCCTCGCCCTCCCTACCAATCCCATTAAGAATGCAGAACTTCCCAAAGTCCTGAACCCAATGTTTCTCCCCTCACTTGTGCCAACAAATCCACTCACAGCCGCGCCAAACTTGACCATATCAGAAGTCGGAAGTCTCAATACAGCCTCCTCGCCTTCAATGTGCAATATATCAATGCGAATAGCGGATCCAATCACGCCTAAGTATTGCATCAAACTATTTGTAAGGCTCGTGCGCCATGTAATTGCATCGACCAGACCAGGTGTGTCAAGCGGAGGGTCGAAAATCCTAGATCTCCAGTTAGTCCTAAGAGCAAAGTGGCTAGGTGGAGAGGAAGGGATATCAAACATCTTGAGATGGAAATAGCTATATTCCGGACTCTTTATCGTTATCCGCTGTAGGGACTGAGAGGACTTTTGCGATTCCCCGGATTGAGGGGGTATGTCGATCATTTCGGCTTCCATTTCGAAAAATTATCCGATAGTGGTAGCAGGTTCTGGCCTTTAATATGATACTGTATTGTAGGATGATTGGAGGTGCTGGAGAAAAGTAGGGCGTCTTGGTTTCGGACGGTGTCTGAGGATGGAGGTTCAAGGGACTAAGACCTTGGCGCTCAGGGCTTGCAGGGAGGTAGAGCAAGGAAAAAAAAAAAGGAAAAAAAAAGAACCCTACCGGTTCGTTTTACAACGTCCCGCTAACCCTTCCCCACTACAAACATCAATCTTCCCTCCTCTCTCTTTTCCTTTCTTCATCCTTCTCTTATTTCTTCACCTCCTCCCCCCCATCCCACCCGCCTTCATCATCGCTTCCAGGTTCTCCCTGCGGCTGAGGCTTCCGCAATTGTCCCATCCCCTCCTACACCGCCCTTTCACAACAGCAAAAATGGCGGAAAAACGTCTTGAACAAGCTGAAGAGCATTACTTCCAGAGGTAAAATGATAATTCACCTTTGACTTTCGTATCATATAGAATTCTCGTTGTGAATTATCTCGCTAATATTTGATCTTCTGGACAGCTACAATCATCATGGTTAGTTTACAAATATTCACTCGAGCAAGAGGCGCAAATAATACCAGTTTTAAACCCGGAAACTGACGCGAATTGTCTCTACAACCAGGCATTCACGAGGAGATGCTGGTTCGTGATAACCCCCCGTCTGCCCCGCCTTTTACCTCTGGAAAAATTAGCTCATATCGTATCTTCCGCCAGAAAGATGAGGTGAGAACCAATGCCTACAAGAACGCCATTTATCAGAATGCGCACCTGTTCAAGGACAAGGTTGTTCTGGATGTTGGATGCGGAACATCTATTCTTAGCATGTAAGGCCCGACATTTTTTGCTCCCTCTCTGCTCCAGCATGAGGAAAATCTTCCGACCCCATTACCTCCCACAAGGATGAGAAACCTTCTTTCTTATACAGTTATCCCTGTCATAAATATACTGTTGAGGATTCACCTCTGAGTCATGCTTGCACCCCGTTATTTGCTTACTAGCCCTCCATCGGAGAAATAGTATTAATATGGGCCATTTGGACGTAGGTTTGCTGTTAAGGCTGGTGCCAAACATGTCATCGGCGTTGATATGTCTACCATCATTGAGAAAGCAAGTGAAATTGTTAAGATCAACGGAATGAGCGACAAGATTACCCTTCTTCAAGGAAAGATGGAGGAAGTTGTGCTTCCTGTTGAAAAAGTCGATATCATCATATCCGAGTGGATGGGTTACTTCCTACTGTACGAAAGCATGTTGGATACAGTTTTGCTTGCTAGAGACAAATATCTTGCTCCCGGAGGGTTGATATTCCCAGATAAGGCTCATATCTATATGGCTGCTATTGAAGACGGAGACTATAAAGAGGAGAAGATTGGCTGTGAGCTTTGTCCAGTCATCCCATTATTATGTGACTAATTGTCCGCATCAGATTGGAACAACGTCTACGGATTTGACTTCACACCCCTACAGAGAACTGCCCTCGCAGAGCCTCTAGTCGACACCGTAGAGATGAAAGCTGTAGTTACAGACCCCGGCCAAGTCTTCTCTATTGACTTGTACACTGTCACGGCACCCGAGCTCGCATTTAGTGTCCCTTTTGAGCTCCATTTCAATCGGAACGACTTTGCGCATGCATTTATCGCCTGGTTCGATATCGAGTTTTCGGCGTGCCACAAGCCGATCAAATTTTCTACAGGACCTCATGCGAAATACACCCACTGGAAACAGACAGTCTTCTACCTCCACGAAGTTCTGAGAGTTAATAGGGGTGAAATCATCGCCGGCAGGATCAGCTCAAAGCCCACAGAAAAGAACAGGAGGGATCTTGACATCAAAATTGACTATCAGTTACAGAGTGAGGATTCTTCTCGCGCAAGTGCTGGCAGTTGCGATTATAGAATGTTTCTTTCCAAGTCCTCCCCTCCCAAGTATTCAGACAACTAACTTGTTACAGGTGTTAATTCACAAATCGTTGAAACTTCTGTTCTATTGTCACGACTTCTACGGCCCTTTGAATGAGACTGCTACTATTATTTTTCATGCACGGCGGTAACGGTCCAGGGTTGGTTTAATAAACTCAGCAGTTAGTGGTTGTTGTACGATATACTTGTAGAGGTCAAATTTCATATGAGATTTGTGAACAATGAAGGCTCTAAAAAGCTCGGAGTTAGATTCAAGTTGGTTGGCTTTACAATTATCACAACAGATTCCGGATATGAACCAGAGCTATCAGAAATGTAGCCAAGCTTTTGCCCCTCAAGGTACGCCTTCAACGCCTTTAAATTCTACCATACTGGTACTATAAATGTGGTCCACTTCGTGACAACACAGCTAACCTCCGGCTGTTCATCATAGCAATCTCTACCTAATCACCCTTCTTCCCAATCGCGGCCCTATCCACAAGAGCAAGTCCAGCCTGTATCCTTATCATATTATGAACCGCCATAATCGGGACTGGACCAAGCAAACCAGAATTAGCCACTACTGCCCCAGCCCCAGTCATAGAATCCGAAAGACACCCACAGATAATAGCAAATGGCACATAACACAACATCAGCATCTTCTGCTCCAAAGCCGTCATGTCGGGATCCTGTCGTATCTCCGCAATGCAAACAACAGTGCTGAGCGTGCATAGCGTACCGAACATGCACATGTGAACCCATGAGCTCGAGCCCCCTACAATGCAATACAACACAATTCATTAGTAACCCTTCCCCCTTTCCACCCTCCTGTTGTTGCGTAAAAGGGAGCGTACCACGACGAATCCCAAGGAAAATCCAGATCGCTGCCGGCAAGTTATAGCACGCCTCAAAGAAGAGTAACACGCTGAACCACGTGGGTAACTTGATGGCTAGCTGGTCGTTGAAGTTGTCCAGGTAGAATTCATGAAGAATCCGCAGGGGCGCTGGGACAATTGCGCGTGGCCAGATAGGAATGAGATCCACAAAGGCCATTACGGGGATGAACATGGCGAAGAACGCTAGGTAGAGTTTGTCAGCTGTTGAGTAGCCCATTGTTGGTAGAGTATGGTTTTTTTTGGTTTCCTGATCGTTTGCGGAGGTTGATAGACGAATGAAGCAGAGTTGTTGAAGCCAGCCGTGGTTTTGTCCGGCACTGTACACTCTCACCATACTGTTTTCTTTCCTCCGGGATTCTAGCCGTGAGGCTCTGATGCTGTCTTGGCGGAAGATCCCAGCATGATACCCGTAATTCACCCCTGAGTGGCGCCAAGTCACGTGGTTTTAGAGCGAGACAATCACACGAGTGAGAAACTGTGATCTCAAGGATTCCAAACAGTGCCCGAGTGTGCACAGAAGAACCATGACCACGAACAAAACGAAATGAGGAGAGTGAAAGAGAAAATTACTAAGGAGAAAGGCAAGGAAAATACCTCATGCTAGTCCATACGTCTATCCCGGGCGGGCTAGTCCGCGAGCGTGACAAGTGACGGGTTTCTGACAGTCACTCAAAACTAAGTTGGGCAAAAAGAAATCACTTGGCGTGTCACGCTCACCCCTTATCCCCGATTTCTAGTCACCATAATTTGTCGGTATGATACCCCGGTAATTCAGCCTCGTTCAACCCCAGCTCTTCATTCGTCAATATACATCTCAACCCCTCTCGACTCTGCTTCCGAAGTGTTCCCAAAACGCCCCAACCCAACCTTCAACAATGCAATTACTCAAGCTCCCGAACGAGCTCCTGATCCTCATAGCCTCAAACCTAGGTCTCGGTGACTTAAACAGCCTCCTTCGCTGCAATCGCACCCTCTCAATCCTACTGACCCCTCTCCTCCACAAACTAGCATTGCTAGACAAAGATGGCCTGGAACCGCTTTACTGGGCAGCTCACGAGGGCCATGAACACCTTGCCCGCCTCCTCCTGGACATGGGTGCGGATGTCAACGTGCGCAGCGGGCCAAACAAAAAGTCTGAAAACAAGTCAACCCCACTACAAGCCGCGATCTGCTCGGAGGAGCCCTCGCCAACGATGATAAAACTGCTAGTAGAGCGCGGCGCCAGCCTAGAAACAAAAAACTTCTTCGGAAATACCCCTCTGCACGACCTAGTCAGCATCGACCCACCAACCCCGCACGCTTCCCTCCTACCGTCAATCTCTCTCCTCCTCTCTCACCGCGCTCCGTTATCCGCGCAGAACATATTCGGCGAAACGCCCCTGCACCGCGTCTACGACGGTCCGCACTACGGCAAGGTGATTCCGCTACTACTCGACAAGGCCGACCCCGCCATCCTCGGCGTGCAAAATAAGGACGGCGCAACGATACTCCACAAGACCGTGCAGTACAACGACATCACAAGCCTGCGGCGGGTGCTAAAGATGCAGAGGGACATCATTAATGTCCCCGACTTCAACCGTGAGACGCCGCTGCAGTTTGCGGCGTACATGGGCTACACCGGGATCGTAAAGGAGTTGTTGAAGGGGGGCGCCGACGTGCACCTTAAAGGGTTTGGGGGGCGGACGGCGCTATACTGGGCTGAGTATTACGAGCATGTTGATATTGTCAAGATGTTGAAGGCGAAGGGGGCGAAGGTTGACTGGAAGATTGTGGAGCGGTAGGGCGCCCACCGCCCTCTCTGTATATGTTTGAATGGGGGGTGCTGTTTGTGCATTCTATTTGAATCAATTTGCTTGTAGGCGTTTGGATGGCGGGGGCTAGAGATTTGCTGTGGCATGATAATGACTGTTCTTTCCTTTCTATTTACGGTTTTTCCTATACCACGTTAGCTAGCGTTACGATTTGTGAATTGGGAGCTAATCGGTAAATATAATATTTTGGGTCAACCTCTCCCATTCCTGCGGCAAAACTTTAACTAAACAATCTCCTGCGTAAAGAATCCACCCACTTGTTATCAATACGCCCCCTCCTTACACAATCAATCACCCCAATCACCACCACCGCCATTTCAACCCTACCACGGCATCCCACCAGACATATCTAACCCCAAGATCACCTCCAGTCTCAACCCCACGATTCCACTGCTCGTACTGAGCCCCTCACCCGCCAGCCCTTTTCATCACACAATATCACTCGATCTTATCACTTGTCACACTCCAACCCCACCAGCATTTCCATCGGTGGGCGAGAAACGAGAGAGGGAGCCCAGAGCCCTGAAAAATTACATGAATGGCTTTTATAGTTCACCGAGAAAGAACCCCCATTGATAAACATATTATGATACACATGTTGAGAGGTATCGGGTGTGAATGAGTGGAAGCGAGCAGTTCTACAAGTTCAAAAGGAGAGCGGTCACTGGAGAAAGCAAAAAAGACTTACATTGCTTATTGAACAAGAAGAGAAGAAGAAGAGAAGAAGAAGGAAGAGAGAAGAGGGGCGAAGATTTTGAGAGGGGACAGGGGGTGACGCGAGTGGTCACGAGGTATCACTCGTAAACACAGCAACAGACAAGATGAGACTACAGTTTCTAACAGCACATAATTATGGAGTCAAGAGCCAAGAATTAAACTCAATAAAGGAGCCGTCAAATACCAATGGCGATCAGATAAGTATGATACAAAGCCATAATTGAAAACAAAATCCACGGAGCCCGCAGGGTTAGTGAGATGGGACAGAATAATTAAGCTGCTACATCGTAGAAGGGTCACTTATCCCGCTTTAGTTCCAATACTCAAACCATAAAGTTACTAACATGCCAAGCTAACGCTGCAAAAGCGGAGTCGGAATCAGGGCTTACTGCATGTATGGTCTGCCGTACCCAACCGCGCGTAGTATAATAATATTAAATGTTTACTAGGTGATTTCGCATTGCTAGACTGTAGATTGCGTTACCGTACCTAAAGTTAGCGACGATAAGTCAGCCACGAAGGCCCACATTGTCCGCTGCTGCTCCTTGCTGCGAGGCCGGGTCTCGAAACATAATAGAGACTGTATGGTACATTAGGCAATACCAGGAGGTTAAGAAGTCGACGTCGCACTTACGCCACATTTAGTAATATTAAGGTGTATGTTCTCCGCTTAGTCACACCACCACAGCTATAGGAATCCAATTCAGTTCAATCTATATAACTGCTTGTCGTCACATGGCGACTCTACAAGCCGTCAGCCCAAAGATGTCGTTAGTTAGAACTTACCGCTTTGCTCCGCGGCACCGAGCTTGGGTCATAGATGAGAGCTCGAGCCTATTGCATTATGGTGGTTAGAGTGACGAGCGATGATTCCACGATGCCTGTGCGGATGGCAACAGCACAACCTTAGCAGATATCACACAGCAGCCCTATTTCCATAATTGAGAAATTTTAATTCTGCAAAAGTGTTAAGCATGCAAGGTGTAAGAGTTAGTTTTTTTTGTTTCAATACGAGGCCCGAATAAGTATTGATAACATTGCCCTCTTTCTTAGTGATAGATGTTTTCGGCCTGAGCACACTATCTATCATTACCCTAATTTGCCAAGGAACCAGATGTTGACTCCCCTGATACTAATAGGCGTTCACTCTACAACTCTTATGATCAAGGGAAATACCTAAAAAATCTTACAGTAAGAGAATTATGAATTGCCAGTGCCAGTATCCATGTTATGTATGGAAAGCAAGCACTATACTAAAAGCAAATCTCATCCTATCTAGTCAGCATCGCCCGAACATGGTAGAGTGCTTATTAAGTACGGGAGCTCTTAAAATAGTCCAGTTACAGTTTCTTCTTATGATCTTTGCTTTGAAGAATAGGAGTTTATGTTGTACTTGAGTTCTGATATGCGAACCAACTTACCAGTATTATAAATTTTCCTGAATTTTCTTTACCTGACTGGGTAGCAAAATAGCTGCCAGATAAAATTGTTATTTCAATAGGGGGGAGTTACTGCCGGCTAATCCTCAGGCTCAAGCGTCTCGTTCCCTTGAAAAACACTATAGTAGTAGACAGCGTGCCATAGGGGGTGGGGACACCCTGGGAAAAAGGGTAGCATTACCGGTGCCTACGCCTGTTGCATGTTTCATGTTTTTAACACCTCTTTCAGAATTTAATTATTTACTCGTGGAGGTATAGGTTGTTATGTAATGTCTGTTGAGGCTGTTCTGTGGCGATCTAAAAATGTGAGTACGAATTGGAATATTGAGGGTGCCCGATTGCAGAGTAGGTGAAGTATCTTGCAGCAGCGTGGCCGGCTGCGTAGTCTTTGGCAACGTCTGGTGTTTGCCTAGGGTCGCAGATTCAAGATGTTACTTCAAGGCAGCATATGAAACAAAGCACGGAGTTTACGGGAAACACTCACCCCATTTATGGAGGGATATTGTGTTTTGTATGCTCTGACAATCCGACGGCAAGATACCCTCTCGCTAGCCACTATTAACCTTGATATTGGTGGAACTAGTCGGAGGGGTTAAGAATTGGCCCATTCGGCACTGTAGTGCTACTTGGATTAGAGTAAATCGGATATGATGGGTTCCCCGAAACCGCCCTACATATGCATAATTAGACGCAAGAAAAAGTAGAATTCAACCCTCCCACTTTCCGACTTTGAGCCAGCTCTTCACCACTCCCCATTCCGCAACCCTATATTTTGCAGACACTGGCCAAACAAGTATTACTACCCTCCGTGATCCCCGAATAACAGATGCCAGACAAGTACAGCCAGGGTAAATATATGATGTGAATTCTAATGCGCGCGTAGCGTGCGTATCACATCTTCACGCCCGGCCGCAAGTGCCATATTCGGTGCCACCCAATTGCCGATTCACACTGAAGCCGAATAGGAGCAACTTAACCACGTCGCTGTAGCCGAGCCTGAGGGTTTAATGCATAGGGCTATGAGGCGCATACCCTATCGGTGCGCCAGCGTGCCTACGCCGGGAGTCGTCGAGGAGCAGCAGACAAAGTGTGTGTGTCTAGGTTAGGTCCTTACGGTGGAGGTTAGGACAGGAATATCTTTATAACTTGAGGTGGAGCTGTCGCGCATGAGCTAGTGGACGGTGGCTCTGTCTTCACGCCCTGCCGGGAAGCAGGTTGCTTTAATGCGGTGTCCTTGGCTCCCATCGAAGAAAAGTGTCCGGGGTGATGGCGGCCCGCCCTCAAGAGGGCGCTGGAGCCTCTGGGTATAAGTAGGAGGGTCCCATTCGGAAGACTTAGGAGTAGCATAGATGCAACCTCTTAAACTTTCTATCCACAGTTGTCATATACCGGTAATAGTCAGTGCTCAGCTCGGAGCCCTATGCACCTCATCTCGGTGGCTTGTCTCACATTTGTGTCACAATGGCCGGATTCACTGATAAGTATCAAGTGCTGTCACAGGAGGGCTGAAGGGGGCTCGAAACAGGTCCGCCAAAAATATATCCGGGGCGAGAACAGCTCGATCTGCTGACCAGATAAAGGTTTTGCAATTTGTGTGTTGCAACCACTCTCCACGGCCAAAAATTTCGATTCTCCATTGTACGAGTACACCCAGATACTTCTTTTCACAGTACTGTACTCGCACATATAATGAACATATTAGATACCTGATAGATTGTGCCTTTCACTTCGATGTTTCGCTCCCACCCTCAGGACAGGGAAAGAATCCCCTCCGCCCAGCCCCCCTTTCTATTTCCATTGACATTATTCCAAATCCCTGATTTTTATTCCAGTGCTACTAAGTACTAACCTACCGTAGCTCCCTGCCGGCACAGAGTACCACCCCAGTACGTACCCACCAACCACGCCCAACAACTGCCCCCCTTTCTCTTGGAAAATATATCCATCAGCAAAAAGGTCGGGGTCAACCCCACCCCCCTCCCAACAATTTCTGAGCTTACTCGAGTACAGTACCCCTCCTTCCCAACGCAACCTATGAGGGAAAAAAAAGTAAGAGTATTTTTCCATACCCGACCTCATTCCGAGATAGCGCATTCAACCCAGCGGGACTTTTGCTCGTAGGATCAGCGGTCACGTCGGATCACCACAGCAGCTGGTAGCCCAAGGCCATCGGCTGCAAACACACCGCACAACACGCGCTATTAAGAACTACAAGTATCCCACGGTGAAGGTGAGGCTCAATGCCTTCTCAGGCAGAAAAGGACCGTTGTCGCTACACGCCTGGTGCACACACGCGTAGAACAGCCCGATCGGGGAGTTAATAAGCCTGCCATCTCTTAAAGCGCAATGAATGACGGCGCGAGCGTCGTTTGACTCACCTACCGCCTCTGGTAATTGCCTCTATTCACACTCCTGCTTTGAAATCCTTATCGAGTGATTTTATGTGACTATGGTAAGGCTGCCAGTGTAGTTTTGTTTGATATGAGTGGGAAAGCATACCAGTATCATACATGGAATATTGGTCAGACTTACCCTATTCAAAAGTGATATTCACAAGTCTTTATGGAGGGGGTCTGATAGCCTTAGCGCTGGGGCATCGTGTGTGGAGCAGGGTTAATGGGGGACTCTCAAGGCTCTAGACACACCAGGGGTGATGTGAAGCATTAACCATGACACTGGGAAGTTGCTGTGCCGTGGGGTTTCGGAAACCCGGTGTCAAGGATTGTCGGTAGTGGCGGTGTTTCTCCTGGCATGACGCCAGTTTAAATTAAGGCAGGGAAGGGTAGATTCTACTAAATTTATCAAGGAATCTGGAGATAGGGGCCTACCGGTACCATCGGGTATTGGGGGTTGACAATATTCACGATATGCTCTCTAGTGGCTAGCACAAATTTGTGGTGGCCTGCCTTTTGGGAATCAACAGATAAAGATCGAATTCACCTAAAACTCAAGATATATGCCTGTGAATCGCTATCAGAGGCATAATATCCAGAAGGAACGGTAGAACTAAAAAAACAAAGGGAATCCATCGAAAGGAGTGAACGAAAAGCGAGAAACTGGCAAATAACTTGATAAACCTTCCCCCCCACGGCAAAAAAAAACCCCTTCTGGCTAGGGCTGGTGCGCGAAAAAGAAAAAAGGAAAGCACATGTCTCTCCCCATTCCCCTTCAGATAAAACCCCCGTTTACCTAGGTCCAAGCAAGACTTTCACCACTCCCTCATGCCCAAACGCTGCAGCAATATGCAAAGAGGTGCGGCCCCCATGATCGGCCCAATTAATGTTAGCATTATTGTACAACAAGAGTCGAACAATCTTGTCATGCCCCTCGCTAGACGCCAGAAGCAGCGGTGTCAAGCCACGCTTATCCACCCAGTCAACTTCAGCTCCATTGGCAAGTAAACGCCTAATAATCCTCTCGTTTCCCGTTTTCGCCGCGATCCCCAAGGCGGTTCTCCTTTCCGAATCATAGGAGTCGACCGTGACTTTAACCTGGGGATACTTCAGTAGGAATTCTACCGCTTTGCCCACCCCGGCGGCCACTGCACACGAGAGCGCCGTGCGGCCCCGGTCGTTGCGACCGTCCGGGTCGATGCCACAGGCAAGGAGGATTTCCATAGCAGTGTAGTTAGGGCTGGCTGAGGCTGCATCGTGGAGGATTGCTCTTTCGTGCTTTTGAAGGCCCTTGGCGAGGAGGTGCTTTACCATATCGTAATCATTGCAAGATGCGGCTTTGTAGATTGCACGCTTGCCATAGCTACTGTAGGCGGCGCAACAAGCGGCGTCGACGAGTTCAGGTTTCAGCAGGGCAGCGAACCGGCGGCTGGTTTTCAGGAGAGAGTTTATGTCCGGGGGAGATTGAAATTTGGATATTTGGAGAACGATCTCGTTCGGGAGCGCAAGGAAAGGCATTGTATTTTCCGTTTTGTGGTTTCTTGGTAAGATTTCTAGTCGATTTCTTGAATAAAGATATCGACGGTGATGGGGCGGAGGGGAGAAGTGTAAGGGGGATGGGTGGATAATGGGAGAAGGGAAGAGAAGAGAAGAGAAAGAGGGGTTTTTTTCAAAAGCAAGGTTACCTACTCGAGCACCCCCACCCCCCGTGGGATTAATAACGGATGCCGGGACTTATCAGGTAAGCTACTGAAATCATCGCACATACAGAACACCAAATGAACCAACTCATGACAAAATCAAGTTGGACTATCACCTGCTAATGCTGAGGCTAGGGAGCCAAAATATACTCTAAATAACGACATTCCTGAGCATCTCATCAACTGATCAGCCAAATTTATGACACAAAGAGGGCGATCACTGTATCCACTACCGGTACTCGGTGCGGCATTATGAACGGGTTGTGGCAGGCGTAAGGCACCAACATCTCACCTACGGTATTCCAAAACAAGTATGAGTTGAGGGTCAAAAATTTTGGTCGTAATCGGATAGCATATGATGAGAATATACTCGAGTACATAGCATATGATACCCCGAATAAATTGTAGAGATACTCGTGGCTGCGTATTTAGCTGTTACCCCCAATAGCTTCACGGAAATGATCGGAGGAGCGAGATACCGTAGTCTAAGCATGGCAGCGTAGAGCTCGAGTGCCATCTCGTGCGCAGCGACTTGGACACAAACTGGTGCATAGTCTAGAGTAAGGCCCACCACAAACACGACCAGTAGGTTACAATATAAATATAGCTCACCAGTACTGTAAATACACTGTCACTTAGATTATCGGAATTACTCGGATACCGGGTTGGTCCGTGAGGGCTAGTGCATAAGTCGATTTCCCATAGATACCCATCTTGACAAAAGGTCAAGGAATTGGTTTTCTGCCGCAAGTTAGAGGCCTAGATACAGCGAGCCAGGTCCAGTGCTCAGAAGTCGCTAGAGACTTGATCTCGGCCCTAGGGGACCTAGATGTTCATGTTTGAAACGGCGCGGGGCTGTCTTTGAAAGGAAAAAACAAAACACTCCTTCCGGCCCTTCCCGGTTTGTGGAAACGCCTGGAGGCGTCGACATTCTATAATACAAGTTCCCGGCATAAAGAACCTGAACAAAGGGATTAAAAATTTGTATGGCCGATTGTCTGTGCACCAGAATTTTGTAAAATGGGGACTTTGGACCCGCACAGACAATCCTCTCTACAAATTTTTAATCCTCGTGCTCAGGTTTTTCTTGCCGGTAACTTGCACTCGTACTGTACTAGTACAGTATTCCCAGTCTAGCAGAGAGGGCTACTCTCCGCGCCACAATAATTAGACACATCGAGGATCACATCCATCTTGGTACTGAACTAATATATTTATGGAATAGCATTACTTGGCAATTTTGGAAACGTCGCTAGGTGTGTCTATCATTTTTCGAACTCGAATTCAAACTGAAAAACAGGGATCTGCTGAAAGTGGGACTGGCGTACTCCTTGGAACGTACTGCTGTATGGTTGTGCAAGCCTGGATAGGTAGTCGCTCCATTAACTTTAGTTAAGAATGAAATTATTGAACCTCAAGAAATCATAGCATAGCATACCCGATCTGGTGTCAAACTTCTAAGCTACTCAATTTACAGCTAGTGTCATCTGGGCACTTGCCCAAGTATCCTCGCAGCTGTGCCTATAATTTTTCGAACTCGAATTCGAACTCAAAACAGGGATCTGCTGAAAGTGTCTAATAGAGGCACTGATATCAAACAATTCTGCTTGAGGCCAGGCTGCTAATTGTTATGAGTAGTGTCCGATTCTTATCTAAAATATGGGTGATCGCCAATGGCCAGCCGGCAGTAGGCCTGATTTCGGGTCGGCCTGACCAACCCAGGCCTTTCTCCGAGACTGGCTGCGGGAACGCTCTGATATCGAATCTAAGCACAAAGGTCTGAGTAGTGACCCTAGTTACGTCATGTTTTGATCATAGGCGAAGCCGTTGCTACTCGAGAAGTGGTGGCCCCCCTGCTCCGTCATGGATGATAAACAGTGAAAGCCTGCCAACCGTACAAGATCATCTTTTGATTGCCTGGAGATCTTAAGGCGTTAGCTCGGGTAGTTCGAGTATTACCCCAGTAATTACCTCAACGTCGCGGCCGGGCTTTAATACGAAGTCGCCCCGCCCGACACAAATCCTCAAAATGATTGTTTGTGCCAAGGATATTAAATCGAGCGTTATCACAAATATTCACATTACTAGTCTAGCTCATAAAGGGGCTTCTGGCAGTGAGCTACACCTTGGAGAGCAAGGGAGATATCGCACTACCTTTCCTCTACTTGATCATAACCCTCCTATGCAGTGGGGGTTGGATGTAGGCTTTCTTCAGAACACGACTCCCTGATTTGAGTCTGAGAAATGCACAGGATGGAGAGCCGAATGATACCAAAGCAGGTCAACCTAGATGTGATACTTGCTGCCATTTCGCGTAAAGGAAGCAGTGTGTCATAAGGCAAATTTATATGTCCAACAATTTGACCATATTTGGAAGAAAAAAGAGGTTCAAGGCCCCTGCTGTTGAATCATGGCGGAGGCAGATATTGACAGGATCCCGATTACCCAGTGTAATTATTTTCGGAGATCGCATTTGTATCGACACATAACATACCATCGAATTTTGGAGCTACTTCAACTCACTTCCATATTTTTACCCACACAAGCCTCACCACTACTCTAACAGGAACTCCCATTGCCTCTGCTGCCATCACTGCCATCACTGCCATCATAATTATTGTCAATCTAATCTTGTACCATTCCTCTAGTTTTGGAACACTTGTTTTAGTTACCTCATTCCTAATGCGCGATAAGAACATAGGTAGACTTTCAGAAGCACTACCCACGCCGGAGCGCGCCAATGTGAGGTGGATGAGCGTCATGTTCAAAGATATATCTTCAAGAAGTGAATCTACGAACGTTACTCATGGCTTGCCAGTGGCGAATATTCGTACCTGCCCTTCCCGGGGGAGCATGGTCACCGTAAATTCTGGGTAAACTTGACCCAGAAGTCTATACTTCCTAAGGTAGCTACTATTTCTCTTTAGGTTGAATCCAGCTTTTCTAGGGATAGCAGCCGCCACACGTGATACCCTGGGTCGAGTTCACCAAGAATTTACGGTAGTTCACAGAGTAATCAATAGTGGTTCCCTAACAAAAGGCTTCCTAGGGCCTGTCTTCGCACACCGACTCAGTGGCGTTAGTAACCAAGACCCTGCATATCATTCACAAATTGCTGTTGCTATCAAAAATCGGGAGGGGAGAGAACCGTTATCCCGCCTCTCTAATGATCCATATTCCTTTCTTCTGTTTCCTCTACTACCTCGTCGATCGAGGACCTCACCCTCGTGATGAGGGTATGGACCAGACTCGGATTCTACCACCGAACAGCAAGTCTGTCTGTTTTGCCCTCTGGCTTGCTGAGGAATACTAAATCTCTAGTCTCCCAGCTCATAGGGCAGGATTTCCTAACCCTCCTTCCCCACCTGATGGATTATTCAATAATAGTTCATGGTGTGGGGAAGTTGGAACTTGGGCTCCTGTCAATTGTACACTGGTTAATTGATTCTTGACATCTTAACCTCCACGCCAGCTAGGCATTTAACGTAACTCGACGGTGGGAACAAATACCTATCCTGTTGCAAGTCAGTTTGGATCTATTCTCCCGTGTTTAAGCACGACTCACATTACCAAACGTTGGGCACCGGTAAATTATTAAGTGCATAGCAGAAGGGGGAAGGGTTCTACAGTACAAGGTTCATACCTTCTATCATAATTATCTAGTTCAGGCACTGCCTCGGGCTTTGATGCAGGGCGTCTCGAGCCCCAAGACAGAAGATGGCCGAGTGAGTACCAGTGATTTAAACTCTCCTCCCCCTTAGCGTGAAGGGAGTGATGGAAGGCATAGTGCGTGAGAAGCAAATTGGATACGCGTTGGAACAACGAAACCCTCCTTGAAAGCGCCCCGGGAGCTAGTTCGTATTCCTACCTATGGTTATCCCGCCTTCCTCAGCGACATAAGAAAGTATTCCTCTACAATGGTGATAATAGACAACTTCCCTCCAGCTCGGTAAACACCACCAGGAGAGTGGGAATATCCATAACAGGACCCCGCCTTGAGTGGTGGCTACACCCTACAAATGGTCTAACTGCTCACTAACAACGTGACTCGGACACTCTGATCTCAGAAACGAACAGACTGAGAGAGGGAGGCTACCAAGGACGGGGGACCAAGCGAATAAGAGAAACATAGTCGGTTTCCTGCAACACAGCCTTTGGCCCCGGATATAGCCGATATCCCACCATACCAGACCATGGAATATGAAAACCTCTGGCGTGCTGGTTTTTAGCACGATCACACTCTTTGTACTTATCAACCATAAGGGAGGTATATATTTAAACTACCCAGCACAGTGAAGGATACAACAGGGGATGCCATGAAAGCTAGAAAGCGCTCAAACTTTATAATAATAAAAATATATTTCTATCAGATTCCTCGACAGACCCACTCTCTATGCCTCGCTAACTACTCTTCGCACCCCCGGCCCAACCGATGACCAGACCCCCACTCCTTCAAATCACCCCCTCAAACTCAATAGCGCCTCCGCCCCTTCCAAATCCCTAACGTCTCTCCCCATCTTCTCAACCTTTGCCCCCAAATCGTGCAACTCCCCGTACATGGGCTCGAGAACATGCCTCAACATTTCAGCCCTATAAGCGATCTGCTCAGCAGTGTACCTGACCCCGCGAGCGTCCTCTTGGTGCCTAGCGATCTTTGTTTCGATTCTCTTAGAAAGAGTTTTGTAAGCTTGTTGGTGCCGGGTTAGTTCGTTTAGGAGCTGAGCCGAAGTTTGGATGCTGTCCATTTCTGTTTTGTTGTGTGGTTTTTCCGTTTTTCCTTTTTCGATTGGATTCTTTGTCTTTGGGTTATTGCTGATTGTGCCGTGCTGCTTGTGGAGTGGATTGGGGTGGAGGTGTTGGTTCCGACCTTTATATACTTGTAGGGAGAGAGCCATGCTGGTGAGGGGGTTAAGGTGGGGCTTGAATTGTTACGGCGTTTTCAAGATGACAGCTTGACTTGCGAATGGGTTTTTGGTGGTCCCTTCTTCCGGGCATTTCAAATCAGAAACAATCTATGCTTCCGCGAAACTTAGCTTCAAACGCAATAACGACTCTTGTCGTATTGGGGGGGCTCCTAACCAATGGGTAGATTGTGGCAGTCTTCGCTAACTTGAATATTAAATACCGTTCAAGTGCCCTACTAGCGATAGTAGCCGCTGAACTACACATCAGTTGTAAAACACCCAAAGGAATTGTGCGACTACTCCGACCCCGTCGGTTTCTGCTTTTTGTTCGGCTTCATGGCACCGATGTATCCTAGATGCTTTGTTTACCTTCTCTATGCCAAGTAGAGTCCGTTAAGTAATGGGGTCGGGAGATAAGAGGCGGGCAGGGCTTATCTCCTGTCCTAATCAGGGTGTTATTCATGAATAATCACTCGATTAATTATATGAAGAGCAATAAGGTCTTCAATACAATCTAAGGCGACTGGGGCGGAGATCCTAGCACAGCCGCCGTTGCTCAAGGCAACCGATCGCAGCCCTAGTACTGCTTCAGATGATAGCACCCCACTATGGGAAGCGGTATGGCTAACTTAAGCACTTACCAGAGAGTTGAGAAAGGGCAAGTATTGGGAAGCAATTAAATAATCCCCCTACTATCCTCAGAAACGCTTCCTTGCGATACCAACCCGGGAGAACAGCAAAAGCCCTTATCCTTAACGGAAGTAAAATTCTTGACGATTACACCAAGTACCATATGAGCAGATAACTCAAGCAGTTAAACTTTTTTTTAAAAAAAACACCCCGTGCAATAATATTATACTGCGAGTTCCCGCAGCCCCAGCCAAGCTTACCCTAGCCTCTATGAACATCTAAAAGTAGAGTAGAGAGAAGAGCCATTCCGAAGAATGAGCACTAGGGCTAACCTGGATACTGGGTTGTACAGAATACACAAGGAATCATATTGAGGGTATCATCTCTGGCGATGAATGGTTTATGAAAAGGGCTAAAGATCCTAAGAGTTAGAATCTTGGCATTACAAGAAGAAAAGTATGCAAAGGACCATATTTATAGGAAAACATGAGCCTGGGGTTAAGGTAACAGTTGGAACTCGTATTTGTTATAAGCAACAGTCCTTCAATTCCCAAGTTTTGCGCAAAGGGTTGCTACATTGATACATACCAGGGGTCTGAGGGATAGTCTAATAGTTACTAGGCAAGAAATAGAGGATACAATTGGAGATTTGGTCTTTCAGTACTATAATGCCAGTGTAAAAATTCATACCACAGCAGACACGATAACTTGAATGAAAGAAAACAACATACAGGTTATAGAACGGCCTCCCAATTAACCTGATATTAATCCTATCAAGCCCTGTTCAAAGAGGCTTAAGAAGAACCTCCATCAGAGCCTTCCTCACATTCATATGCCCAAAGGTGGCTCGGACGCTATTAGGAGACACACAATAGAAATTCCCAATTATGTTTGAGCCAAGCATCCCGATAAGGATTTTTTACAAAAAGCCATGGGAGCCAATGCCTAAGGGGATAGCTGCAAAGGAATGGTATACCAAATATTAGTTCTTGGATTTCTTTTCCTTTCAATCCGTATGGTCTATCCTCAAGATCTGATTTAAATTGAGCCACTGGGTGGGGTGTGGTGCCAAATACCAATTATGGGCACACCGGCCGCTGCATCAACCGACCAAATACCTGTCGCTGTGCCTTATCTCCTGGCGCCGCTGTATTTGCATAGGAGCTTCTGGCATATCTCACAGCAGGAGTTAGTATAAATAAAGCACAAGATACTTATAAAATCAATTTGTTGGCACCGACCGCCGGAATTACCTTGCTAACCCAGACACCAGAGAGCTTATTCTACCAGCGAGACAACTTGGAGAACGCCCGGCCCAGCTGTTTGATTTAAATTTTGTAGAATAGAGGATTCCAAAGGGGCAGCCGAGGGATACTCACGTTAAAGCACCGGGTTGCCCAAGGCTTACATAGGGACTATGATTGGCCATGTTTATCCAAATCTGGCCCGGCGATCTACTGAAGCAGAGAACAAAAAAACATATATAAGGTGTGGTTTATCCTTGATAATATACGACGAAATCCATTCTCCCAATCTTACAACCGCCCCCTCCGCGCCTTTCAAGAATCTCGGCCACTATGGCACCTAAGAGCACCCCTTCCAAGCCCCACCTGCCTCCGTGCCCTCCTCTCATCACCAGCTGTCACTCTTATGTTCCACATCTATCCAGCCCAACTAGTGATGAGCCCCAGGTTTTTTTCTCCCTCTCGTACTTCTCTTGGCCGAAAAGCTATTTACAACCCCCAGGGGCGCCCCCCCCCCCCCCCCCCCCCCCCCCCCCCCCCGGGGCTTGGAGGTGGTATATATATTTCTAGGTTATTATATCATGGGTGGACTGGCAGGGTTTGGCGGGTGTAGTGCTGGGCTGTCGGGATTTTCCTTGCTTTGGTTTGCTTTTACTAGATTATGATGATGGTGATGGTGATACGGTACGTGTACAATACCGGTACTGTCGTATCCCTGACTACTGTGCTAGACACTACTCTCTCTTTAAAGGATGGGTGTGTTTGTTCTTGTGGTCGTAGGGCACTAAGCACTGCGGAATACTCGAATGCATAGGGTGGGGGTACTGTAGCAAGGTGTTTCTAATATGATACTCTATAGCGCCGCGGCGCAAGAGAACAGATGTCCTAACGGCAGAGCTTGGCACCTTCAAACTTTAAGGTAGGATTGCTATTCTACGTTGTATTGGTACTGAGTGGCATAGTAATTCACAGTAAACAGGATGAGCACAAGCTTGACCGGACTTAGCCCAGTAGTCTAGGATCAAAGTAATAATCACTTGATTAACGGCAGCACCCGTCATATGGGTACCCCCTCCCCTCTTGCTCTCTCTCCGAGCAGAATAAAATACTGTATAATGTACACTCTTCGTAGAGAGGAAAAAGAAAAAGAAGTAAAGCCCCTACCTTTAGGCAAACAAAAGGAGAAGATGAAAAAGTAAATCGAAAACGCCGAAGAAGAGTAAGATTGTAGTACATTGCAGAGATTTCCCGGCCGGTTCAGGATGGAGGCCTAGGTCTCCATATATGCACACGACGAGGAGGAGACGGATGAGGAAAAGGAAACATGAAAGGGAGAACAGAAGCAATGAGAAATACTGTACAAGTAAGTAGGTAAACGCGAGCAACCTTTCAAATGAAGAGATCCAAGTTTGAAAGGCAGAGAGCTGAAAGGAAAGAAAGAAAGCAATTGTCAATGGATCAATCCGCGCTTTCCCATTCCCTAATCCCCATCCCAATCCCCTCCTCCGCCACGATTCAGTCCCGCAACCTTCGCAAACTTGAGTGCCATACTCAATCACTTCCACCAACTAAAAACCCCGCCTCTTCAAACTCTTCCCCCCTTTCACTCATAACGATGTCCCCTTCTACCTCCTTCCTACCAATCGCAGCATGGAACCTCCTACGCAGGGACTTTGGCACGGCGATTTCCTCCCTAACAACCTCGACTGGGGCATTCTCCTTCCCATCCTTCCCTTCTGCCTCCTCCGCAAATTCGCGCTTCTTACTGGGGCTTCCGGGGGTGATGGTGACCAAAGACTTTGGTGGCTTCGCGAAGATGTTGCCATTACCGTTGGATTTGGTAACAGCAAAGGTATTGAATTTGTAGGTGCCGGACTTGTACCCTTCAGGAACGCTCTTGCGGACTCGCATGCCGACAGTTAAGAGTGAGGACTTGATGGGAGTCGGAACCTCGGGTACGGCAGCGGTAGCGGTAGTAGTGGTAGAGTGGGAGGAAGGGGTGAAGAATGAGGTAATGGTGGATTGGGAGGTGAGGTTTTGACGTTTGCGGGGGGTGGATGGGGTGGACATTTTGTTAAGTTATATCGTAGATGATTTTTGTATGAGAGTATAGATAATTTATTTTTGGCGGAGGATGTGAGGTGTAGAAAACGGTCGACTACGGTAGGTTGTGATGGTGGTGGTGGGAGGAAGGAAGGAAGTGAAAGGAGGCAGGGGACTGGTAAATGACTGGTGTGGGTGGAATTAAGCATTCTAAAGGTTGTTTACTCAGCCAAGCCAAACACTGAGCTCTGACATGATACGCGCGCAAATGCCGTTGTCTGGGGAACCTACCTACTCGAGTTCCGTAGGCTACAGTGTATCATGATTCATGATTGGGTCGAAGAAGTTGGCTAGTTACCCGGCCCGGTTACCGCTTTCTGGTCTTTTCAGATTGAACACCTATCGAACTAGAAATTTACTATAATCTTGGCGGAAGGGTTTTGGCGCAAGCTGGCCTTTTTGCTTCCCTGAGCCTCACCATAAATCCAAGTGAACCTCCCCCGACCTTTTTTCTTAAAACACGCCCCCCGCCTTCTCTTTTTCTTAGAGAAACCAATTCTCTCTCTCTCCTCTCCTTCCCCTTCTTCTCCTACGTTACGCGCCCCACATTGATTGTTCACCCCATACTATAAGTAACAGGAGACCCTAAAGTCCACTCTCGGAGAGGCACAGGAAGAATAACGATACCAACGATTCATATATCCCATTCGTGGGAGTCCTTGTGACAACCATGCGCCCAATATCTGCACCGCCGGTGGCCCTAACAGGTCTACTCCTACTCTCTATCTCCTCTTTAGCATCTGCCTCAGCCGCCGTACTGGGAATAGACTTCGGCCAGGAATTCATCAAGGCCGCGCTCGTCAAGCCCGGAATCCCCCTCGAGATAGTCTTGACGAAGGATACTAAGCGCAAGGAGGCCGCGGCTGTGGGCTTCAAGCCAGCTGGCAATGGCAAGGAGGGGGAATTCGCATACCCTGAGCGACTGTACGGCGCCGACGCCGTCAACCTCGCAGCTAGGTTCCCGCACGACGTTTATCCGGGTTTAAAGAAGGTTATGGGTCAGCATGTCGAGGATGACTCGGTCGCGGCGTATTCAACAAGAAATCCCGCGGTCTCGGTTGTCCCGAATGTTCTCCGGTCTACAGTTGCGTTCCAGAGTTCGTCGGCGCCACCGGCGGGTTATGGTAAGGGGAGTTTCACGGTTGAGGAACTTTTGGCTATGCAGTTCAAGTCGATTGTGCATAATGCGGAAGCTTTGGCGGGAGCGAACACGAGGATTAGGGATGTGGTGTTTACTGTTCCGGCATTTTTGAAGGCTGAGGAGAGGAGCTCTCTTAAGCTTGCCGCTGAAATTGCCGGTTTGAAGGTTATGAGCTTTGTTTCGGATGGACTGGCCGTTGGGATCAATTACGCTACTACTCGTACTTTCAATGAGAGCTCTCCTGAGTATCACATTGTTTATGACATGGGCGCGGGGTCAACTACGGCTACTGTGCTGAGGTTCCAAGGCAGGGGTATAAAGGATGTTGGGAGGTTCAATAAGACAATCCAAGAGGTCACAGTCCTTGGCGTTGGTTATGACACTGAGCTTGGTGGAGATCTCTTTAACCAGAAGATTTTCGAAATCCTTCTGGACGATTTCGTCAATAACCCTAAGGCAAAAGGGCTCCTTGAGGAGGACCCAAACCTCAAGAACACCATTCGTACCAATGGCCGTGCTGCATCTAAGCTCTGGAAGGAGGCCACGAGAGTCCGACAGATCCTCTCCGCTAACACTGACACCATTGCTTCTATTGAGTCATTGTACAAGGATATTGATTTCCGCTCCAGTAAAATCACTCGTGCTGTCTTTGAAGAGCTTCTCGCCCAGTATGAAGCTCGCATCACCAAGCCAATCATTGATGCAATTAGCAACGCTAATGTCGCCTTGAGTGAAGTCAATACCTTGATCGTCCACGGAGGTGCTGTCAGAACGCCATTTGTCGGAAAGAAGATTGAAGATATCATGGGAGGTGCTGAGAAGATCTCTAAACAAGTCAATCCTGATGAGTCGGCTGTTCTTGGAGCTACCTTCAAGGGTGCTGCTGAGAGTCGTGCTTTCAAGGTCAAGGAGATCCGAACCCAGGACATTGGTACTTTCGGCGTCTCTATCAAGTACAAAAAGGACGCAGAGGCAAAGAAAGGTATGTGATCGTGGGTGATCCTTATGAGGAAGATGAATTATAACTAATACCTCTTATAGAAACCATCCAACAAATCTTCCCTTTCTACTCCAAGATTGGCAACGAGAAAGTCATTCCTTTCTCTCGTAACTCGGAGCTCACTTTTAGCACTTTCTACAATCTCCCTCCCGGGATCGGCGCCTCCGACCGGAAGCCTGAACAGGAATTGCTCGAGACCATCCAGACATCCAACCTTACTGACTCTGTCAAGAAGCTTCAGGAGGACTTTGGATGTGCGGAGAAGGATATTATTACCAAATTCGGCATTGTGCTCAACCCTAGAGACTCTCTTCCGAAGGTCATCAGATTTTGGGTCGAATGCGAGGTTGAGATTGCTCCCGAAGCCCCAAAGAAGGATGCTGGTGGTGCTTTTGAGGACGTCAAGGGCTTTTTCGGATATGGAAAAAAGGATGGCGAGCAGAAAGTTTTGAAAGATGAAGATTCGCCGTCGCCGTCGTCATCGTCATCATCATCTACCTCCACCAAGTCGTCAACAACTTCATCAGTAACCTCAAAGTCAACTAAGGCAGCAGATTCAGAGCCCAAGGCCGCCAGGAGAATTGAGAAGATTCCTGTCAAGTATACTATTACCAAAGACGGATTCCCCAATATTCCCGAAAAAGACAAAATGGCTTTGATCCTAAAGTGACCCCACCCCCCTGACCTAATGATGTTAGTTGTTTACTAACATCCACCTAGGATCCGCGCATTTGACAAGCACGACAAAGAGCGTAAGAATCTTGAGGAAGCTCGTAACAACCTTGAAGCATATACCTACCGTGCTAAAGGTTATTTGAGTGACGATGCATTCATCGCCGTCTCTACCGAAGAGCAACGTGAGAAATTAGATGCCATGATTAGTGAGGCCAGTGATTGGCTTTATGGTGATGGATATACCGCCGGCCTTAAAGAAGTCCACCAAAAAATCAAGCAGCTTAAGGCTCTTGAAGCCCCCATTTCCAAAAGAAGGGCGGAGAAGGACAGCCTACCAGAGGCTCTCAAAGATCTTAACAACATCCTTGCCTCCATGAAGGGTTTCATCGAGCGTGAAGAATCTCTTGCCGAGGCACAATCCGACGACTACTACTCATTCGACTTGGGGCCCCTGAAGAAAGCCTACGAGAAGGAGAGAGCCTGGGTTGAGGAAAAGAGTGCTGCCCAGGAGAAGCTCCAGCCCCATGAAGACCTCATAATAACCTCTGAGGAGGTTGCTACTAAGGCTAAGGAACTTACCACGGAGCTCATCACCTCGATTCACACAAAGAAGGAGCTTGATGACATGAGGGAGAGAAGCCTGAAGAAGGCAGCAGCAGCAGCGGAGAAGGAGGCGAAGGAGGCCGAGGCAAAAGCGAAGGCTGATGCTGAGGCTGCTGCAAAAGAGGAGGGTGAGGCAGCGGACGAGACCAGAGCGGAGGATGAGGCCAAGCCCGAGTCTGAGGAAAAGACCGAGAAGGTTGGGGAGAGGATTATGGAAGAGCAGAAGGTTGAGGAGCGCAAACGTGACGAACTGTAGATGAAATTAGAATTAAACGATGTCTCCTTTCTTGTATGTTTATGCTTTACTGTTTCATATCTCCTGCGGAAACCCTTGAATAAATATATCACTCTTGGTTTTAGAGCGTGCTCCCTTCACGGGGTCAGGGCCTCATTTCGTGCCTTTCTGAAAGCAGATAATCCAAAGGGAGAAAAATAGTAAGGGGCCGAGCTGCAGCTCTGGTGAATGATCTTAATGGCAGGTTTTGGTGGTGACTAGTGCACAATAGGTGGGCCTGTCGGGGTAGAGAGGATTCTATCAGGACTTGAATAAAGTAGAAGAACCAGAGACCGGCCTACAGGCTCGCAGATACATTGAATCGGTTCTTTAAAGATCTCCCATCGTACCACGAGGCGCACAGTGGTAGATATTAGTAGGACGGGTAAGCGCATATTCCGATACCGTGTTCGGGAAGGGAAAGTCCTAATACCTGCCGGGTATCTCTAAGCCAAGTCTTGCATATAGTTCGAAAAACCAGCTAATACCCCTATCTATCACACTGCCGGGGCGTACGAGTTACATTATATACGTTGAAACTGGATATATGTTTGATTACTAGGGCCACCAGTGCTGTGTAGATAGCTGGGCAAATCCCTCCTATCCAGCCCGCCAGAACCCGGGATATTCACCCCCCGGACTACTCCTTCTATCCCCACCCGTTAAATATTGACTTACCTCTGCAAATATTACCTTCCAGGAATTGCTGACCAGAGCATTGAATATCCGCACCATTCTCTCTTTCGATCACTCAATTTCCCTCTTCCAACCCTCTCGATCTCCTGTTTAGGGCACTTTTTTTTTTTGTCAATTTGATCTCTAACTCCCCTACTTCGACTCTGCTCCATAATAATATGATACATTAACTGTCGGGGCCACTCATGCCTTGGCCGTACCGGCATAGAGATAACACACTCATACGAGCCAATCGCGGTCCTTTAAAGAGACAAATGTATGGACTTATCTGTCCATAGGTTTATGCAAACCGAATTACTATACATTCGTAAACAGTAAAATTTCTTCAAAAATATATATCCCGCACATCCCAAAATTTCATTACTTACGAACTGAAAGTAGGACCTGTCCAAAACGCCCCAACGTCTATTGTTTGCGATCATAAGGCCAACATTGCTACCCACTAGCTCAGTCGGGAGCTAGAACCTTGTCAGATTTTTATATAGTCTCAAATAAACTAATATCATACCAGTGGCTGCTACCTTCTTGTCAAATGAATTACTGGAAACCCCAACTGAGGAGTGAGGGGTCGAGATTCTACTACCGGTGTGCGTTCTAAACCGACATAGGTTGATTTATTCCGTTGCCGGGGAAACGCAGACAAGAGGCCCTGCATTGGCATATTGTACGATGACAAATACCTATAATTGTGGGGGAGTGGTGGAAATATCACGAGTACCCTGGTCTTGGGGTCCCAGCCGGGGTTAGAAGTCTAAGCGACGTTCGCGTGGCCTTCGAGAACCCGCCTAAAGGAACGGCGACTATGATTCAGAGAGGGGGAGGATTGCAGTGGATGTTACACCTACAGTGCGACGCTATGGCAAGTCTCCCAGCCCACAAGCCCAAAGGGTCCTGCCTCCCGGCGGCCCCTCTGCGGGGCACAATGTTCCTCGTTCCCAGGCACTGGGTGATGTGCCCTGTATGCCGAGCGGTAACAAGAGGGAACCCGTCAAAGGGTAGGCCAATCCTGCGGACCAACCATCTCACAAGGTCTACGGGACGTTTGGAGGTGGTGGGGATGGGGTGTGGAGACTAGGCTAGAAGTGGCACTGGTCTTCAAGTGGAAATATGGTGAGAGGACCCTATAGGGAAGGTGCTGGAGAGGAGTACCCCGAGAGATTATATGTGGAATTTCTTGCTACGGACCGGGGGAACTACCATGGGTGTGAATGAAAAGTCCTCGACCAGCTCGAGGGTGAAGGAGGGCGAGGAAATCGAGTAATGGTTCTGTTCTCTTTAGATTAGTTTTGCTTATGATTTGGCTGGTTTAGCGTTGGATTCCGAGGCGGTGTAGACAGTGGTTGTGATTTGATATTAGCCAGTAGATGTTGGGTAAGTACACAACCAGGATAAATATATGAAATCAGCCCACAGCTCCATGAGATCATAGGTAGCTATAAGCCGCTAAACTAGTAATCTTTCCTAAATTCTCCCCTCTCCGTGTTATCACCGTTTTGGGGACGTCGCTCAGCCCGAAGGCCGGCGCCCTTTAAACACTATCACAGATCCAACAGCAATAGTCCTTATTGCTAGCTCAGAACTCCTTGCGGTCTTAGGCTGCAAACACTATCTAACAGCGAGCCAGTTGCGTATCATACAAACCCTGCATGATCGGTATGGTACCCGAAGGTAGACGCTACGGGCTTGTGATGGCCTGTAATAATTCCGGAAACCTCACCTTCTAGACTCAAACACAAATAAAGGCAATATTACCCTAGGGGCAAGTTCAGCCAAGTCTGGTTGGACGTTGTATGGTATCGCACTTGAAATGGTGAGTAGAGTGTGACGCGAGCATCACATGTCAAACAGACCCTACTGTAGGTATGTGCCGGTTGTTCCTCATCACTGCACTGCTCTCGAAATCCCTTGTTGGTGGCTGCAATAAGTGGGCATGTTACGAGTGATATTGTATGAATATAATACTAAGTTAAACAGGCTGGACGGCACCGTACTCTAGCAGTGATGGGGGGGGGGGGGGGTATTTTAGGGCTCCAATGATAAGCCTCAGAGGGGTAAGGATTCCACGGCAAATCTGGGAGAGGGGATGTTCTGTTCAGCTAGCACATTCTGCTTATGGTATGCTGTTGACTTCTAGGAGCTCGTAGAGTACTGCGCTGGTACAGTGGGGCACATACCTCCTGCAGGCACACTACCACCAACTGCGTTGGCAAATTTTGTGACGTGAGCAACAGGTCTCCGTCCTACATTTATAAATTCCTTTGCACCACGACAAATCACGGAGAAGTATCCCCCCCTCAACAACTGACCCGAGTAATCTCTCACAGTACTAGCTTAGATGACAATACGACAAAGTAGACGACAAGGTCTAGCGAATTTTTCCCCTTTTTTCCGTTGTTATGTTCGACACTCGGTGATCTTCCCAAGATGTATGCAACCGACTCTTCCTCTCTCTCTCTCTCTCTCTCTCTCTCAATCTTTTAATCTTTTAATAGAGGTTTATATGAGAACCCGTTGCTTTGCAAAGGTTGACATCGCACAGCCTCCCTCGTATGCAACCCTCCCTAATATATAATATAGAAAATACGAAACGCACTACCACCACAATCATCACTGCCATCATCAATTCTAAAAATCATATTCACTCGTTCATTCACTTCATCCATCTGTGAGATCACAGCTCACAAGACGTCCGCCGTACTGCAATGTATGTACTCTACTGTATTGTACCTAATGCATCCAGCGCAGATCCCGTGACTCGCACGGTACTGTACGTCTCCGAGAGTGATGGCTAGAGAAGAAAAAATGGGCTCCTCCTTTCCCTTTGGCTACTTTGGAACAATACGAAACTTGTTTTTCCTCTCTCCCACCCTAGGATTGCTGAATTACTTGGCTAGCTAATTTCTAGGTTCTCTCCGTCTCCATGTACAGTACTTGCTAATGCATAAATCAGACCATAATGGCTGTGGCTATGGTTCTGCGGAAATACGCGTTGGGGAAAGGAAACACAGCATGCGAGCGCGCACGATGGAAGGTAAGTTAGGTTATGCGGTGCGGTGCGTACAGTGTGCACAGCGTTGGATGGAAAGTTATGCTGTGTTAGGGATGGGTAATGTGGGTTGGTTGGCTAGATATGATAATTGGTTGGTTGGGTGGGTGAGTGAATGTGAGGCCCGGGATCGGTGATTAGCGAGTGAGAGAATGTGAATGTATTTCTTCCGGAAAGGTTTGTATGGAGAGGCTGGGGGGGTCAAGGCATGATTGTCAGTTTTGTTTGGTATTTGTTTGCTTGCTTCGTAATATCTGCCTTTTTAGTCAATATCATTTTTTAATTTGCCCTCGATTTCCCCTCCCCTCCCCCCTTCCCACTCTCGCAGCTGTTTCCACCTCGTTAGTCCTACCGAGGCGGAGTTTGCCATGCGGCGGAGAAGGATATGCATTTCGTCGGGAGGATAACTGGTTTTTCTCGAAGAAGCAACCTCCCGAAATAATGTGGGACACACAGACACACGAACGCAAGAGCGCTTTCGCGGGTAGTACAAAGCAACGAAGTTATTATTTCCGGCAGGCCACATCTCCTCCTCTCCCTCTCGCTCCCTCTCTGCTTTCAGAGAAGCGGAGAACCCGCGCCGCTTTTGACGAAAGTCACATCGGACAGATAATACAATAGAAACAATAAAAAGCGGATAGCGAAAGCAAAAGTCTATCGATTGGTCGAGGGAGAGGGAGATGTTTGTCCTCCATGATAGAAGCGGCGGCGGACCTCCTCATCTCGCTCGGGGCTGCTGTACTTGAGTACTGTACGTACCGTACCGCAACTGAAATCAGAGATTTTGCATCATGATTCGGTGCATCTGTGTGGGTCGGGCGGGTGAACCGAGTAGGATCTGCTGCAAACGGATCTGTGATTTGCTGCGGGGGATCATGTAGGCATTATATGGCAGAATGCTGTGTGCCTTCGTGTCTGACTATGGACCATTTTCGAGGCCGGTTTTCGGTTCAATATCGCGGGGCCATGTGCCATAGAATCTTGGCTGTGGATTGGGGATTGTACTCGAGTACAATAATAGACTAGTGTCAGGATTGGACAGTACGAGTACAAAAAACTATACGGTACCGTAGACGTGGCTGGGTTGGTGCCCTCTTTCTTATTGTACTCGAGTAGATATCATAGTCTGACTTCTTGAAATCACCCCCCATGGAGTCCATGAACTTGAGCACGATAACGTGTTTTCCTGGAATAATAATACAGGCTATGTGAGCCATGACGATTTCACGACGCACGAGAGCACGTTAGGTGAAACCTGTTTGTATGGACCAAGTTGTTACTGGGTGGGGTACTAGATACATAATGTATTGGTCCATTTTTGCAGCTACCACAAGGACCCTATTTACTGGCAGCCCGTCTGTCACTGGCCTTACATGTTTGTCTCGAGGCAAGCGCTGTGTCGTGGCTCTTAGTTAATGCTGGAGCAAGAGTCGGTGTGCATGATCCTACCGCACGGATGGGGACAGCGCTAAGCCACACATGGGGCAGCGGTTGCCGGCCGTGCAAAGGGTTCTGGCGTCTACAATAGGGTGCCAGAGTCGCAGAGATAGCTTACCCTAACCCCTAGCCCACACCTTTTCTCGAATGTGCGCCATGCTACACAAGCGGGGGCTGACTGACAAGAAGGAAGGAGGGTGGAGAGGAGGAGAGTCTCAGAAAGAGGGAGAGAGAGAGAGGCAGAGAAGGGGAGAAGGGGAGAAGGGGAGAAGGGGAGAAGGGGAGAAGGGGAGAAGGGGAGAAGGGAGAGGGGAGAGTCAGAGGACGAGCCCTCCCCGCCTTTAGCTTTGTGCCCACCACTTTCTCTCTCCTTCTTCCCTTTCTTATTCTTATTGAGTCTCCTCTCTCGCTACTCCCACCTTTATTGAAGAGCCTATATCATCCAGTAACCTGTGAACCAATACCGCACCATATCATTCGGGTATTAAGAGAGACAGTGGAGAGTGTGTACCGCACGCGTGCCCTATCTTTTTTTCTCCATCCTATGGTCTTTCTCTCCTGCAAATAATTGTCTATCCACACGCCGGTCAGCCTCTTACAGTCGTCTTACTTTAAATAATCCGGCATTTTCCATGTACGTACAATTCAAACATCAGTGCATACATATTTTTCTCCCCCTTCCCCAATTATTCCTTAGGTTGCTGCTAGTTCGCCTTCGCTTCGATCTGATTGGCTATGCTCACAACACTTGCTTCAGTTCTACAGTAGCAAATCACCATTTTCTTTCTTTCTTTTCTTCTTTTCTTCCTCTCTCCCTTGCAGCTCCGTAGGTAAAACCTCTCTATCCCTTGGGTTGCTAGACGAGGGGGAAATAATAATGATTAATTGTTTGATTAATTGACTAATTTTTCATTTTTTTTCAGCTGTAAAGAGGATCCAAAGAGAAGGTAATAGAAAAAATAGGGAAACAATCTGAAAGTTTTCGCCGCATGTAAGTTTTCATTCTGTTTTGCTGCCTATCTATTGCAAGGCACATTTCTTTTCCTTTCCCCCGTTTCTCTTGTCGTCCTCCGTTCAATCCGTCCACCCATCCAACCCCCCGCCCTCCACGCTTGCCTTACCCCTCCACGCTCTGCTCGCCGCCTCCCCCACATCTTTTTCTCCCCTTTTTATCCTGTTTCCCACCTCGGTTGCCCGCCAACTTCTCATCGATTTCTTGCTGCTGTGTGGTCTGTAGCGATCCTCACCCGTCGCTTCCACTGAACGCAGGGGGGTTTTTACCTGACCTTGTTTTGTTTTTTTTCTTTTCCCCTCTCTATCCCTTTCACTATTTTCCCACGGAAGAGCAGCCTGACATTTGGAAGGTTTGTGCACCCCAAAAGTCCTCTCGGCCTTCAAATTTTGAGCCGCCTCACAAATTTTATTCCCTGGCGCCAAAACCTTCCTTCAATCATTCCCCCAGCATCTTCCCTTTACAAAGTTTCAACGGGGTCAATTATCTGACTAGAAGGAAAATAAATAGCCCTCCTCCCCTCTTGTCATCCTAGGCCCCCATCGTCATCGTCATCCCTTGGCCCTACTCACACAGGCTGCCGTGTTAAGCACCACCACCACCACCACCACCACCACCACCACCACCACCACCACCACCACCACTGCCAACACTTACCCTCGCTAGATCATACCCATCGTCAACACTCTACAACTTCAGCTTCGCTAACCGTTTGAGAGTGTTATTCACCCGAACCAAAGTCATCGAATAATGGCGTGGCAACCAGAAGAAGCACCTATACGGGAGTTAGCGGGCTATCTCAAGGATAGTTTGAACAGATACAATCAAGCTGCCCAGCGGCATGCTAGCGAGGTTTGTAGCCCTTTTTTCAATTTCTATTTATTTTCCATCGATATGCATGTGATATGCATTCTCTATTCTCCCTGCAGCCCGGCTAATAATTGATAACAGATGCTACAACAAGCTAGTCAATCCCCGGATATCAATAACTACCTGTGTTACATCCTCGTTCACCCCAGCCCGCCCCCAGATATGGCGGTCGCCGAGTATCATGTTGTCCGCTGCTCGGCTGGTGTCCTTCTGAAGAATAACATCTTGAGTTCGGGGAGGGGACTAGCACCGGCATTCATTGACTATATAAAATCGGAGCTCCTACTAGGATTGAGGGACCCTCATCACCAGATACGGAATTACACAGGCAATGTTATTACTGAGTTGTTACGCATTGGGGGGGTCATGTCCTGGACAGACATGCTAGCCCAGTTGATTTCGCTTGTGGAAAATACTGATGGAAATACCACTCCGGAAACACAAGAGGGGGCCATGGGGGCATTGTTGAAGGTTTGCCAAGATAGCAAGGACGAACTTGACGAGGAGTACGATGGCTATAGGCCCCTTAATATACTCATCCCTAAGTTTTTACTATTTACACAGCACCCTGTTCCGAAAGTGCGTATGCAGGCCTTAGAGATTGTCAACATATACCTACCCATGAAAACTCAGTCGATTCTTGTCCACATCGATACCTTCATAGAGAGTTTGTTTCGCCTCGGGAACGACGCTGATACTGGAGTACGGAGAGAAGTCTGCCGAGCCCTAGTACATCTGGTTGACATTCGGGCGGACAAGATAGCGCCTCATATGCAAGGAATCGTGGACTACATGCTCACCCAGCAGAAGAATACGGAAGAGCAGGACTTGGCCCTAGATGCTGCAGAATTCTGGCTCACCGTTGGAGAACACGAGCATCTTAGGGTTGGACTAGGGCCGTATCTGCCGGAAATCGTTCCTGTCTTGCTAGCATCCATGGTTTACTCTGAGGAGGACAGAGCCAGATTAGGGGGTGGTGGAGACGATGCAGATGTTGAGGACCGAGCGGAGGATATAAGACCAAACTTTGCGAAGAGCAAGCAAAGACTACCGAATGGCGAGAGTGTAGAGGTTTTCGACCAACGAAAAAAGTCAAACGGAAAGACCCTAGGGGAGGAGACCTTGGATGAGCTGAGTGACGGAGAAATCGACGAAGAGTACGATTCTGAAGACGATGCCTACGCTGGGATGGATGACCCCGAAGATCGTTGGAATTTAAGGAAGTGCTCGGCGGCGGCCCTGGATGTCTTGGCAACCGTGTTCCATCAATCGGTCTTCGAGACCATCTTGCCTTATCTGAAGGAGAACATTCGACATCCGGAGTGGCCCTACCGGGAGGCGGCCGTCCTAGCACTCGGCGCAGTAGCTGATGGTTGCCTTGATGGTGTCGTCCCGCATCTCCCCGATCTTATCCCTTACCTCATCTCTTTACTCGATGACCCTGAGCCGCTCGTGCGCCAAATCACGTGCTGGACTCTCGGTCGCTATTCCCGCTGGGCCTCTCATCTCGAAAACCCGGCCGACAAACAAAAGTATTTCGAGCCCATGATGGGGGGAATCCTGAATAAAATGTTGGACCGCAATAAGAGAGTTCAGGAGGCGGGTGCCAGTGCCTTTGCCAACCTAGAAGAGCAAAGCAAAGATTTGTTGAAACCCTACATTGAGCCAATCGTTCGGCAATTTGTGGTAGCAATGGGAAGATATAAGGATCGGAACATGTTCATTCTTTACGACTGTATCCAGACCCTTGCGGAGCATGTCGGAAGTATTTTAGCGGAGAAACCATTGGTTGATATCCTGATGCCCGCTCTTATTAACAGATGGAAGTTGGTCAAGGACGATTCGAGAGAGCTATTCCCTCTCCTTGAGTGTTTATCTTATGTTGCTACAGCCCTCGGAAGGGAATTCGCACCATTCGCAGGCCCCATATTCCTCAGATGCATCACCATAATCCATCAGAATCTAGAATTGCAGATGGCCTATAATAACGATCATGCATTAGATCAGCCTGACAAGGATTTCTTGGTCACAAGTTTAGATCTCCTCAGCGCAGTGATTCAAGCGTTGGATTCTGCAAGCGCAGAGCTAGTCTCTGGGACAACACCTCCCTTCTTTCAACTCTTGACTGTTTGCATGGCGGTAGGTCTTGACTATCCGCCATTCTCGAGAAAAAGTTAGCTGACAGACCACAGGATCCTAGCAACGACGTGAAGCAATCATCTTATGCCTTGCTTGGGGATTGCGCTATCTATGTCTTCGAGCAATTGCACCCATTCTTACCCAACATCATGGATCTTTTGATTCAACAACTGGGGATTCAGACCCTATCCGACGCCGAAAGCGACACAGGGTATAGCGTGGTTAATAACGCTTGTTGGAGTTGCGGAGAAATTGCTTTGAAGCAAGGTAGATTCGCCAGCCATAGATCCCAAGTCTTGTGAGCTAACTTTCAAGATTCAGGGTCCGGAATGGCACCTTATGTCGAAAAACTATATAATAGGCTAGTCGACATTATACAAACACCTGAAATCCCCTCATCTGTAACCGAGAATGCCGCTGTGGCCCTTGGCCGTATTGGGATAGGCTCTTGCGACGAGCTCGCTCCCCATCTTGAATCGTTTGCATATCCATTCCTAGATGCTCTCCAGAAGGTGGCGGAAACAGATGAGAAAGACACCGCCTTGAAGGGGTTCTGTATGGTTGTCGGCCGAAATCCCGAGGCTATGGAAAGCTGCCTGGTGCCTTTCTTTCGAGCCATTGCCCGTTATAAGCATGCAAGCCCTGAACTATCTTCATTGTTCCGACAGGTAAGATGCCTTTGTCCTTGTTCGCCATCCCAATGCTTTTGAGTCCTCCTAACTGTGAATCTTCTAGACTCTCATTGGATACAAATCGTTCATTACGGATTTTGATTTGTTCATGAGGAATATTCCGGCACCGGATCGCGAAGCTTTAAAGTCTAAATACGCCATCTGATAAGCAAACTGGAACAATCTGAAATTGTAGGGTTTCGTCGTTTGAAGCTCTCGTCTCATTGTGTTTCCCCGCTTTTATCTTGTTGAAAACAAATGGGAAGACGAAAGGTGATAGTTGCAGTTATTTTTTTGAACTTACGACTATTAGTTGCTCTTCTTGTTATGTTCCTCTCTTGATCATTCGCTTAGCTAGTTTTTCTTGTTATATAATAGAACGGCCGTGACAAGAGGTGGAAAAGTTTTCAAATCAAAGACAAAAGGGATCTTTTCTTCAGTTTTTTTTGTTTCCTACGGGTGTTTCTCACGGTTTACGAAATGGACGGCGCGTTTTACAGATTTTCATTCATCCTTTCCAAAGAAACTTCTGGCGTATTTCTTCTTCCTGCATGGAGCACTAAAGGACTAAGCATGGTGACAAATATGGTATAGTGCAGAGTATGTTGTTGCGATAGTTTTCCACTGTTTCTCCATCATTGCCCTTTTCCCCTTTTCTTTCCGCAGAGTTTTTTCCTATTACCTCTATTCTAGTACCTTGAATATGAAATCATTGGATGTGCAGAAAGATAAGTTAGACCTGGGATGCCATACCTGAATTGAAAGCTTTACACGGATCCAGAAGGCTTTCCCTTATCGCAGCGCAGTAGGGCTCCCTCACTAGGCCCGCACCGTATGCCGGAATTCATAAAGGAGCTGATGACTAAAGAGCAAATACAGGGCTATATATCATATCATATCTGGTATGGTAATTATGATAATATTATGATAATAATTATTATATCTATACAGCTTTTTTTTTTTTAGAAAGGACGCAGAAGCCAAAAGCCACCAATATTGGAGATTTTTGACCCGGCAGAATTCGGAGGGTTTTATTGGAGAAAAAAAGTGTTCAACGGTATCATAGGAATAACTCTTTAGGCCCTATTTGGTATGATACCCCACAATATATATAAAAAAATGCCATTTCTCCTAAACCTTATTTTTCGCCAGAACTTAAGCCCCCTTAACCAATTCGTATAAAAAGGACCATGTTATCTAGATAGTAGCAGCCATCCCGACTCCCGTAATGAAATAGAAAAATCTGGTGGGGCAAGTATGATACTAGTAGGTTGAGCTATGATCAAAAAGGTGCAATATTGCAATATTGCAATATTTGATTCGCAAAAAGATGTCATTTTTTTCCCCGCATGCCAAACGGAGCTTTGGATTTTTCTGCCTAACCGAAATGGAGCAGTGATCAGCACTGTCTTTGCAGCCCGGTGGGACTGTACTAGTACTGTACCTGCCAAGACCAGGGTTTTTGTATCATATGGGAGAGATATCGCAGTCAAGCACATTGCAACACCGCTGACCAAGTTCATGTGCTCACAGCTCTGCACAAACTCGTTTCAAGATGTCTGTGGAAATATAATGGCTCGGGGGTGGCCACGATTTTTGTGTGTTTTTTTATTGATATCAGTAGGCTTCCAAAAGTCACGAGCGACGGCAACGGCAACGGCTGACCACACAACTTTCACATCGCAATACAGCGCAACAACAAAACAAGAGTTTACAAAACCAAGAATATGTAGAGATACAAGAAGGCCTCTAGTCTTCTACCAACAGGTAGGGTAGGGCCACCTCCTCCTCGCTTAAGACAATTAGCTACACACCTTGGCATACTATCAATGAAGCCATAAATTCTCTCCCACGGCAATGCCTCCCATACCTTCTGTGCTAAGTTAGTCCAATCAGCTCCTTCTCACTGCGGGGTATTCTCCTCCTCCTCTCCCAGACTGCTTTCCTGTAGTTGGTTTTGAATAAAAGCCAAACATTCTCGATTGGGTTGAAATCAGGTGAGTACAATAGGAAGGCCAGTCCATCCTTTCTATACCAAGGTGCTTGCGATAGTATTTCTCTGTATAAATAGAAGTATGATAGCTGGCACCATCATCTATAGTTTGAACGCTAGCTTCGGCTCCACCGACTTTCTTATGGGGTGGTAGAAGATGTGGAATGAGAATTTCATGGACATACTGCTGTGAATCGAGGTTGCGATAGTTTGTTGCTGCGAAGCGCCAAGCTTCTCGTGACTTTTAGAAGCCTACCGTACCGCCCGGCGTTTCCGATTGATTTTGCATGACGGAGTATCGTACCTGGGACTTCTCGGGAAAGCCGTTGGGTTTCCCAATTTTGACAGAATAAATAAACGGCATCACCGAAAGTCTCCGACACTATCCGTAAAAGTGCCTTTTATGCGTCAGGGGATTCAAAACATAGCGGACTAGGCAGCCATTGCCACCCCGGGCTCACGTAGCACGGGGCCTGCTCATACAGCTTAGAGCCTAAAATTTCGGGTCGCACGTGGATAAGTCCCCATCTTAAATGCAAACTTGGCGAGAGTTTCTATCATCACTTTGTTACCTTAAAACGAGGGATGATGATGATGGAGGTTCCAAAAATGGTGTGCCACAGCGTTGGGTTATTAGGACGCTTGCTATCGGTACCGTAGTGTCGCTTAGACTTGGCGAATATCTAGGTAAGCCTTGGAGCTGGCCAGGCACATTGAAAGGAAAACCAACCAGAATAGCTTAGGACATTTTGGACCCAGGCCAGGGATTACGAGCTGCAAGTAGAGTCGGTACGGTACTAGTATATACGAAGCTTACTATTGCTACAAATATTCTGTTACGGGCTGGTTAGGGTTTGTAGCTGGTTATCCCCTATCAGGTACATCCTTAATCGCTTTTCTGTAACGGTGTTACGTTGCATCATCCATTCGACGGTCCTGGGAAGTTTATTACGCCCGGAGACGCCGGAGGGTGGGTGAGACGGCTTGCCGAAACTAAGTTTCCCCAGACCGCCCCCCCCCCGATGCCTCGTCCTGGGAAGCGCAAGTTGGGATAAACTCTCAGTTAGGACCAGGTTAGTCAAGAGCAGGCATACCGTTGGCGCGATGGTACATGTGTCGAAAGAGATCGATGTTACCTTAAAGAAAAGGGCCATTCCCTATTTTTCCGACGTCGGACCCTGTTTCTTCTGGCAACCTCCGACGAACCACATGGCTATGGTGGCGGAGAAATTTAGGGTGTCACCCCCAGCATCGGTGTCTCCGCTGTTGAGTTTGCCGCCACGGACTTCAGGATAGCCTGCCAAAACTTTACTTCGCAAGGCGACCTCGACCGTTTCCCGACAGGGCTGAAGGCTTCGCAGGAGCCATAAGGCTTAGACCTTAATTTCGCGCCCATGTTTCATCTGATGAAAGATGGATGTTCCTAGAGTGAGTGAGTGACTAGTCGTGTTAGTTCTTTTGAAGGCTCTCTTTAGAACTCAATGTCGACGGTGTATTTGGAAAGGAATATAGAGTTATATAATAGCGTTTTGTGAACAATTTGGGATGAGCCATTGGTGAGAAAGATCGTCGGCTAAACCATGCCAAGGGCTCAAGGGATGGAAGTCATTTCCAATGACGTTTTCCTAGGCTTACGAGACAGCTATTGTGTGACCGAACCCATCAAGAATACCGCCATCGAACTGTCTGGGCAGACCGGCTCATGTACCTTTTGCGCAACTTTGGACATGATAGCAATACGCGAGCAGGAACAAACGTCGTATCCCATGAGTTCATAGATATTCTAACTCGCTCGGCGACCCGACTGACCCCAAGGCTGAGCGGGAGGCATCTGAACTCTCAGGGGAGAGGTCCAACGGTCGCCGGATGCAGTAACGGTAACCAAGCATTACCCTACATCGAGATGATTAACTTGCTTCGCCAGGGCATGTATGAATGCCAACTTAAGAAAAGAAATGAGTGTAAAAAGCAAAGAAAGAAAGGACACACTTTTTTAAGCTCACATTCGCTCCTGGTCACTCGTCACGATTTCCAGCCCGTCCAACCCAAGTGTACTTTTCCTTACTATCGCTATAGTGTTTCTTTAGGACCTTCCAAGTCCCCCCTTTAGCCTCCCTCTAGTGAGAGAAAAATCGATAGTAAAAAAAAAAAGGTTACACAGGGCTGTGTGTACGAGTACACTACATGTGGAACCTTCACAGGCCCAAAGAGTCTTTTAGGTTGGTGCAACAAGAAACCCTGAGCCTAGTGTTCTTTGCACAATTACTATTACCGGTGCGCGTCGTAGGGGAGAAGTATTTTGATCCTGTTCTTTCTGTCTCTCTCTCTCCACCCTATAGACAAGAGGGATTCACGTAGCGCTTCAAATACGGCCTCAGGCGCCATTTGCTTTTGGAGTTCGAGGCAAGACCATCCACTCAAAGGATTCATCTGCACTCTCTCTCTTCCATATTTTCTGTCGAACTCCGGGCTCCGGAACAGCGTTATCCAATCGTTTTTGGTAATAACCAGTCGCTTTTCACTTGCTCAACCTTAGATCGGGATTTTATTGTCCGTTGACTCTGAGTCACAACTAGTACCAGTGTCATTCACGGACACCGACCTCTACTTGCAGCTCTAGTGAGTGGTTGCTGGTTATGCTTAATTTGTCTGGCACCTAGAAATATCTTCCAGAAGCCTTCTTTTATGTGGGTCCGGCTCTTCTGGAAATCAGATCAAATAGTGTTGCAGGAACTGAATCCCTATCTGTCCATCTCTATTATTCGTCCGCTGCTCTCATTCCTTTTTTTCCCTTTACCTTGCACTACAACGATCAGGCTGCGCCTCTACGACCTTCAACTCAAAAACCCCTAAATACTGTAAACTCTACTAAAACAATATTGACAACGGATCTCAAATACCTACCCCGAGCACCACCGTGGTTTCCTTGGGCCGATAAATACATTCCTTCTTACTGCCACAGTTTTTGTGGCTTGACGCTAGTCCGGGCTCTTGCTATAATTATATCCAAAAGTTCTCCATCGTCCTTCAACCTCTATACAAAGATGCCTGGGCCAGGGGGGTCACGGAAAAGCCATACCAAGTCGAGGAAAGGGTGTAAGACTTGCAAGAGGAGACATATTCGATGCGATGAAAACTTTCCTCAATGGTATGTTAATGGGAGACGTTGAGTTTGGGTTATGTTGCCCTACTTTCGTCGAATCCTCTTAGTCCATATTTCCCACAACCAGCTGTTCTACCCCGCTGACGACTATTGCTTGGGTAAAGTCGTAACTGCACCAAGCACAACGTACGATGCGATTATATGGATGCCCCTCACGATGTGGCGCCCCCTCTGGTGACGGGGGATCCAGATCTTGGTACCTCTCCTCAAGATCAGCTTGAACTCGATCGGTGGGTTAGAAGTGGGGAATACCCGTTCCCGAATCTAGGTATTGGGAATCAACTGTTGCCCTCACGATACACACCGACCGACCTTCGGTTGATACACCACATCTCATCTGTTGCGACACAGATGCAGAGTGCTGAACCAGATAAGTATTCAATCTGGACGAAGCGGGTACCAATGTTTGCCACCCTTATATCCTCATCATAGCTTCTTTATTCTGTTCATAACGCTTACCCTTTGGCTGGGAGGTTTCTAAGAATTGCCGCGAACAATGACTATGTCATGCACTCACTTTTGGCCTTATCTGCTTCCCATCTTTCCTGGTTAACAACATGTTCAGCAACAATGCACCTTGCCTACCAGCATCGGGGGTCAGCCCTGAAGGGATTACAGGAGGCCATCGGGGCATTCTCCAAAGAAAATTCTGATGCCGTGCTTGCAGCGTCAATTCTTCTCTCATGGCAGGCGACTGATTGGTGAGTTCTATCTGACCACGGGGGCACTTGGAGCAGCTGACTGACATGTTTCAGGCGGATGTGGGCAAGTCTGATGCAGGGGACTTCGACTGTGATAAGTGCTATGCAGGAGTGGAAGCATGATAGCGAATTCGGCGAGTTTATGGAGGAGAAGAGGATATTTTCACGAACTCCTTTTCAACCTCAGATTGAAGACCCGGAACGCGACAAGCAGGTTTTGGAACACGTCTACGAAGCTTTGAAACGCCTGGAACCTTACGTGAGCGGCAAGGTTGAGGAGACGAGAGGGTTGAATGATTTGATGAACTTTATCCAGAATTTACAGAGATATGTGCCCATTCACTCGGCCGAGGAACAGTTCGAGTTTATTCACCCACTCCGCGCTTGGCTCTTTTTCCTCCCAATAGACTTCCTCAAGCGTGTCAAGAGGGACCCCAGTGTTATGATTCTTTTGGCTCACTTTTACGGTGTTGCCCTGGCTGTTGAACCCCTCTTCCCTGCTGTGGGCGCAGCATACTTCGGAACAATGTCAGTTGGGCCGGTTGAGGAGATCCATCGAAACCTACTGCGACAGCGGGATCGCATGGATGCCGGCGAACTTCAGTGGCCCATCAGTCTCATGGAATTCCCACTTAATATGGTCCACGAATTTAGACAAAGGATGGGGTGGAGAAGGGTTTGGGATACGGAAGATAGCGAGGGGGGCGATGTCGATATGGAAGGTGGTGGTGGTGGTGGTCAAAGTCCTAGGGTCTTACATGCACCCATTTGCACCAATTTAGATGGCTTTGATGTCAGTGCCTTTGCAGGTTTCGGCATGTTGCATAGTCCAACTTCAGCACCGCATTCAGGCACATCTACATCGGGTGGGAGAGAGAGTTGGAATGTCTGACACTCCATGAGCCGGTCCAGTTGAGGCCACCAGATCTTGGTTGGGAATGCTACGAGATCAGAACAGCCCGAGGTGCTCAGTAGAGTATGGGTGATGGGCTAGTAGAGTGTTGGGGTTTTCAGAGGGGGGGTTTTTTTTTGGAGCTCCATCGTTATTGGAAGTCGGGGTAGCACCACGCGCGGATGAGATACTAGGGTTATATTTTTATCAACTGTTCTCATACTGGGGGGGACTCTAGAGTGCAGACATTCCTCACGGCGGATACAGGGTGTTTTTATTTTACGTGCGGGGGTTAGCCTCACTTTAGAAGTTGTCCCTTTTTTCTTTCTTCAGGTGCTTCTTGTCCTTCTCCCTCTCCCTCTCCCCCTCTCCCTCTCCCCCTCTCTTCCTCCTCCTTTTTCTTTTCTTCTTCTTCTTTTCTTCTTCTTCTTCTTCTTCTCTTCTCTCTTTTGGATTTCTTCACTGAATATGAATATCCTTTTGTCTGGTTGCACGTTAATTGCTCAAACATCAATGGCTTGATGCATTCATATCGGCGTGTGTGAAACATTGGCACGACCCAGCCAGTTTCCAAAAACCCAAGAGGCTCAGCTTTAGCCGATCAATTCCATAAACGTAGGCGATCTACCACCGATGATCTTCTGGTGGCTCTTGCTACAGTAGTTTAGAAGCCCGAGTGTGCCGGCCAAGTTTTTCCCACCGGCGGGGTTCGGTGGGTGCGCGGGCATTAGGCTCCCTCTACCGGCCACCCCCTACCCCAATCTGCATGTACCATAAGTACTCATACAAGTACTCGATACAGGTAGAACGGCGCTATTGCACTCCTCAGTTTGGCGACCAAGGAGAGAGACACTACCTTGGTATATTTCGTCTATTCTTGATGATGCAACCTCCAATTGGGAGCGTCATCAGTTCGCTACGGCATGTACGAATATTATTCTGTGCGCTATTCATTGGAAGTCAGACGTGTCTTAAAATGGCCTGTGATACTTTACTATCATTCGTTCCCTCACCCACTCTCTCTCGCTCACTCGCCCGGCTTGTCAATAAAGTGACGCTATAGGCTCAAAAGTTGCAGGACCTGGAAATAGATGAACGGATGTGGGTGGTTTTCTGGCCATCAGTCAAATTACCGGTAATCAATCAGTCAATCGACCCAAGGCTCCGCTCAGCTAAAAAGTTGAGGCCGACTTCCCTGTAAAAAAAAAAAAACGAGGATCGACATGACCTTGGATCTATTATAGATGCCTGCTTCCCTGAAAATGGTAACTGCATCATAAGTTACTGTATTGATTGTACAACCTTGGGGGCGACTGAGGTTAACTTTGCATTCCTGGTCACCATCACAAGCACTACCTCGCCCGAACCGCCAGTAACCTACCGTACCGCAACAAGCTCGTACCCGTGCCTCGGATACTGTATCATACTTATCACGATAAGTGGACCCTAGCAACTGCGCGCTAAAGTATTATTATTACTGGCGACTATTAGAGTCCGTGGGTGAACAACCCTAGCTGTATCGCCCAGTACGAGTACCTATCATAACTTAAACTTACGTATGATACACCTATGCACACTTATTATTATTATTATTATTATGACAGTCTTTTGTATTCTATTTTTTTCATTTTTTTTTTCCTCTTTACCCTTTCCTTTTCTCTTTTAGCAACAGCCAGACAAGCACCTGGACTTATTATAAATAATAAAAGAAGCAGATGTTACATGCATACACACTTGCTTACATACATACGATAGCTAACTTAAGTCTCACACTTACATATTTTTTTTCTCTCTCCCTCTGCTGCTCTTTTCTAAATTTGCATGTTTTATTTTTACAGGTGGAAGAAGAACAAGAGCTGCCTTAGTTGGACCTGAATCCCGTGTCTCATAGGTCAAGGGTCACATTTCTTTTTTTTTTCTTTTTTTCTTTGGGGGGGGGGGGGGGGGGGGGGGGGGGGGGGGGGGGGGGGGGGGGGGGGGGGGGGGGGGGGGGGGGGGGGGGGGGGGGGGGTGGGGGGGGGGGGGTGGGGGGGGGGGT
>Ga0307517_10000042_pt1 | contig 166943 bp, 147 predicted proteins | sample 23_EM_MG_FD_194515 | JGI IMG/M metagenome (GOLD analysis project Ga0307517, IMG submission 194515) | Populus trichocarpa ectomycorrhiza microbial communities from riparian zone in the Pacific Northwest, United States - 23_EM | ecosystem: Host-associated > Plants > Roots > Unclassified...
GAGAGAGAGAGAGAGAGAGAGAGAGAGAGAGAGCTGATCGTTGCGCTTCTGTGCAGGCTTGATGTCGTTTGACATTTACCCCTTGCCTTCCCGCTCCCTTGATCCAAGTCAATGGTCGCACTCTCTCGAAAAAAACTCGCCAAGCTGCGGCGAATGCTGCACTTCGCAATGCAATAGCCGTCAGGGAAATCTGGCCGCGGCGGAGGCTTCGGGTTCGATCGGCATCAAACCCGCGAGCAGTTCACGATCCCGGCGCCCGTTCCTCACGGCGACCGGATCGCTCCCTGGCATTTCCCTCGCCCAGCACGCTGTCGAGCGTCCGGAGCCACGCGCCACTGTCGGTCTTCTCCGCCAGCCCTTCCGCCCGTAGCAGGTCACGCAACTGCGCATGGGCGCCTACGATGCAGAGCGTCACCTGGCGTGACGCCAACTCATCATGGAGATCGAGCAACATGCGCGCCCCTGCCAAATCGATATAGGGGGATGCCGAGAGATCGCAGGCAACCAGCCTGACGTCAGACGATTTTTGTAATGCGCTGAGAACCGTCTCCAGAATCGTCTCGGCATTGATGTAAAGCAGCGAAGCTTCAGGCCGGAACGCGATGACACCAGCCAGCGGCTCCACGCCCTCGTGCCTGGCGCTGTCGGAATAGCGGCCGGTTCCGGGAAGCCGCCCGAGAAACGCGATGTTGGGCTGCGACGCGCGGCCAAGCAGCAGGAAGATGGATGCAAGGGCAGCGAGTAGGACACCTTGCAGGATTCCGAGCAGCAGCACGGATACCAGCGCGATAGAAGCGGCATAAAAATCGATCCGGCTGACTCTCCACATGCGAAGCAGCGCACGGGCGTCGACCAGCTTGTAAACGGCGGTAAAGACAATGCCAGCCAGCACCGCTTTGGGAAGGTTGGTCAGCAACCCCGTAAAGAAAAGCAGGCAAAGCGCGAGAGCCAATGAGCAAACCATCAACGCCAACGGCGTGCGCGCTCCCGCTGCATCATTGACGGCGGATTGCGACAGCCCGCCGGCGACGGGATAGCCATGGCCAAACGCCACCGCAAGGTTGGCGGCCCCCAGCCCGAGGAATTCCTGCCGCACATCGAGACTGTACCCATGCTTCGCAGCAAAACTCCGGGCCGCCGAAACACCTTCGATGTAGGCCAGCAACAGACATCCGGCCGCAATGGGAAATAGCTCTTGGAATTCCAGCATCCCGAACGTGGGCACCTCGAAGGCCGGCAATCCTTCCGGGACGTTTCCGGTAACAGGTATCCCCAGCGACGGAAGACCGAACAAGGTTGCCATCAGGATTGCCAAAGCCACCACGGTGAGCCCGACCGGCCTGCCCGGCAGAAATCGTTCACCAAGAAGCAGGAGCAGGATCGCAAGTGCTCCAATGGCCAATACCAGCAGATGGACATCCCCGATTTGACCGACAAGCCGGATCGCCCGGTCGAAGAAGTTGTGTCCGCCGCCAGCCACGCCGAACAGGTTCGGCAACTGGCTCATGATGATGGTGAGCCCGGCCCCCGCCTTGAAGCCGACGAGAATGCTGTCGCTGACCAATCGGACGAGAATGCTGAGCTTGAAAAGCCATGCGATCAGGCAAAGCAGCGCCACAGCGCATGCCGTAAGACTGGCGATCTGCGCGAATCGTATCGCGTCTCCTCCGGCCAGGGATCCGACGGTGCTGGCGATCATGAGCGAGATCGCGGAGGTCGGGCCGACCGCCAACTGGCGCGACGATCCAAGCAGAGCATAACCGATGCCGCCAAGCATATAGCCGTAAATGCCGACCTGCGGCGGCAATCCGGCAATGCCTGCATAGGCCAGTGATACCGGGATCGCATAGGCGGCGAGCGTCACTCCGGCGATCGCATCGTGACGCAACCAGGACGGTTTATATTCGGCAAGCCACGTCAACGGCGGGAAAATCCGTGTCCAGCCCGTTCGCTGAAACGAGCGCAACTTCATGGCGGCTCCTCGTTGGGACGTATCTCGCAGCGAAGCAAGACGGTCAGCAAGGCCATCACCGGCGGGCTAAGCGCGAGGTCGGTAAAGGCATCGAGATAGCCGCAGGCGAAGGAAAGCAACAGCGATATCTGCACCGTTTCGTCGCGGCGTATCGGCGGACTGGCGGCGATATCCAGAGCACTCATGTCAAGATGCAGGCTGTCGCGGGTCCCAGCCTTCCATAGACGACGCCTCAAGCCCGACGCGGATTGATCTGGATCAAGCTTTCGACGAGCTCCCGGGAATCAAATCGATGCACGATCGAACGATGCGCCCGGGGGGAGTGCGACCATGGATACTGTCAGGTGGGTCATCTCCATCGTTCTCTCGTTTGTCGAGTTTGCTCAGGTCGCCACATCGAGGGAGTCATGACATGCGTCAGCAGGGCTTCGGGGGCCTTGTCGTTACGTTACTGTTGCTTCTCGCCACCCTGATCACGTCGTCGCGCGCGGAAGATCAGGCCGCATCCCGTCCGATCCAGGAAGAGATATGGGCGCTACCGCTGCCGCTCCCGATGTTCGCCTATCTGGTGCGGCCGGTCGGCGATGGGCCATTCCCGCTCATGATCATGAATCATGGCGTTTCGCTGAAGCCGACTGAACGCGTATTCTTTCCACTCGTGGAATTCCGCGACGCGGCCAAGTGGTTTGCCAAGCGCGGCTACCTCGTGGTGGCCCCCGTCGGCACCGGATATGGTGCAGCGGCCCTCGACATCCCTGAGCATGGTCTCTACGGCCCGTTCTTCTCGAAGGTCGGAAAATGCAGCAACCCCAATTTCCGCGCTCCCGGCCTGGCAGTTGCACAGGTTAATCTCTGGATCATCGACTACATGACCGCAGCAAAGCGGATCGTGCCGAAGGACGTCATCATCGTCGGGCAGTCCGCCGGCGGATGGGCCTCGATCTCGCTCTCAAGCCTGAACCCACCCCTGGTGAAGGCCATCATCACCTTTGCCGCCGGCCGTGGCGGCCGTGTCGGCGGCAAGCCAAACAACAATTGCGCACCGGACAAATTGGTGGAAGCGACGCGCGAATTCGGCCGCACATCGCGCGTGCCGATGCTTTGGATCTATATCGAAAACGACACCTACTTCGGCCCAGCCCTGTCCAAACGCATGCATGATGCCTTCACCGAGGCAGGCGGCAAGGCCGAATACCGTCTGGTGCCGCCGTTCGGCAACGAGGGGCATTTCTTCCTCGGCTCTCCCGACGCCATCCCGATCTGGTCGCCGCTCGTGACGAAATTTCTCGAGGAGCATGGATAGGAAACGGCCCAAACCTGGAGCCATAGCCATGTCAGGCTCACGTCCCATCGAACCGCGCCGCGGGAACAAGTATGCGATCTCTACTTTCGCGGCCCTCCTGGTGGCTGCGGTCGCAAGTGTTGCATCCAATCGACCGTCTGCATCGCAGCAAAGTTCGACCGCCACGTCGAAACCAGCGGGCGCCGAAATTGCGCCCCGCGGGCAGCGAGAGGTAAAGGATATCGCTTATGGGGACTGGAAAAAATTGTGCTTCAAGCCAGGCGGCGCAAAAATAATCTGCCGGACTTCGATCACCGGCACATTCGCGACCGGTCAGGTGGCGGTCCGCGTCGACATCGTCGAGCGTGAAGGCGACGCCACGGCACGGCTGCAGGTGCTCTCCCCCGTCGGCGTGTATCTGCCGAAGCCGGCCATGCTTATGATCGACCAGGGCAAGCCCTACAGTGTGCCTTATACCTGGTGCCTCACCAACGTCTGCATCGCAGGCACCGTGGCAGACCCGAAGATGGTCAAGGAAATGGCTTCCGGGCAGACGCTACGGCTGGAATTCGTGGATTCGAGGCTCTTGACGCTCGCGACGTCGCTGCCGCTTGGCCTGTTCGCCTCCACACACAAGGGCGCGCCCGCGCAGACGTTTGAACAGGACATTGATGAATGAGCTGAGGATCGCCTAAGCAACGGTGCCATGCACCCGTTCAATGGGTTCGATGAGCGACCATGCGGCAAACGGCTTGGTCAGGTAGGCGATACAACCCGACTCGATTGCGGCCGCACGGTTCGCTTCGCTGTCGTTGCCGGTGATATAGATGACTGGCAGACTTACCCCGCTATCAGCGAGGCGCCCGCACAGTTCGATGCCGGATTCTCCATTCAAGTCGATGTCCAGGATGAAGCAAAACGCCTTGTCGAAATCGCCACAAGTGAGCAGCGCATTGGCCGACTCGAACAACGTTGAATGGAAGCCGTGAACTCTCAGTAGCCGCTTGATGCCCGTGCGCATTGACGGGTCATCGTCCACGACAAAAACGGACCTGCGGGTCTGCACGATGTTGCTCTAGCCAGGGTTCAACGATTTGCTTCATTGCACCCATTCTGACACATCGTCACAAGGTCTTCATATTGTCCTTACGTGCAAGGTCGTTCGATCACCTGCTTGAATCGCGACTCAGATCCAGCAAGCCAAGCCGTTCCGCGTTCGAAACCAGTTCGGCAAGTGAGTGCACCTGCATCTTCTCCATCACCTGGTGGCGATGAGCTTTCACGGTACGCTCGGTTGTTCCCAGTTCATGGGCGATCTGCTTGTTGATCTTGCCACGAACGATCAGATTGAAAACCTGTCGCTCGCGCGGCGTCAGGGTCGCTACGAGCCCGCGAAGGGAATTGAACTCGCTCCGTTGATGGCGTCCAGCCTCGTGGCGCGCCATGGCGCGCTCGATCGCGTTGATCAGTCGTTCCGATGATGTCGGCTTGGTCAGGAAATCCTCGGCGCCCGCCTTGATGGCCAGGACGGTCGTCGGCGTATCTGCATATCCGGTAACAAATACGATCGGCAGCATCGAACCGCGCTCGATGAGATGGCGTTGCAATTCGAGGCCGCTTAATCCCGGCATCTGCACGTCGAGCAGGATGCATCCAGGAGCATCGGGGTCCGGCAGGCGATCCAGCAATTGTTGGGCCGATGAATAGGTTTCGACGTCATAGCCCGCCAATTTCAGCCGGCGCTCGAGGGCCGCTCTAAAAGACGCATCATCATCTATCACGTGAACAAGGCCAGGCAATTGCCCCTCCTCGCCGTTAAATCAAAACAATCGAGATATGCTCGGTCACCCTCAATCACTAAAAGGAAGTTCGCGCCCGGCGCTGTACCTCATGCGACAGCCACCTGTGTGAACAAAAATTGCATTAAAGCTTCTGCAACCACAGCATCCAAGCAATGGACAAAAACGTCGCGGTACTGGAGCCCGCTTTGCCATTCTCGGCAGCCCATTGCCGACCTGTCCTTTGGTACAATGACCCATCAGACAATAGTTAAGAATGCTTCCTTGGTCGAAGATACACCTGCGGAAGATATACCTGCAATGCGGAAGAGCAACGGCGCATTCCGCTCTATGAAATACTTCCAGGGCTTAAGTTAAAAAGACCCAACGACCAGTTCAGGAGTTGGCCCATGTTCCTTCGCATCACGACCGATCCGGTCCCCCGTCCCACCTCTCTCGGCGAACTCGGGATAGCGAGTGAATCCAATCCAAAAGTCAGTTTAAACGAATTTACCTACAAAAAGGGGGTCGAAATCTACGGCGAAAGGGAACCTGCTGACTATGTCTATCAGGTCAAGATTGGTGCAGTGCGAAGTTACAAGCTGCTTTCGGACGGTCGTCGCCAGATCGGCGCGTTTCACCTCGTCGGCGACATCTTCGGACTGGAGAATGGAAGCGAGCACCGGTTTACGGCGGAGGCGATCGTGAACACCACGGTTCGCCTGATCAGGCGGCGCAGCCTCGAGATGGCGGCTAAGAGCGATGCGCTGGTCTCACGAAACCTGCTCAGCATGACCACGAGCAACCTGCAGCACGCGGAAGACCACATGCTTCTGCTCGGCCGCAAGACTTCGCTGGAGCGGGTCGCCGCCTTTTTGATCGAGATGGATCGACGGCTGACGTCAGCCGGCATCATGCCACTGCCGATGTCCCGGCGCGACATCGCCGACTATCTGGGATTAACATTGGAAACCGTGTCTCGCGCATTGTCGCGGCTGCATGAACTCGACATCATCGGATTTATCGGCAGCAATCAACGCCAGATCGTCCTTCTGAACCGTCGGCAGCTCGCTAGCCTCGATCTGAATAACTGACCCCCCGTTTGCCCATCGACGCGAAATATTCGAGCGTCTTGCGAAGCACCTCAAACAAGAGGGCTGTTGACCAACCGAACATCAGGATGCCGTTCATCGCGGTCATTGGTCCAATCAGCCGCCACGCCTGCACAGGCGTGATATCTCCGTACCCGAGCGTGGTGTAGTTGACGAAGGCGAAATAGAGCAGATCGCTGCCGGCAGGTGCCGCACCGACGGCCGCATAGGCCAGCGCCCAAACGAAGACCTCCAGCGTGTGCGCCACCATCAGCGCCGCGGCGGTCCCGACCATCACAAACATCAAATGCAATCTTGGCCGCGCGGTGTGCCGCAGCCCCGAGGAGCGGGCAATGCCAACCGCTCCGACGGTCACCAGCGCATGCATCATGATGTTGACCACGCTGACGATGCAGCCGATCAGAAATTGAAACACCATGACCACCCCACGCTTGATCGGGCCGACTGAGGTATCTTCGAGCGCCTCGAAGCGCTCGAAGGCGTCGGCATTTCCATCCCGCGCGCGGAATAGCAGAAAGCCTTGATGCAGATCAAAGGAGCGCCGGCGCCATTCATCAACATCATCGGCACGTCCGCTCTTTCATTGGTTGCTTGCTGACCGGAGTTTCAATCATGAGGGCCGTTTCCGTCGAAGAAGCCATTGCGATGATCCCGGCCGGGGCGAGCATCATGGTTGGCGGGTTCATGGGTGTCGGAACGCCGGAACGCTTGCTCGACGAGGTCGTCAGGCAGCAAAAGACCGGACTTTCGGTCATCAGCAACGACGCCGCGGTACCAGGCAAGGGCGTCGGCAAGCTGTTCGATGCCGCTCTCGTCTCACGTCTGACCGCAACCCACATAGGCCTCAATCCCAAGGCGCAGCAGCAAATGCTGGGTAACCAGATCGCCGTCGATCTCATACCCCAGGGGACTTTTGTCGAACGCATTCGCGCCGGTGGTTGCGGTCTCGGAGGCGTTCTCACGCCAACCGGCGTCGGCACGTCGGTTGCCGAAGGCAAGCGCCGGATAGAGGTCGACGGAAGGGAGTTTCTGCTCGAAACCGCGCTGCGGGCGCAGTTTGCCCTGGTTCACGCCTTTCTGGCCGATCACCTCGGCAATCTCACCTACGTGCTGACCGCACGCAATTTCAACCCGGTCATGGCCATGGCGGCAGACACCGTGATCGTAACGGCGGAACACATCGTGCCCGTGGGCGTCATTGCGCCCGACCATGTCGTAACCCCGGCGCCGCTCGTCGACTACCTCATTACGAACGGGTGAACCATGGATGCACAGATAGTCATCGCCCGGCGTGTCGCGAAAGAACTACATGCAGGCGACCTTGTAAATCTTGGGATCGGCATTCCAACGCTGGTCGCGAACTACGTTCCGCCTGATCTCAAGGTGTTCTTTCAGTCGGAAAACGGTTTGATCGGTACCGGACCGATACCGGAGCAAGGTATGGCTCATCCGCTGCTGACGGATGCGGGTGGCCGCCCGATCAGCGCCCTGCCCGGCGCCAGCACCTTCGACAGCGCCATGTCATTCGGGTTGATCCGCGGCGGCCATGTCGATGTGACCGTGCTTGGTGGGCTACAGGTCGACGCAGATGGCCATCTCGCCAACTGGATGATCCCCGGCAAGATGGTGCCGGGAATGGGCGGGGCGATGGATCTCGTCAGCGGCGCCAAGCGGGTTATCGTCGCCATGCAGCACGCAGCCAAGGGAAAATCAAAGATCGTCGCCAAATGCACCTTGCCGCTAACGTCGACAAGGCCGGTGAGTTTGGTCGTGACGGACATGGCTGTCATCGCTTTCCCGGACGGCAAGGCGACCCTGCTGGAAACCGCGCCGGGCGTTAGCATCGCCGAAGTCGTGGCCGTAACGGATGCCGAACTCGTCATTCCCGACACCGTCCCGGAAATGAAGATCTGACCAGGTAACCAGCATGCGGATATTCAACGACTTCAACGAGCTCAAATCGGCCCTCGGCACCGAGATCGGCGCGAGCGACTGGATCGAAGTCTCGCAGGACCGAATCAACCAATTCGCGGAAGCGACGTGCGACGAACAGTGGATCCACGTCGACCAGGAGCGCGCGAAGAAGGAGTTGCCGGGTGGCACCACCATCGCCCACGGACTGTTGTCGCTCGCGCTCGCGCCGCTCTTCATTCGATCGGTGATGGGCCTCAAGGGTATGCGCAATACCCTGAACTACGGCGCTGACAGGATAAGATACCTGGCGCCGGTGCCGGCGGGCTCGAAGCTGCGCGGCCGTCTCACGCTCTCGGAAGCGGAGGACGTGCCGCCGGATGGCCTACGCGTGAACTATCATCTCGTGATCGAGATCGAGGGCGGCAAGCGCCCCGCTTGCGTCGCCGAGTTGATCGCCCTGCACTATCGCTAGGTGGCGCGCGCCGATCGCGCTCAATCGATGATGTGATAGCCGCCGTCGACATAGAGCACGCCACCCGTAATGAGCTTGGCGCCGTCGAGCGCCAGAAATGCGGTTGCGTTGCCGACGTCGTCAATGCTGACGAGACTGCGCGACGGCGCCTTCGATTGCGCCTTATCCATCAGTTCGTCGAATTCGGGGATCCCCGACGCTGCACGCGTGGCGAGCGGACCAGGCGAGATCGCGTGAACACGTATGCCCTTCGGGCCCAGTTCCGCGGCAACGTAGCGAACGGCGGCTTCAAGCGCCGCCTTCGCCACGCCCATCACATTGTAATTCTCGACCACCATCTGGCTGCCGTAATAGGTCATGGTGAACATGGTTCCGCCATTCTTCATCAATGGCTCGGCCAGATGGGCCATTCGCATGAACGACCAGCACGAGACATCCATCGTTTTGAGGAAGCCGTCGCGGCCGACGTCCACCACGCGTCCATGGAGCGCTTCCTTCGGGGAGAAAGCGATCGAGTGCAGCAGGAAATCGAGCTGCCCCCATTCCTTCTGGATCCGCTCGAACACCTGCTCCGTCTGGCCTTCGACCATGACATCCATCGGCATGAAGATCGGCGCTTCCAATGCCTGTGCCAACGGCTCGACGTGCTTCTTGGCGCGCTCGTTCAGATAGGTCACGGCGAGATCAGCCCCGAGTGCGCGAAAGGCCTTAGCACATCCCCAGGCAATCGATAGGTCGTTGGCGATACCGACGATCAGGCCCTTTTTGCCTTTCAGCGCGACCTTGGAATCCGGGAATACAGGAATCATGACGCCCTCGCATGTCTGATATTGGACGACGGCTTGTTCAACAGCAGCGACAAGGTATGCTGCGCGATCATCAGTTCTTCGTCGGTCGGTATGACGTAGACCGGAATCCGGCTATCGGAACGGGATATCAGGCGCGCCTGGCGGGAATTCTCGGCCTCGTCAAGTGTCGCACCAAGCCATCCCAGTTGATCGACGATGCGCGCCCGGATACGCACCGAGTTTTCCCCGATACCGGCCGTAAAGACAAAAGCGTCCAGTCCCTGCAATGCGGCCGCAAGCATGCCGGCGTTGAGGCCTATCCGATAGACGAAATACTCGATCGCCAGCTTCGCTTTGGGATCTTCGCTCACCTCCAGTTCGCGCATATCGTTGCTGACGCCTGAGAGTCCCTTCAATCCGCAGTCGCGGTAGAGGAAATTCTGCACGTTGGACGCCGACATTCCCTTTTCGGAGAGCAGATAGAGCACAACGCCAGGATCGATTTGCCCCGGCCGCGTTCCCATAGGCAGCCCGTCGAGGGCGGTGAACCCCATGGTGCTCTCGACACTGCGTCCTCCCTTCAGCGCGCACATGGAGGCGCCGCTACCGAGATGCGCGACAATCACCCGACCCTCTGCGATTTTGGGCGCAACTTGCGGCAAGGTCTTCGCGACATACTCGTATGAGAGACCGTGGAACCCGTAACGTCGCACGCCTTCGGCGTGAAGCTGATGCGGGATTGCATAATAGTCAGCGACCGCGTCATGCGTACGGTGAAACGCGGTGTCGAAGCAGGCCACCTGCGGAAGAGCTGGAAAATTCGCCAGAAGCGACCGGATCGGGGCCAGGTTATGCGGCTGATGAAGCGGGGCCAGCGCGACGAACCGCTCCAACCGGGCTACGACACCGTGGTCGATCAGCACCGGCCGGTCATAGTCCGGACCGCCATGAACGACGCGATGACCGACGGCCATCGGACTGATGCGAAGTTCGTCCCGCAGCCATCCGCCTGCGATGCCCATCGCGGCCGGAACGTCCGGAACCGATTCGATCGGATAGGCGCGGTCGACCAGTGGATCACTGTCCGCACCGCTCGCCCGCAGGCGGGGACGACTGCCAATGCCATCCATTTGGCCCTTGATCAGCCGCCGAAGCTTCCCCTCTCCCTCGACTGAAAAGATCTGGAATTTGACGCTTGAGGAACCTGCATTGACGACGAGGATCGTATCCATGGCGATCACGCGGAAACTGTTGGAGCATGCTGGCGCCTTGCATTCGCATAGAGTGCCGCCACCGCACAGGAAGCCATCCGCGAGCGCGCCGAATCCGCACGCGACGTCAGAACGACGGGCACCCGGGCGCCGAGCACGATGCCGGCACCATCTGCCTTGGCGAAGTAGGCGAGATTCTTCGCCAGCATATTGCCAGACTCGAGGTCGGGAACGAGCAGGATCTGTGCCCGGCCGGCAACCTCGGATGTGATTCCCTTGATCCGTGCCGCTTCCACATCGATCGCGTTGTCGAACGCCAGCGGTCCGTCGAGCACGCCGCCCGTGATCTGTCCGCGATCGGCCATCTTGCAGAGCGCCGCCGCCTCGATCGTGGACGGGATCTTGGAGGTGACGGTTTCGACCGCCGACAGGATTGCCACGCGCGGGGACTTGCCGAACCCGGCTTGCGTATAGAGATCGATGGCATTCTGGATGATGTCCCGCTTGGCATCGAGATCGGGAAAGATGTTGATCGCCGCGTCGGTTACAAACAGGGTCTCGGCATAGGCCGGCACATCCATGACGAACACGTGGCTGATCCGCCGGTCTGTCCGCAGGCCGCCAACCTTCGCCGTGACGCTGCGCATCAGCTCGTCGGTGTGCAGGCTGCCCTTCATCAGCATCTCTCCCTTGGCGGCATGGATGAGTTCAACGCTCTTGGCGGCCGCGTCTTCGCTGTGCCGGGCATCGACGATCTCGAAGCCGGAGATGTCGAGGCCGTATTTGCTAGCCGTCTCCCTGATTTTCTTTTCGGGTCCAACCAATACCGGCCGGATGATCCCTGCCGCCGCACTATCAACGGCGCCGCGCAACGAGGTTTCATCGCAGGGATGCACGACAATGGTCGGTGCCGGCGGCACCGCCTGAGCCGCCGCGATCAGACGGTCATATTTGCTGACTGAGTGCGTTTCGATTGAATTGGCTGGCTTGGGGGTCATGGTGTCGCTCCGGATCCTTCTGGATCAGGCGCGCCGTTCACCAACCGGGCTTTGATCTAGGTCAATAGTTCGCTTCACCAATCCCCGCCTGACGCTCAATCCGGCATCGACGCTCCGGCTGCATTGAAATGCAATGGCGTATTCGAAGCTCCTGCCGCCCGGGGCTGCCTTGCTTAGGAGATGCTGCCTCTTTGGCTTGACATAGATCAAACGTCGGAGAGCCAGCGCTACAATAGTTGGGTTGTCTCGGGCAAGAATTGCGGCGGTTCTGGATTGATCGCCAGCGTCAAAGTAATCAATACAACTGGGAGAGCCCCCATGAAGGCAAGCGCAGCTCTACGGAAGCAAGTTGATGCCGGCGATTGCTGGAACGCCTTTCGGCCAGGGGACTGGACCGCTTCCATCAATGTTCGCGATTTCATCGTCCGGAACGTCACACCTTACTCCGGCAATGAGGAATTCCTCGTAGCGCCGTCGCAGCGCACAAAGAACGTGTGGGCGAAACTGCAGCCGTACTTCGCGGAAGAGAGAAAAAAGGGAGTGCTAGCCGTCGATGCTCAAAATCCCTCGACGTTACTCGCGCACAAGGCCGGCTATATCGATCGCGACAACGAAGTGATCGTGGGTCTACAGACGGACCAGCCCTTCAAGCGGGCGATCTTCCCCTACGGCGGGCTCCGGATGGTGGAGGCTGGACTCAAGGCCGCGGGCTTCGATCCCGACCCAGGTGTCCACGAGGCTTTCACGAAATACCGAAAATCGCATAACGACGGCGTCTTTGACGCCTATACGCCCGAAATCATGAATTGCCGACGGTCCGCGATCATCACCGGCCTGCCCGATGCTTACGGCCGCGGCCGCATTATTGGGGACTACCGGCGGGTCGCTCTTTACGGGATCGATCGGCTTCTCGAGACCAAGCGTGTCGAGCGGGAACAGATCGACGACATGTGGCCGACCGACGACATCATTCGATCGCGCGAGGAGCTGTCCGAGCAGATGCGCGCGCTCAAGGACCTGGCCTCGATGGCGAAGCTCTACGGCTGCGACATATCGAAGCCCGCCGCCAATGCGCAGGAAGCCTTTCAGTGGACTTATTTCGCCTATCTGGGCGCAATCAAGGAAGCCAATGGCGCGGCGATGTCCATCGGACGTATCTCGAGTTTTCTGGATATTTATATCGAGCGCGACTTGAAGCACGGTATTCTGGACGAGGCGCAGGCGCAGGAGCTTTGGGATCAATTGGTGCAGAAGCTCCGGATCGTCCGGTTCCTGCGCACGCCTGATTATGACGCGCTGTTCAGCGGCGATCCCTATTGGGCGACCGAATGCGTCGGCGGCATGGATCTGGATGGACGCGCCCTGGTAACCAAAAGCAGTTACCGCATGCTGCACACCTTATACAACCTCGGTCCGGCACCCGAACCGAATATCACAGTTCTCTGGTCGAACCACATGCCGGCGGCATTCAAGCGCTACTGCGTCAAGGTCAGCCGCGACACGTCCGCCCTTCAGTATGAGAACGACGATCTCATGCGCCCGTTCTGGGGGGACGACTACGGCATCGCCTGCTGTGTGTCGGCCATGCGTCTCGGCAAGCAGATGCAATTCTTCGGTGCCCGCGTCAATCTCGCAAAAGCGTTGCTCTATGCGATCAATGGTGGCCGCGACGAAATATCAGGCGAGCAAGTCGCCCCCCAGACGCTGCCGGTTACGGGCGACTTCCTTGACTACGACGACGTCATGGCCAAGTTCGATACAACAATGGAATGGCTGGCGCGTACTTACGTGCATGCGATGAACTGCATTCACTACATGCACGACAAATATTTCTACGAACGGCTGGAGATGGCGCTCCACGATCGCGACATTCTCAGAACCATGGCATTCGGAATCGCCGGACTATCGGTGGTGTCCGATAGCCTCAGTGCGATCAAGTACGGAAAGATCCGCGTCACCCGCGACGCGACGACCGGGCTGGTGGTCGACTATCAAAACGAAGGGAACAAGGCGACGCCGCAATTCGGCAACAACGACGACCGGGTCGATCAAATCGCGTCGGACATCGTCACAAGCTTCATGGGAAAGATACGAAAACACCCCACCTACCGTAACGCAACGCACACCCAAAGCGTGCTCACAATCACTTCGAACGTGGTGTACGGCAAGGCTACGGGAAATACGCCCGATGGTCGCCGGAAGGGCGAGCCCTTCGGGCCAGGCGCAAATCCGATGCACGGCCGGGACAGCCACGGCTGGCTCGCCTCCTGCCTGTCCGTTGCAAAGCTCCCGTACAAGGACGCGCAGGACGGCATCAGCTACACCGTTTCGATCGCTCCCCAAAAGGCGCATCTGTCCGAAGGTCAGCTTCTGGACGAAGCGGTGAAGGCTTTCGACGTCTACTTCGAGCGCGGCGGCTTCCACATGAATCTGAACGTGATCGACAAGGAGAAGCTCGAGGACGCGATCAAGAATCCCGACAAATACCCGCAGCTCACGATCCGTGTGTCAGGCTACGCCGTGAACTTCGTTCGCCTGACGCCAGAGCAGCAGAGGGACGTGATCAGCCGTACTTTCCACGGCCAAATCTGATTTCGAGGCTCACGATGTCGACGGTACAGACGCTTGAACCCGGAAGTCGTCACGACCTCCGGGTGGGGATTTCACCCGATGCGCCCGACGAAAGCCAGCTTAGGGATGAGCAGGGAGCGTTCGGATATTGCCACTCCTACGAAACCTCGTCGCGATATGACGGGCCGGGTCTGCGCGTCGTACTCTTCGTCTCCGGCTGCCTGTTACGCTGCACGTACTGCCATAATCCGGATACCTGGCATCTGAAGGATGGGACCTACGTTTCGGCCGATCACGTGCTCCGTCGCCTGAGCGATTTCGCGCCTGCGCTTCGTTCGCTTGGTGGGGGACTTACCATTTCTGGCGGCGAGCCGATGGTGCAGCTTGCGTTCACCCGGCGGATATTCGCCGGAGCGAAGGAATTGGGTCTGCACACGGCCATTGAGACCTCGGGGTTTCTGGGCGATCGTGCCGACGCAAGCTATCTGTCGAACATCGATCTCGTGTTGCTCGACATCAAGAGTTCGGATCCCGACACCTATCGACGGGTGACAGGTCGCGACCTTGCGCCAACGCTGCGCTTCGCGGAGCGACTTGCTTCGCTATCCAAGCCGGTCTGGGTCCGCTTCACCCTCGTCCCCGGCGAGACCGATGACCCCGCCAACGTCGACGGCATCGCTCGACTAGTCGCGCCGATGAAGAACGTCGAGTGGGTGGAGGTGCAGCCGTTCCATCAGATGGGTTCCTTCAAGTGGACGGCGATGGGGCTCGACTACAAACTTCTCGATACTCCGACTGCCGGACGGGTCCTGGTGGATCGGGTCATTGGTCAGTTCCGCGCGGCAGGCTGCCGGGTGCGTTGACGACAACCGATTCCGGGGGAGAACGAACATGCTGGACCTTGCTCGCGACATCATCGGAAGCCAGCCGATACTGACGGCATTTCTCGCGATCGGATTGGGCTATCTGGTCGGTCAGATCAATATCGGGGGGTTTTCTCTCGGCGTCGGCGCCGTTCTTTTCGTGGGCCTTGCCATCGGTGCATTCGCACCCAAAGCCCAGATCACGGGACCGATCGGGCTGACTGGGTTGATCATGTTCCTGTATGGGATCGGGATCCTCTACGGCAGGCAGTTCTTTGAGGGCATGGTCGGCGTCGGGCAGAAGTATAATTTACTGGCGCTCTTTGCTTGCTTGGCAAGCTTGTTCGTTGCGCTCGGGCTCGGGCACATTTTCGGTATCAAGCTCGGACATACCCTCGGTATCTACGCGGGATCAATGACCAGCACCGCCTCCCTTCAGGCTGCGCTCGACGTTATGCAGAACAAGGATCCGTCGATCGGCTACTCCATCGCCTATCCCTTCGGGGTCATCGGTCCGATCCTGTGCATCTACTTCATGACCCGGGTGGTAAAGCCGAAATTCCCGGCTAAGACGCAGCGATTCCACATGGGCGAAATTTCGATCGGCGAAAGCCATGCCGGAAAGAGACTCGACGAACTGACGACGGGAGCGCTCAGCGGCGTGCAGGTCACGATGGTTCGAAAGGATGGACGCAACTTCGTTCCTGCGGCCGATACTATCTTGTCCGCCGGAGATGCCGTTCTCGTGGTCGCGGCGCAGAATGAAGATATTGCCAGGGCAGCCACCACGCTTGGAAAACTGGAGCCTGGCCGCCTGGCCAGCGATCGCGCCGATCTCGATTACATCCGAGTCTTTGTCGGGAAAGCAAACGTGGTCGGAATACCCCTCGCCAGCCTTCCCATGCCGTCCGGCTATCCGACCCACCTATTGCATGTCCGTCGCTATGACGCGGACCTCGTGCCGGCGCCGGATCTGATGCTCGAATTCGGCGACCGCATCGGGGTCCTGACGCCGCCCGACCGAAAGGAAGAAATTCGGCGCCACTTCGGCGACACGGTCAAGGCCGCGGCCGAATTCAGCTACGTTTCGCTCGGAATCGGAATGGTCGTGGGCGTTTTGCTTGGGCTTATTCCGATTCCGATTCCTGGAATCGGCGTCGTGACGCTCGGTATCGGAGGGGGACCGCTGATCGTCGCTCTCATCCTCGGCAAATTGCGGCGCACCGGTCCCATGCTCTGGACAATGCCGTTACCAGCGAACATCGTTTTGCGAAACTTCGGACTTGCGATGTTTCTTGCCACCGTCGGCGTCAACGCAGGGCAGCCCTTTGTTCGAACGGTCGCGGAATCCGGGTTTACGATGCTCTTTATCGGGGTTGCGGTTCTGCTGACGACGGTCTCCATCGTCTTGCTGGTGGGCCACTACATTCTGAAAATCCCGTATGACGATCTTGTGGGCGTAGCATCCGGTGCGACAGGAAATCCGGCGATTCTCGTCTATTCGACCAAGATGGCGCCCACCGAACGGCCCGACATCGGCTACGCCATGATCTTTCCTTCCATGACGCTGGTGAAGGTGCTCGCCGCACAGATCGTGGGTCTCCTCATGGTTGGCAGCAGTCCCGGCTAGGCGACCGATCAGAACGGGGCACAGGAGACACGGCATGGCTGATCAGGCATCCCCACCGCAACCGCCCATCTTCAATTTGAATGCTTACAGCCCGGCCGAGATCAAGGAAGCCGTCGAGAAAGTCGGAGTCAAGAAGACCAACCTTCCCTTTCTGGCTTCGTTGATGCTGGCGATGATCGCAGGGGGCAGCATTGGACTGGGTGCGCTCTACTATACCATCATCGTCAGCGATGCGGAGCTGAGCTTCGCTGCGGCGCGTGTCATGGGCGGACTGGCATTTTCGCTCGGACTGGTAATCGTTCTGGTCGGCGGAGCCGAGCTGTTCACAGGAAACAATCTGATCGTGATGGCCTGGGCGAGCGGAAATGTGTCGACCAGGGAGATGCTGCGCAACTGGGTCGTCGTTTATTTCGGCAACCTGATCGGCGCTGTCGGACTTGTAGTTCTGGTCTTCCTTTCGCATCATCTCGACATGAATGGCGGTCGCGTCGGGCTGTCGATATTGAGTACGGCCGCTGCGAAGATCCAACCCGACGCAGTGACGTTATTCTTCAAGGGAGTTTTATGTAACCTGCTGGTTTGTCTGGCGGTATGGCTTGCGTATGCCGGCCGGACGGTTACCGACAAGATCGTTGCGCTCGTATTTCCGGTCTCCGCCTTCATAGCCGCCGGCTTCGAGCACTGCGTCGCCAACATGTATTTTCTGCCGCTGGCCTGGTTGATGACCCAAACGGGCCACGTTCCGGCTGGTTTCGACGCGTCGGCCATCTCAATGACGGGCATCATTCACAATCTTGTACCGGTCACGCTCGGCAACATCGTAGGCGGCGCCGGCCTCGTCGGCGCAATGTACTGGACTATCTATCGGACCGCCTTCGGCAAGAGCAGTGCTAAATCGGCGCAAGGCAGGATGAAGTAGCCGCCAAAGCGGCGTTACGATGCCTTTGCCTTGGGATCGAAAGGGGCGACGTTCGAAGCGTTATTCGAAACTTCGTTCGCATCGACGCCGAACAGCTCGGCAACACGCTTGAGACGCTTGGCGACCTCACCCGAGATTGCGGCGCTTGCGGACAGCACTTCGCGAATCGCCTTGAATGCTGCGTGGCGTTCACTTGCATTGTCCGGCAATAGCCTCGGTATCGCGGCCAGTGCTCCCTCCTGATCCAGCAGAAGCATGAAGAATTGCTCGCGTACCAGCATCTTGAACTCGGTCAGCGTCAGTCGCGTACCGGTGTCCTTGCGGCGAACGTTGCGCAACGCTTCGAGGCTCCGCTCGTCTGCCATTCCCCTCGCCGACCCGACATAGAGCAGGCCGCGAATGGCCGCTTCGCGAAGGCCACCTTCGCCGATTTTGGATTTCAGCTCGGCGATCCGCCTATCGAGCATTTCACGGTGTGCAGCAGACATCTCCTGCCGGCGCGATGGGGTCGATTGCGGATCGATTCCGACAGCCGCTTGCAACGCCGGCGAACCGTAGACCGCAAGGAAGGTGGCCTCGCTGAGCGCCTCCTGCGAATCCCGCCAGCCGTCCAGCGCATGAACGATTTGCTTGGAGACTTGCTCCTGAAAGGCCAGGAAGGGATTATCCGTCGTGACCTGCTTGCGATCCTCGCTCACCTTCTCCGCCAGCGACCCCACCGCGGGCATGAAGGGATTCCGGCTGCTGAAAAGCTCGTATTGAAGCCGAAGCGGATGCAGATTGCGCATCATCTCCGCCACCTGAGGCTTCGCCACGCCCTTGATCCATGGTTGGAGGAACTTCTGGTAAGCGGCGAGATTGATTTCCGACACGCGCTTGGCGGCGGCAAACCGCCGCTCATCCTCGGGCGAATTGCCACCCATGGCTCGGATGTCGTCGAGCGTCCGTGCCTCGCAGCGCATCACCCACTGGCCGACGACGAGATCAGAACTCGCGGTCTCCTCGTCCTTGGCCTCGAAGGTCGCTTCATAGAGTCCCGGCGGCAAGACGTCGATCAGATCGATATTGCTGGAAAATTCTGCATGTTCCTTCTTGGCAATGCCACCGGACACAAAAATGCCGAGATGGCCGATACTTTCGTGAACCGTGTACACGATCGTCTGGCCGTAGGCCCTGATTTCGTCGACGTCGGCGTAGAGGTCGAGAATCCAGCCCAGCGCCTGTTGCGGCGGAGTAATATTGTCGCCCTTGGAGCAGAACACCACGATCGGTGATCTGATATTGCGCAGATCGACCGGCCGGCCGTCGGACATCTGGATCCGACCGGCGGCGAGATTGTTGCCGACGAAGAGTTCATCGACGATGAACTGGATCTCCTCGGCATTCAGATTGACGTGCCCGCCCCACCAGCGTTCGAATTCGAGATATCGATCGGCCTCGGTATCGACCTTTGAATAGACGTTGTACTGTTTGGTCCACAACGTATTCGAAGGATTCTGGCTCTCGAAGTTTTGCACGAGCCAGGCGCCGTCGAACTTGCCGGCACCGAGATCGCTCGTCAGCGCCGTCAGCCAGCTTCCTCCCAGCAGACCACCCGCATAACGCATCGGATTTTTGCCATGCACGCCAGCCCAATAGGCAAGCGGCGCGCCTGCGACGATGACGGGTCCAAACAGTTCCGGCCGCAGCGATGCGAGGATCATGATGGCCCAGCCGGCCTGGCAGTTTCCGATCACGCAAGGTTTTCCGTCTGCCTCCGGATGGCGGCTGATGACTTTCTCGATGAACACCGCTTCAGCCCGCGCGATGCGTTCGATCGTTTGTCCTGGCATCGGCTCCGGCAGGAAACCGATGAAATAGCAGGGATGGCCCGCCTTCATTGCGACGCCGATTTCGCTGTCCGCCTTGAAGCCGCCGATTCCCGGACCATGGCCGGCGCGCGGATCGACCACGATGAACGGTCGCCGGTTCAGATCGATTTCAACGTCTTTGGGTGGAACAATCCGCACCAGCGCATAATTTACCGGTTCATCCAGCTTGCGGCCGTCGATGATCAGTTCGGCGGCATACTGCAGGACATGCGGCGCCGTTTGCGCAACATGTTCCCGGTACTGATCGCCACGTCGGCGCATCACGTCGAAGAACAGGACACTGCGCTGGCCTGCATCCATCATGTACTCTACGGCCGAGGCGACAAGCCCTGACATGGGACCGCCCGGCAGCGTTGCATTGTTCATCGACATGACTCGACCTCGCTGTTTTGTGGTTCATTCAAGGGCCCTCCGCAGCCTCGAACGTTGATTTAGGTCAACGTTCGACGGTCAGCCGGGGCAACGACTCCGCCTTGGCGCGATCAGCGCGTATCCAGGCCACCGTCAACTCCCAGGCCAGGGAGAGAATGATCGGCCCGATAAAGAGACCGACAATTCCATGCGCGAGCGTTCCTCCGATCACCCCGACGAAGATGACGAGTGTCGGCGTTGTCAGACCGCGTCCCATGACGAGCGGCTTCAAGATGTTGTCGAGTACGCCGACAATGCCCAGGAACAGCGTCAGCAGGAGCGCGGTGGTGAAATCTTTGTCTGTCCAGATCCAGATGATCACGGGAAACAGGACGATTGCCGCGCCGATCTGCACGATCGTCAGGATCAAAACTGCGAAGGCCAATAGCCCGGCGCTGGGAATGCCCGCCAACTTGAAGCCGATACCGGCCAGCAAGGACTGGATGATTGCGACGCCGATGACACCCTGGGATACCGCGCGGATAGTCGCCCCTCCCAACTCCAGGAAATGTTCGCTCTGTTCGGGCACAATGCGATAGAGAAAGGCCCTGCCCGCGGCCGCGAGCTGCGAGCCGTAGGGAAAGAGAAAGCCAGCCAGGGCCACAGACAGGAGGAATTTGAGCGTTCCAACGCCGGCATTGCCCGCGAGAGCGAGCATGGTTCCGGCCAATGGCTTCAGATGAGGAGCCACCTCGCGCAAGGCCGCTCGAAGGTTGCTGGATGCTTGAGTCCAGAGTTCGTAAAGCTGCGGACCGATGAGCGGCCAATTCTTGACGCCCTCGGGCGGAGATGGAACCGCCAGGCTACCAGAGCCCAGATTTCCAGCGAAGTCCCTCACCCCGTCCAGGGCACTCAAGCCAAGCCAGGTCGCCGGCCCGATGACGATTCCGAGATTGATGAGGGTGAGAATTGCCGCCGCGAGCCTTGGGCGACCGCCGAGAAGCCGGGAAAGGAGATCAAACACGGGATAGAGCGCGACGGCGAGTACGATGCTCCAGGCCAGGATCGGCACAAAGGGGTGGATCAGGACGAACGTCCAGTAGACCAGGAAAGCGAGCAATCCGAGCCGGATCGCAAGCTGGATGACGTCGTCTCCGGGCAAATACTGGCGAAGGGTTTTCAACGACGCGCCTTCATCTGGGAGCGGGCATGCTGTCACCACATTTCCGGCCGCTCAGGCGCAATAGTCTTGATCCAGATCAAGCGACCGCGGGCCGGCACGGGCCTCATCTGACGACCCGATCGATCCTTCTAATCTCGATTGTCGACCGATGAGGCCCAATGTCCGAAGCTATCGACTACACTGCACGCGAGCTTCTCAGAGACGGCTGCCAGATCGAAATCCGCGCTCTCCGGCGGGAGGATGAGGCTGACATGCTCGCTGCGGTCGGAAAGACCAGCGCACAATCGCTGCAGCGCCGCTTCTTCGTCATGAAGCGCCACTTCTCGGACAAGGAGCGCGCCTTCTTCATGGACGTCGATTTCAAAGACCATGTCGCGATTGTCGCGCTTGCCGATGAAGCCGGCCGTAAGGTCATCGTCGGCGGCGGCCGGTACATTGTTTTCGAGCCGGGGCGGGCCGAGATGGCATTTGTCGTCATCGATACATGGCAAGGCCGCGGCATCGGCTCGATCCTGATGCGCCATCTCATCAAGTTCGCAAGCGATGCCGGATTGGACGAACTGACGGCAGAAGTGCTGCCCGAAAACACCGCGATGATAAGAGTATTCGGAAAGTTCGGCTTCAGCCCCGCCCGACGCCGAGACCCCCAGACACTCCATCTGGTTCGAAAGGTCACTTAGAAATCGCTTTCAGCGCGATGCGCCCGCACACTTTCGGAGTGGAGATGTCGCGGACGATATGGACCTTGGTTCCAACTCCGGCACCCGGTTCGGGTCTACCTCAGTCCCAAGAGCGAGCGTCGATAGCCGCTCTCCCGGGCCTCCTTTCTGCATGCGAAGCTGCCGGTATATCCAGATGCATAGCGCCTCTGACCTTTCAGGTAATAGCGCCCTCTTTCGAAATCGAGCCAGACGATCGTATCCCCTAAACAATGGCGTTGTGCTTGGGACTCGTAGCGGAACGGTGTAATGGTTTGCGCCATCGCGCTGTGCGACATACACGAGACAACGGCCCAAAACGTAGCGGAACAGGCGTAGAGTCTTATCCGCATTTGGTGCCTGCTACATCACGCCGGTCCATGTGATCCCGGCGGGACCATATAGAGTGTCATGCCGAATATGACATAGATGAAAACCAGCAGAGCGCCAATGAACCACGCCGAACGGCCGCTATTCGTAACGAAGGTCGCCGTTACGGTAGCGATCGTCACCATCGTGACCGCACCCGGCCAAAACTGCAGGTCCATTGGTTTGGGCCCGACGACGTAGCTCAGGAGCACAAGCACCGGTGCAACGAACAGGGCGATCTGGGAAGCGCTTCCGAGCGCTATGCTGACGCTCATATCCAGGCGGTTCTTGCGCGCGGCAGAAAATGCCACGGCCATCTCAGCCGCAGCACCGACGAGGGCTACGATGATGAACCCGACGAAAGCCGGACTCATCCCGAATGTCTCTGCCGCGTGTTGCACCGACTCAACGAAGATTTCGCTCACCAGCGCCACCAGCACTGTGACAACAAGGAGTGTTCCAACCGCAAGGTTGATCGTCCACTTCGCCTCGGCCGTCTCGCCGTGGGATTCACTCGCAAAGAGTTCCTTGTGCGTCTTTAACGAGAACAGCAGGCTCAATCCATAAGCCACGATAAGCAAGATCGCCAGAGCAACGCTGAAATTCTGGGCCATCGCCTCGCCCCGCGTCACATTGAGTTCGGAGACCGCTGCCGGCGACAGCAGCGCAATCGTCGCCATTAACAGCAGTGCCGAATGCATCCTCCCTCCGGCGCGATTGTATTCCTGAACGTGGTGCCGGAGTCCGCCCAGCAGAAAAGACGCTCCCAGCATGAAAAGCGAATTGGTAACGATAGCGCCGGCGATCGACGCCTTTACCAGCATGTACTGCCCGGCGTGGAGCGCAGTCACTGCGATGATCAACTCCGTCAGATTTCCCAGCGTCGCGTTGAGCAACCCACCCACTGCATCCCCTGTCTTTTCGGAGACGGCTTCGGTTGCGTGACTAAGAAGGGCGGCAAGCGGAACGATTGCGAGGACTGCGAGCACGAACAGCAGCGTGTGGGCCGCAGGTACAATCCTTGCTGCGATGAGCACGGCTGGCACGAATATCAGCATCCAGAGCAACGGAGTATGTCGGATTTCCCTCAGCAAGGGGGTCATGGTGTTGGCCGCTCCTCGGAATCATTTGGCCGTCCGACAACCTGGCGATCCCAGCGGGCATCGGGCGTGAAGCAAATCACCGCATGCCCATTCCTGCTTGTTGATCTAGATCAACAGACGCCTGCGCCGTATCTGAAGCAGTGGAAGCGAGCTTCGCGATCGACCGAGATAGTCTCAGGCCGTCGCGTCGGTTCTGCTAGCAACCGGCCCCCTACGAGGTTGCCAACGGGCTGAACGCATTTCGCTTGGATATGAGGTTTGCCATGGCCGAAACACCCAAACTCTCAGTCGAGAAAGCGCTGGAAAAACTGCGCAGCGCCGATGCGCCGAAATCCAGGAACGCGCAGCACACTGAGAAGATGGACGCCCTTGATGACGAGATAAAGCGCATGAGAGCGCAAAGACTTCGGCTAGACTGGCAGCAACGACGTTCGACCAAGAGTGATTGAAACCATCATTGATTTCCGCTGGTGGAATAGCGCCCGTCTTGAAAGACCCTTCCTCTTCGCCGGGAATTTGGACGAACCGGCCTTCGCATGATCCTTGTCATCGTCAAACATCGTTCTCTCCGTTCGCGTATTGATGGACTAGCCTGCACATCCAACCGGCTCGTTCGTTTGCGCGACCGTGTTGATGATGAAGCGTAGCGAGAGAGAAATCGGATTGTAAAATCGGAAGTTAAAATGTCACGTATAAGGACGACTAATGGAAATCGCGGATCGCGTTTCTCCATGAAAGCCTTCATGCTCTCCTCCCACTCGGGAGCACGATCAGCATGGCGAGCGCTTCGACGAGAGGGTTAACCGTCCGCCGATGTCGCCTTAGCGAGAGTATCAGCCGATCAAATGAATTGTGGGCGCTCCCAGCACGGCGGCCTCTCGCATCGCAGTCTTCAAATCATCGCTCGCCGTCCAGGCGCGCGCCTTGGGCAGGTCCGACACGTTGGCTACGATTACAATGTCATCAGGGTCTTTCGCGTTGCGGTAGACGCAGCCGTCGATGCGCGATGTCCACCCCTATGATCCATCACGACAGACGCTCAGCATGTAGATGCCGAGCCCGCTTATCCCGATCAGGGCGTAGGGATCTTCCACCCCTTGTTCTCGCAGCCATTTGATTTGCAAGTCATAGGCCTGGCGTTCGTAAGCGGCAATACATGGCAGGTCCATGTTGTTCGACCTCTGCACATGGTGCAGCAGTTCGTGCAGCAGGGCGCTCTTCTGCCTGAGATCATCGGGTCGCCATGCCTGCGGCAGGTAAATTGCACCTTCGGTGCGATTATAGAGCGCCTGCAACTCCAGCCCGCTATTTTCCGGCGCGCCATATCGCATAGCCATTTCCGTTGGCGTTACGAGATGGATCGGCGGATGATCGGGAACCGACAAACCAGTCTGGGCAATAATCCATGCAAATGTAGGTGGCGATCCGACTATTCAAAGGGCGTTCTCATTTTGGAAATTGCCCTCCAGCACTCATCGCTGGATCACCGCGTTCCGATGCATCCGCCGCCGAGGCGCGTCCGGACAAGTCGTTTTCGAGATCGTCGACGAAGAGATGTCGGTAGCGATGAATGACACGGGCGGCCTCGCGACGACGCGATTCATGAGACGCTGCCATCAGCGTAGAACCCGTCAATGGTGGCGGGCACGGAGCTGGCACCTCCGGAGATGAGATCGTCCGATCAACCACCATTGGAAAACCCGAATGTCATGTCGTGGAAATTCTCCACCGGAAGATTTTTGATCTGACGGTGCATCTCGGAGACATCGATGCTTACGCGTTTGGTGGAGCCGACGTCCGCCGCAACAGTCGGAGCGGAGAGACGACCAGCTTCAGGCCGAATCCAACCAGGATGCTTGTCACGATAGCGATAGCGGGATGGATGTGCATAATGGTTCTCCGATTTTTGCGACCGGAATGTCCCGGCACGACGTCACGTGAAACCAATTGAAGTTTGTCGCCGTCGTCGCCGGCGCTAGCCAGGCTTCACGGAGGCGTTCCTTGCTCGAAGGTCCGCGATCAGGTGCCGGTGTTGATGGACGACGCGCGCCGCCCTGAGGCGCCTCGATTGATGAAGAGCGTTCAGGAAGGCCCCAAAAATCGATCTGAACTGGCTGCGGAACCGCAATTTGTATCGAAAGGAAATTCCGTCGGACTCTCGGCGGCTCCAATGAAATTGCGCTGTTGAGGTGACATCGCTTACTCCTGGCATTGTGGCTTCGTGCTGCGTGGTTGCGCCGTATTCCCACGCATCTTTGGGGCGAGATTTTCGCGGTCGCAATGTTCGGCACATCGCTGGCGTGACAGCACTTGAAGCCTGTCGCCGTCGTCATCGGCGTTAGCCTGGCGTCACCGTGGCGTTAAATTTGCTCGGCCGACCGTGAAACGTGTAAGATCCGTCCTGGAAGGGCATCACTGTGCGAATTTCGCGTGCGCCAATGGACGGCGCGTCGTCTCCGATATTTCATCTTTCATTGCTGGGCGGCTTCGAGCTGACCGGACCGCTGGGCGTTGTCGATCTGCCGAGCAAGAAGCTTGCGGGCTTGTTGGCCTATCTGGCCTGCACCGCGCCCCGGCGCAGCCGCGCGAGAAGCGGTCCGCGCTGTTGTGGGGCTCGCATTTCGACGCGCAGGCCGAGCAGAACCTGCGCCAGGCCCTCTTCCGGCTGCGCAAGTTGCTCGGCCAGGACGCCCTGGAGGGCGACGGCGAGGTCGTATCGCTCAATGCGGCGGTCATCCAGTGCGATGTCGGCCGATTCGAGGCCCTGGTCCGCAAACTGCCGATGAGGTCGTCGAAGGTGTCGTTCCGAACCAACGAAAGCCGATCGCTCAGCATTGCACGTACGGTACGGGTCCTGAGCGAATAGCCGAAAGACCGCCTTGCGCCAAAGGACTAAACCGCTCGCGCGGTAGGGCTCCGCCGCCAAGTGCGCGGGGTTGGGAGAGATAAGAGGCACGTCCTGTCTGAAGATGAGGAGTTGCAACCCTCCCTCCAGACAGGAGCCTCCCCATGACCGACCAAGCAATGAGCCCGTTACGCCGGCGCATGATCGAAGACATGACGATCCGGAAGTTCGCGCCGAAGACCCAACATGACTACCTGCAGAGGGTCAAGAACTTCGCGGCCTATCTTGGCCGCTCGCCCGACAAAGAACTGAGCTTTGAATTTTCCCTTGAGCCGGACGATAGTGGCTGAACAATTCCGACTCGTGATCCCTCACGCCGACGTCCTGAATTTGCTCCAAGAAATTAAAAATATACCGAGCCTACCCGCGATCCGGCAGCTTATAAGCCACGCAGTCGATCTCAACCTTGCAATCAACCATCATGCTTGACTGAACACAGGCACGCGCCGGCGGATGTTCGAGAAAATAGCTTGCATAGATCCTGTTGAACGCCCAGAAATCTCGTGTGTCGTCCAGCCAAACACCGACGCGAACGATGTGCTCTACTCCGTAGCCCGCCTCATGAAGAACGGCGATCATGTTTTTGATCGCTTGATGGGACTGCGCAGCAAGGCCGCCAGGAACCACTTCGCCGTTCAAAGTCGGCACCTGTCCGGATACGAAGAGCCAGCCGTCAGCGCCTGCTGCTCGCGCGAAGGGAAGCCGCTGTCCGCCGGGACCAATCTCGCCCGTGCCGTAACGTTTGATCGTCATCGCAAATCTCCTTAGCGAACCAGACCTCGAGCCGCCACCGGCACGACAGCCTCGATCTGTCCCTTCCGCGTCGTCACGACGCTATCGACCATGTTGGTCACGACGCAGCAATGGTTGGGAATGATGTGCACGATCTCGCCGATTTGCGGCTGTTTGGTGCTGCCTGCGGGCAGATCGACCATGCCGTGCTCCTCCGACAGTGCCACGACCTGAGCGTCCGGATATTCGACAATCCGGCCATAGCCCTTGGCGTAATACTGCTCATAGGTGAGAATCTTCGAGCCCGCGTCCAGAATGACGCGCGTAGGCGTCGGGCGACTTACGACCGTTGCGCGAACCGTCAGCGCACAATCCTTCCACTCGGCGGCCCCCGCCGCCACCATCATCGCGTCGTTATAAACATAGGTGCCTGCGCGATGTTCGGTCAGCATCGGAAATTTTTCGATATCGAGCATTGCCGGCGTACCGCCGCCTGACACGGACGGAAGATCGATGCCAGCTTTCGCAAACAGATCGATCGCCGCGCTGAGGAAATTTGCGGTGTCGGGAGCCTTTAGCGGGAATGTCATCAGGCCGGCGAACTTCATGCGCGGCATCGACATCACCATCTTGACGAGATCAAGCGCAGCCTGCGGCGATTGGACACCGTTGCGGCCGAAGCCCGTGTCGCATTCGACCATGAAGCGCATATCAACATCGTGCTTGACGCCGGCTTCGGAGAGGCCGCGCGCGACAACTTCGTTATCAAGCACCACGGTCATCCGCTTTAGCTTCCTGGTGAGAGCCGCAAGCCGTGCAGCTTTCGATTCACCGACGATATTGAACGTCAGCAGAATGTCGTCTGTCACGCCGGACTCCGCAAAAACCTCGGCCTCTCCGAGCTTTTGACAGGTCAGGCCGACAGCACCGGCATCGATCTGCATCTTGCCGATAGCCGGAATCTTATGGGTCTTGATGTGAGGACGAAAGGCCATCCCCTGCGACGTAATTTTCTGCTGGGCGCGCTTGATGTTGGCCTCGACGATGTCAAGATCGACGAGGACGACGGGGGTATCGAGTACGGGAATATTCATTGGAAAACTCACAGCCAACCGGGGACGAGGAGACGAGGAAGAGCGAGTACGGTCCATGGCATCAAGGCGCACAGAATGACTACCAGCAAGATCGGGATCATCATGATATGCAGCAGTTTCTGGATCCGAGCCATTGGTACGCCTGCTACCGCGCACGACGTCATCGCACACAATCCGAGCGGCGGCGTCAGCAATCCGAACGCCTGGTTCATCACCACGACAACGCCGAGATGAACGGGATTGATGCCTACACTAACCGCGACGGGATGCATGATCGGCGCAAAGATCAGGATCGCCGGCAGTGCGTCGAGGAATGTCCCGAGAAATAAATTTACCAGCATGATCATCAACATCACGACGAGCCAATCGTCGGTCACGGAGAGAATGAGCTTGGTCGTCAACTCGGGCACCTGGTAATACGCCATCACCCAGCCGAAAACCGACGCACCGCACACGCAGAAAATAACCTGCGAATACTGAACCGCAGTATCGGCAAAAAGACCAGGCAACTCGCGCCACTTCACGCTCTTGAAGACCACGAGCACGAGGAACAGCGTGTAGACTGCCGCAATCGACGCAGATTCAGTCGGCGTGAATACTCCGCCAGCCATGCCGACGACAATGATCGCTGGCACACCCAGCGGCCACGCGGCTTCACGTATGCCCTTGCCTACCGCACCGAAGCCCGGAAATTTATCGTGCTCGCGCGGGAAATCATACTTCACCGCGAATACATGAGCCTGGATCATCAGCGCGCCGGCCATGATAATGCCAGGCAGGATACCTCCAATTAGCAGTGCGCCAATGGAAACACCTACTGTCGATCCGTAAACCACCATCAAGATCGAAGGCGGAATGATGACACCCATGGTCGATGTACAAGCCGTCAAGCATACCGAGAATCGCTCGTCGTATCCGCGCTTGACCATCGCTGGGTGGAAGATCGAGCCGAGCGCTGCGGCGTCGGCGGTGCTGCTCCCAGAGATACCGGAGAGGAACATGCCGACGACGATGTTGACGTGAGCGAGACCGCCCCGCAAATGTCCGACCATCGCCATCGCCAGTGCGACAAGCCGCTCCGATATTCCGCCGATAGTCATGATCGCGCCGGCAAGGAAAAAGAACGGCAGCGCTAGAAGCGTGAAGCTGCTGACACCGTGGAACATCTGCTGTACGGCGATCGTCAGCGGCAGATCCGCATACCAAATAACGATAAGCGAGGAGACGATCAGCGAGAAAGAGATCGGCAGCCCGATGATCAAAGCAACCGTCAGCCCACCGAAAAGTAGATACAACGGCGCGTTCATGCGTCCAGTCCAGTTGCGATCTTGCGAAAGTCGGCAGCCATTCGGTCTAGCGTGGCCAGAACCATGAAGACGCCGCTGAGCGGAATGATGAGAGTCGGTATGAACAGGTTGATGCCGATTGCAGGCGATTGCCGACCGAGATTCAAAACCGCAAAATTCCAGCCTTCGGTGACCTGCAGAGCGCACACCGCGAGAGTAATGAGGTTGACAAGAAGGCTGTGAGCACCGGCGCTACGGCCCTTGAAGTAAAGCGGGAACAGCTCGAACGAGAGATGGATGCCGCGCCGGACGCCGACGGCGGCTCCGATGAAGATGCTCCAGATGAAGGCCAGCAGCGCCATTTCTTCGCCCCAGAGGAAATTGGTGCTGAAAATGTAGCGCAGTATCACCTGAACAAAGACGCCGATGGTGATGAAGGCGAGTAGTGCCCCGAGGGTCGGCAAAAGAAGCCAGCCCTCAATCGCCATGAGCGCACGCCCGAGCTTGGAAATCGCAGGCATCGTTTGAGTCCCTTGAACAAGAACCTTAGTTGGCCTTGCTGCGCACCATTTTGAGCACATCGGACATCTTGAGACTTTCGGCCACATCGTCCTGGATCGGCGCGGCCAACGATGAGAACTTTGCGCGGTCCGGCGTGATGAAGGTCACGCCCTTTGCTTTCATGCGCTCGACTGCATCCGCGTTTAATTCCTTGTCGCGGCTGCGCTCGGTTGCGCAAGCCTCGGCAGCAGCGTCAAGCACGATCTTCTTCATCTCGGGTTTCAACGCGTCGAATTTTCGCTCGTTCATCACGAGCAGCGCACTTGCACGCTGATGCTCCGTCAGGATAATCGTCTTCGCCGCTTCATAGTGGCGGAACGACTCGATCGTCGACAAGCCGTTCTCAGCCGCGTCGAGCACGCCGGTCTGCAGCGACTGGTAGACCTCGCCAAAATTCATCGGCGTTGGAATAGTACCGAACTTCGACCAGATCTTTGCCTCGATGGGGTTGTTCATCACGCGGATCTTGGTGCCCTTGAGTTCGTCGGGGGTCGAGGCAGCACCCTTGGTTGTGTAAATGTTGCGCACGCCGGCCGAGTAAATGCCAAGCACTTTGATTCCGAGATTCTTGGCAGCGACAAGGTTTGTGATTTTGGCGAGAAAGGCCGGATCGCCAATCACAGCCTCGTAGTGATTTTGATCTTTGAAGATGTACGAGACGCTGAACATCGCCAACTCCGGCACGAAGCTGGCGGCGTTCGCGAAATGAATCGACATACCGTCCAGCGAGCCGAGCCGCACACCCTCGAACATCGCGATTTCGGGGCCAAGCTGGGCGTTCGGGAAAACGTCGATCAGGATCGCGTCCTTCGATTTCTCGGCGAGGATGCGTTTAAAGGCCTGATGGCCCTCCTCGTACATGCTGGGCACCGGCTGGTCGTGGCCGAAGCGCCATTTGGTCTGGCTGAAAGCCGGCTGGGAAAGGCCAATTATGACAGCGGCTGCCGAGATCAAGGAGCAAAATACAGGGGAAAGGCGCATCGAAACCTCCTCTAAACATCATATGAAATGATTTAATGTTAGAAGCGATAGGCCTGTCAAGGGGCATTGTGACGTCGCCAGGCCCACGTTATATGCTTTCATATGATGAATGATGATTTCGATTCTCTCAGACGCCGTCAGCCGCAGCGCAGTCTTTTTGCCTTCGCCTTGGAAAATCTCGGCAGCCGGATCGTGAAGGGCGACTTCCCTCCAGGCGCACTGCTGCCCAACGAGATCGACATTTGCACCGAGCTTGGGGCCAGCCGATCTGTAATCCGTGAAGCAATCAAATCGCTGGCGGCAAAAGGCCTGCTGGAAGTCCGGCAAAAGGTCGGCACACGCGTACTACGGCAGAAGCACTGGAATTTGTTCGATCTCGACGTGCTCGGCTGGCGTTACAACTCGATGCCCCGGTTGGAATTTTTCAAGGAGCTTTTCGAGATCCGCCGCATGATCGAGCCGCAAGGTGCCTTGCTGGCCGCCGAGCGCGCGACGGATGCAGACATCGCCGAATTAAAAAGCGCCTTCGCTGCCATGTCGGAGCCGCGCCGCGACAACGATAGCGCCATCAAAGCCGACATCCGCTTTCACACAGCGATTCTTGATGCAGGCCATAACGGCCTTCTCTCTCAGATGAGTCCGCTGATCAGCGTGGGCCTGCTCATCAGTTTTAAGGTGTCGAACCGATCCTTTGACGTTTTCCTTAAACTACACGAAGCGGTCCTCAACGCCATCGTCAGCCGCAATCCGCAAAGTGCGTGGCAGGCGATGGACGACCTTCTCATCAAGACGCGGGAATTCGTCGAGCGCGAATTGATTGATACCGAGCGTAAGGATCAGATCGTAGCGCAGACGATCAGCGTCATCGAAAGGGGTTTCGACGCCCCATAAGGTAGCGTTTCGGAGAACAAAACCTTCAAGCGCGGAGGCTATCTAACCCTGCGCCGAATAGCCGCCATCGACTGGAATTGCGGTAGCTGTGACGAAGTCCGATGCGCCTGATGCCAGAAACACTGCGATCCCTGCGAGGTCATCAATGTGGCCCCAACGTTTTGCAGGCGTTCGATTGAGAACATTGTCGTTTAGTTGTGGAATATCCGAACGAGCCTTAATGGTGAGCGCCGTGTCGATCCACCCCGGTAAAATCGCATTGACCTGAATATTGTCGGGTGCCCAGGAAATCGCAGTGGCTTTGGTCAACTGCACGACGCCTCCCTTGCTTGCTGCATAGGCCGGTGTGAAGCTTGAGCCGAAGATCGACATCATCGAACCAATATTGATGATCTTGCCGCGGCCGGCTTTCTTCATCGCCGGATAGGCAGCCTTTGAACACATAAAGATGCTGGTGAGGTTTACATCGAGAATGGTTCGCCATTCTTCGAGGGCCAAAAGATGAGCGGGTTTGCGGATATTGGTACCGGCGTTGTTGATCAGAATATCGAGATTGCCGAATTTGGAGACGGTCGTTTCGATCATCGTTTCAACAGATGCTGGGTTCGTGACATCTACCTCAAGGGCCATTGCCTTGCCGCCCATGCGCTCGATCTGCTCGATGGCGTCCTTTGATTTTTCAGCATTTCTCGCAGCAACAACAATTGTGGCGCCAGCATTTGCGAGCCCCCGCGCCATGCCGAGGCCGATGCCACCATTGCCACCAGTTATGAGAGCGACCTTTCCAGTCAAATCGAATGGGGATTTCATGAATGCCTCCGCTACCTCGAAATGCCGCAGCACGCATAATTAAAGCAACTGAGCTAGCGACGATCACGCAAGCACCTACAGGATATCAAAGCGCTTTCAAAGCAATAAGATGGAACACTCCTGACGAGATTTTCGAATATCCAGGCGATGCGGTGTGATCGGGGAGATAGCCGCGCGGCTCAAGCGATGATCCGCCGCCGTAGAGCCTTCTCCTCGAAATGATCACAAGCTCGCGCCTCGAACATTGGACAGAAGTCGATCCGCCGCAAGCGGTCGCCGCGGCACTACTGTGGCGGATGATCCGGCTTCTTGGTCAGAATGCCAGTCTGCCACTCTTCGCCCCAAACCTGGACAACGTGGCCCGGCGTGACCTCGCGGTATTGGCGGATCGGCGGCTGGTAATCGGGGGCACGCACCGGACTCATGATTTCGTCGTTCGATACGCCGCGCTTCTCGGTACGGCGCGCAGGATCCGGGACCGGTACGGCCGCCATGAGCTTCTTCGTATAGGGATGCTGCGGATTGCCGAAGACCGCTGCGCGGGGACCGATCTCGACGATTTCGCCGAGATACATCACTGCGACGCGATGGCTCATCCGCTCGACGACCGCGATGTCATGGGAGATAAAGAGATATGCAAGCCCCATGCTCGCCTGCAGGTCGAGCATCAGATTGACGACCTGTGCCTTGACCGAGACGTCGAGAGCCGAGACCGCCTCGTCGGCAATGATCAGCTTGGGACCGAGCGCAAGCGCACGGGCGATGCAGATGCGCTGGCGTTGGCCGCCAGAGAATTCGTGCGGAAAACGCGACGCCATGTCCGCCGTCAGCCCGACACGAACCAAGAGCTCGGCCACCTGCTCGCGGGCCTGCGACGAAGACGCGAGCCCGTAAGCATGGAGCGGTGCGGCGATCGCGGCGCCCACCGACATGCGCGGATTGAGGCTCGCGAACGGATCCTGGAACACGATCTGCATGCGCTTGCGCAACTCGCGCAAAGCGCGCGGGGCGGCGCCGAGCACGTCCTCGCCATCGACCAGGATAGCCCCGCTGTCCGGTTCGATCAGCTTGAGAATGGATCGGCCGGTCGTCGACTTGCCGCAACCGGATTCGCCAACCAGCGCCAGCGTTTCGCCGGCATGCAGGCTGAACGACACATTCTCCACGGCGTGAACCCGACCCGAGACCTTTCCGAACAGGCCGGAACGGATCGCAAAGCGCGTGGTCAGTTTGGTGACCTCGAGCACCGGCCGCTCGGCGATAGCCGCCGTGTCCGGTGTCTCCGTCGGATCGTCCGACGTTCCGGTCACCTTGTCGACGATCGGGAAGCGCATCGGCCGCTTCCGTCCCTCCATGGAGCCGAGACGCGGTACGGCAGAGAGAAGCGCACGGGTATAGGGATGCGAAGGAACAGCGAATATCTGTGCGGTGCTGTCGGCCTCGACCGCCTGCCCATCATACATGACCACGGTGCGGTCCGCGATCTCGGCAACGACCCCCATGTCGTGCGTGATGAAGAGGATCGACATATCCTCTTCCTCCTGCAGGGTCTTGAGGAGTTCCAAAATCTGCGCCTGGATCGTGACGTCGAGCGCGGTCGTCGGCTCGTCAGCGATGAGCAATTTCGGTTTGCAGGCCAGCGCCATGGCGATCATCACGCGCTGGCGCATGCCGCCGGAGAAGCGGTGGGGATATTCGTGGAAGCGTGACTTCGCCGCCGGGATGCGGACCTTCTCAAGCAGACGAATGGTCTCGGCTTCGGCCGCCGAGCGCGACATACTCCGGTGATAGATGAGCGCTTCGGCAATCTGGAAGCCGATGGTCAGCACCGGGTTGAGGCTGGTCATCGGCTCCTGGAAGATCATGGCAACTTCGTTGCCGCGCACATCCTGCATCGTCTGTTCGGGCAGTGTCAGCAGATCGCGGCCCGCGAGCTTGATGCTGCCCTGGATGCGACCGTTCTGTTGTGGAATGAGCCGCATGACAGAAAGGGCGGTGACGCTCTTACCCGAACCTGACTCACCGACGATCGCCACCGTCTCCTTCGCGGCAACGTCGAACGACACGTTCCGGACGACGGGGATCCATTTCCCCTCGCGCATAAACGAGGTGGTCAGACCCGAGATCGACAGGACCGAGGTCTGCGCGTCGGCTGCGAGTTGGTCAGGTAGGCTTGGGCCAATACTCATCCTAAAGCTTTCAAGCTCGGTTTCAGTAGCCGCGTTCACGATCGACACGACCTGGCAAGGTTTCGCCGCGGCGGTGTCGATCGATAGTATTGAGGACGAATTCGACCGCCGTTTCCGGTGTGGTCATGCTTGCGATATGTGGCGTGAGGAGGATGCGCGGATGACTCCAGAACGGATGACCCGCAGGCAGCGGCTCGTGTTCGGCAACGTCGAGAACGGCGGCTGACAAGCGGCTGCGCTCCAGCGCATCGATCAGGTCTGCCTCGACCAGATGCCCTCCCCGCCCGACATTGACGAGTTGAGCACCACGCGGCAATGCCTCGAAGAGAGCAGTGTTCAGGATGCCCCGGGTTTCGCCGGTCAGCGGCAGCAGGCAGATGAGGATGTCGGTCTGCGCGAGGAAATCCGGCAATGTCTCCCGGCCCGCATAACAACTGACACCCTCTATGGTGCGTGGGGAGCGGTTCCAGCCGGCCAGCGGGAAGCCGAATAGTTTGAGCCGTTCAAGTACCGCTTGACCGAGCAAGCCGAGACCCATGACGCCAACGCGCCGCTTCACGGCTTGCGTGATCCGGATCTCGCGCCAGGTCTGCTCCCGCTGCTGGGCGATGAAGTGCAGGAGATCGCGGTGCAGCGCGAGCACGGCCATGGTGACATATTCAACCATGCTCTCCGCGATGCCCGGCTCCAACATGCGGATGAGGGGAACATGGGCCGGGAGCTGCGAGAAATCGAATTGATCGACCCCTGCTCCGACCGAGAAGACGATCTCGAGATTGCGGAAATTTGCTGCAATGTTTTCCGGCGCCCATACCGCCAGGTACCGCACCTGCGCGGGATCGCCGATATCGGGCCAGAGCCGGAACGGCAGGTCCGGGGCGCGCGCCGCAAAATAGCGGGCCCATTCGATGCCGCGGGTCGCGTTCGCCTTGTAGAGGAATGTCATGCGAGCTGCCCGATCCAGCACAACTAGAACAGGGCGACCGGCGCAAGCGGCCGGCCGTCAATGAGGCGCAAATGGCTGTACGCCGCCGGGTCGACCAGCGGTGCATCGCCCGTCACGATGTCGGCAGCAAGCTTGCCAGCCGCCGGCCCAATGCCGAATCCATGACCGCTGAAGCCCGTTGCGAGAAAAAAGCCCGGCAGCGCATCGACGGGAGAAATCACCGGAATGGTGTCGGGTGTGGTGTCGATTGTGCCGCCCCAGGCCTCCGCGATCTCGATGCCCTTCAAATCAGGGTTTGACTCGATCAGCGCGGTGAGCGCCGAATTGACCAGCGACATGTCCGGCGCGGGATCACGCACACGCTCCGTCTCGAACGGCGAAGGCTTATCCAGGCTCCAGTTCGTGCCCCGCATGATCTGATCGAAGAACGACTTTCCGAACGACAGTTTCAACCCCTTCCGGCGGTTTTTGTAGGTCGGCCAGAAGGTCCGCGCATAGCGAAACAGATCCGGCGACACTTCCACCGTGCCCCGGCCGCGTAGCGCGAGCGTGAAGCCGCCATCGAGGCGGCGGCGAATGCAGTAGAAGTCGGTGCCGAGAGCGCCCAACGTGATTTCCGGCGCCGGTGTGGTACGGCATGCGGTTGCATTGACGAGGCCGATCGGCAGCTCAATGCCGTGCCGCCGGCAGAACAGCGACGACCATGCACCTCCGGCAAGTAGCACGGACTGCGTGCGAATGGCCCCCTTCTCGGTAACGACTGCGCTCACCTGTCCTCCCTGGATCTCGAGCCCACGCGCGGCGCAGCCTTGATGAATCGTTACACCGTGCTTGCGCGCGGCAGCCGCGAGCGCCGGCACGGCCATCGACGGTTCGGCGCGCCCGTCACTCGGCGTGTGCAAACCGCCGACCCAGGTATCGGCATTGCCGGGCACACGCTCGGCTACCTCGGCCGGCGACAGGACCGTCGAATGAACCTGCTGCTCGCGCGCGATCTCGGCCCATTTCTCCCATGCGGCCAGTTCCTCCGGATTCTTGGTCAGGAACAAAACACCGGTGCGCCGAAAGCCGGCATCGACACCGGCGTCGTTCTGCATGTCCTCCCACAGGCGCAGCGCTTCGCGGGCCAACGGTATCTCAGCGCGCGCGCGACCCTGCTGACGGCACCAGCCCCAATTGCGGCTCGACTGCTCCGCGCCGACATGGCCCTTCTCGACCAGTGCGACCGAGTGTCCTTTCCTTGCCAGATGATAGGCCGCCGAAACGCCTATGACGCCACCGCCGATGACGACGACGTCGGCTTGCGCCGGCAAGCGTTCGTCGCTTGTGATGCGGCTGAGTGGCGGGGACATGAGACTCTCCTGACAGTAAAGTTGATCGAATCCCGATGGCGCTTCATGGGATGTTCATGCGCGGATCGAGCGCGTCGCGCAGTCCATCGCCGAGGAAGTTGAAGCTGGTCACGGCCAGCGTGATGGCAATGCCCGGCACAATCGCGAGCCAGGGCGCGCTCGTCATATAGATTTGGGCATTGTTGAGCATGTTGCCCCAGCTCGCAGCCGGCGGTTGAATGCCGAAACCGAGGTAACTGACATAAGATTCGAGCAGGATCGCCTTGGCGACATTGAGGGTAGCCGCAACCACGATCGGCGCCATCGCATTGGGCACGAGTTCACGGAACATGATCCGCAGATTCGACGAGCCGAAGGCGACGGCGGCAATCGCGAATTCGCGCTCGCGAAGCGAACGGACCTGCGCTTCGACAACGCGGGCGACGCTCATCCACGCGGTGGCCGCGATCAGCAATGTGGTGGTCATCAGGCCCGGCTCGGTGAGTGCAGCGAGCGCCAGCAGAAGAAAGATCGCGGGGAAGCACAGCACGGCATCGACGAACCGCATCAGCACCGCGCCGACGATGCCACCGTAGAAACCCGCGAAAGCGCCGACAAGGATGCCGACCGCCATGGCGATGGTCATGGCGACGGTCCCGATGGAGAGCGACACGCGCCCTCCCATCATCAACCGCGCCAGCACGTCGCGGCCGAGTTCATCGGTGCCAAGGATGTGAGCTCCCGACAACGGCGGAGCGAACCGCTTCATGATATCGATAAAGGTATCGTCGAATGGCAAAAGATAAGGGCCGAACGCCGAACCCAGCACAAGGACGACAATCGTCACGGCGCCCGCCAAAGCGAGCCGGTGACGGCGGAAGCGCTGCCAGGCCGCTTGACCGGGAGCAAGTTGGACGGTCTGCAAGGTAGCGGTGCTCATCGCCTACCCCACCCGAATCCGAGGATCGACGACGGCGTAAAGGATGTCGGCGAGAAGCGAACCGATCAGCACCATCATGGCCGAAAACATCAGGATGCCCATCACGACAGGATAATCGCGATAGCCGATGGAATCGAGGAACAACCGGCCCATGCCGGGCCAGGTGAACACGGTCTCGGTAACCAGCGCGCCTCCGAGCAGTGTGGGAAACTGAAGGCCCGCAACGGTGATCATCGGCAACAGCGCATTGCGCAAAGCATGCCGTGTCAGGATACGCCATTCCGGCATCCCCTTGGCGCGCGCCGTGCGGATGTAGTCCTGGTTGACGACCTCGAGCATGGAAGAACGCATGAAACGTCCCCAGATTGCGGTCTCGACCAGGGCCAGCACCATGGCCGGTGCGATCAGATGATGCGCGAGGTCGAGCAGCGAGCCATCACCGACGGTCTGCCGGTTGCCCGACGGCAACCAGCCGAGATTCACCGAAAAGATGTAGATAGTGACGAGCCCGAACCAGAATGTCGGAATGGAAAGCGCGATCATGGCGCCAACGGTTGCCAATGAATCGAATAACGAATAGCGGCGCACCGCACCGAGTACACCGATCCAGCAGCCGAGCACGATGGCGATGATGGTCGCCGTCACCATCAGTTCGAGCGTGGCGCCGAGATGCGAGCCGATGACGGACAACACGGCCTCACCATCCCGATAAGAGCGTCCCCAGTCGCCTCTGAGCATGCGGCCGAACCAGTCGAGATATTGGATCGGAAGCGGACGATCGAGGCCCAACTGCTTGCTGACGCGATCGAGGTCCTCCTGCGCCATTTGCGAAGAGGCCGCGAATTGCGAGAGCGGACCGCCAGGCGCCAAATGGAGGATCGCAAATCCGAGCGCCGAGACGATCACCAACAGCATGATCGCCTGCACCAGGCGATTAGCGACGTAACGGGCCATCTCAGCCAATCCCCCCGATCGGATGCCTCAAGTCCAGTACCATTCGCGCATGTTCCAACAATTGGAGGAGGCGTTGATGTTGGCCCGGAAGCCTTGCAATCCCTCCTTCACGCCCTCGGTGATGCAGCCCTGGAACAACGGCAGCACCGCGAGGTCGTTGCGGATGAGTTTCTGAAGGTCGCCATAGATCACCTTGCGCTGCGCAAGATCGAATTGCTTGGCACCCTCGGCGAGCAGCCGGTCGGCTTCTGCACTCTGGTATTGATAGGTGTTGTAGCCGCGTCCGCCTTTGGCGAGAATGGCGCCCGAGCCGAAACGCTGCGTCACGTCGGGGTCACTGCCCAGCAGGAAGTTCACCGACACCAGGACCGAGTTGAACTTCGACTGCTGCCAGAAGTCACCCCAGATGACGGCGGCCGGCATGTTGTTGACGCGCATCGCAGCGCCGATCGCACGCCAATCCTGAATCAGCAATTGTTGCGTCTGCTCGCGCACGGAATTTCCGGACGTGGTCGAATTGGTGAATTCGAGCTTGACGCCGCCCTTCTCGCGGACGCCGTTGGCGCCACGAACCCACCCGGCCGCATCGAGCAACGTGTTCGCCTTCGCCGGATCATAGCTGTGCTGCGGCAGCCCCTGCTGGAACGACCAGGCCTGTTGCGGCACGACACTCTCGGTCTGCGTCGGCAAACCGTAATTGAGCGCATCGATGATCGCTTTCTTGTTGATCGCAAGATAAAGCGCCTCGCGGACCGTGCGGTCGACGAATGGGCCGAATTCCAGGTTCGGCGCGACGTGCTCCACCGAGGGCATAGAGGACACGAAAATCTTGCGCCCGCGCAGCGTTTTCGCCTCCTGCACGAAGTTCGGCAGGATGCCCTGCGTGCCCGTATAATCGACCTGACCGGTACGGAACTGGGTATACAGGACAGTCAGGTCCGGGATGTATTTGAAGACGACGCGCTCCAGATAAGGTCCTTTGCCGTGGTATCCGGTATAGGCGTTCAACAGAATGTGGTCGCCAGCAACCCGCTCGCCCCAGCGGAAAGGCCCGGTCCCGACCGGCGCGTTGTGGAACGGAGAACTATTTGGATCGGAGACCTTCTCCAGGATGTGCTTGGGCACCATGCAGGTGAGCGACAGGATCGACATGTAAGGCGAATAGGGCGCGTCCATTCGCCAATGAATCTCGTCGGGCGCAACGACCTTGACGTCCTTTACCAGGCTATGGCCGACACGGCTGCGAGCGCGGAAGTCGGGGTTGTTGTTCAGCTCGATGGAGAACTTCACATCCTCCGCCGTAAACGCCGTGCCGTCATGCCACTTCACGTCACTGCGCAGCTTGATCTTCCAGGTCAGCCCGTCAGCCGACAGCCCGCCATTCTCGACGGTCGGGACTTCGCGGGCCAGGTCAGGAATGAACTTGCCATCGGGATCGATGAACCAGAGCTGGGAGAAGACCTGCCACCAAACACCTTGATCGACTTCGATACTGGGCATGAGGGGATGAAAAACCGTCGGCTCCTGCGACAGGCCCGCGATCACCTGTCCGCGCGGCTTGCCCGGACGTTCCGTCTGGCCAAATGCGGTAGCTGGAACGGTCAGTCCCGCCGCAGCGCCGGCGCCGAGCAGGATGACCTGGCGCCGGTTCGGTATCCGAAGGGCCCCGCCCCCCAATGTCCGAGCGTCGAATTTGCCACCTTGGTCCGCCATTACACCTCTCCAATCCTCGTGAGGTACCGACTCCCCTGCCGCCAATCTGCAAGATTCGGCGGCCGCGGGGCTGGGCGATTTTTAGCGCTTCTTAATAACTTGATCGAAAGTTCATCATGATTAAATAAATGAGTCAACACGATTGATGGGATGGCTCGATTCGTTCAATCGTGCTGACCTCCGCTCGATTAAGTGGCGGCGAGAGGATGCACGGGAGAGCGACATGGGTGACCGCAGCAGCGCGAGCACTCCGAAAAATGCAGAAACGAGCGAAAGCGATGACGCGGTCGACCAGCGGCGTCTCGGCGAAACCGTGCGACTTCTGCGCCAGCGCGCAGGCTTCTCGATCCAGGACGTCGCCAAGCGTACGGGCCTGTCCACCGGCATGATCAGCCAGCTCGAACGCGCGCTCGCGATGCCATCCATACGCACGCTGCGTCTGTTGAGCATCGCGCTCGACGTACCGATCTCCTATTTCTTCGGAGCCAACGACGCAGGCGAACCCCAGCGCTACATCGTGCGGAAGAATGATCGGCGACTGCTTCGGCTCACCGCCAGCGGCGTCGTCAAGGAAGCACTCACGCCGGTCGAGAAGGGTGAACTCGAACTCTATGAACTCACGCTCAATCCTGGCGGCTCGTCGGGCACCGACTTCTTCCAGCACACCGGTGAAAAGGCGGGCTACATCCTGTCCGGCAGCCTACGTCTGTGGCTCGACCATGAGGCCCATGTGCTGGAGGCAGGCGATAGCTTCCGATTTCCGAGCAGCGTGCCACACATGTTCGACAACCCAACGCAAAAGGTGGCGCGCGTCATCTGGGTGACGACGCTACGCCGAACTGAACCGCCGGCTGGTTGAGTTGTGGTGCGATGCTGAGGAGGTCGCCGAGATTGCATTCGCAGAGGAGTTTGGCATCGACCGGCCAGAACGTAGCGGACGGCGACTTCGACCAATAGCTATCCTCGCACAGAATGACGATTTCAATTTCCGTCCACGGGTGGAGCGGAATTCTCTTGCGGCCGCCAGCGCAGTAGTCTGCGTTCGATCCGTGTCGCAGCGGCATTCAGAATCGTAACGATCGCCAGTAGGATGAAGATGCCCGCAAACACGCCGGCCGGATCGTAAGTAGAAGAGGCATAGTTTATGAAGAGTCCCAGCCCGGAAATGGACGCCGTGAACTCGCCCACGATCACTCCGATCACGGCATAGGGTATCGCCATTCGCATTCCCAAAAGCAGATGCGGTGCGGCAGCGGGAAGATAAATTTGGCGACCGAGCTGCCGTTCATTTGCGCCCATGACGCGAGCAAGATTTACGATCTCCCGATCCACCGACCGGACACCGGCGTAAACATTGTAGAACACCAGAAAGAAGACCATCGTTCCGGCAAGAACGACCTTGGACCAGATCCCGATGCCAAACCAGATCACGAAAAGGGGCGCCAGCGCGATCTTGGGGACTCCGTAGAGCGCCATAACGTAGGGCTCGATGATCGCGGCAACTCGCGGCGAGCGTCCAAGCCAATAGCCGACCAAGACTCCCGCCGTCACGCCGATGACGTAGGACAGGACGAGCTCCTTTCCGGTCACCGCCAAGTTCGGCCATATCTCGCCAGTAACGAACAATTCGAAAAGTCTCTTGCCGATTTCCGAGGGCTTGCTGATGTATGTTTCCCGGATAAGCCTCCCCGAGGCGTATTGCCAGAAACAGAGGAGAAAAACGCCGGGCGCGGCTAGTGCCAACCAATGACCCAGGCGCGGCCACAAGCTGCCGAACTGCTTCAAATCCGTTCTTGTCGCGACGCGGTCGGTCATGCGGTCCCGCTCGGCTTAAGTTGATTTCGGAATTCGGACCAGACCTCATTGTATGCCTCGGAAAAGCCGGGACATGCGTGGGGCTCGAAGACATTTCGCGGGCGCGCAAAATCTATCGATATTTCCGCAAGAATTTTGGCCGGCCTGCGGCTCATAACTATCACCGTATCCGACAAGATGACCGCTTCCGTGATATCGTGCGTCACGAAAAGGACGCTGCTGTTCTCGGTCTCCAGCATCGCTTGCAGGTCATGTTGCATGACCATGCGCGTTTGCGCGTCCAATGCCCCGAACGGTTCGTCCATAAGAATGGTGTCCGGCCTGTAGATCAGCATTCGGGCGATGGACGCCCTCTTCTGCATTCCTCCGGACAGCTGATACGGATAGTGATCTTCGAAGCCGGCCAGGTCCACCTTCGCGACGACTTCGCGTGCCCGCTCGCGCCGCTCTCTGGAATCGACGTTTCGGAGAAGGAGCGGAAACTCCACGTTCTCGATCATGGTCTTCCAGGGCAGCAATTGCGCCTGTTGCGGCACGAAGCCTATCTGACTGTTCACGGACGTGACGGCCTTTCCGTTATGGAAGACACTTCCACCCGACGGGTTCAACAGGCCCGCGGCCATTTGGACGAGTGTACTCTTTCCGCAGCCGCTCGGGCCGATGATGCTGACGAATTTGCCTCGGGGGACGTCAAAAGAGATATCGCTTAGAATCGCCATGGGCGTTTGCCCGTCCGGCTTCATGAAAGTCTGACGGACGCCTCGAAACGAGAGGGCTGCAACGTCCTCGTCGGCTACGGTCATGGGAGCGTCCGGCCCGATTATTGTGGGTAAGTTGTTGCGCATCGCTGGCCTTCCGCTCTGGCGGACCTTGCCGTCACTCATCCGGTAGATCGAACAGTTCCAGCTCCCTTCCGACTCCCCGCCGTTCGGCCGAGGCCAATACGTGAGCGCCCAGCATGATATCGCTTATCGCAAATCCGCGGTGCCAGAACACGATCCGTCCGTCGCCGGCTTCGCGGCCGGTTTTCAATCCGGCTGCGATTTCTCCAATTTCGGCGTGAAGATTCTTCCGGGTGAGTTCGCCGCTAAGGATCATCGGATGCAGCTGCCCGCCCTTGCAGCATTGCTCCCAGTCATCGACGACCACCTTCGAGGCCGAGCGAACCGTTTTGGGATCGACGGCCATTTTCCAGCCATAGGTGATCAGGAGGCAATCTTTTTTGAGCCAGGCGTCCTGGATCAGAACCTCGGGCGCTTCCAGCCGGGTGGCTTCGACGACGATATCGGCTCCCTGGCAGGCCTCCTCGACCGTCTCCACGGCGATCGCCGAAATGCCGCATTCGGACCTGACCCGCGCCGCCAGCGCCTCACGTGTTTCCCTACGCTTGCTATTGATGCGGACTACGGAAATGTCGAATTGCCTGGCCAGTATCGCGATGTTGGCGAAAGCCGTTCCACGGGCACCGATGTGCCCCAGCGCTCGCGGGTTCTTTGGCGAGAGGTACTTCGCGCCAATGCCGGTGACCGCCCCCGTGCGCTCTGTCGTAAGATCGGTTGCGTCCATGACGGCCTTCGGGATGCCGATGCGGGCGTCGTACAACGTCAGCATGGCGACCTCTGAGGGCAGTCCGTGGCGGTAGTTGTCGACGAAGTCACCTATGACTTTTACACCGGCGGTGTCATTGGGACCGGCCCATCCGACGAGAATGTTGAAGTGACCGTTATAGCGATCGTCCAACTGGATGTGCGCCTTTGGCGGGAGCACCACCTCTTTTCGTCCGTGAGCCACGAGCCCCGTCTCAACGACGTCAAGCAGGGTGTCGATTGGCGGAAGCATCGACTTCACTTCCGCGCGGTCCAGATAGCGAAATGAGACACGAGCCATTTTTGTGACCTTCAGTTCGATCGCAGGGCGGCTTCAACGTATTTGTTGGTCCAGAACTTCGAATCTTTCGGCGGAGTTCTGCCGGACTCTTCGACGAATTTGATCAGCAGCGCGGCGCGCTGATCGTTCATCAATCCATTGTCCTTTATGCCGTCGGCAAGAGAAGCCACGCTCTTGCGCATGACCGCGCTCGAAACCTTCGGAAAGAACTTCGAGCGAAGCTTTTCGGCTCCTCCGTCCAAATCGGCAAGAAGCGAGCGGCTTCCGGCGTTGACGGCCCGGACCGCTTTAACGATTTTCCTCTGCGCGGCTTCATTTGCATCCTGACGGGCGACCAGGACGAGACTTGGCATTCCGCCGATCCCGGCGATGTCGCGATCGGGCTCGATGAAGATTTGCCCGTAACCTTCCGCTTCCGCGACCTGCCCCTCCGGAGCAGTGAGCATGAAGGCATCGATCCGTCCGTTCGCGAGGGCAGCTCCGAGAGCCGCGGCGGAGCCTACCTGGACAACCTTGATATCCTTCTTGGGATCGAGACCACCCCTGGACGCCAGCCATCGAACTGTTCGATCCTGCGCGCCGCCGACGGCGGCAACGCCGATCGTAGCGTCCTTCAGGCTTGCGATACGAGACGCTATGGGCATTTCCTTTGATGCGCCCGTACGCTTCAGGAACTCTGACGATACCGTCATGTTCAGGGACATCTTCGACATCAGAGAATATACGATCTGAAATGGCTGTCCCTTCGCAGCGGCTTCCAATACCGAGTCGCTGCCGGTCGCCGCCAGATCGATGTCGCCGCTGTCCAATGCCGCCAGAGTCGACGGATCGCCTCCGTTAATGGCCGCCCAGGACAGGTCAAGCTCCTGTTCGGCGAAGGAATCGAACGTCCTGGCTGCCCAAACGGGCAGAAACCCCAGCGTGGTGGTCGCCTGCCCGATCCGCACCGGCTCCGATGCCGCGCGAGCCCTGGAAACCGAAAGAGCGGTGAACACGCCCAACGCGTATGACAGAAGACGCCTTCTTTCGACGAGCATTTTCATCGGCCCCTGTGCTGATATCGCGATGATCGCAGGTGACCGGATTGCGCGAAATTAGTACTTTCCGATGTCGCACCTCTGAAAAACGAAAACGGGCCGCCTCCGCGCCGAACTGCCTTCCCTCGCGTGCATCTTTTGAAAAAGAAAACCGACCAGCGCCGGATGGCGTGATCGGTTGAAGTCTGGGAGAAAACCTGAGGACTGGCTAGTTAGGTGAAGCCTCGTCGGGAATGACTGCCGTCACGTCGATCTCGACCAGCCATTCCGGTCGCGCAAGCGCCGAAATGACTACGCCCGTGGACACGGGAAACACGCCCTTCAACCACTTCCCGACGACCCTGTAGACGGTCTCGCGGTAGCTCGGATCGACGATATAGATCGTGATCTTGCAGATGTGCTCCAGCCGCGACCCCGCCTCCTCGAGCAGGGTCTTCACGTTGGCCATCGCTCGCTCTGCCTGGCCGCCGACGTCGCCGACAGAGACGTTCTGGGCCGTATCGAGATCCTGACCGATTTGCCCCCGCACGAATACCATCGTCCCCCTTGCGACCACGACCTGACAAAGGTCGTTGTCGAGCTTTTGCTCGGGATAGGTATCCTTGGTGTTGAATTTTCTGATGCGCTTATGGGTCATATGATCTCGCTTCGGATGTCCTGTTGTGTCTGTTCAATGTCACACGCTCGCCACCCGACGACGATACGTCGGCCGTCATGAATGGAGTCGCGAGACTGCTGTCCCGTCCGGATCATGAATTTTCCTGCCTCAAAATCCAACGGGCTTGATACTCTCCCAAACAATGCCTCAAACAAAATACGCGTTTTCGTTCTATTGCTTTCGCTTTCCCAAGGCTGCGGACTACCGCCATTGTCCGCCGTGCATCAGGCAAGTTCGGGATAGCCCAGATCGGCTGCTTCGCGTTCGTAGTCTATCACGCGCTGATAGATTGAAGATTTGACGGGCGTTATCGTCTCGATACGCAGCCCTCTCAGCACCGGCTTGCGGCTCGAATCGTTGGCCAAGCGCAACAAGCTCGCCCGTAGGGCATCAACTTGGCCGGGGGCCGTTGCAATGGACGACACGAACGGAATCGCCGGACTCTCCGGAGTTTCATGCAGCACGCGCAGCACGCTCACCTTTTCCGGACAACAATCATTGAAGAATCCGTACGTGACGCAATCGATCGAAGCGGCATCCAGCTCACCTGCGGCAACCCGCCTGATGCTTTCCGTATGCGAGTGGGTTTCGGTCACAGATCCGAAGAACGGCGCCTTAATACCGAGCCGCGCCAGCATGATCCTCGGCAGGTTCATTCCCGAATTGGAGTGTCTGCTGTTCAACGCAAATTTCGAGCCGCGTAGGTCCTCGAGGGATTTGAAGCTGGAGTCCTTTCGAACGATGATGAAGGCCCTATGCATCGCCGCACCGCAGCCGGGGAAATCGTAGGTCGGCACGCCGAGCAGGACGAATTGTCCGCGATAGACGGTCTGCAGCGGATAGCCGCACGTCTGCGAGAACAGGACCTCGCTGCCGATGGCCTCCGGCACCGCGGGGCGCGAGAACGACAGTTCGGACGGAAGGTCCGGCACGTGTTCCTTACCGATTTCTTCGGACAAGGCCTTCCAAAAGGCGACATTTCGATTTGCCATTTCCGGCAAATTGTACATGGGCAAACTGGCGGTGAGTTCGGTCATGGCCGGCTCTCGTTTTACGCGACTGCGTCGCCTGTTGCGCCGGCTTTCGCCTTGAGTCGCGGGACGGCTGCAAGCAGGGTGCGACCATAGTCACTCTGTGGATCCTCGAAAATTTGCCTCGTCGGTCCTTGTTCGACGACGCGCCCAAGTCGCATGATAATGACGTTGTCGCACATCAGCCTGACGACCTCGATATCGTGGCTGATGAACAGATACGCCAAACCGAATTCGCTTCGCAAACGATGCAGAAGCTTGAGGATGGCAGCCTGGACCGAGACGTCCAGCGCCGCAGTCGGTTCATCCAGGATGAGAAGGTCGGGGTTGGACGCGAGCGCGCGGGCGATCCCGACGCGCGCTTTTTGTCCGCCGGAAAGTTGGTGCGGATAGCGGCTCAACAAATCGGGGCTCAGGGCAACGCTGGCGGCCAGCGCGTCTACTTTCGCCCTTATTTCCTCCTCGTCGGTAACGCCGACGAGTCTCCGGATTGGATCGGCAACTGCCGCGCGGGCGGTAAGGTGAGGCGTCAGATTTTCGCCGGTATCTTGAAAAACGTGCTGGATCTTCCGTCGTTCTGGACGATGCACGAATGCGGACGGCGAGATCGCGCTTATGTCAGCATCTTCGAACACGATGCGGCCGCTGGTGACATCGACAAGGCGGGAAATCATCCGCGCCAGGGTACTTTTCCCCGAGCCGCTCTCGCCGACGACGCCCAGACTCCCTCCCCGGGCGAGCTCGAAATCGACGTTCTCCACCGCAGCCACGGCGTTCGCACGCCATCCACGAACCTGATAGGATTTCGACAGTTGCGAGACGCTCAGCATAGGGGGTGCCTGCACGCTACGAAGTGCGCCGGTGCAAGGGCGACCAATGGCGGCGGCGCCTCGTCGCAATCGATTTGATGCCGGCTGCATCTGGAAGCGAACCGGCAGGGAGGCAACGGACCGGCCAGGTCCGGAAGCAGTCCTGGAACCGTGCGCAAATCTTCCGCCGTGGCCGAGTGCTGGGGCACTGACGCAAGCAGCTGGTCGGCATACGGATGCATTGGCGCGTAAGCCAGACGGTCGGCCGGCGCGCATTCCACGATCTGGCCTGCATGCATCACCACGATGCGATCACAGTGGACGGCGGCAAGTGCAAGATTGTGCGTGACGAGCAAGGTCGCCATGCCTCGTCGCACGGAAAGATCTCGGATCAATGTCATGATTGCGGCTTCGGTCGTCACGTCCAGGCCCGTGGTCGGCTCGTCGGCGATCAGCAATTCGGGTTCGCAGCCCAAAGCGAGGGCAATGCCCACGCGCTGGCACTGGCCGCCGGACAATTCGAAGGGATAATGATTTCCGCGACTGGGATCGATTCGGACGCTTTCCAGCAATGCTGAAACCTGGCCCTCTCCCGCCACGTCGGCCAGCTGGCGGCGGATCGTCATGATGGGGTTCAAACTCGCCCGCGGATTTTGAAATATCTGGGCGATCGCCGCCCGTGTCGCGCGGCGCTCCCTGATCGTTCCTATGACGTTCCCATGCCAGCAAATTTCGCCGCTTGCCACGCGTGCGGATGAGTCGAGCAGACCGCTAATAGCGTAAGAAAGAACCGACTTTCCCGAACCGCTTTCGCCGACCAGGCCGACGATCTCGCCCGGCACGATCTGCAGGTCGATCCGGTCCAGCGCCTTGACGGTTCCGCGGCGCGTCGAGAAATTGATCGAGAGATGCCGAACGTCGAGCATTACCGTCGCTCCCGTGCGTCGAGAACGTCCCGAAGGCCGTCTCCGACAAGGTTTAGCGATAACACGACCAGCACGAGTGTCAGTCCGGGAAAAAGGGCGACCCACCATTCGCCCGTTATGATGAAGCTTGCGCCCTCCGCCACCATGATTCCCCATTCCGGTGTGGGTGGCCTGATCCCCAATCCGATGAAGGAGAGCGCGGCCGCATTCAGCATCGCCCATCCCATCGTCAAGGTCACCTGTATCATCAACTGCGGAACTGCGGTCGGAAAGAGATGAACCGCGAGGATACGAAAGGGTCCGTTTCCGCTCACCCTCGCCGCTTCGACGAACCCCATCTCCCGGCGTTGCTTCATCTCGGCGCGCACCGTGCGCGCATAAAACGGTACGTTTACGATCGCTGTCGCGTAGACGATGTTCTCGAGGCTGTTACCCAATGCCGCCACTATTCCCATCGCGAGCAGAAAGAGCGGGAAAGCCATGATCGTGTCGATAATCCACATCGCAATACGGTCGACAAATCCGCCGAAGAAACCGGCAACGCTTCCGATGAGGCTGCCTATGATGAGCGCCAACGCCACCGCCAGCACCGCGATGAAAAGATCAAGACGCGTCGCATAGATTATTCTCGTGCAGATATCCCGACCTACGTGGTCCGTGCCGCAGAGATGCTGCCAGCTTGGCGGCTTGAGCGCCGAGGAAGGATCGGTTGCCAGCGGATCGTAAGTCGCCAAAATCGGGCCGAACAGCGCGACGACGCAAATGAAACCGATGATCCCCATGGTGATCGCGGTCAGGGGATCGCGGCGCAGGCCATCCTGCAAGGTTGCCGTGAGCTGCATTGCCTACTCCGCGAGTCGAACGCGAACATCGACGATCCCGTACAGGACGTCGATCAGGATATTTATCAGGACGTAAAGCATGGCCACGGCCAGCACGAAGCCCTGCACGGCAGCATAGTCGGATGCCACGAGCGCCTCTAGCGCGTAAGATCCGATGCCCGGCCACGAGAAGACCTTCTCCACGACCACGTTAGCACTCACTAGAAACGAAAATACGAACCCTGCCGTCGTCAAAACAGGCAACAAGGCGTTTCGCAGCGCGTACACGTAGACGAGACGCCACCTCGGCATATCGTAGGAACGAGCCGCGCGGATGAAATCGCTGGATAGCACCATCAGCATCGCTCCCCGCGTAATTCGAGTCAGAGGTCCTATGCCGGCCAGAGCGAGCGCAATCGAGGGAAGAGCCAGGTGCGCGGCGCCGTCGGCCGTTGCCTTGAAATCGCCGGCGAGCAAGCCGTCCAGTAAAATAAACCCCGATCGCTCGGGTGGAGGAAAGCCCAAGGGATCGATCCGCCCGAGCGGTGCGGGCGCCACTCCGAGGAGGTAGTAGAATACGAAGACGAGCAGAAGACCCGTGAAGAATGAGGGCATGGAAAGCGCGGTCGTCGACAGCAATCGGGAGGCATGATCGATCATGCTACCCTTCCGGAGCGCCCCCAGAACTCCAAGAGGAATGGAGACCAGCAAGGCGATCAGCAGAGAAAGGCCCGTCAATTCGAGCGTAGCGGGCATGCGGGAAACGAGATCCTTGATCACGGGCTGCCCCGTAACCAAGGAACGCCCGAGATCTCCACGCGACAGGTTTATCAAATAGGAAATGAACTGCTCCCACATCGGTCTGTCCAGATGCATGGACTTCCGAATGTCCGCTATCGCTTCCGGTGTCGGAGCAGCACCGGCGAAATAGACGGCAGGATCTCCAGGGAGAAGTCGCGTCAGGATAAATGATACCACCACGACGCCGAACAGTGTCGGCAGCGCGAGGGCGACTCGTCGAAACGTCGACTGCAGGAGAGGAAGCAATTTTTACGCCTTTGCCAATGTTCGCGCATCAACCTGTCGATGGAACATGTACACGTATCCCTTCACGTCAGGCTGAACTGCAACGTCCAATACGGGTTGATACAGAGGTATGTACGGCACTTCCGTCATGGCAAGCTTGATGAACTGCTTGGCGAGGGCCTCGTAAGCCGCCCCGTCCCGCTCCTGTCGCGCGGCGTCGAGGAGCTTGTCCATTTCCGGGTTCTTGTAGCTCGCGACGTTGAAGACCGTGTTTTGACCGTGCCAGAGCCAACGATAGTAGAAGTCGGGGCCATCGAACCAGGCTCCGAACACGTCGATCGCCATCGGCCAGTTCTTCTGGCTTCGCCGTGCAAAGAAGTCCGGAATCTTTTCGATCGTCAATTTGACGCCCAGCTTGCCTAGCGCATCCTGAATGACCAGTGCCGCGGGCTCGTCAACGGTCGCCGCGCCAGCATCGAAATACAACTTCGTCTCGAAGCCGTTCGCCAGGCCCGCCTGCGCGAGCAACGCCTTGGCCTTATCGGGATCGTAAGTGTATGGGAACGGCTGAGGCCAGGAGCCATCTTGTGGAGTGCTGGCGGGAGCCCCGAACATCGCCTTGGCGCGCCCATATACAGCGCTTTCGATCACCTTCTCGTAGGGAATCGCATACGCAATCGCCTGCCTTACCCTCACGTCGTCGAACGGTTTGATGATGGTCGAAAGCGCCATGTATTTCAGGGTGTTTGCCTGTGGCGCTGACTCGACTTTGAGCTTCTTGACCGAGACAATGTCGGCCACATCGCGTGGAGGAAGATCGGAAGCGACGTCGGCGTCAGCCCGCTCAACCAAAGCGCGCCGAGTTCCGGCAGCCGGCACGGCGCGATACATAACACGCTCCGATTTAGGCAGCAGGCCACCCTTCCAATCTGCGAACCGGGCCAGGATCAGTTGCTCTCCCGGCTTGAAGGACTCCACCTTGTACGCTCCGGACCCAGCCGAATTCACTTTCGTAAACTCCAGCGCCCAAGGGTCGGCGGCCGTCGCATTCTTCTTGCAGAGTTCGCTGTTGTAGACTCCGGGGACCACGATCGCCAGGCTGGGGATGGTCAACTTGTCCGGACGCAGAAACTTTATCCTGAAGGTATGATCGTCAACGGCTTCGAACTGCCCGGTCTCGATGAGCGAACACTGCTCCATCTGACGTTGAGGGAAGCCGCCGACCGACACAAACCTGTCGAACGACCATTTCACGTCTCGCGCGGTAAGCGGCGCACCATCGTGGAAGGTAAGATTCCGCTTGAGCTTGAAGACCACAGCGGAATTGTCGGGCGCGACTTCCCAACTCTCGGCGAGCTGCGGCTCCAGCTTGAAGTAGTCGTAGCTGGTCACGCCGTTCGGCAGCGTCTTGGTGCCGAACTGGATCAGCCTGTCGTATGTCATCATGCACAGGCCGTACGAAGAACGGTTCGCACCCGGCGTGTGCACGTCCAGAGTGTTCGAATTACCTTCCCCAACGACGGTGATCCGATCCGATTTGGCCTGGCCGTATGCGGGAAGACCGAAAAGCGAGGTTGCGGTCCCAGCGGCGGCAAGCTCGATGAACTGGCGGCGATCCATTCCGTACTCCCCTAGCTAACGTGTTTGCGACATTGTAATAGACATATTGCGAAATCAACACGTCGTGCATTGATGCACTCCGCTTACCATACCCGAAGCTCATGCCACGCTACGGCCTACGATTTCAAATGCGCGAGCATGAAGAAGGAATATTCTTTTGATCTCCATTGGATCGCGTTTTCTGAACCAGCGCCCATTCCGCGCATCTCGGGCCGTTGCTTCGATGAGGCTCCCGGTGAAAATTCGGAATTACGGAAGCCGTGATGTCTACGCTTGATCTTCTGGGACGCCTTACGTCATTCCCCACGGTCAGCCGTGAACCCAACATTCATTTGATTGAATTCGTCCGCGAATATCTTGCGGAACGATCGATCGTAAGCGAACTGACACTCGCCGAAAACGGGTCGAAGGCCAATCTTTTTGCGACCATCGGGCCGCCAGACATTCCCGGCGTCTTGCTTTCAGGCCACACGGATGTGGTTCCGGTCGAGGGGCAGCCATGGTCTTCCGATCCGTTCAAGCTCAGGCTTCAGCAAGGCCGTGCGTACGGACGCGGAACCGCCGACATGAAGGGGTTTCTCGCGTCGGTTCTTTCCTTCGCAGATCGGGCCTCGCGGGCACGGCTTGCGACACCCGTCCATTTGGCCTTCAGCCACGACGAGGAAATCGGGTGTGTCGGCGTGAGATCCCTCATCGAGCGCCTCGAAGGTCGCCACGTCCTGCCTCGATTCGGCATCGTGGGAGAGCCGACCAATCTACGGATCGCGGTGGGTCATAAAGGCAAGATCGGCGCTCGCGCGACGTGTTGCGGCGTCGAGGGGCACTCCGCCCTGGCACCGAAAGCTCTCAACGCCATCCATCTCGCCTGCGATTTCATAGGCGAGCTGCGGCGGCGCCAAGACGTTCTGGAAGTGGATGGCGCGCGTGATCCCGCGTACGATGTTCCCTACACAACGATCCATGCCGGCAAAATCTCGGGCGGCACGGCGCTCAACATCGTACCCAATGCCTGCACCGTTGACTTCGAGATCCGCAACGTCGCAAGCGACGACGCCGGCGCCCTGCTGAACAGTCTGATGGATAGCGCCGCCGAATTGGCGAACCGCCACCGCAAGAGATTTCCAAGCGCCGACATCCGCATTGAGGTCTTCAATGCCTATCCCGGCCTGGCGACCGAAGTGGACGATGAGGTAGTCACCTTCGCAAAAGGCCTGGTCGACGATCAGGACCTGATGAAGGTTGCGTTCGGCACGGAGGGCGGGATGTTTTCCGACCAGCTCGGAATTCCCATGGTGGTCTGCGGCCCGGGTTCGATGGATCAGGGGCACAAGGCAGATGAGTTCATTTCCCTGGATCAACTCGACGCTTGCGACAGGATGTTGGATCGCCTGCTGGCCAAGCTTGCCGAATGAATTCGGTTCACCCGAGCCATTCGACGAGACGTTCGCCGGCCGGCAGACGAAGCGCTCCCCCGACCGCAATCCGATTGCCTTCCTCGACGACAATCCTGAGAGGGAGCGATTCCTAGTTCGGGAAATGCGAAGCAATGACAAGGAAAGTCATTCTTTAGCAATGATCCTCGATCTGCGAGTTGTTTCCGACGGCGGACGGTCGACAGCGGCCGTTTCCCTGGCTGAAAGAATGCGACATGACTTTCTCGGTTGTCGCGCGTTGCGCGCAGACAGGCATGTTCGGAGGAGCGGTGTCCTCCTCCTCGCCGGCCGTCGGAGCTCGTTGTTCGTTCGCGCGCGCTGGCATCGGTGCCGTCGCCAGCCAGAACATCACGGATCCGAGCCTGGGAACGCGGGCGCTGGACTTGCTTTCCCTGGGCGCGAACGCGATGCAGACTTTGGAGGCGCTCCGGGGATCGACCCCTCATATGGAATTCCGGCAGGTTCTGATCGTTGATGCGTCAGGCCAGGCCGCGGTCCATTCAGGTAGCAAATGCCTCGGAGTCTGGGCCGAAGCGACCGGTCCGGACGTGGCCTGTGGTGGCAACCTCCTCCACAGTCCCGAAATCCCCCGTGTTATGGTCGACGCATTTCTCGCGAGCAAAGGACACCTCGGCGATCGGCTTCTGACGACGATGCGAGCGGCGATCCAGGCTGGAGGAGAGGCCGGACCGGTTCATTCGGCCGGCCTCCGACTGGTCGACAAGGTCTCCTGGCCGATCGTGGACCTCCGAGCCGATTGGACCGACGACTGCCCGGTGGCGGCACTCGAAAGCCTTTGGGGCCGCTACAGGGACCAGATCGACGCCTACGTGCAACGCGCCTTGAACCCCGAACTGGCCCCGAGCTATGGTGTAAGCGGTGACCCTTGACGCGCCCGTCGCGGCCAATAGAGTCGCTTCAATGCGGTATTCGCTTCGCCAACTCGAGTATTTCATCGCCGCAGGCGAGACGCTTAGCATTACGTTGGCCGCCGAGCGGATTCACATATCCCAACCTTCGATTTCGACCGCGATATCCTTCCTCGAGAAGGAATTGGGGGTCCAACTCTTCATTCGCCATCATGCCCAGGGGCTGTCCCTTACGCCGGCAGGACGCGATTTGCTTCGGGAGGCCAAGAACCTCGTTGCGCAGGCGGAGCGCTTGTATGTGTTCGCATCGGAGACCAGCAGCCAGATTCGGGGAACGCTCTCTCTGGGCTGCATGGTAACGCTTGCACCGATGCTCGTGCCGGAGCTGTCGCACTCCTTCATGACGGCATTCGCCACGACGAAGGTCGCGCACGTCGAGGCAAACCCGGAACAGCTGCTCGACTACCTCAGGCGATCGAGGATCGATGTCGCGATCCTGTACGATCTGCAGGTGCCGAACGACGTCGAATTCGTGCCCCTTGCGCGCCTGCCGCCCCACGTGCTGCTGAGCGAATCCCATCCCCTGGCAAGTCGGTCCGCCCTGAATTTGAAGGAATTGATCGACCATCCCATGATACTGCTCGATCTTCCCCTGAGCCGCGAATATTTCCTCGCGCTGTTCATGAAGGAAGGTCTGGAGCCGAACATTTCCACCCGTTCGGAACACATCGAAGTCGTTCGAACGATGGTGGCCAACGGACTTGGATATACCCTGCTCAACATCCGACCACGGTCCGAGCAGGCGTTGGATGGCAAGAAGCTCATACGTGTGCGCTTGGCCGGCGATCATCGTCCGATGGTTATCGGAACGGCAACGCTGAAGTCGTTGAGCAAATCGCGGCTGCTTCAGGCATTTGAATCGCACTGCCGCTCCTTCGTATCCGATAGCTACATTCCGGGAATGGTCGCTCCTGTATTCGAGAAACGAAGCCGAAAGACCGACCCCGGCGATCAGTCGCGATGAAGAACTGTTTGAATTAGAATTAATCGCAATCCGGCGAGTTATCCCGCCAAGAGCCAGCCCGCATCTCCCGAACGACGGCATGGATCAGATGAGAAGGTCATATGAGAGCCGACACTAACGATTCTTCGCCGTCGGGATCAGCGCAACGACAACCATCGCGTCCACCCGGTCGGTCCGCGGGCGAATATCCATTCGACTTGGGGTCTCATACCAGGACGATAGCAACGACGTCTTCAGAAGCGCAGCGGTGGTTCAACCTCGGTCTGAATTGGTGCCTCGGCTTCAATCAAGAAGAAGGGGTAAAATGCTTTCAGAAAGCCCTCGCGTCCGATCCCGATTGCGTCATGGCTCATTGGGGTGTCGCATACGGTCTGGGGCCTTTCTATAACTTGGTCTGGCGCGATCTCGGGGAGATCGAGGCCGACAACGTCACACGATTAGCCTTCCATCATATTCAACTGGCGTTGGCCTTGAGCGAGGGCCAGGAAGGTCCGGAGCGGCACTTGGTCGAAGCCCTGGCGAAGCGCTTTCAAAAGCCCCATCGCGCGACTCCCGAGGAGTTCGACCGTTGGGACGACGAATACGCGGCCGCCATGCGGCGCCTGCATTATGCCTTTCCGGACGATCACGACATCATGGGCTTGTTCGTCGAAGCGCTGATAACGCGAACGCCGCGCCGGCTATGGGACGTAAAGACGGGAATACCCTCGCGAAACGCGGATACCGTCGAGGCGCTTGCGATATGCGAGCGATCGATTGCCTTGGCCGATCAGCAAGGAACCCCGCAGCATCCGGCCATCGTCCATCTTCAGATTCATTTGCTCGAGATGTCCAACGAGCCGGAACGCGCGATGAGAGCCGCCGATGTGCTGTCGAATTTGTGTCCCGATGCCGGGCACATGAATCACATGCCTGGCCACATCTATGTTCTTTGCGGCGATTACGAAAAGGCCAGAATTGCGAGTGAAAAGGCGATCAGAGCCGACGATATGTATGCCGCATTCGCCGGATCGTTTAACTTCTACATCACGGCACGGTGTCACGACCTGCACCTCATGATGTTTACGTGCATGTTTTTGGGACAATATTCACCCGCCATCGCTGCAGCAGAGAGGGTAAGGGAAATACTGACTTCAGATATCCTGGGAGTCCGTGATCGTCCGAAGCTCGCGATGACGACGGAGGGCTATTACTCGATGAAGATGCATGTCCTCGTCCGGTTCGGGCGCTGGCAGGAGATCATCGACGAGCCGGCTCCTGACGACCCCAACATCTTCCTGGTTTCGATTCCGATGCATCACTACGCGAAAGCGATCGCCTACGCGACACTCAAGGATTTTGCGCGGGCCGAAGAGGAGCGCCAGCTTTTCCGCCTCAGCAAGAGCCGCATCCCGCCCTCGAGGCGGTTCCTCAGTAACTTTGCATTGGATACCTTGGCGGTTGGCGAAGCCATGCTCGATGGAGAGGTGGAATATCACAAGGGCAATTACGAGCAGGCCTATGCGCATTTGCGGGAGGCCGTGCGCCGCGACGACAATCTGGGATACACTGAACCCTGGGCCTGGATGCATCCGCCACGCCATGCCCTCGCGGCGCTTTTGATGGAGCAAGGCCACTATACGGAGGCCGAGGAGATCTATCGCGACGACCTCGGCCTAAGCGGCCGAATACAACGTTGTACGCAGCATCCGGACAATGTCTGGTCGCTCCATGGGTTGGTCGAATGCTTGCAAAGACGCGGAGATAAGCTCGAACTACCAATCCTGTCTTCGAAGCTGTCCGCAGCACTCGCCAAGGCCGACGTTCCCATCACTTCCTCCTGCATGTGTCGATTGACCGACTATCGACCACCACAACCGTGCTGCTGTGGATGATCGTATGCACCTCGACGGCGGCAACGAGGGCACGTTCCTAGAGCCGCCACCATGCCTCCGATCGCGATAACAGCAATTGGATCGTCGGGTTTGCGCAATAGACCAGGGACGCGCATCCAGCGGCGCGGACGTTCATTTGTGGGCATGCAGCAAAAGGCTAGACAATGCCTCCGCGACATCCGATTGGCGTGGAGGATCAGCTCCAGCGCGCCCACAGGTGACGGCCGCGCAAGCCGATGCAAACGACAGCACGCGGCATAGTTCGTCCGAATTCATCTGCCCCAGCGCGCGCCTTTCAATCCGTCCGATGGCACGCAAGGCGAACAGCAGCGCGGCTTGAAAACTATCGCCGGCTCCAATGGTATCGACGACGGCCACAGCAGGCGTCTGGACCTCAATTACGCCCGCCTCCTTGTGCCACGCCTGAGCTCCCTTGATGCCGCGGGTAACGACGACCAGGCTTGCACCCGCCTCGATGAATGACTTTGCTCGTCCCGCATAGTCGTCGCCGCCGTACAGAAATTCAAAGTCGACATCCGACATCCTCACGATACCGGCGATCTCGGCAAATGCGTTCATTCGCTCAACATAGCTGGCCTTGTCCTTCACCAGCTTGGGCCTGCAATTCGGATCGAACGAGATCGTCACCGCTTCACGTCCATCCCTAAGCAACGCGAGCGCTTGGCGCGCCCCGTGGTCATCCGCAAGCGTCGTCGACCCGACATGGATTGCTTCGATCTCATCGAAGGGAATGGAGCCGTGCCGATACATCCAGTTCCGGGATGCGGTCGCCTCGTCGTAGAACGCATAGTGCGGCTCGCCCGCGACGGTGCGGACGAACGCGAGCGTCGTCTGGTGGTTGCTACGCGTTGCATATCGAAGTTCTACCTCCGAGACGGAAGCGTGGTCGGCGATCATGCGGCCGAACAAATCGGTCGAAATGCCGCCGACAAACCCTGCCGGAGCGCCCAGGCGCGCGATGCCGACGGCGATGTTGAGGCAGGAGCCTCCAACCACCGGTACGATTGCATCGCGCCCGTCCGTCGATGTAACCGGCAGGAAGTCGACTAAGGCGTCTCCGCAACTCAGCAGCATCCCTCTAGCCTTTCGTTTTGACGCTGGCGATCGATTCGATCCCTTGCATGGCGTTGCGGCTTTGCCGGTCCAACTTTCGCATCAGCCCGTGGACCTGCCGTTTCGCGCGATGGAAGTCGGTCATTGCGGGCGCCGTCGGTTCGCTCGCGCAACCGATCGCCGACATCGTGGCCATGGCCGCGCCGATCGATCCGCAGGACCTCCCCGCGACTGCGCCCAACATGGCGGCACCGAGCAGCACGGGCTCCTGCGTTTCCGGGACTGCAACGGTCAGGCCCGTGGTATCAGCCATGATCTGGCGCACCAACGAACTTTTCCCGGCACCGCCGCTGATCACCATCATGTCACTGTCGACGCCGTGCGAACGAAACGCATCGACGACGTCCGCAAGGCCGTAGGCCAGGCCGCAAAGTCCCGCCACGAACAGCCGCTCCATCGATCCAACGTCGGTGTCGAGATCCATCCCCGCGACGAGCGCACGCGAATCCGGATCGGCGAATGGGGAACGGTTGCCGAGGAACTCCGGCAGAACGTGGATGTCGCGGGCAAACAAGGCTGCCTTGCCGGGGTTTTGCGTGCGCGAGGCGATCCGCCGCTCCAGGAATTCCAGAATGTCCATGCCATCGGCGCGCGCCATTGCAGCTGTCTCGCCGTAGGCCGGGTGAGACTTTACGAGATGGTCGATCGCTGCTCCCGCCGCGGATTGGCCGCCTTCGTTGAGCCAGAAGCCGGGCACCATGCCGGAGTAGTAAGGGCCCCAAACGCCCGGGACAAAGCGGGCCTCTGAAGTGGTCGCCATGATACAGGCCGAGGTGCCCATGATATAGGCGAGACGACGGCACACATCGACCGCCTCGCCCGACTTTCCACGCCCGCCGATCGTGCCCACGCCCCCGGCGTGCGCATCGATCAGTGACGCGCCGACCGGTGTTCCCTCGCGCAGGCCAAAATCGCGGGCTGCAGATTCCGTCAGGCCCGCACCCAGCGGTGTGCCAGGCGCGACAATCTCGGTGCCAATCTTCGCATATTGGTCCGAGGCAAGATCGCCAAGACCGACGCGCTCGAAATAGCTGCCGCTCCAGCGTTGTTCGTGAGCGAGATAATTCCACTTGCATGCCAGTGTGCACATCGAGCGCGCAGTCGAGCTGGTGGCGCGAAACGACAGGTAGTCGGCAAGGTCGAAGAAATGACCGGCCGCCTGGTAAGTCGACGGCAAATGCCGCTTCAGCCACAACAGTTTGGGAATTTCCATTTCTGGCGAAATCGAGCCGCCGACATAGCGTAGCACGTCGTCCTGCGTGTCGTTAATCTCGCGGGCTTCGGCAATGGCGCGATGGTCCATCCAGACGACGACGTTGCGACGTTCGTCGCCGGAGCTGCTTACCGTCAGCGGGTGGCCTGCTGCATCCACCACCACCAGTGAGCAGGTTGCGTCGAACCCGATGCCCCTGACCGCGGAAGGCGGGATGGCTGCCTCCGCCATCGCGGCGCGGACCGATGCGGCGCAGGCTGCCCAGATTTCGGCGGACGATTGCTCCGCGACGCTGCCCGCCTCGTGCCACACTGTGATCGGATGCCGGGCGGTCGCCAGCAGGGTTCCATTCTCGTCGAAGATCCCGGCGCGCGCGCTCGATGTCCCGACATCGATGCCGACGAAGGCCTGCTGCATCTCATCTCCGCTTCAACTCAGCGCCAGCTCACCAGCACGTATAGCCTCCGTCAACGAGGACAACACTTCCGGTCATCAGGCTGGCGGCATCGGACGCCAGGAACAGGACGACGGAGGCAACCTCGTCGACCTCCCCCATCCGCGCCATCGGCGTACCGCCGATCCATGCATCATACATCTGCGGGCTGTGTTTGACGAATGCGTTCAGGGGAGTTGAGATATAGGTCGGCGCCACGGCGTTGACCCGGACACCGCGAGCACCCCACTCGGCGGCGAGCGACTTGGTCAGTTGGTGCACTGCGGCCTTCGAGGCGTTGTAGTAGGACTGCTCCTGCGGTTTGTTGACGATGAAGCCTGACATCGAGCCGATGTTCACAATGGAACCGGACTTCGCACCGAGCATGTGCTTGCCGAAGGCACGACAGCACCAGAACGTGCCGTTGAGATTGACATCGATGACATTCAGCCAGTGTTCGTCGGTGACCTGCTCGGCCGGCGTCTCGCTTCGCGCGATGCCCGCATTATTGACCAGGATATCGATGCCGCCGTAACGGGCCGCCAATTGGTCGGCGACCTCGGAGACACGCCGCGAATCCGTGACATCCAGAATAGCAATCTCGGCGTCGAGACCCTTGGCTTTCAGGCTCGCGCACCCGGCGATGGCAAGCTGGGGATCGCGGTCCGCGATCACGACTTTCGCTCCGGCTTCCGCGAGCGCCTCCGCGCAGGCAAGTCCGATTCCTTGACCGCCGCCGGTCACGACGGCAATTCTTTGGTCCAGTTTGAATTTCTCCAGATACATCTTCTTGTTGTTCCTGTTTGCCTGTCGCGGCGTCGCCCGCGATTCCGCTCATTTCCGGATTGCCGCACCATCCTTGTCGAAGCGGTGCAGCCGGGCCGGGTCGGGCGAAAGCCAGACGCGGTCGCCGGCCTTGAGATTGAACTCTCCGATGCCGCGCGCCGTCAGCAGACCGAGCTTGCCCGCGTCGACATAGAGAAAGGTATCGCTGCCCAGATGCTCGGCGACCGACACGGTACCGGGCCAGCCTTCCCCCTCCTTGCCGATCTTCAGATGCTCGGGCCTGACGCCGAGCGTGGCTACACCGGGTTCGCCGGTCGCCTCGCCTGGCACAAAATTCATTTTCGGCGATCCGATGAATCCGGCGACGAACAGGTTCGCCGGGCGCTCGTACAATTCCAGCGGCGAGCCATATTGTTCGATGCTGCCCGCATTGAGCACGACGATCTTGTCGGCCATGGTCATGGCCTCAACCTGGTCATGCGTCACGTAGACGGCGGTGGTTCCGAGCTGCTTCTGCAGTTTTGTCACTTCCATGCGCATCTGGACGCGGAGTGCCGCGTCGAGATTCGACAAGGGCTCGTCGAACAGAAATGCCTTCGGCTCGCGCACAATCGCGCGTCCGATCGCGACGCGCTGACGCTGACCGCCGGAGAGGTCGCGCGGCTTACGCTCCAGATAGGGGGTCAGGTTCAACGTGGCGGCCGCGGCCTCTACCTTGCGGTCGATCTCCGGTCGCGGCAGCCCGGCCATTTTCAGGCCGAACGCGATGTTGCCGCGGACGCTCATATGCGGATAGAGCGCATAGGACTGGAACACCATCGAAAGGCCGCGCTTGGCCGGGGGCACGTCTACCACGTTCTTGCCGTCGATCAGTATCTGCCCGCCGGTGACATCCTCAAGCCCGGCGATCAGGCGCAACAGCGTGGTCTTGCCGCACCCGGACGGTCCGACGAACACCACGAAGGAGCCGTCCTCAATATCGAGATTGGCGTCCTTGATGATGTTGACCGGCCCGAACGATTTCCGGACTCCCTGCAGCGTGATCTGGCCCATGATCTTTATTCCCCTGCTATTTGACGGCGCCGAAGGTCAGTCCGCGGACAAGCTGCCGCTGTGTAAACCATCCGAGGATGATGATGGGGGCAATGGCGAGCGTCGAGGCGGCCGACAGCTTTGCCCAGAACAGGCCCTCAGGGCTCGAATAGGATGCGATGAACGTTGTGAGCGGCGCAGCGTCCAGCGTTGAAAGGTTCAGCGTCCAGAACGCCTCGTTCCACGCCAGGATGAAATTGAGCAACAGCGTCGAGGCGAGGCCCGGTACGGCCATCGGCGTCAGCACGTAGATGAGTTCGCGCCCGATGGTCGCGCCATCCATCCGCGCCGCCTCCAGGATGTCCTTTGGGATCTCCTTGAAATAAGTAAACAGCATCCAGATCACGATCGGCAGGTTGCCGAAACAAAGGATGATGACGAGACTGGTACGGGTATCGAGCATGCCCAGATCCCGGACGATCAAATAGATCGGAACCAGCACGCCGACCGACGGCATCATCTTGGTCGAGAGCATCCAGAGCAGAACGTCCTTGGTGCGTTTTGTCGGCGAAAACGCCATCGACCACGCCGCCGGTACCGCGATGATCATCGCGATCAGCGTCGATCCACCGGCGATGATGATCGAATTGAGCGCATGATGAAAATAGTCGCTGCGCTCCTGCACTGTCGCATAGTTTTCCGTGGTCCAGTGAAACAACAGGAACTTTGGCGGCATGGCGAACGCATCGAGTTCGCTCTTGAAGCTGGTCAGGACCATCCAGAGGATCGGCAGGAAGATCAAAAATCCGAAAAACCACGCTGCCGCTGTCGACACCCACACGCGTCTCGTAGTTACCTTGCGTGCCATCGCTATGCCTCCAGATTCCGTCCAACGATCCGCACCAGGAAGAAAGCCACGACATTGGCGATAACGACCGCAACCAAGCCGCCGGCAGAGGCGTTCCCGACATCAAACTGGATAAGCGCCTGGGCGTAGATCAGGAATGCGATGTTGGTGGTTTGCAGGCCGGGACCGCCGCCGGTCGTAACGAAGATCTCGGCAAACACCGTCAGCAGGAATATCGTTTCGATCAGGATGACAACGGTGATCGGCCGCGCGAGATGCGGCAATGTGAGATAGATGAACTTCGAAAGTGCGCTCGCGCCGTCCATCTCGGCCGCTTCCTTCTGCTCCTCGTCCTGTGACTGCAGCGCGGTCAGCAAGATGAGGGTCGCAAACGGCAGCCATTGCCAGGCCACGATCAGGATCACCGCGAACAAAGGCACATCGTTGAACCAGTCGATCGGTGTTGCGCCCACGAGCGTCGCGACCCAGGCGAACAGTCCGGACACCGGATGCATCAAGAGGTTCTTCCAGACCAGTGCGCTGACGGTCGGCATCACGAAAAACGGCGCGATGACCATCAGCCGAACGACGCTGCGCCCGAACACCGGCTGGTCAAGCAGCAGCGCGAGCGGCGTGCCGAGCAGGATCGTGATGGCCAGGATCGAGCCGACCAACACCAGGGTGTTCCGCAAGGAAGTCAGAAAGGCGGGGTCGGTGAGAAAATATCGAAAATTCTCCAGTCCGACGAAGCTCCAGTTTTCGGAGTCGAGCAGACTGTAGTGCAGCGTCGAAAAATAGATCGTCATCGCCAGTGGGACGATCATCCAGATGAACAGCAATGCGACGGCCGGCGTCAGCAGAGCCTTTCCGAGAACCTGTGTCTGCTGGGTTGCCATTGCCGCCTCCGGGTATCCCAAGGAAAACTCGATGAGACTGCCGTCCGGTCGTTCATCGGACTGGACGGCAGTCAGTTTGCGGCTTGCCGGGAGGAGTTCGCCGCAAGGATCGACGTGCTCGCGCTATTTGAGGTAGCCGGCGCGCTTCATTTCACGCTCGGTGGCCGATTGCGCCGCCGCGAGCGCCGCTTCGACCGTCGATGAGCCAGCCAGAGCAGCCGAGAATTGCTGGCCGACACTGGTGCCGATGCCCTGGAATTCCGGGATCGCCGCATATTGCACGCCAACGTAAGGCACCGGCTGCACGGTCGGCTTGTTCGGATCGGCCGCGTCGATCGAAGCAAGCGTCAGCTTGGCAAACGGCGCGACCTTCAGATATTCCGGATTCTGGTAGAGCGATGTCCGCGTGCCGGGCGGGACGTGAGCCCATCCATCCTTTGAGGCAACGAGCTTGGTGTATTCCTTGCTGGTCGCCCACGCGATGAACTTCTCGGCGGCGGCGACCTTCTTCGAACCCGCCGGTATGGCGAGATTCCAGGCCCACAGCCAGTTGGCGTTCTTGCCGAGTCCGGCATTCGGCGCGAGCGCGAAGCCGACCTTGTCGGCCACCTTGGAGTCCTTCGGGTTGGTGACAAAGGACGCCGCCACCGTGGCGTCGATCCACATCCCGCACTTGCCGGAATTGAACAGCGCCAGGTTTTCATTGAAGCCGTTCGAGCTGGCGCCGGGAGGGCCAGCTGCCTTCATCAAGTCGACATAGGTCGAGAGCGTCTTCTTCCACTCCGGCTTGTCGAATTGCGGCTGCCACTTCTCATCGAACCAGCGCGCGCCGAATGAATTGGACATGGCGGTCAGGAACGCCATGTTCTCGCCCCAGCCCGCCTTGCCTCTGAGACAGATGCCGTAGACGCCGGCCGATTTGTCGGTGACCTTGTTCGCCGCATCGATCACGAAATCCCAGGTCGGCTTTTCCGGCATCGTCAGGCCGGCCTTCTGGAACAGGTCGGTGCGATACATGATCATCGAGCTCTCGCCGTAGAACGGCGCAGCGTAGAGCTTGCCCGATACCGAGGCGGCATCACGAATCTTGGGAAGCAGGTCTGCGGTGTCGTAATCGGCTCCGAGATTGTCCAGCGGAATGAGCCAGTTCTTCTTGGCCCAGATCGGCACCTCATAGGTGCCGATGGTCAGCACGTCGAACTGCCCGCCCTTGGTCGCGATGTCGGTGGTGACGCGCTGGCGAAGGACGTTTTCTTCGAGCGTCACCCATTTGACAGTGATGTCGGGGTTCTTGGCGGTGAACTCGCTGCTCAGCGCCTGCATCCGGATCATGTCGCCGTTGTTCACGGTGGCAATCGTCAGGCTTGTCTGTGCGATGGAAGGGGCTGCGCCCAAAAGGGACACCGCGCCCAGAAGGGCGCCGAGGACGTGTTTCACGATAACCTCCCTTATTGACGTTGAGCATATGCCCACGCCTTGCAATTATGTTCACACCGAGTCCCGGCCTTGTCAAGGATCGGAATCGAGTTTCCGCGCCGGACTTTGCGTTCAGGGAGACGGCTCGATGGGGCGCACCTTCAGGATCGGCCGCCGGGCAGCGCGCCGGCCGATGAGCTTGGGGCTGAACTGATTCGTTACGGCTTGAGAATGGCGCCTGCGGTCGCCTCGTCGGTGATCAGCCCGTTCAGCAACCGCCCCTTGAGCGCCGCCCTGATGGCCGAAACCTTGGCACGACCGACCGCCGCCCCAATGGTCAGGGCCTCGGCTGGTACCCGCGGTGGAATGCTGGTGAGGCGAAGGTTCGTCCCGCCCTTGATGAGGTGCCCCTCCTCATCGAATGCCCAGCCGGTCAGTTCGCCAACGGCGCCCAGCCGCATCATCTCGAGCAGTTCTTCGCGCGAGACGAAACTATCGACATGGACTTGCGCCTGCCGATCCATCTGCCCGACCCCGACAAGCCGCAGATCTGCCTTGGCGGCGACCGCTCTCACCCTGGCGATCGGATCTATCTTGAGCATCTGGTCGCGCTCGCGCTCGGACGACATCAGAAACGGCAGCGGCATCGGATAGTGGCGTGCCCCGGTCCGATCGGCGAGACGACCGACGGTGTCGAAGAAGCTGGCCGAACCGTCGGCCGAAATGTTTCCGACCAGCGACACGATCTGGTGGTTCGGACAGTCGATCGGAGACACGCGCTCGACGGCAGCCCGCACCGCTCTGCCGGTGCCAAGCGCCACGATCGTCGGCTTCTCGGTCCGCAACGTCGATTCGAGGATGTTGGCGGCGCGCTCGGCAATTCCGGCGGCCGACAGCGGCGCGGCGGGATCGGTCGGGACGACCTCGCAATAGGTCAGATGAAACCGGTCTTTCAGACGCGCCGCCAGCTCCATGCATGCCGCGATCGGATGCTCGAGGCGAAAGGTGATCAAGCGCTCGGCAAGGCACAGCGAGACGAGGCGCTGCGCCGAGGCGCGCGAAACCTGTAGCATCTTGGCAATTTCATCCTGGGTGTGACCGGCAATGAAATAGAGCCAGCCCGCCCGCGCGGCTTCGTCCAGACGTGACTTCTCGTTATCGGATGCTGCCATCAGTCTCCTTGCCGATCCGACGGCCAGAAATCCGCCATTCGTCCGAACACGCGATCGGCTCCCGCTTCGTGTAGAATGGCCTTGCCGTCACGCGATTGATAGTGGCTGCCTCCGACAAATCCCCAAACGATCATGCCGGCCGCCTTGCCCGCCTTGACCCCGCTGACGCTGTCCTCGATGACGAGCGTGTGACGTGGATCCATCCGCATCCTTTCGGCTGCGTAAAGGAACAGGTCGGGTGCCGGTTTGCCGCGTTCCACCATTTGCGAGGTATAGAGACGCGTGCCGAAATGCGAAGCGAGGCCGGTCAAGGAGAGCGAGAAAGACACCCGATCGACATCGCTGGACGAGGCAACACAGTGCGGGATTTGCAAGTCTTGCAGTACCGAGTTCACCCCTTCGATTGGGCAAAGCGACGAGAGAAACGCAGATCGGACCCCTGCCCTCAGTTCGGCTGCAAATTGCTCGGGGATTGCGCGTCCCAAAGCTTCATAATGCTGGAACACCGCGGTTACGCTTCGTCCAAGGAACAGGTCAAGTGCCTGATCGACATCAAGGCTGATGCCGTATCCCGCCAACGTGTCGGAGAGACAGCGACAACTCAGTACCTCGCTGTCGACCAACACGCCGTCGCAGTCGAAAATGATGAGATCGGGCCGGATCATCGCAAGCTTTCCCGATCCAATCAGATCATATACCCACCCAATGAGCAATAACCCTCTCCTGCTCTCCGGAACAGCTGGGCGGCACCCGAGAGACCAACAAAATGGCCGGAGAGCCAGGCCTCGAACCTGGAGCCTCTGGTTTTGGAGACGAGGATCGAACTCGCCGCAACTCGATCGACAGTCGAGCCCCGTCACCAGCTGGGTCCACGAGCAAGTTGCAGTTGCTGCAACGATGGTGCGGCCGCCGAGACTCGAACTCGCTCCCCCGGTAGCCCGGATGGAGCGTAGCGAAATCCGGGGTGCGGGGTCTCCCGTTATCATGGCTTCCCGGGTTACGCTTCGCTTCACCCGGGCTACGGGTTGATGCCGGCCCGCGCCTTTTTCGAATTGGAGGACCAGGTCGGACTCGAACCGACGGTGACTTTACGTCGACGGATTAAGAATCCGCTCCCTTGGCTGCTGTGGGCACTGGTCCATGATTGGAGGATCCGGGTGGTTTCGAACCACTTGCGCACGGGTTAAAAGGCCGCTCCATCTCCAGTCAGGTTTAACGCTCCGGATCCATCGTCCTTGATGGTTGCGGCGGCAAGCCGCGCCGGTTTCTTGGCCGACGAGGCGTTCGCGTCTTCAGGTCGTATCTGCATCTCCTGGCCTCCTGTTGCATCTTCAGCCGACAAGCACTTTGCGGCGATGTTTGCATTGATGGTGGTCCCGTCAGGAATCGAACCTGCGTCACCCGGTTATCGACCGGACGCACTGCCACTGTGCTACGAGACCTCTGAGTTTGGCAGATGAACACATTCGGATCGGTCGCGCGGCGCGCCCAGCGAGAGGCCGCACGTCGATCAAATGGTGAGTCCGCGCGGATTCGAACCGCGGATCTTCTGCATGTCGTGCAGACGCTTTGGCCGCTAAGCTACGGACGCGTACTCCCGGCCGGATTCGAACCGGCGAAATGCCGCGATGTAAACGCGGTGCCTTAGGCCGCTTGGCGACGGGAGCTTGGCAATCAATCCGTCGAGCGAGCACTTCAGCAGCACGAGCGGGAAAATTGGTGGGGCCGGCGAGACTCGAACTCGCAAAGCTGCCGGTTCTAAGCCGGTAATGTGTGCCGTTCCATACGAAGCCACGGCCCCTGGTCTGGTGCTGACGGGAGGGCTCGAGTCTCCGCGCCTCGGTTTACAAAACCGCTGCTCTCCATCTGAGCTACGTCAGCGTTGAAAATTTACAAACGGCCGGGAAACCCTCCGACCAATAGAAATTCTGCGCTGCCCTGAAACCACCGTTTGCCGCCCCACCAAAGGGGACCAGTACCGGATCAGCGGGCCGTCTTATGTCCTTGCAGGGACGGCCATCCTGAATTCGAAATCACTTCAAATCATCACGCAACCTCATGACGCGGACAGCTGTCCGCCGGGTGAGCTCGGTTGATATAGTCGAGATAGATCTGCTCGGCCTGAGCCTCGGAAATTCCGCGGCGCTCAGTTGCGATGCGCACGAAGGCGCGCGCTACCGGCGAGGAGAAAATCCCCTGGCGGTCACGGTTCTCGAGTCTGGTGGTGCTGTTGCGGGTCATCTTCGCTCTCTGCCTTGAGGCAGAGGATAGATTCCCGCTGCCGATTTACGCTCTTGCTATTCCGGTCGTTCCGAGATTTTCGGGTGCCAGATAGTTCGGACCTTGCTTCGCCACGCTCATGCGCGACCAATCGCACGGCCGAATAAACGGCAGCGCGGCGGCGGCTTTCGCGACGATATGTGAGCGCAGGCTCAACATGGCTTCGGTCCTTAAAGAGCGCCGGCGAATTCCGGCGAAGGGTCGTTGTGAACGCTCGTATGCGCAGAAGATTTAAAATTCGTCAAGAGATCGGTGCGAACAATTTTCTACACAGCGCCTTTCTTTTAGGCCAGGGCTGCGGCGTTGATGCGGGACAACCGCCTCAAGATATTGGAGATTCGAGTCGTTTCGCGCTCGTTTACTTTGACGCCGTTGATCACGAAAAAAAGAATCGTTCGTCCGCCCCTTGAGGGCGGCTCGGGACCTGGCGATAGACGGCATTCAGCCGTGATACGCAAACAGCTCGATGGGATCGTTGAAGCCGCGCACCGGATATTCGCCAACGCGTTCGAGATCGAAATCGCTGTCGACGAAATCGGCGAACGCGCGGGACAGCAGCACGGTTCTTCCCAATTGCTTGGTCAGGGTTTCGAGACGCGAAGCCATGTTGACCGCCGGACCGATGACGGTGAAGTCGAGTCGGGTGCGCGACCCGATATTGCCGTACATGACGTCTCCGACGTGGACACCGATGCCGTAATTCAGCGGTGCTCGACCGGTTTCGCCGTTCCTCTCGTTCAGGGCGGTCATCGCCTGACGGGCCTCGGCCACGGCATGCAGCAAATTTGCGCAGGCCGACGGCTGGCTCAGCGGGAAAATGGCGAGCAGACCGTCGCCGATAAATTTCAATATTTCCCCGCCATGCCGCGCAATCGGCTCCGACATCGCGTCGAAATAGCCATTGAGGAGATCAATGACGTCATCGCGCGGCCAATTGTCCGATATCCGGGTGAAATCACGCAGATCGCAGATCATGATGGCGGCGCGTACCGTCGTCCCGCTGCCGCGCCTGGTGGCGCCGGCCAGAATGAGCTCGCCGGCGTGCGAGCCGACATAAGTTTCGAGCAGCGTTCGTGCCAGCCGGTTCTTGATACGGATTTCGCTGACCAGCGCCAGAACCGGCAACAGCTTCAACAGGCCGGCGATATGCGCGTCGTCGAAACCTCGGGGCCGGTCGGTTGCAAAGGTCACGAGATGCCGCTTGCCGAGCGTATGGTACAGCGGCCACGCCACGTAGTCGGTCAAGCCTTTCGCCCGCATCTCGTCATAGACGGCGTGCTTGCGGCCCAGCGGCGGATCGAGCTCGAGATTCTCGCGTACCTCGGTGGCACCGTCATGGATTTCGTTGGCGGGACTACCGATATATTCGGATCGCTCCCTGACATCGTAGTCTACTCTCGCAAGCTCGGCCTCGCGCATCCCGTCGGCCCACATGATCCGGGCGCCGAGCCATTGCGGATGGTGGATCATGACATGAAGCGTCGCACGCTTGACGGGAATGCCCGCTTGCTGGAGCCGGACACATAGTTCAGCGAAAATATTGTCGATGAAGCGCTCATCGCGCGTGTCGTTTGTCAACCAATGCACGACGTCGCTGTCGGAACGCGGTGTGACGGATTGGACGTCTGATGGCGCGCTCATATTCGCTCCCGAGCAGTGACCTGGATCGGGGCTATATGTCGTGTCCCTGCTCGACGTCGTCAATGGCATGCGTGGTGCAAATCGCGTGCACTCTTATAGCGCAATTGCGCGAGGTCAAGGCGGTCGGCACACGGCACGCCGCTGGACAGCGCGTACGGAAGCGGCCACCGTCCGCTCACATCGGCGGCCGTTTTCGACGCACCATCTGGGTCAATCTGAAAATGCCAATCATTCCTCTCGCTTCAGCGCTTTGGCGGGGCCGAAAACACCAGCGACATATCCTCAAACTCCTCAATCGGGAGTTTGTTCGCGGCGGTCGAGGCCTGGCGTTGCTGCGATGACGCCAATCCGGTAGTTCCAGCGGAACGATAGCCCAGCAGCGAGTGCGACGGCAGCATGGTGATGGCAGCGGCAAGCAGAACGACTGCGACGAAACCAGAGATCATCAGACGGTTCATGGGAAACCTCCGTTCGGAGAAGCCCACCCCGTGTTTCCCTTAGCGCGATGCCTGACGCGCGCATGTGAACTGCGTCACAGACGACGCTCACGCTTTCTCTACCGCCTCGTGACGCGCTCCAGGAACTGTACCAAGGCGGCACGGTCCTGCTCGGAACCGATGCGCTGCTCGGGCATCTTGGTGCCCGGCGTGTAAGCCGCAGGCCCGATCTCGAACAATCTGGAGACCGTCTCCGGCGTCCAGATAATATCGAGGCGCTTGAGCGCGTCGGAAAAATCATATCCCGGCAAGGTCGCGATGCGCCGGCCGAACAGGCCGGCCAGCGTCGGCCCTGCCCTGTTGGCCTGATCGGCGCCAAGCGTATGGCAGGCAACACATGCACGGAAAATATCCGCGCCGCGGTCGCCGGCGTAAGCGGCAAGCGGGTCTGCCGTGTTCTCAAACAGCAAGGGATCGACGGGATCTCCGGTCACCGCGTTCCAGCGGCGGATGATGTTGTCCGCACCGCCGGTGAGTAGCGTGCGGCTATCAGGCAGAAACGCGACCGACCACACCGGCAGCCCAGGCCCAACAAGCGTGCGCGCGAGACTTCGCGTCTTGCGATCGATCACGGCGACAGCGCCGCCGATGCCTGCAGCGGCGATCCATACGCCATCAGGAGAGACCGCTATCGAGATCAGTGGTCTCGGACCCGCCGCAACCTCACCGCCCCGGCTGCCGTCGGTGCGAAGAAAATACAGTTTGCCGTCGGCGCCACCCACCGTGATTTCGCCATCATGGCTGATCGCAACGGCGTTGAGCGGGCTCGGCATCCCAAGGACGATCGTCGGCAACGCGCCCGCGAGTGGCCAGAGGCGAACGCTCTGATCGTAGCTGACGCTGACCAGCGTGCGGCCGTCGGGCGCAAAAGCCACGCCATTGACGTTCTGGGAGTGCCCTTCCAGCACGCGCGGCGCGCCGCCCGCCAGCGGCCACACCCGCAATGTCTGATCCCAGGACGCGGAAGCCAAGGTCGTGCCGTCAGGCGAAACGGCAAGAGCTGCGATCGGCGCGGTATGCCCCTCCAGCACCGTATCGGGCTGGGTGTTGCCGGGGGTCCAGATCGCAATGCGTCCGTCCGCACCCGCGGTCACCGCACGCCCATCCCCGAGCAAGGCGACTGCGTTGACGGCGTCGGCATGAAAGCGAAGCACTTGCTCGGCGGCATTTGCTGTCAGCGACCAGCGGATCGCGGTCGAATCGAAGCTGCCCGAAATGGCCGTTGCGCCGTCAGGCGAAATCGCCAAGGCCCGCACTGGCCCGCCATGGCCGCGCAACTGTGCGTGGGCGGCGTCGGTTCCAAGCACCGACGGGACCAGCAGCGTGGTCCAAATCAGCATTACGAAACGGGAGATGGTGCGAGCACAGGGCATTCGCGGCGATGGTTTCGTTCGTTCGTGTCGCCGTCAAGGCAGCTTGACGGAAGAAGGATCAGCGCATGCCCGGTCTGTCGCGGTCGAGGGCCTTGGCCTGGAGTTCGTCGAGATAGTCCTGAAAACGCCGCTCGGCGTTGATGCCGAGATCGCGCAGGAACGCCCAGGAGTAGATGCCGGTATTGTGCATGTCGTCGAAGCCGAGCCGCACGGCGTAATTGCCGACGGGATCGACCGAGAGAATGGTCACATTACGCTTGCCGCCGACCGTCTTGCGTTGCGCTTCGGAATGCCCTTGTACTTCGGCGGACGGGCTGGTCACCCGGAGCAATTCGGCCGAGAGGTTGAACGCCGCACCGTCGTCAAACGTGACGTGAAGGGCGCGGCGATCCTTCACCAGCCGGATTTCAACCGGCCATGGCGCAATCGGCCTGACTTCGCTGGACGCGCTCAACATCCGAGCCGGGATCAGTTCGACCCGATCAGATTATTGCCGGGATCGCCGACCCGCGCCCCACTGGTCGTGTAGGCAACCGAACTCGCCTGCTGAATGGTGTCGAGCACGGACGACACACAGAACGCGGCGATTGCCGCAAACGCCAAAGCCGCCAGAAAGCTTTTCATTGGTTTTTCCTCGAACTGCTTTGCACCGTTATTCGGCCGGCACGGCGTGGGTATCGCTTCCCGACGCTGCGCGGCCCTTGGCCTGCTCCTCCTCGACCCAGAGCGAGTGATGCTCCTTGGCCCAGTTGAGGTCGACCTCACCGGTGCCCATCGCGTCGAACGCGCCTTCCATCCCGACCGAGCCGATATAGATGTGCGCCAGCATCGCCGCGATGAACAGCATCGCAATCACCGCATGGATCACGGTCCAGAACTGCAGCGCCGTGACATTGGCCGGGAGATAGGGGAACAGCAGGAACCAGCCTGACAACGACATCAGCGCGCCGCCGATGATCACGATCCAGAAGATGCCTTTCTGGCCGGCATTGAAACGCCGGGCCGGCGGATGCTTGCCGTTGGACAGGATACCGCCGCCCTGCTTGATCCACTGCCAATCGATCTTGCCCGGAATGTTGTCCTTGATCCAGATCAGGAACATGATCACGAGACCGAGCATGAACGGAAACGCCAGATAGTCGTGTGCGATCTTGGCATAGCCCGACATGGTCGCGAACGCCTGGGCGCCGAACAGCGGCAGGATGAGGACGCGGCCGAAGCTGATGTTGAGGCCGGACAGCGCCAGCACGATGAAGCAACTCGCCGTCAGCCAATGTGTGAAACGTTCGAAGCTCGCAAAACGCAGCAACTTGGTGCCTGAGAAACCGTGATCGACGCGAATCCTGCCGCGCACCATCAGGAAGATCGCTAGCAGCAGAAACATTCCGAGGATGGCGACGCCGCCGATGATCGGCAGCTTGCTGCGGTGGAAATCGCGCCAGTCGCGCCCCGCGGGCTGGATCAGACTGGAGGCCATGCTGTCCGGGATAGATATCCGGCCGGTGATCTTGTCGCCCTCCTTCAGCGCGTTCAGGAGCTTGTCTTCCTGGACGGCTTCGGCGGTCGGCTTGAACGAAAGCTGCGCGGCGGCGGGATGCGCGAACGTAAACAGCAACGCAATGGCAGCGCATAGCGCCCGGAGATTTGAAAGAGAGCTTGGCATAGGCCCGTGACCTTCCCGTTTCTCGTGACATGAGCGCCGCCGCGTAAGCCGCGACGACGAAGGCATCAGCCGGTCGGCGAATCCGCGTAAGCCGTTTTCCAGCCCCACATGCCCGAACCGTATCCGCGCTTCATCACGCGCTCCTTGTAGATTTCGGCGATGATGGCGCCGTCGCCAGCGAGCAGCGACTTGGTCGAGCACATCTCGGCGCAAATCGGCAGCTTGCCCTCGGCCAGACGGTTGGCGCCATATTTGGCGTATTCGGCCGGTGTCGAATCCGCCTCCGGCCCGCCCGCGCAATAGGTGCACTTGTCCATCTTGCCGCGCGAACCGAAATTTCCGACCTTCGGATATTGCGGCGCGCCAAACGGGCACGCGTAGAAGCAGTAGCCGCAGCCGATGCAGAGGTCCTTGGAGTGCAGCACCACGCCGTCGGCGGTGGTGTAGAAGCACGACACCGGGCAGACCGCGGCGCACGGCGCATCCGTGCAGTGCATGCAGGCCATCGACACCGAACGTTCGCCGGGTTTGCCGTCATTGATGGTGACGACGCGGCGGCGATTGATGCCCCACGGCACTTCATGTTCGTTCTTGCAGGCCGTCACGCAGGCGTTGCATTCGATGCAACGGTCGGCATCACAAAGGAATTTGACGCGAGCCATGATCTATTCTCCCCTCACGCCGATTGGATCTGGCACAGGGTCACCTTGCCCTCGTGCATGCCCGTGACCGGATCGTAGCCGTAGCTTGTGATCGTGTTCACGCTTTCGCCGAGCACGATCGGATCGCTGCCCTTCGGATATTTGCCCCGCTGGTCGACGCCCTGGAACCAGCCGGAGAAGTGGAACGGCATGAACGCGACGCCCTTGCCGACGCGATCGGTGACGAGCGCCTTGACGCGCGCCTTCGAACTGTTTTCCGGGCCGTAGACCCAGACCCAGCCACCGTCCTTGATGCCGCGCTCGCTTGCGTCAGAGGTGTTGACCTCGACGAACATGTCCTGCTGCAATTCGGCAAGCCAGCGGTTCGAGCGGGTTTCTTCGCCGCCGCCTTCGTATTCGACGAGACGACCCGAGGTGAGGATGATCGGGAATTGCTTGGCAAGCCCCTTATCCACCGCCGCTTTCTGAATCGAGAAACCGAGATTGGCCATGCGGAACTGGCGGCCGTCCGGACGCGTCGGGTATTTGGCGACGAGTTCGGGACGCGCGGTGTAGATCGGCTCGCGATGCACCGGCACCGGATCGGGCAGATTCCACGCCACCGCGCGCGCCTTGCCGTTGCCGAACGGGATGCAGCCATGGTCCAGGGCGACGCGGATGATTCCGCCCGACAGATCGACCGCCCAGCCGACGCCATCCGGACTATTGCCGCCGATCTTGTTGATCGTGGCGAGTTCGGCTGCGGTGAGATCCTTGTCCCAACCGAGCTTCTTCAGCACGCCATAGGTAAATTCCGGATAGCCGTCGGTGAGTTCCGAGCCCTTGCTGTAGGAGCCTTCGGACAGCAGGTTGACGTTCTTCACAGAGCCGTCCGGTTGCTTCTCCTCATACACGACGCCGAACCGCGCGCGGAACGTGCCGCCGCCATCCTTCACATGCAGGTTGGTATTGTAGAGCGTATGCGTTCCCGGATGCTTGATCTGCGGCGTGCCCCAGCACGGCCACGGCAGGCCATAATAATCCCCGCCGATTTCGGGTTCGTCGGCCTTGGCGCGCAGGGTTACCAGGTCGAACTTGCCCTGGTTCTTCATGTGCGCCTTCAGCCGTTCCGGCGACTGGCCGGAATAGCCGGTCGAGAATCCGCCGCGGTTGATTTCGCGCAGCAGATCCTCGGGCGAAGGACGATTGTTCTCGACCTTGATGTTCTTGAACATCGGCTCGGCGAAACCAAGCTTGGCCGAGAGACGGTAGATGATCTCGTAATCGTCCTTGGATTCGAAGATCGGCTTGACGACCTGTTCGCCCCACTGCAGCGAACGGTTGGAAGCCGTACGCGAGCCTGAGGTTTCGAACTGGGTGCAGGCCGGCAAAAGATAGGTGCCGTTCTTGCGGTCCGAGATCGCCGCAAACGTGGTCGGATGCGGATCGGCGACCACAAGCAGTTCGAGCTTTTCGAGGCCCTTCACCATTTCGGTCATGCGCGGCACGGTATTGCCGCCATGCCCCATGATGATCATGGCCTTGAGGCTGTCGCGCTGATCGACATCATCAGGATTGGCGAGCGTGGCATCGAACCAGCGGGTCGACGGGATGCCCGGCAATTCCATGTTCTGCTTGCGCGTACGGGCCGGACGGCCCGCCTTGGCCGGTACTTCGTCGAAGCGCGCCTGCAGGTAATCGTATTCGACTTCCCAGACCCGCGCCCAATGCTTCCAGGCGCCTTCGACCAGGCCGTAATAGAGCGGCAGCGTCGTGATATCGAGACCGATATCGGTCGCGCCCTGCACGTTGCAATGGCCGCGGAAGATGTTGGCGCCGCCACCGAAATTGCCGACATTGCCGGTCGCCAGCAGCAGCACGCAGTAGGCCCGGACGTTGGCGGTGCCGACCGTGTGCTGGGTGCCGCCCATGCACCAGATGAAGGTCGACGGCTTTTGCCTGGCAAAGGTCTCGGCGACTTTCTTCACCTGCTCGCCGGGAATGCCAGTGACGCGCTCGACTTCTTCCGGCGTCCACTTCGCGACTTCGGCGCGGATCTGGTCCATGCCGTAAACGCGCTGCTTGATGAATTCCTTGTCTTCCCAGCCATTGTTGAAGATGTGGTGCAGCATGCCCCAGATCACCGCGATGTCGGTGCCGCTGCGGAAGCGGACATATTCGGTGGCGTGCGCCGCGGTACGGGTGAAGCGCGGGTCGAGCACGAACACGTTGGCGCGGTTGATCTCCTTGCCGGTGAGGATGTGCTGCAGCGATACCGGGTGGGCTTCGGCGGCATTCGAGCCCATGAAGACGATGGTCTTCGAGTTTCTGATGTCGTTGTAGGAATTGGTCATCGCGCCGTAGCCCCAGGTATTGGCGACGCCGGCGACGGTGGTGGAATGACAGATGCGGGCCTGGTGATCGACCGAGTTGGTGCCCCAGAACGCGCCGAACTTGCGGAACAGATAGCCGCCTTCATTGGAGAATTTCGCGGAGCCGAGCAGATAGACGGAATCGGCGCCCGATTTGGCGCGGATCTCCAGCATCTTGTCGCCGATCTCGTTGATGGCGACGTCCCACGAAATTTTTTGCCACTCGCCGTTGACGAGCTTCATCGGGTATTTCAGGCGGCGGTCGCCGTGCACGAGTTCGCGCACCGAGGCGCCCTTGGCGCAATGCGAGCCGCGATTGATCGGGCTGTCCCAGGCCGGCTCCTGGCCGACCCAGACGCCGTTCTGCACTTCGGCGATCACGGTACAGCCGACCGAACAATGCGTGCAGATGTTCTTTTTGATTTCCGTCGGCGCGCCGACGATTTTCGGACCGGCCTCAGCCTTGCGCACCGAGCCGAGCGGCATCAGCCCGAGGGCTGCGCCCGCGCCTGCGGCAAGACCCGACCGGCGCAGGAACGTGCGGCGGTCGAGAACCCCTGAAGCCAGGCCGGCGGCGACACCCTGTAAACGCGCCCTGCCCGCGGATCCATCTCTTCGCTTCATCAACATGTGCGTGGTCCCATCAATAACGGTTGACGCGATAGTAGTTCTTGACGTGATCGGTTTCCTTGTAGCGGGCCTTGACTCGCTCGGCCTGCGACTCGTCCGCGACCGCCTCGCCGCCCGCCAGCGGCACGACGGCAGCTGCAGCGACCGCCGATCCGCCCATCATGAACAAGCGGCGGCGGTCGAGCCCCTTGGCATCAAGTGGCTTATGCGCCTTGTCGGATGGCTTGCTCATCGCGATCTCCTCCACGTCCATCGTTCAGTTGCTTCGCGCGTCACTCGGACAGCGTGAAGGCCTCGGATTCCAGTTCCATAAACACACGGCCGACACGGCCGACGGCGCGGTAGAAATTGGCCGTCCCCGACATCTCGAGATCGGCAAACATCCGCGCCGCCCACGGCTTGAGATGCCGCTCGAAGAATCGCGCCTGTTCGGCGAACTCGGCCTCGAAGTCACCACGGGCAAGACCGGCCATCACCTCAAGCAGGATGGCGATGTGGTCTTCCGGTTCGCGCGACGGGCCCGCACGCTCGATTCCAAGCAGTTCCAGATCTTCGCGGACACGCGCCAGCGGTCGCTCGTGCAGGAAGCCGGTCAGATAATAGGAGGCATAGGGCAGCAGCTCGCCGCGCCCGAGCCCGATGAACAGACCGAAGAATTCCTTGCTGGCGGCGCGGTCATCCGTCGCTGACGCGGCCGCGGCGAGTTCGACATGCGCCATGCCGAGATCGGACGCGTCGCCCTTCAATTGCGCGACGCGCGCGAGCGTCTCGGTGTCCGGCGCCTTGCCGAGCAGCAGCGACAGCAAGCCGTATTCCGCGGCGCGCAGCTGATCGATCTCGTCGATATCGCGGTCGGACGACACGTTGGATGACACCTGAGCCTCGGCTGATCCGTAGAGATCGGGGCGCAGCACGGAACGCTCGACGCGCGTGAAAGCCTCGATCGCGAGAACCCGCTCGGCGGGAATCCGCGACCACGCTGAAACCGAAGGCTGCGCAATGCCGATCGCCCGCGCTAACGACGCGACGCCACCCGCTGCCCTGATTGCCTGTTCCAGTCCGGCGTCACGCATGGTGCACCCGACTTCTCCCCAGCCTCACGCCCAGTGTCCCGTATTCCGTGCCTCTTAATCGGGCATACAATTTAGAACTGGAATTATTCCAGTCCCAAATTTGTAACATAGGCTTCGCCTATGTCTCGAAAACTTTTGTCTAAACAACGGGTTTTGCCGAGCCATGGCGTCGCACCTCGTGTTGCGGCGCAGCAGAATCGAGGGCCTTGTCGGAGCCTTTGGAGTTCGCCTTTTGCCCGGCTTCGGGGGCGGTCGCTTCGTCACCACCCAGGGAATTCTGCTCCCGCGGAGCCGATTGGGCGCTCAATCTCAGCGCTTGCTCCGGCAGCTCCGGCTTTGGATCGCCCGATGATTCAGGGTCCTTGGCGATCTCTGTCGGAACCTCGTCGGCAGAAACCGGCGGCTCAACCGGAGCCTCACCGGTGCCCATGATCTGCGAGACCATCCGCGCGACATCGATGCCGGCGCCAAGCTCGCTGCTGCCCGGCACGCCGCCGGGCGTGTTCCAGTCATAGGCGTAGTCGAGCGCGGGATTGACGTAATTGCGGATCGCGGGATCCAGCGCCCAGGATTTTCGTAAAGCCGCATTGCGCAGATGTTCGGGAACGCCCTTGCGCAGAAACGCGGTGATATCCGTCTCCGACGTCAATTCATCGAGCGATGGCAGGCTGGAGAGATCGAACTCCTGCGCAGCCTCGGCGTCGGTCGCAGGAGGCGCAGCGATTTCAGCATCGGCAACCGGCGCCTCGCGCTCGGGCTGTTTGGCCTCCTGCTTGCGCTGCGACCATCGCGCCAGGAAACCCTTGTCGTCGCCCTGGTCCGGAGCACTCATGGGCGCCCTGTTCCTTCATCGGGACCACGACCCCGCGGGCGATCGCCGCCTGCACGATCTCGCTTGCGTTTGTGGAACACCCGCTCGATATGAAATTCATCGACAAAGGCGGCGATCCAGGCCGCGATCTCGGGTGACATCGGAACCGTGCCGATGACGTCGCAGCCGCTTTCGAAGATCGCCTCCCCTTCGGTCGGATCGGCCGTCACCTTGGTCAGTTCGAGCTCGGAACCGCCCGCCTGTCGCCTGAGCGCAATCCAGATCTGAGGCGCGCCGTCGGCAAGATTATCGCGGTAATTCGCGGTGTCGGAACTGAACAGGTCGATGGTGGCGGCGCCCGCATAATACATCGTCGCATCTGATTCCGTGGACAGCACGGTCCACGGTGCCGTTGCCGGCACTTCGTCGAGCACCATCGCCGGCGACCACACATGATCGATCCATGGATTGTCGACGGCGCGGCGCCGCACGACCACGCCCACTTCGCGGGATGCCTCGGTCATCGCCATGACAGGTCCTCCGTCCGCCGGCCGATCATGCCACACTCGCCGTCTGCGCGAGCGGCAGCCCGACCACCAGATTTTGCGGCTTCAGGCGCACGAGCTTGTCCGCGCCCATGGCCAGGATGAGATAGACCGGTTTGCCGCCGACGCGCTCATCCACCAGCCGCGTATCGTCAAACGTCAAACGCATCAGCGCGACGATGCGTTCCGAGGCGTTGGTGTCCACCCCAGTGCCGTTCCACAACGCATTGCCGATTTTGGTGCCCTCGCTGTCGAGGCCGATGAACCAGCGCCAGTCGCGGTCTTCGATCGAGGGAACCGTCTCGACGCTGACGGCAACGCCGAGCAGATGGGCAATCCAACGTTCGATCACCCGGCAGAGCCCGGCGCGCGCCTTCGGATTGCCGCCGATGTTCATGACCATCGCATGCGCGTCGGAACGCGACCAATAAGTCCAGGCGTTTTCGTCGTCCATCACATCCATCTCGCCGAACGCCTTCGGCGGCGCCAGCATTGCCGTCAACGGTGACGTATGCAGATCGTGTTCGGCGTGTTGTTGCACCTCGACGATCTCGGCATCGGCAAGCAGCAGCGTGCCTTCGTGCAGCGCCGCCTGCTGGCCGCGATAGAACAATTCGGCTGCGCGCAGCATGTAGGGATCGTCGCAGCCTTCCAGCGCGTTGCGCAGGATCAGATGGCAGAGCTGCGAGACAAAAATCGGCGGCAGATCGCCGGCGCCGTTACGGGCGAGGTTCACATAGACCGCCTCGAGGGAGGGCGCCGCGACCAGCCGGTCGCGAAAATTCATCATGAAGGTCCAGTTCTCGCGCGCATCGGGATCGGCGAGTGCGGCGATATCGGCTTTCGAGACCGGGTGCAGCGGATCGGCCAGCAGGCCCGCATGCAAATGACGCTCGGCCTCACAGGCATCGTCCGGCGGCATCAATTCGGGCCGCGCCAGATAGGCCATGATCAGTTCCGGTGTCGCGATCAAGCCGCCGTGATCCGCGCGGCGCGTCAGATGATGGCCGGAGGCTACCCAGAATTCTCTCATTTGCGTTTTCCGCTCACCCGGTCGGTTCCCATCAATCCCAACAGATCGACCTCCTCGGCGGGTTCATCGTCGCCTTCGACCTCGTGAAAGGTAAAGGCGCGGGCATGCGCGTGCAACCGATCGGCGTCGCCAGCGGCGCCCCGCGGCTTGAGGGTGCGAAACCGCTCGCGGATTTCACCGTCCTCGATGCTGCGTTGCACGGCGAGCAGGGTTTGCGCCGGGTGATCGCACAACGAGGCCGCAAACGCGACCTCTTCCTCAGCGGCGCTGCGCGCGGCTTCCAAGTCCGGCGCGCCGAACTTCGCCAGCAATTGCTCGGCGAGACGCGCGACCACGGCCTGCCGCTCCTCCTCCGTTGCCTCGGTCACGATCGCGAGCGTCGACCAGCCCAGACTTTCGATCCCCAGAAAGCCGGACCGGAGCGCCACGCGCTGTTTCTGGGCCAGCGTCGCGGGATCCTGGTTCCAGAATACGAACGCGCCGGAGACGGCCCATTCGCCGGGTTCCGCCGCACGCTCGAACACGAAAGTGTCGGAAGGGTCGAGCCTGATGGTTCGCGGCAGCTTCAGCATATCCGCCTCATCCGAATTTCGGACCGCGCGATTGCGGATCATACCAGTCCGCTTTCGCCAGCGCATCCACGAGACTGGACCGATCGGGCGGCCCGCTGCCGGCAGGCAGCTTGACCAGGAGATCGCCATTGGCATCGATAGCTCTGATCTCGCCGGCTTTGCGTGTGGGAAGCCGCGCCAGATAATCCTTGGCGATGGCGTCAAAACCGCGCTCGTTCCAGCGGTCGAACGCGGTCATCAGATGGCGCGCGAAGCTGCCGATGATCGCGTCGGTGTCGACCATCTCGAAACCTGCGCCCAGCATCGAGACGCCGGAGGCAGCCTGCACCTCGTCGAGATGCACCATGTCGGCGGCGCGCAGGATCACCCCGAACACCAGCCACCCCGGCACGTCGGTTTCCGCGCAATCGCCGGGCCAGCCAAGCCGCGAGCCGCCGAGCAATCCCGCGTCGAAGCGGATCGCGTCGGGCCAGTCGAAAGTCACATCCCGTTCCGGCGGGCAATGCGCCGCGATCGCGTCCGCTACGGCGTTCATCCCGGCGAAGAACGCCCGGCGTGCCGACGTCAGGGGTTCATCGGGTTCGAGCACCACGGCGAATTCGACCAGATCGTAGCGCCGCACCCAGATCAGGGTGCCCGCGCCCGCTTCGGCCGCGATTTCGCATCCATGGGCGAACGCGTCGCCGAGTTCGCGCAGCGCGACCAAAGTATAACCGGGGGGCAAATCGAGCGTCTGATCCACTTCCCCGAGACGCGACATCATCGAAAGGCTCATCCCTGTTGTTTTGCTTCATTGCTTGCAGTCCGCCGGTGTATGCTACCCCCCTTGGGTTCGCAACGCGAGCGGATCCCGGTCTTGCGGAAGTTTGAACGAACGGGTACCGCGGGATGAGGGAACGAACCGCCGCCGCTGCGCCGGTTCAGGATATTAGTTAATGGCTACGGTCGCGTCTCATCTTCTGATTTGCAGTTGCGAGAAGACCATGCCGCTCGATGTGCCGGCGATCAACCGCGGCTGTGCCGGAACAATCACGCAGGCCAACCAGCTCTGCGGCCTCGAACTCGACCGGTTCAAGCAAGCATTGACGGATGGCGCGCCAATCACGGTGGCGTGCACACAGGAAGCGCCGCTGTTCCGCGAAGTCGCCGAGGATTTCCCGCAAGCCCAACTCACCTTTGCCAACATCCGCGAAACCGGCGGCTGGTCGAACGATGCAGCCGCGGCCGGCCCGAAGGCCGCGGCGCTGATCGCGGCCGCTCAGGAAGAGATGCCGCCGATTTCAATGGTGACGCTGGAGAGCAGCGGCGTCGCGCTGATCTATGGCCGCGAAGAAATCGCCATCGAAGCCGCGCAGCGCCTCGCCGATCGTCTGGACATCACCGTGCTGCTGTCAAAGCCCGGCGACGTCACCCCACGCCGGAGCAACGAGTTTCCGGTCCTCAAGGGCACGATCCGCAACGCCCGCGGGCATCTCGGCGCCTTTGAACTCGGGATCGACGACTACGCGCTGCCGCTGCCCTCCTCGCGCGCGAAGCTCGTGTTCGGACCCGCGCGCAATGGCGCGACCTCGACCTGCGATTTGATCCTCGATCTCAGCGGCGGCACGCCGTTATTTCCCGCGCACGAGCTGCGTCCGGGATATCTGCGCGCCGATCCGCGCGACCGCGCCGCCGTCGAGCGCGCGATTGCGGATGCGGGTAATTTGGTCGGCACGTTCGACAAGCCGCGCTTTATTCAGTTCGAGGAAGCGCTGTGCGCGCATTCACGCTCCGGAATCACCGGATGCACGCGCTGCCTCGATCTCTGTCCGACCGGCGCGATCACGCCAAACGGCAATGCCGTCGCGATCGACGCCAATGTGTGCGCCGGCTGCGGCGCGTGCGCCTCGGTATGTCCGACGGGGGCAGCGTCCTACGCGCTGCCCAGCGCCGACGCGCTGATGCGGCGGTTGCGTATGCTGCTGCAGACCTATCGCAAGGCAGGCGGCGACAAAGCGATCGTGTTGTTCCACGACGGCGAGCATGGCGATGCACTGATCGACGCGCTGGCACGGTTCGGCGCCGGACTGCCGGCCCATGTGCTGCCACTGCGCGTCAACGAAGTCACCCAGCTCGGACCGGAGAGCCTTGCAGCCGTCTTTGCCTATGGCGGCAGCGGCGTGGCGATCCTGACGCGCGCCAGGCCAAAGCACGATATTGCCGGACTGCGCCGGACCGCTGAGACATCGGACACCGTAGTTGCCGCGCTCGGTTTCGGCACGGGCCTCGTGCGCATCGTCGAGACCGACGATCCGGACCAATTGCGCGTGATGCTCGATGCGGCGCCAGCTGGCGTCGCGACGCCAAAGCCGGCCGGCTTCGTGCCGCGCGGCGCCAAGCGCGGCGTACTCGAAACGACGTTCCGTGAACTTCATCTCGCAGCCCCCGCGCCGGTCGATGCGGTACCGCTTGCGCCGGGCGCGCCGTTCGGCGGCGTCAATCTCAATGTCGAAGGCTGCACGCTCTGCCATGCCTGCGTCACCGCCTGCCCGACCGGAGCGCTGTCGGACAATCCTGACCGTGCCATGCTGCGCTTCACCGAAAGCTTGTGCGTGCAGTGCGGGCTCTGCGAGGCGACCTGTCCTGAAAAGGTGATCACGATCGAACCGCGGTTGGATTTTACGGCATGGAACGCGCCGCTGCGCGTGCTCAAGGAAGAAGAACCGTTCAACTGCATCGCCTGCGGCAAACCCTTCGGCACCAAAAGTTCGATCGAGCGTGTGCTCGCCAAACTCGGCGAGAAGCACTGGATGTTCCAGGGCGCCAACGCCAAACGTATCGATGTCATCAAGATGTGCGCGGATTGCCGCGTCGAAGCCGTGGTCAATGAGGGCTTTGACCCGCACGGCGCGCCGCAGCGGCCGGCCGTGATGTCGACGGAAGATTATCTGCGCGCGCGCGAAGGCAAGAAAGGCGATCCCCTTGGATCGTAAGGAGCCCGGCGTGTCCGCCACCCAGCAAGCCCCTGCCCCACGTGCGACATCACGGGCATCCGGCATTCCCGGCGTCAAGCACGTCATCGCGGTCGCCTCCGGCAAGGGCGGCGTCGGCAAGTCCACCACCTCGTGCAATCTCGCGCTCGGTTTTGCCGCCATCGGGCTCAAGGCCGGCATTCTCGACGCCGACATCTATGGCCCGTCGCAACCAAAGCTGTTCGGCCTGCGCGGCAAGCCGCGCCAGGTCGGTCCGCGCATGCTGGAGCCGCTGGAGCGGTATGGCGTCAAGGTGATGTCGATCGGCTTTCTGGTCGAGGAAGACCTCGCGATGATCTGGCGTGGGGCGATGGTGATCTCGGCGATCACGCAATTGCTGCGCGAGGTGGCGTGGGGCGATCTCGATATATTGGTCATCGACCTGCCGCCCGGGACCGGCGACGCACAGTTGACGATGGCGCAGCAGGCGCCGCTGGCGGGAGCCGTAATCGTTTCCACACCGCAGGACATCGCGCTGATCGACGCGCGGCGCGGCATCGCGATGTTCGAGAAAGTGAACATCCCGATCTTGGGTCTGATCGAAAACATGTCGGCGTTCTGCTGCCCGGCCTGCCAGAAGCTGACGCCGATCTTCGGCCATGGCGGCGCACGGCAGGAGGCCGAGCGGCGCGGGATTCCGTTTCTCGGCGAGATACCCCTCGATATCAATATTCGCGTGACTTCTGACGACGGCCGCCCGCTGGTCGCGACCGAACCCGACGGCGTTCATGCGCGTCACTACATCGAGATCGCCCGCGAGGTCTGGACCACGATTGCCTCCGGCACGGCAAGCCGGCCGCCGCCTCGCATTATCATTGAGTGAACGACAAGCTCGCCGCTTCATAGCATCGCAGCGAAGACGCGGATGGCCGTCTCGATTGTGGGCTTGCCGCCGCTTTGCCCCGTCGATGCGGGCGGGCTTGCGCCGCCGGCATCGAGTGCCGTCAGGCTGACCTGGCCCGCACAACGTGATAGTCGCGGCCAAAATAGATCAAATTGTCCGCGCAGTCCGATGTCTGCAGTGCCACCACGCGGCAAAACAATACGTCATGCGTGTCGACATTGGCGACGTCGATGATGCGGCAATCGAAAGCGGCCGCGCAGTCGGCCAGAACAGGCGCGCCGGTTTCCATCGCCGACCAGGCCGCGGCCGCAAACCGTTCGTCGAACGAAGTCCTGCCGCCGAACAGCCGTGACAGCCGCTCGTGCCTGGCCGATAGCACGTTCACGCAAACCACACCGTTCGCCCTCACGCTGGCATAGGCGGACGACCCGCGATTCATGCACACCAGCAGGGTCGGCGGATTGTCCGTCACGCTGCAAACGGCAGACGCCGTGAAGCCGGCGCGCCCCGCCTGACCATCTGTGGTAACGATACTGACCGCCGCGCCAAGACACGCCATCGCATCGCGGTAGTCCTGACCGGCAATGTTCGGCATCTCGTTCTCCTCATGCCTCGGAGACAGGGCGCTGATCGGCAAGGGCGAGATCGCGCATCACCTGCGCCAGGACGGACGCGCCGGCGGCAACATGCCCAGGTTCGGCCCACTCGTGCTCGACATGGCTCACGCCGTCCCGGCACGGGATAAAGATCATCGCGGCCGGGCAGATCTTGGCGAGATGGCGCGCGTCGTGGCCGGCAGCGGACAGAATGGCCATGGCAGGCAAGCCCTGGTCGTGCGCCGCCTGTGCGATGCGCTCGCGCAGCCGCGGATCAAACTCATTCGACGGCGCATCCACCAGTGGCGTGAGTGTGACCGCGCAAGGCAGCGCGTGCTGTTGGCAGAGAGCCGCGACGCGGGCGCCGGCCGCGTCCAACACCGAATTGTCGGGATGCCGCAGGTCGATGCTGAAGGTAACGCGCGACGGCACCACCGACGGCGCGTTCGGTTCGACCGTGACGCGGCCGATGGTGAACTTGATCTCGGCATCGATCGCGCCGATCTCGGCATGGAGCGCGGCCGCCAGCCGAGCGAAAGCAGCGAGCGCATCGCGTCGCTCCCGCTGCGGCAGTGTGCCGGCGTGGCCCTCGGCCCCGGCGAGCACGACCTGAAACGTCTTCTTGCCCTGGATGCCGGTGACGACACCGATCGTGCGCTCTGCCACTTCCAGCAGAGGCCCCTGCTCGATGTGCAGTTCGAGATAGGCCGCGGCCGCAAAGCCGAGCGGCTTGCGCGGCAGCTCGGGCAACGCCGCATGCAACCGGTCGAGTGCTTCGCCGACGCTGATACCGCTCGCATCGCGCACTGCGCGGATCGCTTCGATGCCGCGCACGCCGGTAAAGGCTTCCGAGCCCATCATGCCGGGGGCAAAGCGGCAACCTTCCTCATTCATCCAGGCGACGACGATCACATCGCGCGCCGGCGTTTCGCCCCGCTCAGTCAACGAGACCACCGCCTCTAGCGCGGCCATGAGGCCTGCTGCGCCATCGAACTTTCCGCCGGTCGGCTGGCTGTCGAGATGACTGCCGACGAGAACAGGCGGCGCCGCGCGATCGCGCCCGGCAAGCGTCAGGAACAGATTGCCCGCCGCATCGGTCGCCGCCGTCAAACCCGCCTCCTGCGCCCAGGCGATCACGCGACGCCAAGCCGCAATCTCGCCGTCGCTCAGCGCCTGACGGTTGACGCCGCCGGCCGGCGTCGCACCTATCTCGGCGAGCGCCATCAACCGCGTCCAAAGCCGATCGGCGTTGATCAGGGAGACCGGAACCATCGAACTACTTGGTGCGCATGATCTGGCCGGGCAGCGCGCGCGGATCGCGCGGCAGCCAACGGCCGGCCTCGACCTGTGTGATGAATTCGGCCAGCAGCGCATTGAACGCCGCCGGCTCCTCGAGATTGAGGGTGTGGCCGGTTTTGGGGAAGACCGAGAGCCCGCAAGCCGGAATCGTCTTCTTCAGGAAGATGCCCGGCTGCAGGCAATGATCGTCCTCGTCGCCGACCACCACCAGCGTCGGCACGTGCATCTGCTTCAGCCCCTCCTCGAGATCGTAGAACGACGGCCGGCGCGCCTGCACGCCGCGCATGGTGTTGGCCGCGCCGCGATCGGAATGGGTGGCAAGGCGATCGGCGAATTCCTGCCAGCCGCGCGGATCCTTGTTCTGGAACTGGACGCGGCTTGCGCCAAGCGCATAGACCTTCGAAAATTCTTTCGCGCCTTGCTTTTCGAAATTGTCGGCAACTTCCAGCGAGACGCCGCGAAAATACGCCTCGTGCTCCTTCTCGCAGCCATAGCCGGCGCCGGCGACCGTGAGCGAGCGCGCACGCTGCGGCGTGCGCAGCCCGAAATGCACCGTACAGAAGCCGCCCATCGAAAGTCCGACGATATGCGCCTTGTCGATCTTCAGCGCGTCAAGCACGGCGACGGCGTCGTCCGCAGCGATGGCTTGCGAATAGGCATCGACGCTGTCAGGCACATCCGACGGCGGATAGCCGCGTGCGGCGTAGGTAATGCAGCGGTGACGGCGGCTGAAATAGCGCAGCTGCGGCTCCCAGCTCGCGTGGTTGCCGCCGAACTCATGAATGAAGAGGATCGGCGTGCCCTCGCCCGCCTCCTCCACATGGAGCTTCACGCCATCCTTGGTGGTGATAACAGGCATCGGCAAGACCTCTCAGAATTGCGGCGGCAGATCGTTCAGCGTGCGCGCCTGCGCCACCATCTCCGGCAGCAGCGTGCAGAACTTTTCCACCCAGGACGACGGAACGGAGGTGCTGACCTTCACGAAGCGATCGCCGAAGCGTTGCGTGTGATAGGTGCCCTGGCGGATCATGATGCCCTGCCGGCGATAGCATTCGACCAGCGCTTCCGGACGGATGCCGGCCGCGATGGTTTCCAGCACCAGGAAATTGCCGTGTGAAGGGAAAATCGGCAGCGCAAGCCCCTCAATCCCGGTCGTCGCCTGTTGGATCATCGCCTTGTTGGCGCGGTCGATACCGCGGACCTTGCTCATCCATTCGCTCTTGACGGCGATCCCGGCCTGCGCGGCGCGTTGGGCAACGACGCTCGCGCCCAACACGCTGGTCGAGGTCTGCGCCAATTCCTCGAACAGCTTGGGTGCCGCGACCAGAGCCCCGATGCGCAGCCCGGCAAGGCCGAGCCATTTGGAAAAACTCATCGAGACGACGGCGCCTTCCGGTGCCACGTGTAGTGCCGGGGTATGGCCATCAGCGAAATCGCGATAGGTGCAATCGTGCACCAGCAGCGCACCGCAATCGCGCGCGATCGCCGCAAAGCTTTCGATCTCCTCGCGGCTATAGCGGATGCCGAGCGGATTGTTGGGATCGACCAGATAGATGATCGCGGTACGCTCGTCGACATGGGCCTTCAACGCCTCGGCGGTCAGGCGGTAGTTGCAGGCGGGATCGTAGATCGGGATCTCGATCACCTCCGCGCCCTGCTGGCGCGCGAACAGGCACGGCCATTTCCATGTCGGATCGGTGGTGACGAGCGTGGTGCCTGGCCTGCACCGCGCGCGGCAGATCATCGCCAGCGCATTGACGCCGCCTTCGGTCACGAGGGCTTCCGCACCGGGCGTACCGAGATCGGTGACGATCGCGCTGCGCAGCGCCTCGAAGCCCAGCGGCGGCGCATAGGCGTTGAACTCGCCGGCCTCGATGGAGTGCAGCATCGCCTCGCGCACCGCCGGATGGCTTTCGATGTGATTGGTGTTCTGGCCGAGCCAGTAGAGGCCCGGCGTCGCCGAGAGCTCATCGAAATAGCGATTGCGGATCAACGCCGTGGATTCAAGCTTGGACATAATCTTGCCGCCTCAGATCACGGAGCCGCGGGAGGCGATGCCGCCGTCGATGGTCACCACGGTGCCGGTGATGTACCCGGCCCTGGGTGAGGACAGGAACGCGACGAGATCGGCGACTTCCTCCGATGTGGCCGGGCGTTTGCCGGGATATTTGTCGAACAGCTCCTCCCAGCGCCCCTCGTCGCCGAGCATGTCGATCGCCTTCCGCTTCATGATCTTGAGCATGCGGTCGGTGGCGACCGGACCCGGATTGACGGCAACCACGCGAACCCCGTGATTGAGGCTTGCGCCGCCGAGCGCCTTGGTAAAGGACATCAGCGCCGCATTGCCGGTGCTGCCCGCGATATAGCTCGCATCCCAGTTCTCACCGGAATTGCCGATGATGTTGAGGATGACGCCGTCCTTGCCCTTCATCCGTGGATAGTAAAGGCGCGACAGGGTGATGTAGCCGAACACCTTGAGATCGAAGCCACGGCGCCAGGCGGCATCGTCGAGAATCTCCAGCGAACCGGCCGGGATATCGCCGGCATTGTTGATCAGGATGTCGATGTCGCCGACCGCGGCTGCGAGTTGCTCCATCGCCGCCGTGCCCGACAGGTCCAGCGCGTGAACCGTCACCTTCACGCCATAGCGGGCTTCGAGGTCTTGCTTGGCCGTCTGCATGGCCTCGCCGTTGCGGGCCGCCAGATGCAGGTGGCATCCTTCGGCGGCAAACACCTCGGCCACCGCAAGCCCGATACCCTTCGACGCGCCAGTGATCAGAGCCGTCTTGTTTGTTAGCTTGAGTTCCACGCCAAAATCTCCAGAACGAAAATTAGATATACAAATCTAAGCAATTTGCATACCAGGAGATTGGACGATTACTTAAAGGCCGCGAGAAAGTCCAAGAGATTATCGCCAAGCAGATTGACGTGGTCGCGCATGGTGCTGTGAGCCAGATCCGGATCATGGGCCAATATCGCCTGCATGATCGCCTCGTGCTCGCGCACGGTGTCGGCGATCCGGTTCGGCATGCGCGTCACCCGGCGGCGGTAGGCCGCTACCTGGTTGCGCAGCTTTCGGGTCTGATCGGCCAGAAAGGCGTTGCGCGAGGCTTCATAGATCGCCTCATGGAACTCCTGGTTGACGTCGTAAAACACGTCGATATCGCCGGTTTGGCCGGACGCCACAAGCCTCTGATGAATATCAGATATTTCGCCTCCCCAAGCCTGCGATACGCGCCGCGCGGCAAGTCGCGCGCATAGCCCTTCGAGCTCGGCCATCACCTGGAACATCTCGATCAGCGCCTCGGCCTTGATCGCGCGCACGGTCGCGCCCTGGCGCCCGCGCAACTCGACCAGATTGTTGGCGGCCATCAGCCGGAAGGCCTCCCGCACCGGCGTCCGCGAAACGCCGAAGCGCTGCGCGATCTCCTGCTCATCGAGCCGGCTGCCGGGCTCGAGGTGACCGGCCGCGATCGCCCCTTCGAGCTGCTGGCGGAGGCTCTCCGCCAGCGTCACGCCGGGGATCTGGGCGACGGATCCCTGCCCATTTTTGATACGTTTGCCTACAGTCTGTGCACGAAGCGCCGTCACGTTGTTTCTCCTATTGCCATTTGAGTATACAAGATGGCAAAGCTTGATCCAATCAGAAGCCCGAATTCACCCGAAGATGCCAGCGACTCGCCCGGATTAGACAACAAAGCCCGGCAAATTTCATGCCTAACCTGACGAAAAGTAGCTCTGGCACACGAGTTGCTAAGCAAAGCTGGAGCGACCCATCTTCGTATGCGTGAGATGGCCATCATTATACAAAGGGGCCTACGTGCAGGCTGCGATCCAAACGAAAGACATCCCCATGGCCGGATCGCCGGAGGCCACGGCGAAGCCAGCGCCGCTGCTCGAACTGCACACGCTGACCAAGACCTACGGCCAGGTGACAGCGTTGGCGGGCCTCGAGGCCAGCGTCGCCCCGGGCGAGTTCGTCACCGTGGTCGGCCCCAGCGGCTGCGGCAAGAGCACGCTCTTCAATATCGTCGCGGGCCTGGAAGAACCGGACGCCGGCGGCGTCTTGCGCTTTGAAGGCAACAGCTGCCATGCGGCCGACCTGCTCGGACGCGTCTCCTTCATGCCGCAGCGGGACCTGCTCTTGCCCTGGCGCAATGTCGTGGACAACGCCATCCTCGCGCTCGAGGTCGAGGGCGTGCCGCGCGCGGAGGCCCGCGCCAAGGCGCTCAAGATGCTGCCGGAGTTCGGTCTTGCCGGCTTCGAGAAGCAGTATCCGCATCAATTGTCCGGCGGCATGCGTCAGCGCGTGGCGCTGATGCGCACCTTCCTGTTCGAGCGCAACCTGATGCTGCTGGACGAACCGTTCGGCGCACTCGACGCGCTGACGCGCGCGATGATGCAGCGCTGGCTGCTCGACGTCTGGCAGAAATACCAGCGCACCATTCTCTTCATCACCCATGATGTCGACGAGGCGATCTTCCTCGGCGATCGCGTGCTGGTCATGACCGCGCGCCCCGGCTCCGTAAAGCTCGAACAGGTTGTCGACCTGCCGCGCCCGCGCCGGCCCGAGATCGTCACCTCTCCCGAGTTTGTCCGCCTCAAGCGCACCCTGCTCGATGCGATCGAGGAGGAGAGCATGAAATCCTTCCAGTCCGCCGTTGCCCAGGAGAAGGCCACGTGAACGTGAAATCAATCACCCAGCCGCCCTCTCCCGCGGCGCACAGGATCGATCCCGCCGAATGGGATGCCCGCGTCAAGCTCGCCGCCTGCTATCGCATGGTCGCCAGGCTCGGCATGGACGACCTGATCTACAACCACATTTCGGCGCGCGTGCCGGGACATGAAGACCAGTTCCTCATCAACCCCTACGGCCTGCTGTTCGACGAGATCACCGCCTCGACCCTCGTGAAGATCAACACCAAAGGCGAGAAGCTCGACGACACGCCGCACAGTGTCAACGTCGCCGCCTTCGTCATCCATGCAGCGATCCACACCTCACACCACGACGCCGCCTGCGTGCTGCACACCCACTCCGACGCCAGCGTCGCGGTCTCCGGCCAGGAGAAGGGCTTGCTGCCGCTCAGCCAGTTCGCAATGCGCTTCTATAACCGCCAGGCCTTCCACGACTACGAAGGCGTCGCCATCGATCTTGACGAGCAGATACGGCTGGTGCGCGACCTCGGAGCGCACAAGGTCATGCTGATGCGCAACCACGGTATCCTGACCGTCGGCCGTACGCCGGGCGAAGCGTTCATGCTGCTGTATTATTTCGAGCGCGCCGCGCGCATTCAGCTGCAGATGCAGGCGGCGGCCGCCGCCGGCGCCGCCCTGGTGATGCCGCCGCATGAAATTTGCGAGAAAGCCGCACGGCAGTTCTGGGAATTGCAGGGCGACATCCTCGTTCCCGGCGAGCGCGAATGGCCGGCGCTGATGCGCCAACTCGACCGCACCGATCCGTCCTATCGCAACTGATCCTCATACCGACGCCAGGAGTAGACCATGCTGAGCCGACGCCATGCCCTCGCCGCCTTCACCGCCGTCGCGCTGACAGCCGGCTCACTGCCAATCTCGCTTCCCGCCGCAGCGCAAACCCTTACCAAGGCGAGCCTGCGCCTGAAATGGTTGCCGCAGGCGCAGTTCGCCGGTTTCTACGTCGCGCTGGCAAAAGGTTACTACAAGGCCGAAGGCATCGATCTCGCCATCAATCCCGGCGGCCCCAATCTGCTGACTGAAAACCTGGTTGCGACCGGCGCCGATACGTTCGGCCTGTCTGGAGGCACCGACAGCGTGTTCGCCGCGCGCGACAAGGGCCTGCCGATCGTCTGCATCGGCGTTTCGCATCAGATCACCCCGTTCATCTTCGTCACCCGTAAGGACGGACCGATCAAGACGCTGCAGGACTTCAAGGGCAAGACCGTCACCACCTGGTTCACCGGCGCCAACCATGTGCTGAACGGCATGCTTGCGAAAGAAGGTATCAAGGCCGACGAGGTGAAAATCCAGCCGCAGCAGGTCTCGGTGACGCCGTTCGTCGACGGCAATGTCGACGTCATCACGGCGACCTATTACAACGAGTTCTACACGATCCAGTCGCGCATGCCGAAGGACAGCCTCAAGACCTTCGTTGCCGAAGACTATGGCATCACCTTTCCCCGCGATACGCTGATCGTCGCGGAGGCGACCGCCAAGGAAAAGCCCGACCTCGTCAAGGCGTTCCTGCGTGCCTCGGTCAAGGGCTGGAAGGAAGCCTTCGCCGATCCGAAAGGCGCCGTCGACACCGTGATGGCCGCCGCCCCGACGCTCGATCGCGCGCAGCAGGAGTTCATGCTGACGGAAGTGAAGCGCCTGATGGCGGCAGGCAAGGCCGCACAAAACGGCTTGTTCTCGATCGACCCAGACGCCGTCAAGACCGCTCACGACTTCTTCCTGAAATACGGCGTGATCTCCAAACCGCTCGATCTCGCCGTCGCCTATGACGCCAGCTTCATCGAAAGCGTGCCGCTCGCGGACCGCCGGCCGTGAGCACCGGCCCGGCCGCGGCGCTCGTCGAAGACAAGGCGGTAGCGGGCCCGCGACCGACCGGCCTGCCCGGCTGGTTGCGGAAGGCGCTGCGTCTGCTGCTCGGCTTAGCCGCCACGGCCCTGGTCTGGGAAGCTGCAGTGCTGCTGTTCGGCATCAGGCCCGCATACCTGCCGCGCCTCAGCACGATCCTGATGGCGATCGCGGCAACGCCCGGTGCCTATCTCAATGGCTTCCTGCGGACGCTGGCGGAAACGCTGATCGGCTTCGTGACCGGCAGCGCCTTCGGCGTGCTCACCGGCATCGCCTTCTTCCGCATGCGGGCGCTGCGCGAGATGTTCTTTCCGATCTTCGTAGTGTCGCAGACCATTCCCGTCATCGCCTTCGGCGCGCTGGTGGTGCTTTGGTTCGGCAACACGCTCCTCGCCAAGGCGGTGATCGCGTTCTATCTCACGTTCTTCCCCGTAACGGTCAACACACTGCTCGGCCTCGAAACCGTCGATCCCAAGCAGGTGGCGCTGATGAGGAGCTTTGGCGCCTCGAATGGCCAGCTCCTTTTGCGCCTGCAGCTTCCCACCGCGCTGCCGCAGATCTTCGTGGCGCTGCGGCTCGCCTCGTCGCTCAGCCTCGTCGGCGCGATCGTCGGCGAATGGTTCGGTGACACCACGGGTCTTGGCGTATTGCTGCTGCAGGCCATGTTCACCGAGAATGTCGTCGCGATCTGGGGCGCGCTGCTGGCCGCGGCGCTGCTTGGTACCGGCTTTTACGCCGTCGTCGCCGCGGCCGAACGACGGCTGGTGTTCTGGAGCGCGGAGCAATGAGCGGCTCGCCCCTCGCCTCCTCGCCACTTGCCATGCAACGGGGCATCCTCGGCGCGGTCCTGCTGGTCGTGTGCTGGGAAGGGCTCGCCCGCGGTCTGCAACTGCCGTCCTATGTTCTTCCCGCCGTCAGCGAGATTTTGGCCGGCATCTGGTCCAAGCGCGCGCTACTGGGTGAAGCTGCGGGTTACACCGTGCTCGAAGCGCTGGTGGGTTATGGGCTCGGTTGCCTCATCGGTATCGGGTTGGCGGTCGCCATCACCATGCTGCCGCTGCTCCGCGCCGTGATCCTGCCTGCAGCCACCGCCATCAACTCGGTGCCCGTGGTCGCCTATTCGCCGCTCATCCTGCTCTGGTTCGGCATCGGTGTGGCGTCGAAGATGGTGATGGTGGCCATGGCGGTGAGCTTCACCGTCTTCCTGTCGACGCTCGCCGGGCTCGACCGCGTCGATCGCCGCGCCATCGATCTCATGCGCAGCTTCGGCGCGGGACGGCTGAACATCCTGTGGCGCCTGCGCCTGCCGACCGCGTTGCCGCTGCTGCTTGCCGGCATGCGCGTCTCCACCGTCCGCAGCGTCATCGTGGCGATCATCACCGAAATGCTCGGCGCCTATGGCGGGCTCGGCTGGGTGATCTTCCAGGCCGTGCTGCAGATCGACTTCGTGCAGGTCTGGGCGGCGATTTTCGTCGCGTCGGCGGCGAGTCTTAGTTTCTTCGGCCTGATCGGCTTCCTCGAACGCAAAATCCTGTTTTGGACGTGACACGATGAAACGACAGATGCATCTCGGCCTGTTTATCCTCGGCACCGGTAGCCATGTGGCCGGCTGGCGCTATCCCGGCGCTGTGGACAGTTTTCAGGATTTTCCCGCGATTCAAGAGATCGGCCGCATCGCCGAGCGTGGCAAGTTCGACCTGATCTTCATGGGCGACAACCTCTATGCGGATGCTGCCGCGCATCCCTCCTACACGCTGCGGCTGGAACCTCTGACGATGCTGGCTGCGCTGTCGACGTCGACCAGTCGTATTGGATTGGGCGCGACCGTCTCCACCACCTACAGCGATCCGTTCACGGTCGCGCGCGTGTTCGCCTCGCTCGATCACATCAGCAACGGCCGCGCCGCATGGAACGCGGTGACGACGGCTAATCCCGCGACCGCCGCCAATTTCGGCACCACCCATCCCGACCACGCCCGCCGCTACGAGATGGCGGGTGAATTCCTCGACGTCGTGAGGGGCCTGTGGGACGGCTGGACGGATGATGCCATCGTCGCCGACCGGACAAGCGGGCTCTACATCGATCCTGACAAGTTGCGCTCGATCGACCACGACGGCGCGTTCTTCAAGGTGAAGGGACCGCTCAACATCGGCCGCAGCCCGCAAGGGCATCCGGTGGTGCTGCAAGCCGGGGGATCCGAGGCCGGACAGGCCCTCGCCGCACGTACGGCGGACATCGTGTTCTCGGTCGTGCAGGACGTCGAGGAAGCAAAGGCCGGCTACGCATCGCTCAAGAACCGCCTGCCGGGTTTTGGACGCAAGGCCGAAGACGTCACGGTGCTGCCGGGCGTCATGCCGATCGTCGGCCGCACCGACAAGGAGGCGTTCGAGAAACTCAACGTGCTGCAGAGCTTCGTCAGCGGCAGCAACGCGCTCGCCATGCTCTCCGAACGCTTGGGCCGGGACATGTCGGCCTACGATCTCGACGGACCGGTTCCGGACCTTGAACCATCAGACAGCTATCACAGCTTCGCCAGTGTCATGCTCGCCAAGGCCCGGCGCGAGAACATGACGCTACGCGACCTCTATAATCTCACCGCCGCCGCGCGTGGCCATTGGGTGCTGTGCGGCTCAGCGGAGCGCATCGCCGACACGCTGCAGCAATGGTTCGACGAATATGCAGCGGACGGTTTCAACGTGATGCCGCCGTACTTCCACGAAGGCTTCGAGGACTTCGTGCAGCTCGTGGTGCCGATACTAAGGGAGCGCGGCCTGTTTCGCGCCGACTATGAGGGGACGACGTTGCGCGATCATCTCGGGCTGCAGCGGCCGAAGAACGCCTTGTTCGACAAATGAAATGAACTCTCGGTTCTCGCTCCCAACCAGCCTTCGCTCGCGAAGCGCGTGAAGGTTGCCGCGACGGAGCCCAACGGGCGACGACGGGGTACTCGGCCCGCGAGCTACGTCTCGGCAAGCTAAAATATCGAAAACAACCCCATGCAAAGATAGCCGGCGGTCGCCGGCATGGATGCTCTACCGGCGAAAACAGTTTGACACGTCGGGCAAATCAGAGGCACGATTCCACCATCGCGTAATTTGTAAGATCGCCCACGGCACTGCCCATCGGGCCTTCACGCGAACCAAGCCGATAGCCGAATTATTGTTGCACAGCACGAAACGTTATGTGCCAACAACCGAAATCCCTACCACTGATAGCGAACGACGCCCTTGCCGGCATAGGATCGGCTCACGTCGGAGAACTCACCCTCGAACGTCGCGGCGGCGGACCAGCCGTTGAGCCAATTCAATTCGGCGGACGCTGTGGTGAGCGCCTTGTTGTGCGACTGCGCCGCGCCGTTGACGACAAAGGATGCGCCGGGCAGCGCCTGGAAGGTCGCGCCGATCGAGGGGTTGGTATTGTAGTCGTAGGCCCACGCCGCACGGCCGCGCAGGGTGAGGATCGCATTCTGCAAGGCCCAGGACTTGTCGGTGCGCGCACCAATCTCGCTGCGTGACGCGGTGACGCTGCGCGAGCCATAGGCCAGCGCAAACGTATTGGCGCCGGAGACGACCTGCTCGGCATAGGCCGGCAGCTCGAATGTCGTGAACTGCCCGGCGGCGTAGGGCGTGATGCCAATGCCGCCGATCCACGGCGTGACGAAGCGATAGCCGCCTTCGGCGCGGCCGGAGAACGCGTTGGCGTTGAACTGCGCGCGCAGCCGGTCAATGCCGGCGATGGTCACGGTGCGGTCGGTGGTGACGTCCTGCCAGCCATAGGCCAGCGCGCCGGTGAGATAGGCCGCGCCAACCGTGTGGCGCACGAAGCCGCCGGCCTGGAACAGATCGGAGCGGCCGCTGCCGTTGTTGACGACGCTGAAGTTTGTGCCGCCACCGGCCAGCGCGAAGCCTGCGACGGTGTTTGGCGAGAAGAAATAGTCGGCACCGGCGGCCATGCCGAAGATGCGGCTGGTGCTGGTGTCGGATCCGGCCGCGAGTTTGCCGTCGGTGGTCTGCGAACCGCCAAAACCCGCCGCCCACACGCTCCAGCGCGGATCGTAGCCGGCGCGGATCGGCGCCTTGCTGTAGATCGCGGCGTAGGCCTCGCGTTCGCTATTCGAGCGCGGCTTGCCGGATGAGGCATAGGCGCTTGCATCTTCTTGCGCAAATCCCGGCGCATTGGCGCCGTCACCGCGACCCGGCGCGAACGGGTCGGTCATGAGGCCCATGAACTGGTTCATGGCATTGAACGTGTTCTGCTGCGAGCCGGTCCCGGTTTGGCCCGCGGCCTGCGACAGCGCACCCGCCGACAGCGTGGCGTAGACCATGGGGATGCCGCCCGTGGTGTTGAAGGTGTTGGTCAGGGCGTTGCCGACGGCCTGCTGGTTGCCGTTCAGCCCGCCGGGGATAGCGAAACTCAGGATGAGGTCGAGGTAGGCGTGGTTGGTGTCGTAGCTCAGCCCGGTGTGAAAGTTGGCTGACAAATTTGTATTTGCGACGGCGCCATTGAACGTGCCGGTGACGCCGCCGTTCGCCGTCAGGATCGTGTACTGTTTTGCGATATAGCTGCCGGGCGCGAAAATCGCATTGACCGTGGCGCCGCCGAGCGTGGCCACGCCCGAGACGTTGGCGAATGAGGATGTCGTCGGATTGAGGTTGACCGCGTAGGTCGAGGCAGCGTTGAACCCGAGCGTGCCGCTAACGGTCATCGACGAACCGGGCGTGCCGGCGCCCGGCGCAAAGACGCCGCCGCCGACCAGCGTATTACCGACCGTGCCGGTGCCGGCCAGCGTGCCGCCCGCGTTCACGGTGACGCCGCTTGCCGAGGTGACGTTGCCGTTCACGCTGAGCGTGCCGCCGTTGACGTCGATGGGGCCGGTGAAAGTACTGGTGCCGGTCAGCGTCCAGGCCGAACTGCCGATCTTGTTGAAGGTGCCGAAGCCGCGATACTGCGCGGCCGCGCCGATCTGCGATACATCGAACGTGGCGGCGCCGGCGCCGCCGAGTTGGAACGTATTGCTGCCGGTGCCGAGCACGTTGCCGGTGATGACAGAGCCCTGCGCCAGCGTCAGCGTGTTGCCGACGCCGAGGAACTGGATCGCCGCGGCGCCGCTGATGGTGCCGGCGTTGAAGACCGAAGAACCACCGACAAAGGCACGAATTCCGTACTGGCCGCCGGTGATGCTGGCGCCGGCATTGTTGGTCACCGTCGCGTTGGTGATGGTGAAAATGCCGGTAGATGTGGTGCCGGTGATGCTGCCGGAATTGGTGACATTGGCAAAGCCGTTGGTGTTAATTCCGTGCTGGCCGCCGGTGATGCTGGCGCCGGCATTGTTGGTCACCGTGGCGTTAGTGTCAGCGAAAATGCCCACAGTGCTGGTGCCGGTGATGCTGCCGGAATTGGTGACATTGGCAAAGCCGATGGCGATAATTCCGTTGTTGGCGCCGGTGATGCTGGCGCTGGCATTGTTGGTCACCGTCGCGTTAGTGACAGCGAAAATGCCGATATTGTTGGTGCCGGTGATGCTGCCAGAATTGGTGACATTGGCAAAGTCGAAGGTGTTAATTCCGTGCTGGCCGCCGGTGATGCTGGCGCCGGCATTGTTGGTCACCGTGGCATCGCCGAGATAGATGCCAGCATTGATGCCGGTGACCGTATTGCCCGCGCCGGCAGTCACGTTGACGGTGACGCCGGTCTCGTTGCCGGTGCCGTAGCCGTTAGCGCCCGCGCTGGTGCCGGGCACGCCGCCGCCCTGATTGGTGGTGGTGCCGCTGCAGGTCGCCGTCACGCCGTTGGCGGATGCGGGCGTGCAATCGGCCCGGGCGACGGAGCCGGTTGCGACCACGGCCAGCACAACGCCGGCGGCCAGCCAAACGGCGCGCGACCGGCGCGACGCTGCCGCCGGTGCCGTCGACGACAAAAACGCCCTGCGCACCCTGCAAGGGTGCGCAAATCCCCAAACCACCATAACCGCCGTCCCCAACCTTGTCGGTCCCACCCGAAAGATGGCATGGTTGGGCAGTGGCGTCCTGACCGAGCGGCCCTGACTTTCTGACATTCTTCTGACATTCGGCTATCCGTTTGCAAAAACATCGGAAAAGCCGGCAAGATGCCTGCAAATTGGTGAGGGCAAGTGCTTCGTTTTACCGGATTCGCGCTCGACGCAGAGCGCGCAGAACTGCGCGGATCTGATGGCGAAGTCGTAAAACTTCGGCCAAAAACGTTCGACATGCTGAGGCTGTTTGTCGCCAATTCCGGCCGCGTGCTGAGCAAGCAGCAATTGATGGACGCCCTCTGGCCAAACGTCCATGTCAGCGACGACAGTCTTTTCAAATGCATCCGCGAGCTGAGAACGGCGCTCGGCGATACCGAGCGCCAGGTCATCAGGCTCGTTTCCGGGCACGGTTACCTGTTCGAAGCCGAGGTTTTCGCGGAACCCGCAGGCGTTGCGGCGCCCGCCGAGGCCGCGCGCATCAGGACGGCTATCGATGCCGCCGATGTCACCCGGCCAGCAAAATCGTCGGTGCCGTCCGGATTCGGCAAGCGGGCAGCATTCGTCGCCATGGCGAGCCTTGTGGCGATAGCCGGGATCGCGGCCGCGACGCTGACTTTCTGGCCTGACGCCGTCAGGCCCGGCAAGCCTGCGATCGCCGTCATGCAGATCGCCAGCGCCGATACCAGTGATGCTCCGACAGCGGCTTCCGTAACCGCTCTCCTCGCCGACGGGCTGGCGAAGATCGAAAACATTCGCGTGCTGCGCGGCGCCGATTCGCCGCCGGCAAATCAGGCCGAGTTTGCGCTGAGCGGAGAATTGCGAAAGACCGGGCAGTCCTCCGGGCAGTCCTGGGAATTGGGCGCTCGTCTGATCAGGACGTCGACAAAGGAAGTGGTCTGGGCCGCGCCGGTTGCGGTCACGATCGGCGATACGGATCCCGGATTGCAACATCAGCGCCTTGCGGCCGGCGTTGGTCATTTGCTGGCGCGTCGCATCAACGAGGTGACGCGCGCCAGCGCGCAGGCTGCCGCGGCTGATGGCAAGGCAAAGGTCGTGGTCGAGCAGGCCAGCGGCCTGATCAATCAAACCAACAAGGAGCGGTTCGCGGCGGCGCAGGCGATGCTCGAAAAGGCGCTGGCTGAAGACCCTGATAATATCGACCTCGGCGTTGCGCTGGCAGCCCTTCAGCTGCGCGGCATCCAGTTGGTCTGGTATGATCCGGACCAGAGCATTGCCGCGGAGAGAAACGCCAAAGCTACCCTCGAGCGCGCGGTTCGCGCGAGGCCGGATTCAATTCCGGTGCTGGAAGCCTATTGCCGCGTTTTGAATGCGACGAATTATTTCGTCGAGAGCCTGGTGGCCTGCGCGCGCACCCTGAGCTTCGACCCGTGGAACGGGCTGGTGCTTTACCACATCGGTCTGGCCCATGTGCAATTGGGACGCTTCGAAGAGGCGCTCGCAGCGTTCAGGCAGGCCGACCGGTTCGATACGCCGCAGGTTTCGCGCTGGACCTGGTTGCTCGGTGCGGGAATGACGCTGATGCTGATGGACCGCAGCGAGGAAGCCTTGCCATGGCTGCAAAGGTCGCTCACCATCACCCCGGGTTCGGGGCGCACGCACATGCTGCTATCAGCCGTCTATCAGCAATTGGGCCGGACGGACGAGGCCAGGGCGGCGATGCAAAAGGGTTTGGAATTGCGGCCCGGTTCGAACCTGAGCAACACCGCCTTGCCGCCCAAAAACGCCAGCCCGATTTTCATTGCCGCCGCCGATTGGATCGGGCGGGCCTACCTGGCGGCGGGTTTGCCGGACCGTTGATTCACGCCGGGTCGGCCGGCCTGACGCGCCTGGCAATCTCTCGCGACCGAATCCAGCGTCACGGCAATTTTTCAGCCTCCTTTCGGCCGACAGGCCGGAAAATCGCACGCGTCCCAATTGGCGAGCGGTCGCGGGCCGTCGTTCATCGAAGCAAATTCAATGCCTTGCAGCACCAACCGTCCGGCGGGCCGCTCTGGCACGCATCGTGCAAAACCTCATGCAAACGCGCGCGCATCGATCGCGACGCAAAAAAAGCAAACTTCATGGGGAGGCTATCAATGACAGACGTTGTTATCGTTTCGGCTGCACGCACGGCCATCGGATCGTTTGGCGGAGCACTGTCCAGCATCGCCGCCCACGAGTTGGGAGCGACCGTCATCCGCGCCGCGCTGGAGCGGGCCGGAGTTGAAGCCGCCGACGTTTCGGATGTCGTGCTGGGCCACGTCCTCACCGCCGGCCAGGGCCAAAACACCGCGCGTCAGGCGGCGATGCGCGCCGGTATCCCCATGGAAAAAGCGGCGCTCACCATCAATCAGGTCTGCGGCTCCGGCTTGCGTGCGGTGGCGCTCGGTTACCAGGCCATCAAGGCCGGGGACGCAACGATCGTCGTTGCGGGCGGCCAGGAGAACATGAGCGCGTCCGCGCACTGCGCGCATCTGCGCAACGGGACCAAAATGGGCGCGCTTGAGTTCACCGACACCATGATCAAGGACGGCCTTTGGGACGCCTTCAACGGTTATCACATGGGCACGACCGCGGAGAATGTCGCCGAGCTTTTCCAGATCTCCCGCACCGATCAGGACGCTTTTGCCGCCTCGTCCCAGCAAAAGGCAGCCGCAGCCCAGGCATCCGGAAAATTCAAGGACGAGATCATTCCGGTCACCGTTCACTCCCGCAAGGGCGACATTATCGTCGACACCGACGAGCATCCGAAAGCCTCGACCACCGCGGACAGCCTGGCGAAGCTTCGCCCTGCCTTCAGCAAGACCGGCTCGGTCACCGCGGGCAATGCGTCCGGTCTTAACGACGGCGCATCGGTAACGATCCTCATGAGCGCCGACGAAGCCAAGCGACGCAGATTGACGCCGCTCGCCCGCATCGCTTCCTGGGCGACGGCCGGTGTCGATCCCAAGATCATGGGGACAGGTCCGATCCCCTCCAGCCGGCTCGCGTTGCAGAAAGCCGGATGGAAGGTCGATGATCTCGATCTGATCGAGGCCAACGAAGCCTTTGCCGCGCAGGCATGCGCGGTCAACAAGGACATGGGTTGGGACCCCGCGCGCGTGAACGTCAACGGCGGCGCCATTTCACTTGGCCATCCGATCGGCGCCTCCGGCAATCGCGTGTTGGTCACGCTGCTTCATGAAATGGGACGCCGCGGCGCCAAGAAGGGTCTCGCAACGCTCTGCATCGGCGGCGGCATGGGGATCGCGCTCACGGTCGAGCGCTGACCGACAGCTGGCCGGCAACAGCCTTTCAGAATTCCACATGCGGCGGATTCAATAATCCGCCGCATCGAGGACGAACGTCAGGATCGTAAGAATCCGGCGCATGGCACGGAAACGCAAACAGGAGGAGATGCCGACATGGCACGTATCGCAGTTGTTACCGGTGGGTCACGCGGAATTGGCGCAGCCATCAGCAAGGCGTTGAAGGCGGCCGGCTATAGCGTCGCAGCGAATTACGCCGGCAACGACGAAGCCGCGGCGAAGTTCAAGGCCGAGACCGGCATCCCCGTCTACAAATGGGACGTGTCGAGTTTCGAGGCCTGCTCTGCCGGTCTGGCCCAAGTGACGAGCGACCTCGGCCCCGTCGACGTCCTCGTCAACAATGCCGGCATCACCCGCGACGGCATGCTGCACAAGATGACTGCCGAACAATGGTATGCGGTCATCAACACCAACCTGAACTCGCTGTTCAACATGACGCGCCCCGTGATCGAGGGCATGCGCGAGCGCGGCTTCGGCCGGATCGTCAATATTTCGTCGATCAACGGCCAGAAAGGCCAGATGGGCCAGACCAACTACTCCGCGGCAAAGTCCGGCGATATCGGTTTCACAAAAGCATTGGCCCAGGAAAACGCCACCAAGGGCGTCACGGTGAACGTGATCTGCCCCGGCTATATCGCGACCGAAATGGTGATGGCCGTGCCGAAGGAGGTTCTCGAGAAATCGATCCTGCCGCAGATCCCGGTGCGGCGGCTCGGCCAGCCCGAGGAAATTGCCCGCTGCGTTGTTTTTCTGGCCTCCGATGAAGCCGGCTTCATCACGGGATCGACGCTGTCGGCCAACGGCGGCCAATACATGACATAAGCGGTTTCGACCGGTGGAGCTGGGCTCCGCCGGTCGCCTCCCTCATCTCTCCCAAATCACCTGCGGAGACTTAGAGTGGATTTCGACGCTCTTGTGCTTTCCCGGCTGCAATTCGCCTTCACGGTTGCATTCCATATTCTGTTTCCGTCGCTGACGATCGGGTTGGCCTCGTTTCTGTTGGTTCTCGAGGTGCGCTGGATTGCGACCGGAAACCAGATCTATGAGCAGCTCTATCGCTTCTGGCTGAAGCTGTTTGCGCTTGCCTTCGGCCTCGGCGTCGTCACCGGTTTGGTGCTGTCCTACGAGATCGGCACCAACTGGGGGCGCTTCTCGGCCATGACCGGTAACGTGATCGGCCCGTTGATGGGCTATGAGGTGCTCAGCGCCTTCTTCCTCGAGGCCGGCTTCCTCGGCGTCATGATTTTCGGCATCAACCGCGTCGGCAAGTACCCTCATCTGTTCGCCACCGCGATGGTGAGCCTCGGCACCATCGTTTCCATGTTCTGGATTCTTTCCGCCAATAGCTGGATGCACACGCCAGCGGGCTACGCGATCTCGAACGGCAAATTCATCGTCATGGATTGGTGGACGGTGATTTTCAATCCGTCGTTTCCCTACCGGCTGGCGCATATGGCGACGGCCACGTTCCTGTCGTCGGCGATGTTCGTGTCCGGCGTCTCGGCCTGGTATCTGCTGCACAACCGTCACACCGACTTTGCATTCCGTGGCCTTTCCCTGGCGATGTGGATGCTTCTCGTGGCGGCTCCAAGCCAGATTTTCATCGGCGACCTGCATGGCCTGAACACGCTCAAGCATCAGCCGATGAAGGTCGCGGCGATGGAAGGAAACTGGACGACGATGCGCGGCATGCCGCTGATGCTGTTCGCGGTTCCGGACCAGCAAAATGCCACGAACCATTTCGAGATCGGCATTCCACGGCTGGGGAGCTTTATCCTGAAACACGATCTCGACGGCGAAGTTGCCGGACTTGATCAGGTTCCGCCGGAAGACCGGCCGCCGGTTGCGGTCGTATTCTATTCATTTCGGGTCATGATTGGCTTCGGCGTCTTCATGGTCCTGCTTGCGTTCGCAGGCCTCTTTCTCCGGCTGCGCGGCAAGCTCCAAAGCTCCAAACTATTTCACCGGCTTTGTGTGCTTGGCACCCCCGCCGGCTTCGTGGCGATCCTCGCGGGCTGGGTCGTGACCGAGGTCGGACGGCAACCGTGGACCGTCCATGGCCTGCTGCGCACGCGCGACAGCGCGTCTCTGGTCGGACGCGAAGTCGTCGCAACGTCGCTGGGGTTGTTCGTCCTGGTTTACGGAATTCTGATGGTCGCCTTCCTGTTCTATCTGGCGCGGCTTATCGCCCATGGCCCGCACGACGTCGAACAACAATATCCGCAGATTGCGGCTCATTAGAGCGTTTTCAAGCGAAGTGGATACCGGTTTGCGTGAAGAAAACGCGTCAAAACAAAAGATAGAGCCCCGCTCCGATTCAATCGGAACGGGGCTCTAGTCAGGGAGTCCCGTGCTGCACGATTTGACGATAGACCTGCCAATGATCTGGGGCGGCATCATCGCGCTGGCCGTCCTGATGTATGTGGTCCTTGACGGATTCGATCTCGGGATCGGCATCCTGTTCGCGATCAATCGCGACGAGGCCGATCGCGACAAGATGATCGCAAGCATCGCGCCGATCTGGGATGGCAATGAGACCTGGCTCGTGCTGGGCGGCGGCGGCCTGCTCGCAGCTTTTCCGGCCGCCTATTCGATCCTGATGCCGGCGCTTTACGTTCCGATGATGCTGATGCTGTTCGGCCTCGTATTTCGCGGCGTCGCCTTTGAGTTCCGGCCGAACGCGCGCGAGTCTCGCCGGTTCTGGGATTTGGGATTCTGGCTCGGCTCCGTGGTCGCGACCCTCGCACAGGGAATGGCGCTCGGCGCCTTCATCACCGGCTTTCCCGAGACCATCGTATCGTCGCAGGAAGGCAGCTTCGCCTTTCTGACGGTCTTCAACGTGATATGCGGCATCGGCCTGGTCGCGGGCTATGCATTGCTCGGCGCCTGCTGGCTCATCCTGAAAACCGACGGCAGGCTGCGCGAACGCTGCTTCGCGCTGGCCTTTACGCTGGGCATCGTGCTCGCGGCTTACCTTGCAATGATCAGCATCTGGACGCCGCTGGCGCATCCGCGCGTCGCGGAGCGTTGGTTTTCATTTCCGAATTTCCTGATTCTGGCACCGATACCGCTCGCCGCGGGATTTTGCTGGCTGAACATGATGCGATCGCTGGCCCTTCGCCGCGAAAACGCTCCATTTCTGTCGGCAATAGCCATGTTCATCCTTTCCTTTGCCGGGATCGGCATCAGCGTCTGGCCGTATATCGTTCCGCACGTTTTGACGATTCACGAGGCTGCGGCGCCGGAGAAATCGCAGGGCTTCCTGCTGATCGGGGTGATCGCCCTGCTGCCGCTCATTCTCGGCTACACGGCGCATTCCTATTGGGTATTCAGAGGCAAAGTGACCGACGCGGACGGCTACCATTAACGTCATCGAAAGCAAACGCGCGGCATTCCACATCTCATTAAAGGACGAATTCCATGACCGACAAAAAGCCGGATACCACGCCGAACCCGAACAGCCCGGTGGATCTGTTTGGAGGGTCCATGAATGGGCTGAATGCCGATCACTCCGTTCAGGCCGAGACGATGCAGGATTATGCAAAGCTTGCTCTGGCCATCGCCAAACAGCCGAACGCGTTCATCCAAATGCAGACCGGCTATTGGATGGACCAGATCAAGCTACTCGAGAATTTTTCGTTGCGGGCACAGGGCCAGCCAGCAAAACAGGTTGCCTCCCCCGCCCACGACGACAAGCGTTTCAAGGACGCCGAATGGACCGACAATCCGGCGTTCGATACCATCAAGCAAAGCTATCTTTCGGCGGTGTCACACACCCGGGGACTGCTTGGGGAACTGGACGGCCTCGACGACGAAACCCGGCGGCGGATCGAATTCAACCTGCGGCAGATGCTGGACGCGCTTTCGCCGACAAACTTTCCGCTGATGAATCCCGAGGTCATTCGCGCCACGATCGATTCAAAGGGAGACAATTTGATCAAGGGCGCGCAGCACGTGGTGGATGACTTCGTTCGCGGCAACGGCCGGCTTAGCCCTGAGCTCACGGACCGTTCGGCGTTCGATGTCGGCCACAATCTCGCGATGACAGCTGGCAAGGTGGTGTACCAGAACGACGTCATGCAGCTGATACAGTATGCGCCTTCGACGGAAACCGTCAGGCAGCGCCCCATTCTCATCGTCCCATCGTGGATCAACAAGTTCTACATCCTCGATCTGAGCGAAAAGAATTCCTTCGTGCGATGGCTGGTCAGTGAGGGATATACCGTCTTCATCATCTCATGGGTCAATCCTGACAAGCGCCACGCCGACAAGACCTTCGGCGACTACATGACGATGGGGCCGCTCGCTGCGATCGATCAGATCACGGCCCTGACCGGCGAGACATCGGTCAATACCGCCGGCTATTGCATCGGCGGCACCCTGCTCGCCACCACGCTGGCGGTGATGGCGGCGCGCAACGATACGCGCATTGCTTCGGTGACCTATCTCACGACCCTGGTCGACTTTACAGACCCTGGCGATATGGCGGTGTTCACGAGCGATGCCCACCTCGAAGAGCTCGAACACGAGACCGCGAAGAATGGCTATCTCGATGCCAGCGTGATGGCTGAAACGTTCAGCATGTTGCGCGCCAACGATCTGGTCTGGTCGGTTGCCATCAAGAGCTATTTCCTGGGGAAGGAACCGGCGCCGTTCGACCTGCTGTTCTGGAACGCCGACTCGACGCGGATGCCGGGCGGGCTTCACATGTCGTATTTGCGCGACATGTATCGCGACAACCGTCTGGTCCAGGCCGGCAGTATCGTCGTTGACGGTGTGCCCGTCGATCTCGGACAAATCCGCACCCCCACCTACATCCTGTCGACGCGCGAAGACCACATCGCGCCATGGCGAGCGACCTATGCCGCAACCCGGATCTACGGCGGCGACACCACCTTCGTGCTCGCCGGTTCAGGGCACGTTGGCGGCGTCGTCAATCCGGTGGCGTCGAAGAAATACGGATACTGGACCAATCCGGCGCTGCGCAGCACTCCCGAAGAATGGCTTGCGGAAGCTCAGCATACACCGGGCTCGTGGTGGGTGCATTGGCGGGACTGGTTGCTCAATCACGCCGGCGATCCGGTCCCGGCCCGCCAGCCGGGAGAACATGGATCGGTCATCGAAGATGCGCCGGGCAGCTACGTGAGGCGCGCGTCCTGACCTCGACGCAGCGCGGCACTTCGCCACCATAGCCAATTGATAGAATTACCGAAACTCCTCTCCGGAAAGTGCATAGCGTCGCATTTTGTCGTAGAGGGTTTTCTTGGGTATGCCGAGGCTCTCGCTGACGGCGAGAACATCGCCATGATGCCTGCGCAAGGTCTCGATAATCAGACCTCGTTCGAAATCACCGACGACGTCCTTTAGCGACTTGTCCTCGCCTTCATTGGCTGCATCGGAATTAAACCTGCCGCCGAGCAAACCCAGAACGAAACGGTCCGCGACATTCCCGAGTTCGCGAACATTTCCGGGCCAGTCGAACGACACCAGGTCGCGCATCAATTGATCCGTGACAATGGGCGCGTCGCGTTTGTAGCGGGCCGCGGCAAGCAGGACGTGATGCTCGAACAGCTGCGGAATATCCTCGCGCCGTTCCCGAAGCGGTGGGATGGCAAGGGTAACCACGTTGAATCGGAAATACAGATCGCTTCTGAACCTCCCCATGTCGCACGCCGCTTTGAGATCCAGTTTCGTCGCCGCCACAACACGAACGGGGACGTCGATCAGCTTGTTGGAGCCGAGGCGTTCAAGTTGGCGGAACTGCAGAACGCGCAACAACTTGACCTGCAATGCCATGGGCATGGCTTCGACTTCATCAAGGAACAGCGTTCCGCCCGACGCATGCTCGACTTTTCCGATACGTAAAGCCTGGGCTCCCGTAAAGGCGCCCTTCTCGTGACCGAAAAGCTCACTTTCAAACATCGCTTCGGGAATAGCACCACAGTTGATCGCGACGAACGGACCATCGCGCAACGGCGAGCATTCATGCAACGCGCGGGCGACCAGTTCCTTGCCTGAGCCGGTTTCTCCATGAATCAGGACATCCGGCGTGACGTCGGACAATTTGAGAATGCTGTTGCGCAACGCGACCATCGCCAGGGAGTCGCCGATGAGCATACCGTCGATGCCCGTCTTCTGCTCGAGCCGCCTGCGCAGATCGCTGACTTCAAATGTCAGCCTGCGCTTTTCCATCGCCCGCGTGACCACGCCGACCAGAAGATCGTTGGAGACGGGCTTTTCGAGAAAATCATACGCTCCCGCATGCATTGCCTTGACGGCGATCGAAATATCCCCATGCCCCGTGACGATGATGACTGGCAGGCTTCGATCGATCGCGACCGCGCGCTCCAGCAACGCAATGCCGTCCATCCCGGTCAACTGAAAATCGACCAACAAGACGCCGGGGAAGTATTCCTTCAGGTTTTTCAGAGCTGCCTCGGCAGAAGCATGCTGCTCGATTTTAAACCCGGCGAGATCGAGCGTCTGTGCCGTTGCGGCGCGCACAGCGGGATCGTCCTCGACGAACATGACCCGAAGACCGTCATACATCGCGGACATCGATCTCATTCCGATACACAGGCAATTTGATCAAGAATACCGCTCCGCGTTGCTCTTCACCGGAAGCTGTAAGCGTTCCACCGAATTGATTGATTATACCCGTCGAGATTGCCAATCCAAGCCCCAGCCCTGATCCCGCTTCTTTTGTCGTGAAAAACGGCTCGAAAAGACGCGCGATAACTTTCTCCGACAATCCAACGCCGTTGTCGTGAACGGAAATCAGAACCATGTCGCCGGCGCGGGATGCAGCGATCCTGACCGCAGGTCTATCCACTCCCGCGGTTGCGTCGATCGCATTCGCCAACAGATTGATCAGCACCTGTTCGAGGCGCGGCGCATCGACGCGAACGCACAGATCCTCGTCGATCGGGTCGATATCAATCGCCACGTCGGCTTTCTTAATTCTATGCGCGACAATCTGCATGCTGTTCCGGATACTGCGATCGACCGGAACACGCTGCAGGTTGACCACGCTTTTTCTGGCAAACTGCTTCAACTGACCGGTGATCCCGCTCAGCCTGTCGACCAGGTCGGTGATGTCACGCATGTTGCCGCGTGCAACATCGATTTGAGATCGTTCGATCAGGACGTCTGCATTTTCCGAAAGCGTGCGGATTGCCGCCAGGGGTTGATTGAGTTCGTGCGTAACGCCCGCCGCGAGCTGCCCGATCGCGGCCAGTTTGGCGGAATGAACCAGTTTATCCTGGGTGTCGCGCAGTTGCTGGTTGGCATCGACCAGGGCCTGGGTACGCTGCGCAACCTGATGCTCGAGCTCGACATTGGCACGCGCAAGTGCCTCCTTGCCGGCGAGTTGAAGGCGGATGGCACGCCGCCGCTGCAAAATGAAAAGAACGAAGAATACGATCGAGGTTGCAAGGAGCACCGCGGCGACCTGAGCCCAGTGCTGATAAAGCTTGATATCCGACAGATCGGAAAGGATCACGATCCTCCAATCGGACCCGTCGAGCTTCTTTTCCTGCATCAGAAAGCGCGGCCGCTCCTCGCCGGGTTTCCCGCCGGGCAACGATACGATCGCGCCTTCGCCCCCGAATGCTTCTTCGGTCTTGATTCCGATCGGCGTGAGTTGGACATTTTCGTACTGCCGCGCGTCGCGCAGCGTCGCCAGGGCACTCGGCGCGAGCTGGGTCATCGTACGGTACTGCCAGGCCGGCCGCGACGCCAGAACGATCACGCCGTTTTCGTCGACGATCATCACGTCGCCAACGGCAGATGACGGACGCACCTGCAATCCCTCCAGGTTGACCTTGACGACACCGATGCCGAGCGGGGCCTTCCCGCGCGGAAGCGTGGTGGCGAAATAATAACCCGGCGTCCCACTGGTCGTGCCGATGCCATAGAAGCGGCCCGACCCGTCACGCAGGGACTGAGCGAAGTACGGCCGGTAGGACAGATCGACGCCGACAAAGCTCGCCGGCTCGTTCCAGTTGCTGGAGGCCGTCGCCTTGCCGCTCAAGTCCAGAAGATAGAGCGTCGTCGTGCCCGCGGCATCATTGACGGCCTGCAGGTAGCGGTTGGCGCGATCGACATGCTTTGGATCGGCCGGCGCCGTCAGGACATCCATCACCACGGGATGATTTTGCAGCAAATCGGGAAGATAATCGAACCTGTGCAGTTCCGTTGCCAGCAATGTTGCGTAGCGATCGAGCTCAATCCGTTCCCGCTCGATGGTCCGCTCCGACCTCAGGCGAAACGCCACATCCCCGGCAAGGATAACGGCGACCGCCATCAGCAACAACGCGCCCGCAATACCTGCCGCCCAGGCGATCCTGGAGGGTGGCTCGATCTTGTTGGCAGTCTGCTCCATGCGATCCCGACGACGTCGATCACCGATTCCGCGTATGATGTCCAGCGGACCCTCACCGGCGTTGCGACTCTACACAACGCCCGGCAAAAGATGCACGGAATTTATCAGGCCGCCTCAATGAAGCTTGATCTGCGGCAGGGTGCGGCGCGAGAGGAGCCGGCCGAGCGTGTCCAGAACGACCTTTACCCCACCATGCAGTGCAACCTGGTGCATCTTGTAGAGGGATCGATACATCAACAACGCAAAGTAGCCCTCGATCTGAAGATTCTTCCCCTTTCCAAAGCCCATGAGACTGCCGACGGTGGCATACTTGCCGAGCGATACCAGCGAGCCGAAGTCCCGGTAGACGTACGGTTGCAGCGGCTTGTCTTCGAGCCGAAGCCTGATCTGCTTGAAGACATGGGACGCCTGTTGGTGAGCCGCCTGGGCACGGGGCGGAACGGGCTGGCCGGAGGCAGAATTCAGGCAGCTTGCGCAGTCGCCGATCGCGAAAATGGCGGGATCCGAGGTGGTCTGAAGCGTTGGCAACACGACCAACTGGTTGCTGCGCGAGACCTCGAGCCCATCGAGATCGCTGAGACAATCGGGCCCCCTGACCCCGGCGGCCCAAACAACGAATTTCGAGGGAATGAGCTCCCCGGACTCCAGATGGACCCCTTCGCCGGATACCTCATTCACCCTGGCGCCGGTGCGAACATCGACGTCCAGACCTTTCAAGAGCAGCGCTGTCGAATGCGACACGCTCTCCGGAAGCGCCGGCAAGATCCGATTGGCGCCTTCCACAAGCGTAATGCGAATATCCTTCGACGGATTGATCTTATCCAGACCATAGGCGACGACCGCGCGCGTCGTCTGGTGCAGCTCCGCCGAAAGCTCCGTGCCGGTGGCACCTGCACCGATGATCGTCACATGGAGTTGGCCCGGCTGGACGGGTTGCTCCTGGGTATGCGCACGAAAGCACGCGTTGACTATTTTTCGATTGAACCGCGCCGCGTGTTCCGGAGTTTCGAGCATGATGGCATGCTGTCTGACGCCGGGCGTGCCGAAATCGTTCGAAACGCTGCCCACGGCGATGACCAGCGTATCGTAGGTAAAAGATCGCTTCGGCGTGATCTCCTCGCCCTCGTCGTCAAACGTGGCCGCCAGATGAATTTCGCGGTTCTTGCGGTCGAGCCCGATCATTTCGCCAAAGCGAAACCGGAATTTGTGCCAGTGGGCGTGCGCGAGATAGTCGACCTCATGTTGGGCGGCATCCATGCTGCCGGCGGCGATTTCGTGAAGCAATGGCTTCCACAGATGGGTCCGGGAACGCTCGACCAGCGTAACCCTCGCCTTGCCCTTGGCCGCCAGACGGTCGCCAAGGCGCGTTGCGAGCTCAAGCCCTCCGGCTCCTCCACCCACGACGACAATATGGTGCAGATCGCTCTCGCTTGACATGGCCATTGTTTCCATTGCCGGAGCCGGCAACCGGGCAGCCCATCGATCGCTTCGCCTTGACGCGACAGATAGAGCTGACACCGGTTGCGGGTACGTCGCCGGGCACTAGCCCGTGGTGAGCGCCGTCTCCAGATCGGCCGGATCGACCTGTTTGCCGAGGTTCCTGTTGAGCGCGGTGCGATCGAGCTCACCTTCCCACCAGGCCACAACCACGCATGCGACGCCATTGCCGCAAAGGTTGGTCAGCGCTCGGCATTCACTCATGAACTTGTCGATACCGAGAACGATGGCCATGCCGGGCACCAGCCGCGGATCCACCACGGCCAGCGTCGCCGCGAGCGTGATAAAGCCTGCCCCGGTAATGCCAGAGGCTCCCTTCGAGGTCAGCATGGCGACCAACAGGATGGTGATCTGCTGACCCATGGTGAGATCGAAACCGAGCGCCTGCGCAATGAACAGTGTTGCGAGCGTCATGTAGATATTGGTGCCGTCGAGATTGAACGAGTATCCGGTCGGCACCACGAGCCCGACCACCGACTTGGAACAGCCGAGCCGTTCGAGCTTTTCCATCAGGGAAGGCAGCGCGCTTTCCGAAGATGAGGTGCCGAGCACGATCAGCAGTTCGTCCTTGATGTAGGCCAGGAACTTGAAGATCGAGAACCCGACTATCTTCGCGATGATACCGAGCACCACGAACACGAACAGCGCGGCCGTGACATAGAAGGTCGCGATCAGCCCGATCAGGTTCAAAATGGCGCCGGTGCCGAACTTGCCGATGGTAAAGGCCATGGCGCCGAACGCACCGATTGGCGCTGCCTTCATGACAATGGCAATGACGCCGAAAACGCCATGTGCCGCGTCATCAATGAAGGAACGCAGCGTGTGGCCACGCTCGCCAAGTCCCATCAGGGCAAAGCCGAACAGAATCGAGAACAGCAATACCTGCAGGATCTCGCCCTGCGCAAAGGCGCCGACCACCGTGTCGGGAATGATGTGCAGGAAGAAATCCACGCTCTTCTGGGCTTCGGCCTGTTTGGCGAAGCCGGCGACTTTCGCCGCATCGGCCATGCCGCCGCCGAAACCGGCGCCCGGCTTGACGACATTGCCGACAACCAGTCCGATCAAAAGCGCAAATGTCGAGACGATCTCGAAATAGAGCAGCGCCTTGATGCCGATGCGGCCGACCTTCTTGGCATCCTGAATATGCGCAATACCGGAAACCACGGTGCAGAAGATGATCGGCGCGATCACCATCTTGATCAGCTTGATGAAGCCATCGCCGAGCGCCTTGATCCAGTCGTTCGTCGCAATTGTCGGCTCAAGCCAGCCGAAAATCGCGCCGAGCAAGATTGCGATCAGCACCTGGACATAGAGAACTTTGTACCAGGGCTTTTTTTGTGAAACGCCGCTGGCTGGAACGTCGCTGGTAGTGCCTGCATGACTCGTCATAACGATCTCCCCTCGATTTTAAATCAACTCTTTATCGACGCATCGACGGAAGCGAGCGCCGTCATGTTCACGATGCCTCGCACGGTACTCGTGGGCGTAAGGATATGTACCGGCTTGGCAGCACCGAGCAGGATGGGGCCCACCGTCACACCCTCTCCGGCCACGGTCTTCAATACGTTGTAAGTGATGTTGGCCGCATCGAGATTGGGCATGATCAGGAGATTGGCCTCGGTATGCAGGCGGGACTCCGGAAACGCCGCATCCAGGATTCGCTTGGACAGCGCCATGTCGCCGCGCATTTCGCCTTCGATTTCAAGGTCCGGTTTCGCGTCGAGAACCAGATCGAGCGTCGCGCGCATTTTTCGCGCCGATGCCGCATCGGAGCTGCCGAAGCTGGAATGAGAGAGAAGCGCCACCCGCGGATTGATCCCGAACCGGCACATTTCGTCGGTCGCCAGGATCGTGATGTCAGCCAGTTCCTCTGCCGTCGGATCCGCGTTGATGTAGGTGTCGCAGATGAAAACGGTATGTTGCGGGAGCATCAGCAGGTTCATGGCCGCGAAGATGCGCCTGCCCGAGCCGAAGCCGATCGCCTTCGACACGCATTCCAGATGCTCGGAATAATCCCCGTGGGTGCCGCACAACATGCCATCCGCACGCCCCTGCCGGAGCATCGTGGCCGCCAGCAGCGAGTTATTGGAGCGCATCGCCCGGTCTATCCGCTCGCGCGAACCGCCCTTGCGCCGCGTCAATTGATAGTGGTCCTCGACCGCCGACTTGATTAGCGGCTCGTCGTGAGGATCGATCAGATCGAAGTCCCGCCCCTGCTCGAGCCTGAGCCCGATATCCTTGATCTTCGCGTTCACCACGTTGCTGCGCCCGACGAGAACCGGCCGGGCCAGCTTTTCATCCACGGCTATCTGTACGGCACGAAGAACACGCGACTCCTCGCCTTCGGCGAAGATCACGCGCTGGTTGGTCTGGGCAGCCGCTTCGAACACCGGCCGCATAATATTGCCGGACTTGTAGACAAATCGCTCCATCGACCGGCGATAGGCCGGCATGTCCTTGATGGGGCGGGTCGCGACACCGCTTTTCATGGCAGCTTCGGCGACGGCTGGAGCGACCACGCTGATCAGGCGCGGATCGAACGGACGGGGAATCAGGAAGTCAGGTCCAAAATGGGTTTCCTGCTGTCCATAGGCGGAGGCGACGATGTCCGATTGCTCGGCTCGCGCCAGTGCCGCAATGGCATGACACGCGGCAAATTTCATTTCCTCGTTGATGGTGGTGGCCCCGACGTCAAGCGCACCGCGAAAAATGAATGGAAAGCACAGGACGTTGTTGACCTGGTTGGGATAGTCGGAGCGGCCGGTGGCGATGATGGCGTCCGGGCGCGTCGCCTTGGCGAGTTCCGGCGAGATCTCCGGATCCGGATTGGCGAGTGCAAGAATGAGGGGGCGATCCGCCATTTTGGCGAGCATTTCCGGCTTCAGGACGCCGCCGGCGGACAGACCGAGAAAAAGATCGGCGCCCCCAATAATCTCACCCAGCGTTCGTGCCGACGTCGGCTGGGCGTACTTCGCCTTCTGATCGTCCATATATTCGACACGGCCGGCATAGACGACGCCTTTGGAATCCGAGGCAAAGATGTTCTCGCGCCGCGCGCCGAGCCCGACCAGGAGATCAAGACAGGCGATCGCGGCAGCGCCCGCGCCGGACGCCACGATCTTGATGTCCTCGATTTTCTTTCCGACGATCTCGAGCCCGTTGATGACGGCCGCGCCGGCAACGATCGCGGTACCGTGCTGGTCGTCGTGGAAGACCGGGATCTTCATGCGCTCGCGGAGCTTCCTTTCGATGTAGAAGCACTCCGGCGCCTTGATGTCCTCCAGATTGATGCCGCCGAACGTCGGCTCCATGGCCGCGACGATATCGATGATCTTGTCGGGGTCGGCCTCGTCGAGTTCGATGTCGAAGACGTCGATATCGGCGAATTTCTTGAACAGGCAGGCCTTGCCTTCCATCACCGGCTTGCTCGCCAGCGCGCCGATATTGCCGAGACCGAGAACAGCCGTGCCATTCGTGATGACCGCGACGAGGTTGCCTCGCGACGTCAAACTACGCGCCTGATCGGGATTTGCAGCGATCGCCATGCACGGCACCGCCACGCCGGGTGAATACGCCAGCGCCAGATCATGCTGGGTGGTCATACTCTTGGTCGGAACGACGGAGATCTTCCCTGCCGACGGATGCCGGTGATACTCGAGCGCGCTTTCGTCCAAATGATCTGACACAGCTATTTCCCCTCTTTGAATTTCGGACAGTTTTCTGTCTTCTGACGCCGCACCTTACCGGCGCGGCGCTATTTCTTCTTCTTTGGCATGTATAGATCCGTGATGGTTCCCTCGAAGGCTTCCGCGGCCATCCCGATTGTTTCGGACAGCGTTGGATGCGCATGAATGGTGAGGCCGATGTCGGCGGCATCGGCGCCCATCTCGATCGCGAGCGCGGCCTCGGCGATCAGATCGCCCGCCGAAGGTCCAACGATGCCGCAGCCGATAATCCGCTCGTGCTCCTCGTCGAACAGCACCTTGGTGATGCCTTCATCCCGGCCGAGCGACAGCGAACGCCCGCTCGCCGCCCAGGGAAAAACGCCCTTGCCGTATTTGATGCCTTTGGCCTTGGCTTCGATCTCCGTGAGACCAACCCAAGCCACTTCAGGATCGGTATAGGCAACCGAGGGAATGACCTTGGCGTCGAAGACGCTCTTCTGACCCGCCGCCACCTCGGCCGCGACCTTGGCTTCATGTACGGCCTTGTGGGCCAGCATCGGCTGGCCCACCACGTCGCCGATGGCAAAAATATGCGAAACATTGGTGCGCATCTGCTTGTCGACCGCGATAAAGCCGCGCTCGTCAACCGCAACACCGGCGGCCTCCGCACCGATCATCTTGCCGTTCGGACGCCGGCCGACGGAGACGAGCAGACGATCGAACACATCGCTCGAAGCGCCGCCCGGTCCCTCGAAAGTCACGTGAAGGCCATCCGCCTTGGCCGCGACCGCCGTCACTTTGGTCTTCAGCAGGATCTTCTCATACCGCTTGTCGATCCGCTTCATCAGCGGCGTCACGATGTCCTTGTCGACGCCGGGAATGATCTGATCCATCAACTCGACGACGGTGACCTTGACGCCGAGCGCGTGATAGACCGTCGCCATTTCGAGCCCGATGATACCTCCGCCGAGCACCAATAGCCGCTTCGGCAAACCGTTGAGTTCAAGCGCGCCGGTTGAATCGATCACCCGCGGGTCGTCGTGCGGGATGAAGGGCAGCGTCACCGGTTCGGAACCGCAGGCGATGATCGCGTGGTCGAACGAGATCGTCTTGCCGCCTTCGCTCGTTTGAACCTGCACTGATTTGGGCGAAGCAAACTTCGCAACACCGGTGACCACCGTGACCTTGCGCTGTTTGGCAAGGCCGGACAGCCCGCCCGTCAGCTTCTTGATGATGCCGTCTTTCCAGCCGCGCAGTTTGTCGAGGTCAATCGAAGGTGCCGCGAAGGAAACACCGTGATCCCCCATCTCCTTGGTTTCGTCGATGACCTTGGCGGCATGCAGCAGGGCTTTCGACGGAATGCAGCCGACATTCAGGCAGACCCCACCAAGCGTCGCCCCCTTGTCGACCAGCACCACCTTCTTGCCGAGATCGGCGGCCCGGAACGCCGCCGAATAGCCGCCAGGGCCCGCGCCGATCACGAGCACCTCGGCATGAAGATCGCCCTTTGCCGTCGAAGGCGACGCTGCGGCCACCGGCGCAGCAGCGGCCGGGGCACTTGCGGCCTGGGCACTTGCGGCAGCCGCACCGGCGAACGTCGCAATCACGGTGCCGGCACTCACCTTGTCGCCGACCTTGATCTTGACCTCGCCGATGGTCCCGCCCGCAGGCGCGGGAACGTCCAACGTCGCCTTGTCGGATTCAAGCGTAATCAGCGTGTCTTCAGCCGCAATAACCTGTCCCGGCTTCACGTGAACCTCGATAACCGGGACATCCTTGAAGTCGCCGATATCGGGAACCTTGATCGTATCAGTCATCGTCTCTCTCCCGTTACTGTCCGTCAGAGGACGAGCCGTCGCACATCTTCAAGAACCGTCGCGAGATGCCGCGCAAAGCGGGCAGCCGCGGCGCCATCGATCACGCGATGATCGTAGGAAAGGCAGAGCGGCAACATCAGCCGCGGCACGAAGCTTTCGCCATTCCACACCGGCGCCATCTTGGAGCGTACGACGCCGAGGATCGCGACCTCAGGCGCATTGACGATTGGCGTGAAGGCGCTGCCGCCAATGCCGCCAAGCGATGAAATCGTGAATGTCGCGCCCTGCATCTCCGAGGGCGTCAGCTTGCCGTCGCGCGCTTTGGCCGAGATGTCGCCGAGTTCGCGGCAGATCTCGATGATGCCCTTGCGATCGACATCCTTGACGACCGGAACGACCAGCCCTTCCGGCGTGTCGACCGCGATGCCGATGTTGTAGAACTTCTTGTAGACGAGAGCGTCCTTTTCCGGCGTCAGCGAGGAGTTGAAATCGGGAAACGCCTTCAATGCGTTGACCGACGCCTTCATCAGGAACGGCAGCAACGAGACGCGGTACGGCTTCTTCTTGTCGGCCTTGCCGGCATCGTCGAGTTCCTTGCGATACTTCTCGATCTCCGAAATATCCGCATCGTCGTTGTGGGTGACGTGTGGGATATTGAGCCAGGCCCGGTGCAGGAAAGGTCCCGAGATGCGCTTGATGCGCACCATCGGCTTGATCTCGACGGGGCCGAACTTCGAGAAGTCGACCGCGGGAATTTCGGGGATACCCATGCCGCCCGCAGGCGCGCCGGCGGACGAGCCCTTGGCTCCGCCACCGAGCGAGGCTTTCAGATCTTCCTTGGTGACGCGGCCTTTCTCGCCCGTTCCCTTGATCGCGTTGAGATCGATATCGAGTTCGCGCGCCAGACGGCGGATCGCCGGGCTCGCATGCGCGCCGGAAAAGTCCGCGATTGCCGGACCGCCGGATTTTGGTGGCGCGGCTGCGGGCGCCGCACTCGCCGGCGGTTCGGCCGCTTCCTGCTGATGCATCACGGCCGGCGCAGCTTGAGCCGCCGACGGTACGTCACCGCCTTCGAGCCGGACAATCAGCTTGTCCTTGCCGACGCGATCGCCGATCTTCACCAGCACTTCCTTGACCGTGCCTGCCGACGGCGACGGCACTTCCATCGATGCCTTGTCGGATTCCAGCGTCAACAGCGGATCGTCGATCTTGACCACGTCGCCGGGCTTGACCGAAATCTCGATGATCGGCACGTCCTTGAAGTCGCCGATGTCAGGTACCTTCACATCAATAATGTTGGTCAAATCAACCTCCCCTGGACTCACATGCGCGGCGCTTTGGCCTGCGGCAGTTTTCTGACGAGCGAAACGAGCGTGACCGATCTCAGACCGTTACCGGATTTGGCTTGTCGGGATCGATGCCGTATTTGCGGAGCGCGTCGGCAACGACCGATGCCGGGACCGTTCCATCTTCGGACAGCGCCTTCAACGCTGCGACGACGACATGGAAGCGATCGACCTCGAAGAAGCTGCGCAACTTCCGCCGGTAGTCGGATCGGCCAAAGCCATCGGTCCCCAGCACGCGATAACGGCCGGGAACGAAGGGCCGGATCTGGTCGGCAAGCAGCTTCATATAGTCGGTTGACGCGATGACGGGGCCGCCGGCCTTGTCGAGGCAGATCTCGACATGCGAACGCCTGGGCGTCGCGGTCGGGTGCAGCATGTTCCAGCGATCGACGTCGAGACCGTCGCGGCGCAGCTCCATGAAGCTCGTCACGCTCCAGATATCCGACGCGATGCCGAAGTCTTCCGCCAGCAACGCAGCGCCGGCTTCGACCTCGCGCAGGATTGCGCCCGAGCCGAGCAATTGAACACGCGCCGCTTTTTTCTTCGCTTCCACCGATCTCAGTTTGTACATGCCCTTGCGGATGCTTTCCTCGGCACCTTCGGGCATCTCTCCATGGGGATAGTTCTCGTTCAATGTCGTGATGTAATAGAAGACATCTTCGTTCTCGCCGTACATGCGGCGCAACCCGTCCTGCACGATGACGGCGAGTTCGTAGGAATAGGTCGGGTCATAGCAAACGCAGTTCGGAATGGTCGCCGCGATCAGGTGGCTGTGGCCATCCTCGTGCTGAAGCCCTTCGCCATTCAAGGTCGTTCTGCCCGACGTGCCGCCGATCAGGAAGCCGCGGGCTCGCATATCTCCGGCCGCCCATGCCAGATCGCCCACGCGCTGAAATCCGAACATCGAATAGTAGATGTAGAACGGGATCACCGGCGTATTCGACGTGGAATAGGAAGTCGCGGCGGCGATCCAGGAAGCCATGGCGCCGGCTTCGTTGATGCCCTCCTGAAGAATCTGGCCCGTCTTGTCCTCGCGATAGAACATCATCTGATCGGCATCCTGGGGCCGATAGAGCTGACCTACCTGCGAGAAGATTCCGAACTGACGGAACATGCCCTCCATGCCGAAGGTGCGGCTCTCATCCGGAACAATGGGAACGATGCGCTTTCCGATCTCCTTGTCGCGCAGCAGCGTATTGAGAATGCGCACAAAGGCCATCGTGGTGGAAATCTCGCGGCCTTCCGTCGACTTCAGTTGCGGTGCAAATGCCGACAATGGCGGAATCGTAATCGGCGCCGATTTGCGCCGGCGTGCGGGCAAGTGTCCGCCAAGAGCGGCACGGCGCTCGGCGAGGTATTTCATTTCGGGCGAATCGGCCGGAAGACGGACGAACGGCACGTCCTTCAGCTGGTCGTCAGCGACCGGAATCTGGAATCTGTCCCGGAATTGGCGAAGCGCCTCCTCGTTCATCTTCTTGGCTTGATGCGAGATCATCTGGCCTTCGCCGGATTCACCCATGCCATAGCCCTTGACGGTCTTTGCCAGAATGACCGTCGGCTGCCCCTTGTGCTCGGACGCAGCCTTGTAAGCGGCGTAAACCTTCAGGGGATCGTGACCCCCGCGGGTCATGCCCCAGATTTCATCGTCGCTCATGTGAGCGACCATGCTTTTCAGTTCGGGATATTTTCCGAAGAAATGTTCGCGGACATAGGCGCCGTTCTTCGATTTGTAGTCCTGGTATTCCCCATCGACGCACTCTTCCATGCGCTTTCTGAGAATGCCGGTGACGTCGGCTGCCAGCAATTGATCCCAGCCCGAACCCCACAGTACCTTGATGACGTTCCAGCCGGCGCCGCGGAAATCGGCTTCCAGTTCCTGCACGATCTTGCCGTTGCCGCGCACCGGGCCATCAAGACGCTGCAAATTGCAATTGATCACAAACACCAGATTGTCGAGATGCTCGCGTCCGCCCAGCGATATCGCACCGAGCGACTCCGGCTCATCCATCTCGCCGTCGCCCATGAAGGCCCAGACCTTGCGCGGCTTGGTATCCGCAAGACCACGGCAATCCAGGTATTTGAGGAACCGCGCCTGGTAAATCGCCATCAACGGGCCAAGTCCCATCGACACGGTGGGGAATTGCCAGAAATCCGGCAGCAACCAAGGGTGCGGATAGGAGGACAGACCCTTGCCGTCGACTTCCTGACGGAAATTGAGAAGCTGATCCTCGCTGAGCCGGCCCTCCAGAAAGGCGCGGGCGTAGATGCCGGGCGAGCAATGGCCCTGGTAGTAAACCAGATCGCCGCCATGCGTGTCCGTCGGCGCGTGCCAAAAATGCATGAACCCGGTATCGTAAAGCGTCGCGGCGGATTGGAAGCTGGCGATATGCCCACCAAGTTCGGAAGACGTCTTGTTGGCGCGCAACACGATGGCCGCGGCGTTCCAGCGGATAATCGAACGAATCTTGTGCTCGAGGACCCGGTCGCCCGGATGCGGCGGCTCATCATGCGGCAGGATGGTGTTCACATAGGCCGTGTTGGCCGCAAAGGACAGCTTTGCGCCCTTGCGCCGGGCGGCCTGAATAACGCCCTCCAACAATTCATCGACCCGGCCGACGCCTTCAAAGGCCTCAACGGAGTCGAGCGCATCCAGCCATTCACGTGTTTCAGTGGGATCGCGATCCTGGTCCAATGTTTCTCTCCCCTTGTGGAGATGCTTTTGCGCATCTTCCTGCCGTCAGACTGACTTGCGACGGTCTATTTGCCTCACGCGGTGCATTTCGCATGCCATCAAAAGGGAAGTCCGCCCCCAAAGCAATCTGATTGAATCTGTTAGGGATATTTCGCCGGTCGACGGCAGTCGGCCGCGCGGTCAGCTGAAAAATGGAACAGATCGACAGATCCGGTCCGGGAAATCGGACAGGACAACAAAAACGGTGGCTGGTCGATCGATGTTCAAGCTGATCGGATAGCGAGGGTGCGGAACTGGAATGCGGCAGTGCAACATCCAGCTGATACGCTTCGTGGATTACCGCCCAAGCGTCTTCCGCATCATCATCCGCGCGATCGCCTCGCCAATCACCACCGTGGTGAGATGGGTGTTGGCGCGGCAATCGGACGGCATGATTGATGCGTCCGCGACGCGCAGGGCGGCGATGCCCTTCACGGTGCCATCCGGATTCACCACGCCGTTGGCGTCGTTGAAGCCCGCCATGCGGCAAGAACCGGCGGCATGCTGGATGTCGCCGGTGTCGCGGCGGAGCAGCGCTTCGAGCTCCCCGTTCGGCAGCGCCGCGGCCTGCGGCAGCGTCAGGTCGGTATCGATCAGGCGAATCCACGCCGCGATGTCAGCCAATGCCGGCTGGGTGGTGAGCACGGCCAGTCGCTTCACCGCATCGACCATCCGCAGCAAGTCACGGTCATCGGCGAGCATGTTTTCTTCGACGATCGGGTCGATCGACGCGTCGGTCGAAGCCAGCTTCAAATGACCGCGCGAGTAGGCGTTGAACAGGCCCGCACCGATGGCGCCGGGATTGCCGATGCCGCGATGGTTGAAGGCGATCAGAATCATGTCGCGCTTGCCGCCATCCGCAAGCCCGGATGAATAGGTCACGCAGCAATTGGTATGACGCGTATCCGGGTCTGTCGGCTGAAGCTCCTCGCGCAGCTTGATGGTGGCGCGAAACAGGGGATGGTCGAAGAAGTGCTTGCCGACCGGCAAGTCGCGCTCGACCGCGATGCCCATCGCCTTCAGCTCGTCGGCGGGACCGATACCCGACCGCAGCAAAATCGCCGGGCTGTGGATGGCGCCGGCGCACAGCACGATCTCGCGCGCGCTGATTTCCAGGCTGCCCTGCCCTTCGATGTGAACCAGTACGCCGGTGGCTTGGCCGTCCCTGATCAAGAGGCGGTCGACCAGCGCGTGCCCCCGGATTTCCAGATTGGCGCGGCCGCGCGCCGGCTCCAGATAGGCTTCATTGGTGGTGATGCGGCGGCTGTCGCGGCTGTTGATCGGATAGCAGGCGGCACCCTCACCATCCGGCCCGTTGACGTCGACACACCATGGATAGCCCGATGCCAGCGCGGCGTCGCGGAGCCCACGGTCGATCGGGCCCCACATCTGCGGCGGCGCGCGATAGACCGGCAACGGTCCACCACGGCCATGGCCTGCCCGGTCGCCGAACTCGAAATCATCCTCGATGACCGAGAACAGCGGCATCACCTCTTTCGCAGACCAGCCGGTGCAACCGCCGGCCGCCCATTCGTCGAACGCGTCAGCCACACCGCGGATGGCGATCTGGCCGTTCATCATCGAACTGCCGCCGAGGCCCTTGCCGCGCCAATAGAAGCGCGCCTCCTGCCCCGCCACCCGGCGCGTCAGCAGATGCGGCCACTGCCATTTCTCCTGATATTCGCGGTTGTGAATGATCGGAATCGGATTGGGCGTCCGGACTTCCCAGGGCGCCTCATCGGCGCGCCAGTCGAGGCCCGCCTCCAGCAGCAGCACGCGCCTGGCGGGATCCTCGGAGAGCCGGGCGGCAACCGCGGCTCCGGCAGAGCCGCCGCCGACTACGATGACGTCGTACATGACATTACTTCTCGATGTTCCAGAAGATCGGAATCGCCGACGGTATCAGACTACGCAGAGTGGCGCGATGGGCGGCCGGCTGAGCGAACTGCCCCCACGGAATGCCCGGAGCCTGATCGTACATTACGGTCTGGATCTCGGCGGCGATCTTCTTGCGATCCTCCTCGGCCGGTGCCTTGGCAAAGGCATCCAGCAACGGCGTGATGCGCGCGTCGCATTGCCAGCCGGTGAAGTCGGCGCAGTTGAACGCCACCATGACGTTGGTCAGCGGCGACGCCAGATCGAAGCCGCCGGCATGAACGCCATAAACGCTCCAGCCTTCTTTCTTGGTGCGACGGGCAAGCACCGAGGCCCAATCCATGACCTGCAGATCCACATTGAAGCCGGCCTGCTTCAGCTTCTCCGCAAGAACCTGTGCGGAGACGCGCGGCGCCTCGAGGTCGCTGGCCTGCATCACGATAACAGGCTCGCCGGCATATTTCGTCGCCTTGAGTGCCGCGCGCGCCGCCTCGACGGACGGCTTCGCGGCAGCTTCGGCTCCGGCCTTGTTGTCATAGGTGGTGCCGCAGGTGAAGAATGTCGCGCAGGGTGTGGCGTATTTGGCATCGAGGCCCAGCCCGTCCATCACCTCGCGCTGATCGACCAGCTTCCACAGCACGCGCCGGATTGCCGGATCGTCGAACGGCTTCTGCGTGGCGTTGAGGCGATAGGCGCCGGCAAACATGTTGCCTCCGGTGAAGTTGACGACCTTCACACGGGCGTTCTTTTCGAGAACCGGCAGCAGATCGAACGGCGCATACTGCATGTAATCCACTTCGCCGGTCTGCAGCGCGGATGCAGCGGTGGAGCCGTCGGGAATGACGCGAATTTCCAGCGTGTCGACGTTGACGCGCTTGCCGCCCGCCAGGAAGTCGGCCGGTTCGGAACGCGGTACATAATCGGCGAATTTCTTCAGGGTCATGCGATCACCGGTGCGATGATCGGCCTTGCTGTAGACAAACGGTCCGGAGCCGATGATTTCGGTGATGCGTTGATCGGCGGGCGTCTTGGCCACGCGCTCAGGCATCATGAAGGCGACGGGACTGACGGGATTGCCGAGCGCGTCGATCACCAGGCCCGAGGGCTCTTTCAGAGTCAGCACGAACGTCTTGGCATCAGCCGGTTCGAGCGAAGCGGTGATGGCGAGGATTCGCCGGCCGAGCGCGTTGCGCTGACCCCAGCGTCGCAGCGATGCGACGCAATCCGCTGATGTGACCGGCTGGCCGTCATGCCATTTCAGGCCGTCGCGCAGCGTGAATGTGTAGATCAGTCCGTCCGGCGAAACTTTCCAGTCCTGCACCATCTGCGGCTTGACCTCACCCTTGGTGTCCTTTGCGAGCAAGGTGTCGAACACCATGAAGCCGAAGGTCCGCGAGATATAGGCCGGCGTAAAATGCGGATCGAGCGTGGCGATTTCCGCTTCCAGCACCGCGACAAGATTGCCGCCGGCATGGGCCGGCGTAACCGCCGGAGCCGCGACGAGCGCGAACGAAAACATCGCGGGAACGAAAACCTTCAATCTGGACATGGATGCCTTCTGGGTTGGTGAGGAGCGTCTGCGCGGATTTGGAAAACGACAAATACACCTAGCAAGCAGATGCCTGTTCAAGCAACGTCCATGCCGTGCACACCGCTCATGTCACAACGACTACCTGCTGTGAAACCACCGTCATCGCCGCTGCGTCGAATTGCGCGACGTCCCTCAAACAAGCCATCCATGGTTCATTTGCGCGAATTTTGAGCGCGGATTGTTCAAAAATGCCGCGCGTCCACCTGTTGACGGCGGCATTTTCAGGTCTCAAAATCAAAGACCTGGTTCCATTTTCCGGAACTGCGTGGAAAACCCGTTCAAGACCATGAGCGCCCTCGACAACGCCATCGAAATCCTGCGCTGCTTCGCGCCGCATCAGCCGGAAATCAGCAATGCCGATGTGATCCGGCTCACCGGCAAGCCGAAGAGCTCGACGTCACGGCTGCTGCGTCAGCTCAGGGAGTGTGGGCTGCTGGAGCAGGACGAATTGACCCGCCGCTATCGGCCGGGCCTCTTGGTCTTCGAACTCGGCCGGCTGCATCGGACCCAGAATGACTTTGTCACTCTCGCCGAGCAGCGGTTGCGCGTGGTCTGTGCCAAGACCGGCCATACCGGCTACATCGCGGTGCTCGACGGCGCCGAACAGGTCGTGCTGCGCGTCGTCCCCGGATCCAATCCGCTACAGGTGGTGACGCCACCGGGTGTACGGGCGCCGGCATTCGCGACATCCAACGGCCGGGCCATGCTGGCGCGCCTGAGCGATGCCGATATTCGCGGCCGCATGCCCAAACCTCTGCCGGCAATCTCGCCATCGGCACCGCGAAATCTGACGGCGCTGATGGCGCGTATCTCCGAAATCCGCCGCACCGGCTATTCCGAAGCCAGCAATGAATCCCTGCCCGGCGTGGGCTCGCTGGGTTTCGCGCTCACGCGCCGCGACACCAATGAAACGATCGGGGTCGCCGTATCCTATCCGAGCCAACTGACCTCGGCCGAAGAACGCGCGAAGCTTTGGCAGGCGCTGCGCGCAATGGCCGTCGACCTCGGCCGGCTCTTCGATGATCCAACATGGATCGCGCTGGATGAAAGCGCACCGGTACGCAAGGCCGCATCAAGATGAACGCGGCTCGGACAGGCATCACACCCATTGCCTGGCTGATCGCGCCGAGCGCCCTGCTGTTCGCCTTGTTCTTCTTCCTGCCGATGGGGCTGATGGCCATGATCAGCCTGCTCACCGGCAATCCGGTGGTGCAGCCGAATGTCGACTTCACGACCAAATATTATCGGAGGATCCTCGACGACACCTATTATTTCGAAGTGATCTGGACCACGCTTCGGATTGGTCTGCTCACCACGCTGGCGGCGCTGCTGGTCGGCTACCCGCTGGCGCATTGGATGGCGCGCATCCGCGGCCGCACCGCCTATGCCATGCTGATGATGGCCGTATTGACGCCGATGCTGACCGGCATCGTCGTCCGTACGTTTGCCTGGATGGCGCTGCTGTCGGACAAGGGCGCAATCAACCAGGCCCTGATCGGCATCGGCCTGATCTCGAAGCCGCTACCGCTGATGTACAACGAATTCAGCATCGTGCTGGGCCTGACGCATATCTACGTGCCCTACATGGTGCTGACCCTGGTCGGCGTCATCGGGCGGATCGACGAGCGGCTGGAGCATGCGGCGCAGAATCTCGGCGCATCGCCGCTCCGGGCTTTCCTTGAAGTGACGCTGCCATTGAGCCTGCCGGGAATCCTGGCCGGCTCGCTGCTGGTCTTTGCGTTGGCCATCAGCGCCTATGTCACCCCGATCCTGATGGGCGGCTTCCAGATCATGACGCTGCCGATGCTGATCTATCAGCAGATCTCTTCGAGCTTCAATGTCGGCTTTGCCGCGGCGCTCGGCATGGTGCTGCTGACCATCTCGCTGGTTCTGGTCATCGCCTATAACCGCATCCTCGGGCTTGTCTCCGGCCAGCGCGATCTGCAGTGAGGCCGCCGATGACCGCAGCGCCATTCACCCCTCGCCTCACTCTTCGCCTTGGCCGCTTCTGCTACCTGGCCCTCAATGTTGCCGTGGTGGTTTTCCTGCTGGCGCCGATCGCCATCGTCTTCGTGTTCGCCCTCAATCCGACCGCCTATATCCAGTTTCCGCCGGTTGGCGTGTCGCTGCGCTGGTTCGAAAAATTCTTCGCCTCGCGCGATTTCATGAGCGCCCTTCGGTTGAGCCTGGAAGTGGCCGTCATGACGACCATCGCGGCGACCCTGTTCGGTGCCAGCGCCGCGCTCGCTCTGGCACGCGGCGGGCTGCCCGGCGCGCGCATCATCACCGCGATCATGCTGTCGCCGCTGATGCTGCCGGCGATCCTGACGGGCCTTGCCCTGTTCCAGACCTATGTCCTGCTCGATGTCGGCCGGCCGCTGTGGGGACTGGTGCTTGGCCATACGCTGGTGTCGATTCCCTATGTGGTGCGCACGACGCTGGCGGTCCTGCAGAATTTCGATACCCGCCTGGAAGAGGCGGCGCGCAACCTCGGCGCCGGCCCCTTGCGCACCTATTTCGAGGTGACGCTGCCGTTGACCAAGCCCGGCGTCATGGCCGGAGCCGTGTTCGCCTTCATCGTCTCCTTCGACCAGTTTCCGGTATCGCTTTTCCTGGTCTCGCCGGGCCGCGAAACGCTGCCGATCACGTTGTTCAACTATCTGAAGTTCGATCTGGACGGAACGATCGGCGCCGCCTCGGTGGTCTCGATCCTGCTCGCCGTGCTGGTCGTCTTCGGGCTCGATCGCACGGTCGGGCTCAGATCCTACGCCAAGCTATGACTGTCATTCCCAGAGAAAGGATCGTCCCATGACCCGCCTGCCGCTGAACCGACGTCAGTTCCTCGCCACCGGCGCCGCCGCCGGCATCGGCCTGATCGCCGCTCCCCACGTCGCCCGCGCCGATGCGGCGACGCTGCGCATCACCGGATGGGGCGGAAAATGGGGGCAAACCATGTCGGGCGAGCTGATCCCCGCCTTCGAGAAGGAATTCAAGTGCAAGGTGGAGACGGACTCGGCCTTTCCATTCCTGCCCAAGCTGCAGGCCAGCCCGCGTTCAGCGCCGGTCTATGACGTGCTGCACACCAATTCCAACGAGCAATGGGCTGCTCTCGAGATGGGGATCGTCGAAGCCAAGATCGACGCCAAGCAGGTCCCGAATATCGCCGACGTCTATCCTTACGCCGTCAGCGACAAGATGGTCGGCGTCTGCATCTTCACCAGCGCCATCGGCCTCGGCATGCGCACCGACAAGGGCTACGGCAAGGTCTCGTCCTGGAAGGACCTCTGGGATCGTGCCTATGACGGCGTACGCGGCGGCTATGTCATTCCGGTGAACAGCCTCGGCCAGGCTTTCCTGATGATGAGCGGCGCCCTGTTCGGCAAGGGAATGACCGATCTCGACGCCGCCTATGCGGCGATGGAAAAGCTGAAACCGGTCAAACTCGTCGACTTCACCGGCACGATGGAAAAGATGATCCTGTCAGGCGAAGTCGGCCTCGCCGTGATCCATGATTCCGGCATCCTGCGCTATGACGGCCAGAACCAGCCGACCACCTTCGTCGCGCCGTCCGAGGGCGTTCTCTCGCTTGAGCAGGTCCTCACGCTCACGCCGGGCACCAAGGTTCGCGAACTCGCCAACGCCTATGTGAACTACATGCTGCGCCCGAACGTGCAGAAGACGCTGGCCGAGTCGGTCTGGTATTCACCTGCCAACAGCAAGGTGAAGCTCGACGACAAGTACAACGAAAAACTTCTGACCACGCCGGAGAAGGTCGCCAAGCTGATCCAGCCCGACTGGAAATGGTACAACGCGCGTAAGGACGAGATCGATTCCCGCGTCAACCGCATCTTCCGCGCATGAGCGCCCGTATCGACATTATCGGCGTGACCAAGACCTATGACGGCACCACGCGTGCCGTCGATGCCGTCGATATGAACATTCGGGAAGGAGAATTCTTCTCGCTGCTGGGACCCTCCGGCTGCGGCAAGACGACGACGTTGCGAATGATCGCCGGCTTCGAGACGCCGACCGAAGGCGTCATCGAGGTCGGGGGTGCCGATGTCACCCATGTGCCGGCGCACAAGCGCGACATGGGAATGGTGTTCCAGAACTATGCCCTGTTTCCGCATCGCTCGGTCGGTGAAAACGTCGCCTTCGGTTTGCGCATGCGCGGCATGGATCGCACCACGATTGCCCGCAAGGTTACCGATGCGTTGGCACAGGTAGAGCTCGTCGGATACGAGGACCGCCGTCCCGGCGAGCTTTCCGGGGGCCAGCAGCAGCGCGTCGCCCTGGCCCGCGCCATCGTGATCGAACCGCGGGTGCTGCTGTGCGACGAGCCGCTCGGCGCGCTCGACAAGAAGCTGCGGCAGGCGATGCAGTTCGAGTTGAAGCAGCTGCAACGCAAACTCGGCCTGACCATGGTCTTCGTCACCCACGACCAGGAGGAAGCGCTGGCGATGTCCGACCGGATCGCCGTGATGAATGCCGGCAAGGTCGAGCAGATCGGCGCACCATCCGACATTTACGACCGGCCCAGCACGCGCTTCGTTGCCGATTTCATCGGTGACACCAACCTGTTCCGCGGCGAGGTGATCCGCGACGGCGGAGGCAATTCCGTCCTGCAGGTCGATAAGGGCCTGTCGATCGAGCTTGCTGCTCTACCCAAAGCGACCGGCGCGGTCTCGATCGCGCTGCGGCCGGAGAAAATCAGCCTGGCCGCCCCACCCGCGCTTAACGGGCACGGTCTCGACGGTGTGGTCGAGAGCGCCAATTTCCAGGGCGGCTCGGTGCTTTACCGCATCGAGACGGCTGGCGGCCGGCGCCTGCTCGCGCAACAACCGAACAACGGCTCGCATGAGCTGTTTCAAGCCGGCGCCGCCGTGGCCCTGCGCTGGAAACCATCCGACATCGTGATCTTGAGGGATTGATATCATGCAACAACAACGCATGGGCGTGGTCGTGATCGGCCAGAGCCCGCGCCCTGCCATCGTAGCCGAAATCGCCGCGGTGCTATCGCCCGGGCTGGAGATCGACTTGCGCGGGGCGCTCGACGGCATGACGCGTGCCGAGATCGACGCCATTCCGCCGAGCGACGGCCACGACGCCCTGTTCACCCTGCTGCCGAATGGCGACAGCGTCACCATCAGCAAGAAGGCGGTCGAGGCGCGGGCGGCGATCCAGATCGAGCATTTCGCGCGCGAAGGCGTCAAGGTCGCCATGCTCGCCTGCACCGGCAAATTTCCCAACCTCGCGCCGGACCGCATGGTGATCCTGCCCTCGGCCGTGCTGCACCATTTGGTCGAGGCGGTTTTCCCGAAGGGGCGTCTTGGAATCTTCTCGCCACTGCCGGAACAAACCGCGTTGATCGCCGAAAAATGGCAGCGACGAGACGTCGAAGTCGTCGGTGTGACGATGCGGCCGGGCTCCGATGACGAGGCCGTCGATGAGGCCGTACAGAAAATGGCCGCGCTGTCGCCGGACCTCGTCGTGATGGATTGCATGAGCTACACGCGCGCGAACAAGGCGCGGGTGCGCCTGAGCTATGACGGGCCGGTGATCCTCGCCATCGCCGCCGCCGCACGTGCCGTCGAGGAGTTGGTCGCATGAACAAACCGACCCTCACCGAGATCACGCTTGAGGATATCGAATCCCTCGCCGTCGGCGCCTGGATTCTCGGCACCGGTGGCGGCGGCAGCCCCTATCTGGGTCTGCTCAACCTGCGCCAGCTCTACGCCCAAGGCTACCGCGTGCAGCTGATGTCGCCGCTGGATCTCGACGATGACGATCGTGTCGCTGTCGTCTCCAACATGGGCGCGCCGCTGATCGGTCAGGAGCGCCTGGCCGACAGCCGCAACATCGCCCGCGCGGTTGAAATGCAAGAGGAGTTCGGCGGTTTCAAATTCCGCGCCGTGATGTCGGTCGAGATCGGTGGCGGCAACGGCACGCAGGCGCTGATGGCGGCCGCCCATCTCAATATACCCGTCGTCGATGCCGATTGCATGGGACGCGCCTTTCCCGAGGCGCAGATGACTTCGGTGGCGATCGGCGGGCTGCAACCCTATCCCTGCACGCTGTACGATCCGCGCGGCATCGAGGCGATCGTCACCAAAGTGCCGAGCTGGAAATGGATGGAGCGGGCCAGCCGCAAGATCTGCGTCGAAATGGGCTCGATCGCTTCGACCAGCAAGGCACCCCGCACCGGGCGGGAAGTCAAGGACTGGGGCATTCACTTCACGACCACGGCGGCGATCCGGATCGGCCGCCTGGTGCGCGAAGCCAACCGCCTGCACACCGATCCGATCGCAGCATTGCTCGAAAGCGAAGGCGGCAAACGGCTCTTCTCCGGCAAGGTGGTCGATGTCGCCCGCCGGACGACGGAAGGCTTTCTGCGCGGCTCCGTCGCGATCGAGGGCATCGATGACGACCGCGGCTCGCGGCTGGAACTCTCGTTCCAGAACGAGTGGATCGTCGCCTGGCGCGAAGGCAAGGCTGTCGCGATGTCGCCCGACCTGATCTGCGTGCTCGAGAGCGTTTCGGGCCATGCGGTTGGCACCGAGACGGTGCGCTACGGCCAGCGTGTCACCGTGGTGGCGCTGCCGGCTCCCGCCGTCCTGACCAGCCCGCGCGGCCTCGAATTCGTCGGCCCGCGCGCCTTTGGCTACGACCTGGATTTCCGTTCCGTTTTCGAAGAGCGCGCCGGCGCTGGAGTATAACGTTATGCGACGCATTGGAATTGACGTCGGCGGCACCAATACCGACGCCGTGCTGCTGGATGGCGACCAAGTTGTTTTCGCTGTCAAACGCCCGACCACGCAGGATGTGACATCCGGCATCCTCGATGCGCTGAAGGCATTGCGCGCCGATCCTGCCGCGCGGGGGCCGGTCGACGCGGTGGTGATCGGAACCACGCACTTCATCAATGCCGTGGTCCAACGCCGGAATTTGATGAAGGTCGCGGCGATCCGGATCGGCATGCCAGCCAGCGCTTCGCTGCCGCCGTTCTGCGATTGGCCAAAGGACCTCGCTGACGGCGTGCGCGGCGAGATTTTCATGCTCGAAGGCGGCCACGACTATGACGGCCGGCCGATCGTACCATTCGACACGGCCGGCATGCGCGCGGCAGCACGGCGCATCGCCGATCTCGGGCTGCGTTCGGTGGCCGTCTCGTCGATCTTCTCGCCGCTTGATCCAAGCTGCGAGGTTGCGGCACGCGACATCCTGCAGGAGATCTGCCCGGACGTTGCCGTTACGCTGTCACATGATCTTGGGCGGATCGGTTTGCTTGAGCGCGAGAACGCGGCGCTTCTCAATGCGGTGCTGCACGACCTCGCCGTCGAAACGGTAGCCGCCTTCCGCAAGGCGACCACTGAGAGCGGCATCGACGCCCCGCTGTTCCTTACCCAAAATGACGGCACGGTGATGCAGGCTGAAACGGCCATCGCCTTCCCCGTGATGAGCTTTGCGTCCGGTGCGACCAACTCGATGCGCGGCGCGGCGCATCTATCCGGACTGGAAGACGCTCTGGTCGTGGACGTCGGCGGCACGACAAGCGATATCGGCCAGTTGCGCCATGGATTTCCGCGCGAGGCCAATGCGGTCGTCGAGGTCGGCGGCGTGCGCACGCTGTTTCGCATGCCGGACCTGCTGTCGATCGGCCTCGGCGGCGGTAGCCATATCGATCCAGCGTCGGCGAAGGTGGGCCCGCTCAGCGTCGGCTACCGTCTGACGCAGGACGCGCTTGTCTTCGGTGGCGCGCAATTGACCGCGACCGATATCGCGGTCGCCGCCGGGCTGCTCGACGTTGGAGATCGCTCCCGCACGGCGTCGATCTCGAAGGACCTGATCGCCGCGGCGCTTGCCGATGCCACGCGGCAGCTCGAGGAAAATATCGACCGCATGAAAACCGAGGCCGGCGACGCGCCCCTGATTGCGGTGGGCGGCGGCGCCTTCCTGGCGCCTGAAACACTGGCCGGCGTTTCGCAGATCATCCGGGTTCCCTTCGGCGATTGCGCCAATGCGGTCGGCGCAGCGATTGCCCGCGTCAGCGGCGAAGCCGATCAGGTCTTCCGCGATCTCACCCGCGACGAGGCCATTGCCGCGGCGCTGGAAATCGCCCGACGCAAGGCCATCAGCGCCGGCGCGGATCCCAGCAGCCTGAAGACGATCGAGATCGAGGATATGCCGATCGCCTACCTGCCAGGCAATTCACTGCGCGTCCGTGTCCGGGTTGCCGGCGCGCTCGACGGGATCGAGGCCAGCCGGGAGGTGGCTTGAGCAACGGCCGCGCTAGAGATCGTTGACACGCTGCACGCCGGCCGCGGCCATCGCTGCCCAGGCGGCGTCGAGCGAGCCCGCCAGATCTATGGCCCTGCATCCGGCCTCGACGAGCACGGTGTCGAGGCCGAGCCGGCGCGCGTCGACGGCGGAATAATGCACGCAAAAATCGGTGGCGAGTCCGGCCAGAAAGACTCGCCGCAAACCGCGGTCGCGCAAATAACCCGCCAGACCAGTCGATGTCCGCCGGTCGTTTTCAAAAAACGCCGAGTAGGAATCGATTTCGCGGCGGAAGCCTTTCCGGATGATCAGCTCGGCCCGGTCGATCACCAGTTCGGGATGAAACGCCGCACCGGCGGTGCCCTGCAGGCAATGATCCGGCCACAGGGTTTGCTGGCCATAGGGCATCGTGACGCTTTCGAAGGGGTTCCTTCCCGGATGCGATGTGACGAAAGAGCTGTGGCCGGACGGATGCCAGTCCTGGGTCAGCACCACATGATCGAAGCGTTCGGCGAGGCGATTGATGACCGGCACCACGGCATCGCCGTCGGCAACGGCAAGCGCTCCGCCGGGGCAGAAATCGTTCTGCACATCGATGATCAGCAGCACATCATCATTGCCCGGCCGGATCTGCATTCTGGACCTCCAGTGCCCGTCGCACAAAGATCAGGTCAGTATGAGACGCATCAGCTCGTTCTGGGACGAGATGTTCAAGCGCGCATAAGCACGCTTGCGGTAGGTGTGAACGGTACTCAATCCGATCTTCAACTGCAATCCGATGCCTTCTGACGTCATTCCCCGTGCGATCATCGCGCAGACTTCCCGCTCTCGTCCGGAGAGCGCGGGCGCTACGGCCAGCAGCCGCTCACGAAAATACGCGTCGAGATGATGCTGCCGCCCGCTGCTGCTCTCTTCACCGTGCCGCCAGACCAGCGCCATCAACAGGTCGCCCGACTCCAGGACGTGAGTGACATCGTCTTCGGAAAAATCGTCTCCGGGACGCCGATAGAAACTGAGCCGAATGGTCCGATCTCCACGAGTCGCAAAGATTGATAACCGGCTGTCCAGATCGACCGCCGTATAGCAGCTCGCGCGATATGAAGTGTGCTCGATGTCGGAGACCGAGGTTTTCACCGCCCAGCTATCGGCGTTCTTGCTGGCGGAGGATTTATTGCGCGCCTCCGCCGGATCGAAATGCCAGTAGTCCGTGACATAGCGGTCCGCCACCGACTTCGCTACGGGTTTCGTGCCCTTGTTCTCGGCAAAGATGATTCTCGCATCACGGCTGCTATCGAAGGCGAAGGCCGTGACATGGTCCGCCCTGATGCAAGCGTTGGCGAACTTGAAGAGCGCCGGTGAAAATTTCGGGCGTCCAACACTGTCGATGAGCCCGACGATTTCGCGCCGCAGCGCCGCTTTCGCGGATTGTCCCGCCGGCAAGGCATAAACGTCCATCTGCGTTCCCCGATGGTTTGGGCCCCGTATCCCCCTCGCATTTGCTTGAGCGGTCCTGGCCCTTACGGACGACCGAATTAGCCGATCTGCGGATGCCACGCAAATTCGCCCCGGTTCACCCAAAGGAACCTGGCTAGCTAGCCGATCGGGAACGGAGGATAGCAATATCAGGGGTATTTGGCGCTCAACGGGGCAGCTTCCCTGACAGCCGCCCTCGCCGCACAGTCATGGCTGGGGCTTAAAGCGCTTCTGAAGACCGACCCAACAATCCAGGTAGTCATCCTGGGGAACCGCAACCGTCGACGAGAAGCCGGTCAGCTTCTGGGGAAACCGCGACTCGAACATGAAGGCGAGCGTGTTGGTCATCTTCACCGGCTTCAGCTCAGCATGGCTCGCGTGCTCAAAAGCTGGCGTATCGGGCCCGTGAGGCAGCATCATGTTGTGAAGGCTCATGCCACCCGGAATGAACCCTTCCGGCTTGGCATCGTAGATTCCGTAAACCAGCCCCATGAATTCAGACATGATATTCCGGTGGTACCACGGCGGCCTGAACGTGTTTTCGGTCACGACCCACCGTTCCGGGAAGATCACGAAATCGATATTAGCCGTGCCGGGGTTCTCGGAGGGTGATGTCATGACGGTGTAGATCGAGGGATCCGGGTGATCGAATGAAATGGCCCCTACCGGCGAAAAGCGCCGCAAATCGTATTTGTAGGGGGCATAATTGCCATGCCAGGCCACAACATCGAGCGGAGATTGGCCAATTTCAGTCCGGAATAACTCTCCACACCACTTCATGGTGAGAACGCTGGGGACCTCGCGATCCTCATAGGCCGCCACCGGTGTCAGAAAATCACGGGAGTTGGCGAGGCAGTTTGCGCCGATCGGGCCACGTTCGGGAAGGCTGAACGAGCCGCCGTAGTTTTCACAAACATAGGCGCGCGCGGTGGCGTCGAGCAGTTCGACCCGGAACACGACACCTCGCGGAATAACGCAGACTTCGCCCGGCCCGATCTCGATCTTGCCGAACTCGGTAAAGAACAACAGGCGTCCCTCCTGGGGCACCACCAGAAACTCTCCATCGGCATTCGCAAAGTATTCGTTGTCCATCGAACGATTGGCAAGCAGCAGGTGCGAAGCCATGCCGCTTTGCGCTTCGACGTCCCCCGCCGTGGTGATCGTGACAAGGCCCGTGACGAAGTTCGCGTCAGCCGAGGGGATCGGCACCGGATCCCAGCGCAGCTGGCCGATTGGGAGGCGCGATTCACCCGAATTGGGGGCGGAGCGGATTAACCCCCTGTCCACCGGCACGAAACGCGAGGTGTGTTTGACGCTCGGGCGAATACGATAAAGCCATGAACGCTGATTGTTGCCGCGTGGCGCGGTGAAGGCCGACCCGGAAAGCTGCTCCGCGTAAAGCCCATAATTGACCTTTTGCGGCGAATTGCGGCCGACCGGCAGCGCGCCGGGCAGCGCCTCGGTCTCAAAGCTGTTGCCAAAACCGGACAAATATCCCGCGTTCGCCGTCGCCAACGAAACGCCGGAAACGCTCCCAGGATTCACCGTCATGGGAAGCTCCTTGTGTTAAAAATTCACCAGCCGTGAAGGCTCGTGCGTCTCGTTCGGAGTCGGCGCGCTCACAGGTGGCGTCCACCGTCGACCACGATCCGGGTTCCGGTGCTGGATTTGAGATGCGTTACGCAGGCCAGGATGGCGCGGGCGACATCGTCAGGCTCGACGACGCGTTGCAGCGGTGTTGACTGGGCTCCCTTTTCCAGCGCCGCACGATCGCGTCCCGCAACGAAATCCGTGGCGACTGCGCCGGGAGATACGCACATGACGCGAACATTCGGGCCGAGCACGCGGGCCAGCGACATCGTCATGGTATCGAGCGCGGCTTTCGCGGCACAATAGGCGATGTTGCTGCCGGAGCCCGTGAAGGCCGAAATCGACGAGACATTGACAACGACCGCGTCGCTCGATGCCTTGAGCAGATGCTGCGTGGCGCGGATAACGGAATAAGGCCCACGCGCATTGGCGGTGAGAATCTGGTCGAACAACGCATCGTCGAGAGCGCCGAGATCGTGATGAGGGATCGCTTTGGTGAAACCGGCCGAATTCACCAGAACATCGAGCCGGCCGTACTGGTCCTTCAACTCCGCCGCAACGCCGCGGATGGTCTCTACATTCTCGAGAGTGAACCTGGCAATGGAGTGTCCGTCCCCGGGCAGTTCAGCCTTGAGGCGCTCGGCACGCTCCTGGCCGGAATGGTAGCCAATTACTACACTGGCGCCGGCCTTCGCCAGAAGACGCGCCGCGGCGGCGCCGATGCCGTTGCTGGCTCCCGTCACAAAAGCGATTTTGCCGTTCAACTCGTCTGAGGCTTGCATCGGATATCGACCTGTGAATGCTGTGCCCCGATCGACTATACGAACAGCGCCCCGGAGACTGTCCCCCTCGCTAGGGACAGCCATGGCCCGGGTTTGGTGTATTTTTACCAAGGTAGCGCCGCACTGACGCATAACTGCCGGCGACCATTCAAGGGAGGGACAGCGTGCAGTTCTGGAAGGCTTTTGCCGTAATCGGCTTGTTTTTGAGCATCGTTTCAGGACCAGAGTCCCGGGCGCAGGAAGAATACCCTAACCGTAACATCACGCTGCTCCACGGTTTCGCCGCCGGCGGCAACGCGGACGTTTTCGCCCGCATCATCGCCGAGGGGCTGTCGCAACGGCTCGGAAAGCCTGTCATCGTGGAGGCGCGTCCTGGCGCTGGTGGCACGCTGGCGTCGGACCGCGTGGCCAAAGCAGCTCCGGACGGCTATACGTTGGTCGTGCTGACCGGCGGCCACTCCGTGTCCGGAGCGCTCCACAAATCCCTGCCGTACAAACCGGTCGACGATTTCCAGATGATCTCGACGGTGGGCTTTTTTCCATTCGTGATCGCGGTGAACGCCAATCACCGATTCCGGACCCTGGCGGATCTCATCGCCGCGGCCAAGGAAAAACCGGATTCGCTGACCTACAGCTCGGTCGGCGTCGGAACCACCCAACATCTCGCCGGCGCGCTGTTATCGTCGATGACGGGGATCGAGATGGTACACGTGCCCTACCGCGGAGGCGGCGGACCGATCAACGACCTGTTGGGGGGGCAGATCGATATCCTGATCGACTCGTTGACGATCACCGCGCCGCAACTCGCCGCTGGCACGATCCGCGGCCTTGCCGTCACCAGCCCTTCACCCTGGTTTTCAATTCCCAATGTACCGACGGTCGCATCGACCGTACCGGGCTACGACGTCCGATCGTGGCTTGGCCTGGCCGGGCCAAAAAATATGCCGCAACCGATCGTTGACAGGCTCAGCCGTGAACTCCGCGTGGTGCTCGAAACGCCGGGCGTCAGGGAAAAACTTGAAGCCATGGGTAACGAAGTGCGTGGCAGCTCGCCTGACGAGATGCGCACGCTGGTCGGCTCGGAGATTGAGCGCTGGAAGGGCGTGATCAGTGCGGCAAAAATTTCCCAACAGTGATCGAATCCAAATCTCCATCGAGAGCAAATCGGATCGGCCGATCGAATTCGGAAGTTATTGCCCGGCCAGCAGCCTTATTCTGTCTCCGCACAGCAGTTGAGTTACACGCATTCTACCAAATGCGTGTAACTCCGAGGGCGCCGGTTCCGTCAATGCGCAGCCACCGCCGCGGTCACACCCGCGGTTGAAGTCGGCCGGATCGTCAGCAGCAGCAATATCCCCGACAAGAGGTAAAGCGCAATCACGAAGTACATGCTGTAGGTATTGTCACCCGTGCTCCTGACGATGAGCCCGTTGATCGTCGGACTTATCGCCGGACCGAGGTTGCCCAGGCTGCTGATGAGAGCAAGGCCACCGGCGGCAGCCCCGACCGAGAGGTATTCGCTGATCAACGCAAAGAACAGAGGCGTCGCTGACGCAATCCCGATCACGGCGAACGAAAGGGCCAGGACCGAGCCTACCAAATTACCCTGGAACAGCGTCGTCACGAAGAGGCCGATCGCAGCAATCACCACGCATGCTGCAAAATGCCAGCGCCGCTCGCGCAACTTGTCCGAATTTCGGCCGATCAAGATCATGCCGATGACACCAACTGCGTTGGGGATGGCCGCGTAGACTCCGACGAGCAACAGATCCTTGACCCCCCAACTCTGGATCAAGGTCGGCAGCCAGAACACCATCGTGTAGGTAGCGCCCAGCAGAAGCAGGTAGACCAGCGACAGCGCATACACTTTCGGATCCCGCAGCAAGCCGCCGAATGTGCCGGCGTGTCCGCTTCCAGAAACCTTCACGTTGTGAGCAAGGCTATTTTCGAGCAGCTTCTTCTCGTCCTTCGAAAGCCAGGCGGCATTGGCCGGCTTGTCCTCCAGAAGGAAATACACCAGGAATCCAAGAAGGACGGCGGGTAATCCCTGCACCAGGAACAGCCATTGCCAACCGTGCAGACCATGGAAGCCGTCGAAATATTTCAAGGTAGCGCCGCAAAGCGGTCCGGCAAGAACGGAAATGATCGTGGTAGCGGACATAAAGGTCGCAATGACCTGACCGCGCCGCACCGATGGATACCAATAGGTGAAATACAGAATGACACCCGGGAAGAAACCTGCCTCAAAGATGCCGAGCAGGAATCGCAGCACATAGAACTGAAGCGGCGTCGACACGAACATCATGGCCGATGCGGTCACCCCCCAGAGCACCATGATACGCAACAACGTCTTGCGCGCACCGATCTTCTCCAGGAGAAGGTTGCTCGGCACTTCGAACAAAAAGTATCCGATGAAGAATATTCCCGCGCCCAGGCCGTAGACGGCATCGTCGAACGGCAGCGTTTGCTTCATTTGCAGCTGCGCGTAGCCGATGTTGATGCGATCGAGATAGGCGATCATGTAGGCGATCAGCAGCAGCGGTATGAGCCGCCAGCTGACTTTTGAGAATACCGCCTTGAGCTCCCCGCTCTCCAACCCCAGCGATTGCGGCGAAGACGTCTGCGTGCTTGTCGGATGCATGATCGTTCCCCCTCCCAAGAATTGCCTTTTATGTTGGTCAGCTCGTTATGCGGATAGCCGGGGCGCATCGGCAGCCGGCGCGCCGCCGGGAGCCTGCTCGACCGCCGGCAGCGCCTCGATTTCCCGCAGCGCGGCCCGCAGGTGCTCCACCAGCTCGTAGGACTCCTCCTGCGACAGCACGCGGCGACAGGCGGTGAGGCCAAACTCCAGCAGGCCGGCGTAGCTTTGCACCGTGATGTTCAGCGCACTGCCATGATACGGGATCGACACCGGGTGGAAGTGCACCATCCGCGCTCCGGCCATGTAGAGCGGCATCGACGGGCCCGGGACATTGGAGATCAGGACATTGCCGGCCGCCGGCGCACGACCCGCGAAGTTGGAGCGGCCGAGCAGCGAGGCAAGCCCGGTCATCACCCATGGCGAACCTGTGATCGGCACGTTCACCCCGAGCACCGGTTTGAGCTCCCGCACCACCGCCTTCGCGGCCTCAGACGACGCATGGATCGCCATGAAGCGCGCCGGCAGATCCTTGATGTCGGTCGCCAGGTCGACGCGGACCATGGATACCTGATTGTTCATTGCGCTATCACCCTCGGTACGAAGGCTCACGGGAACCACCGCGATGAGCGATTCCTTCGGAAGCAGATCGCGCTCCCTGAGGAAGCGATCCAGCGCGACGCTGCACAGGGCCATGACGATGGTGTTGACGGTGCCGCCGACCCGCTTGCCCAGTTCCTTGATGCCCGCCAGTGGCAGCGACAGCGTGGTGTAGGAGCGCTGGTTGGTGATCGACTCGTTGAAGATCGTCCTCGGGGCGAGACCGAGATTCAGGGAGCGTTCGCCGCTGGCCCTGCGCTGGCTGGCGACGACGGTCGCTGCCGCCGTGAGCGCCTTGGCAGCGGTAGGCAACAGATCCGCCAGCTTGCGATATTGTTCGGCCGAATTGGCAACCGCCGCCTGCAACAGTTCGGTGACGCCAAGCTGGTAGGAGACGCCGCCGTTGCGCTTGCGGCGTGGCGGCGGCACCTCGCGCATCTGCGGCGAGACGTCGTAGAGCACCTTTGCAAGTGCGACCCCGGCCTTGCCGTCGACGCCGCTGTGGTGCGCCTTGGAATAGAACGCGACCTGTCCGTTCTCGAGCCCCTCGATGACGTACATTTCCCACAACGGCCGGCTACGGTCGAGCAGCGTGGAATGCAGCCGCGCGATCAGCTGTTCCAGCTGCGCCATCGTGCCCGGGCGGCGCAGCGTAACGCTGCGCACATGATAGTCGAGATCGATGTCATCGTCCTCGATCCACACCGGTTCGGCGAGCTCGAAGGGCATCTGCGCCAGTTTGCGGCAAAGTACGGAAGCCAGATGCAGGCGCTTGCCAAGCATGGTCTTCACTTCTTCGTAGTAGTCGCCTTGATATCCCTCGGGGAGCTCGAACACCATCAGGCTGCCGACATGCATCGGCGTCTCCGGCGTTTCGAGATGCAGGAAGGAGGCATCCATGCCACTGAGTTGATCCATCCTCATCGCTCCTTTGTGGTGTCGAGGGTATGCGCGCATCCCGCGCTGAAATCTTTCATTCTGCCGCTCCGGCGCGTTTCACGTTCCGGCGCTCCTCTTCGTCGTACAAATCCTTCTTCGAAATCTTTCCCACTGCGGTCTTCGGCAATTCAGGGCGGATGTCGAGCGCCTGCACCATTTCGTGTTTGCCGAGCTTGTCCTTCAGGAATGCCTGAAGCTCGCCGAGCGAAGGCGTCGCCGCACCGGCTTTCAGCTTGATGAAGGCCTTCGGCGACTGGCCGCGGTAGTCGTCATGGATGCCGATGACCGCGACTTCCTCGACCGAGGGATGCATGTAGATCGCCTCTTCGAGCACGCGCGGATAGACGTTGAAGCCGCTGCACAACAGCATGTCCTTGGTACGATCGACGATGAATATGAACCCGTCCTGGTCCATGTAACCGACGTCGCCGGTGCGAAGGAATCCGTCGAACGTGGTGACATCGGCCGTCGCCTGCGGATTATTCCAATAACCCTTCATCACGTTGGCGCCCTGGATGCAGATTTCCCCGCGCTCGCCGAGCGGGACATACTGCGCCGGACCATCGAGACCGAGGAACTTGATCACGATGCCGGGCGCCGGCATCCCGCACGATCCGGCCTTCCGCATGCCGCCGGGCTGCGCCGGCGTAAAGGTGCCGCTCGGCGAAGTTTCGGTCATGCCCCAACCTTCGGTCAGATGGCAGCCGGTGATATCCGCGAACCGTTGCGCTACTTCGAGCGGCAGTGGCGCCCCGCCCGAACCGCAATATTTGAGCGTGCGAAGGCTGTGATTTGGGGTCTGCGGATGGTTGATCAGCGCCGTGAACATCGTCGGCACGCCGCAAAACACGCTGACCTGCTTCTTCGAAATTTCCGCCAGCGCAGCTTCAGGGTCGAAGCGCACATGCTGAATGATTTCGGCTCCGGCGAGGATGCCGAACAGCACGTTCACGGTCAGCGCATAGATGTGAAAGGGTGGCAGAACAGCGAGCATTCGCTCCTGCCCCGCGACGAGCACCGGCGGATTGCCGCACGTCGCCTCCCAGAACTGCTGGCAGGCGGCCGATAGATTGCCATGCGTCAGCATGGCGCCCTTGGGCAGGCCGGTCGTACCCCCGGTATATTGCAGCACGGCGATCTGTTCGTGCGGATCGGCGATCGGGTGGTATTCCGGCGCGCCGTCATTGTCGAGCAGATCGGCAAAGCGAATGCGACTGTCGTCCCACGTCACCTCGCTCACCTGCCGGGCAGCCTTCATCTCGGCTGCGACCACGTCCGGCGCCGCCGTCATCTCGGCCAGGCTGCCGACGATCAGCTTCTGCAGCCTGGTCTTGCCGAGCATCGCCGCCATCTGCGGATATAGCGTGACATGGTCGAGCGTGATCAGGAAATCCGTCTGGCTATCCTCGATCTTGTGCTCGAGAACCTTGGCGGCATCGAGCGGCGAATAGTTGACCACCGTACCGCCGGCCTTCAGCACGCCGAAGAAGGCGATGATGTAGTGCGGGGTGTTATGCAGGAACAAGCCGACATGCACGCCCGGCCGGACGCCGAGCTGCTGAAGCCCTCGCGCCGCGCGATTTACCTGGTCGCCGAGTTCGCGATAGGTCAGGCGCTTGCCCATGAACTCGATCGCGGGCTGCTCCGGCCATTTCGCGATGGCGTCATCGAGGATCTTCGGCACCGGCATCGGAACGATCTCGGCGTCCCATCGTACACCCGCAGGGTAGGATTTGATCCAGGGCATGTCGTTCATCTTGAGCTTCTCCCAGAAGCGGCACGACTTTCGTCAGCGCGGTTATGTCGGATCGATCCGTCGGCCGCAGCAGCAGCCTTGCCGGCGCAAGCCGCAAGACATGCGGACGGCCGGCGGCGGGCTACTTTGGCTGCAATAGTTTCTGCAGGTTGCCGAGATTTTCCTGCAAACGATCCTGAACGACCTTCCAGGCGCTGTTGCGCGACTGCGCTTCCATCTGCGACAGCTCGCTGAAATTCGCCAGGGCCTTCTCAACGCCAAGCTTGGCCGCTTCAGCCTGCTTGGCCAGAGCGTCCGCGCCCGTCGCATCCTTGGTCGCCGCCTGCCATTGCGCGAGCGTCTCCTGCAGGATCTCGTTGCGCCGCTCGGCAAGCGCTGTGACTCCCGCATAAGCTTGCCGGTTCGCCTCGGCCAGCGCCTCCATATCCTTGCGCTGCCATTCGATCAGCGCCCCGATATCGAGGCCCGGCACCTGGAGTTTCTCGGCCAGTTTCCTGAGATCGTCGGGCCACATCCCGCCGCCCGGCGGCTTGCTGTCTGCTTCCATGAATAATCCTCCTCTTCGATCGAACTTCGGCCGTGATCGCGTCGTGGCGGACGCCGCCAACGCTACGCGGCGAATGGGCCGGCATGCGAGCCGGTTGCGCCGCCCTGTTGGGGCCGCCGCGGGTCGGGGAACAGCAGGCGCTTCAGGCCACTCCGGTCGAACGGCTGCCACTCGCCTTCGGGCATTGCGAGCCGATCGGCGATGGCATAGAGCGCGACGGGATTGTGCCCGAGCCCGCAATGACTGCCTTCCACCTCGATATTCCCGCTCGTCGCGCTCTCTTGTTCGCAACAGCCCTGCCACGCGACGATGCCATCGCTACGGCTATAGATCGCGGTGCTCGGTACCGGCGGCGGCAGCTTCATGGCCTCGCGCCCGGGCCAGTCATCCGCGCGGCGTCCGCTCAGGGTTTCATAGAGCTGCCAGGCGTTGCTTGCTTTCGGCTCGTTGGCGAAGGGGCTGCCGAGCGTGATCACCTGGCGTACCAGCGATGGCGCCCGTCGCGCCGCCTCGCGTGCAAAGACGCCGCCGAGGCTCCAACCAATCAGGCTCACCTTGCGCTGATAGCGCGCGGACAGTTCCGCGAGCCGTTCATCGATGCCGGATTCCACGCCCGGATGCGGACCACGGTTTGCCCCCTGCTTCCAGCCGTGAGCGGCGTAGCCCAGATCTTTCAGCAGCGTTCGCAGCGGTTGGGTCGAGACATCACTTGCTGCCATGCCGGGTAGCACAAGCACGGGATGGCCGTCGCCGCGCGGCGCCTGCCGCAGCAACGGATATGTCGCGAAGAACGCCTGCAATTCCCAGATGCCGCGCATCTCGAGCGCCAGCAACAGCCGCGACGGCGGCCCGACGGGTTCGGTTGCCCGATCCATCCCAATTCCTCCCCTTATGAATGCCGCGCTCATGGCGCCGCTCTCATCAAGTCTTGGCTTGAAAGTCTTCTTGATCGGGATCGGAACGCTCAGGTTCGGATCAGACTTTTCGTACAGCTTGATTTGAGGTCACGGTATCGAGCGCCTCTGACGCTCGAAAGGTGCGAATGACCCGCTTGCCCGGTGAGTTTGGGACACGGCTTGAGATGCCAAGCGTTGTCGGAAGCTTGCTGCACCGCAACCGTTCCACCTGGCTAGATGCCAAGCGATAGCCGGAAATCGGACGGACTCTTGCCCGTCCATCGCAAAAACGCGTGCCGGAAGTTGGCGGCGTCGCTGTATCCCAGCCGATTGGCGATTTCCTCATTGGTCATTTTCGTCTTGCGAAGGTATTCGATGGCAAGACGCATCCGCACCTCGGCCAGGATATCGCGGTAGGCCGTCCCCTCCACCTCCAGCCTGCGCCGCAGCGCCCGCGGATGCATCGAAAGCTTCTCGGCAACCACCTCGATGCCGGGGTATCGGCCGCGCAGTTCGATCAGCATCCGCCGAACGTCCGCCGCGACGCCGCCTCCGCGATTGACCTCAGCCAGGATTTGCTCGCACATCTCGCGCGCCATGGCGTGGCTGCGCGGGTCTGCGAGTGACACCGGACCATCGGCGGCCGCCAACTCATAGCCGTAGGCGTTGCTGCGCTGCGCGAACAGCACCGGACATGCGAACAGTTCCTCGTAAAAGGCGCCGTGCTGCGGTGTCGCATAGGCGACGGCGACGTGCGCAAATCTGAACGATGGCCCGACCAGATCCCGGGCCGTCATCAAATGTGCCGACAGTCCGAACTCTACCGCAAACCGATAGGCGTCCTCGGTGGGATCGACCCAGTGCCGTGGCTCTATGGTGCACAGCACGCTCGTTCCGTCATAGGCATTGCTGGCATCGCAGAACGGGCCGATCACGCGGATATAGCGGTCGGAGAAATCGCGGGCATCTGTGTAGGTAGGACTGCTCAGCAGCGCATATCCGTACATTCCATACGTCGTAATGCGCATGCGTTGGCCGGCGCGGAGTGCGACGGCAGAATCCTTCGACAGGCGGAGGGCATTGCGAATCACCCGATCGAGTTGCCGGTACGAAACCTGAGTGGTGTGCGCCTCCAGCTGGGGGCGATCGAGTTCAGTACCATCCAGTGTTTCGGACGGATCGAGACCTTGAGCGCTGAGCTCCGAAACGATCGCCGCGATCGAGTGTGGCGAATAAATGCGCTGCATGAAGTCCTGCCGCGACAGAGGGCACGTTTCACCGTCCTGTTTTCGTGACTTGGCTCCCTCGTTCATCGTCGTGCCCCACCCGCTCCGCTTCCCCGTCGCCTGCGGCCGGGAGGAGACACTACTCATCGCTCGCGGCGCAGACAACGCCTTGTTACTTCTGCGACTTGCGGCAGGAACATTCTCTTTTGCGTGAAGGTGCCTGACGTGGCGGATTGCATGCTGCGCCGCACCCATGCAAGCCCGGCCCTCGAATGGCGTCGCGGCGATCTGCTTATCTCCCACCCAGTCCAACGAGGCCTTGAAGCTGCGCAATCCTAGAGACTGGTGGTGATGCCGCCATCGACATAGAGCGTATGACCATTGACGAAGGACGAAGCCCTGCCCGACAAGAACACGGCGGCGCCGACCAGTTCGTCAACGTTGCCCCAGCGCCCGGCCGGTGTCCGCTTTTCGAGCCAGCTCGAGAACTCCGCATTGTCGACCAGCGCCTGGTTGAGCGGGGTCTTGAAGTAACCCGGCGCGATCGCGTTGATCTGGAGGCCGTGTTTGGCCCAATCGGCGCACATGCCGCGGGTCAGGTTCTTGATGGCGCCCTTGGTGGCTGTGTAAGGCGCAATGCCGGGCCGGGCGAGCTCGCTCTGCACCGATGCGATATTGATGATCTTGCCTTGGCCGCGCGGGATCATGTGACGCGCGACGGCTTGGCCGACATAGAACGCGCTCGAAATATTGGTCGCGAGCAATTGCTCCCATTTGTCGATGGGGAAGTCCTCGAGCGGCGAGCGGAACTGCATGCCGGCATTGTTGATCAGGATATCGATCGCGCCGAAATTCTTCTCGATCGCCTCGACACCGTCCTTGGCGGCTTGCGCCTGTGTCACGTCGAATCCGGCCACCGATACCTTGTGCCCGGCGGCCGCCAGTTTCGCCGCGGCCGCATCGAGCTTGCCGGCGTCGCGGCCGTTGAGGATGATCTCGGCGCCGTGTTCGGCAAGCCCCTGCGCAAGCGCCAAACCAATACCCTGCGAAGAACCGGTAATGAGCGCCCTCTTGCCCGTCAGTGCGAAAAGCTCAAATGCCATATGACGATCCCGTGCTGGCTTCGGGGCAAAGCTCTGCTCCCGAGCAGCTTCTTGATACCGCTCAGCCCGAACCGCAGCAAGCGGGGCGAAACCGTGCTTCAGCCCGCCTGGCTTTCAAGCCTGGCGACGGCGTTGAGCAGCTTGCCGATCTCCGGCTTGCACGCGCCGCAATTGGTGCCGGCCTTCAGCCGCTGGCCAATGGCTTCGACATTTTGCGCACCCTTGAGGATTTCGGCGGAGATTTGACGTTGACCGATGCCGAAGCACGAGCAGACGATCGCGCCGATATCTTCACCTGGTTCCAGCGGTTGCCCCGTGAGCAATGACGTCCGCGCATTTGGCGAGAGCCTGTCTTCCGCAAACAGGTTCGTCAGCCATGAACGCGACCCGAGCTTGTGGTCGCGCGCGATGAAGATGCATCCCTCCAGTTTTCCATCGCGAATGCTCGCATAACGATACCGGCCGATGCTCGGATCGCGATAGGCGATCCATTCGACATCCGCATCTTCGGCGCGGAGCTGGGCGCGTGCCCAGTCGCGCCAGCTCGCCGGCCGTTCATCCATCGCCAGCTCCATGCGCCAGCACGTGCCCGCACGCCCCGAAACCCAGTACCCAGCCTGCGGCCGTTCGATCTCGTGACGGCTGAGGATGAAGGCGTGCCATTTGGGCAGATGGGGCTCGACCTTGACAGGCGTGTGTTTGGATTCCGGCTGTCCGGATATCGGATCCGCCGCCGGATTGACCAGGGCGTTGACAAGGCCGTCGCCGGCATATTCGCCGTTCCAGTGCATGGGCACGAATACGCAGCCGCGCCGCTGGTCGGCCGTGACGCTCACGCGCGCCACCATCTGGCCCCACGGACTGGACAACCGCGCGAGTGCACCATCGACGAGATCAGCCTTGCGGGCATCGTCGGGATGGAATTCCGCGCACGCCTCGAACGTATGCATCATCAGCCGCGCCGATTTCCCGGTCCGCGTCATGGTGTGCCACTGGTCGCGAATGCGGCCGGTGTTGAGCACCAGGGGATACTCGCGGCTGGTCGCATTCTTGGGAGGGCGCGGCGCAACCGGGATGAAGCGCGCCTTGCGGTCGGGGGTGAAAAAACCTCCGGTCTCGAACAGCCGCGGCGTGCCGGTCGGATAATCTTGCGTCACCGGCCATTGCACAGGAGCCAGCGCCTCGTAAGCGCGATCATCGAGCGTGCTTAGGGCGGAGAGATCGAAGTCCCGCGCGCCATGGTTCTCGAAGCCGGAGAGACTCGCGTGCTCACGAAAGATCTCGGCCACATTCGTATAGTCGAAGCCCGGGAATGCCATGCGGCGGGCGACATCGCAGATGATGCGCCAATCCGGGCGCGCGAAGCCGGGTGCCGGCAAGAACGGCCGTTGCCGGGAGATGCGGCGTTCGGAATTGGTGACCGTGCCGTCCTTTTCGCCCCACGCCGTCGCCGGCAGCAGCACATGGCCATGACGCGTGGTGTCGGTGTATCGCATGCAATCCGACACCACGACGAGATCGCAGGCATCAAGTGCTGCGCGCGCACGATTGACATCCGGCAGGCTGACCAGCGGATTGGTGGACATGATCCAGACCGCCTTGATGCGCCCATCCGCCATCGCGTCGAACATCTCGATCGCCTTGAGCCCGGCCTTGTCGGCGATAACCGGCGAGCGCCAGAACCGCTGGACGAGTTCGCGGTGCTGCGGGTTCTCGATCTCCATATGGGCGGCGAGCTGATTGGCCAGCCCGCCGACTTCTCGTCCGCCCATCGCATTGGGCTGGCCGGTGAGCGAGAACGGACCCATGCCGGGGCGCCCGATGCGCCCGGTCAACAGATGGCAATTGATGATCGCGTTGACCTTGTCGACGCCGCTGCTCGACTGATTGATGCCCTGGGAATAGAGCGTGACGACGCGCTCGGTTTTGGCAAACCACTCGAAGAACTGCTCGACCGCACTGCCGGGCAGCCCGCAGACGGCAGCGGTGTCGGCAATGGTCTGGCCGGCGACTTGTGCAAGCGCCGCCTCCCCGCCGGTCGTGAAATCGCGCATGAATGCGCCATCGACCGCTTTCGACTTCGAAAGATGCGCGAGCAATCCGTTGAACAGAACGGAGTCACTGCCCGAACGAACCGGCAGATGCAGATCGGCGCCCTCGCATGTCGCTGTTCGGCGCGGGTCGATCACGACAATCCGGCAAGCCGGATTGCTGGCCTTCGCCGCCAGCATGCGCTGGTGCAGGATGGGGTGGCACCAGGCCGCATTGGAGCCGACAAGGACCAGCAGGTCGGCCAGTTCCAGATCTTCATAACAACCGGGAACCGTATCGCTGCCGAACGCACGTTTGTGGCCCACGACACTGGACGCCATGCACAGCCGCGAATTGGTGTCGATATTGGCGGTGCCGACAAAGCCCTTCGCGAGCTTATTGACGACGTAATAGTCCTCGGTGAGAAGCTGGCCCGAAACGTAAAAGGCCACCGAATCCGGACCGTGCTCCCGGATGGTCCTGCTGAATCCTTCGACCACATGCTCCAGCGCGGCATCCCAGGTCGCGGCCCGCCCGTTGATCACAGGCTCGAGCAGTCGTCCTTCGAGACCGATGGTTTCCGCCAGCGCCGATCCCTTCGCGCACAGCCGCCCGAAATTGGCAGGATGAACCGGATCACCCTGGACCGTGACCGTGCCGGCCGAATTCCTGTCGGCAATGACGCCGCATCCGACACCGCAATACGGACATGTGGTCTTGACTGGCACGCCTGGTCACCCTCAATCGGCGGAAGCGTCGGCCGCCTGACGAACGGATAGCCACACGGTGCCGTTCTCCACCTTTGCCGGATGCGAGTGCGTGCATCCCTGGTCCGGGGCGACCGCCTCGCCATTCGCAAGCTCGATGACGAAATTGTGCAACGGACAGGTGACGCGCTTGTTGTGGACGATGCCTTGCGACAGCGGCCCGCCCTTGTGCGGGCAGCGATCGTCGAGCGCGAACACTTCGTCGGCTTCGGTTCGGAATACCGCGATGTCCCCCTTCGCCGTCCGCACCACGCGCGCGCCGAGGCGAGGAATGTCGTTGAGAGCCCCGATTTCAATCCAGCTAGTCAAACGAGTTCCGGTCATGCGAGTTCGAGCTCCGCCATCGGCGCGAACTCGTTGCGATCGACACCGCGTTGGGCGCGCTCCGCCCACGGATCGCTTTGCGAGAACTTCTGCGAATATACAAAACGGTCGAACAACGCTTTCCGGTTGGCCAGATCATCGACCACCTGCTTGCGGATCGCATCCAAACCGACACGATCGCACCATTTGTACATGCGCTCCAGATACCAGCCCTGCTCGCGATAGAGCTGCGTCAGGGCGGCAATCACTTCCAGCGTCTCGTCCTCGGTCGCCACCTTGGCGAGGAATTCGGTTCCCTTGATGTGCAGGCCGGCAGCGCCGGCGAAATGGATCTCATATCCGGAATCGACGCAGACGACGCCGACATCCTTGCAGGTCGATTCCGCGCAGTTACGCGGACAACCCGACACCGCCATCTTCACCTTGGCCGGCGCCCATGATCCCCACATGAACCTCTCGATCTTGATCCCGAGGCCGGTCGAGTCCTGGGTACCAAAGCGACACCATTCCGAACCGACACAGGTCTTCACCGTGCGCAATCCCTTGGCATAGGCATGGCCTGATACCATGCCGGCGTCGTTGAGGTCGGCCCAGACCGCGGGCAGATCCTCTTTCTTGACGCCGAGCAGATCGATGCGCTGGCCGCCGGTGACCTTGACGGTCGGAATCTTGAACTTGTCGGCGACGTCGGCAATCGCCCGCAATTCGTTCGGCGTAGTCACCCCGCCCCACATACGCGGCACTACCGAATAGGTGCCATCCTTCTGGATGTTGGCATGGACCCGCTCATTGACGTAGCGCGACTGCTGGTCGTCGCGATATTCGCCGGGCCAGGTGGCAAGCAAATAATAGTTCAGCGCGGGCCGGCAGGAATGGCAGCCGTTCGGGGTCTTCCAATCCATGAACTTCATGACGTCGGGAATGGTCTTCAACTGCTGCTCGACGATGACGCGACGGGCGTCGTCATGGCTGTGATCGGTGCACTTGCACATCGGCTTGATTTTCGGCGCGGTCGAATAGTCGCCGCCGAGCGTGAACGCGAGCACTTGTTCCACGAGACCGGTGCATGAACCGCACGATGACGATGCCTTGGTGTGGGCCCGCACGTCATCGATGGTGAAGAGATTCTTGTCGACGATCGCCTTGACGATGGTGCCCTTGCAGACGCCATTGCACCCGCAAATCTCGGCCTCGTCGCTCATGGCGGCGGCCGAGTTCTGGCCGGCGTGACCGCCATCGCCGAGATTGGCCGCACCGAACACGAGACGCTCGCGCATCTGCGAGATGTCAGTGCCGTCGCGCAAATGCTGGAAATACCAGGGCCCGTCGACCGTGTCGCCGTAAAGCACGGCGCCGACGATCTTCTTGTCGCGCAGAACGATCCGCTTGTAGACGCCGCGCGCGGCGTCCTGCATCACGACTTCTTCCTTGTCCGGGCCCGGCGCGAAATCGCCGGCGGAGAACAGATCGATCCCCGTCACCTTCAGCTTGGTCGAGACCACCGATCCCGAATAGCTGGCAAAGCCTTTCAAGGCGAGCTGATTGGCGCAGACCTTGGCTTGATCGAACAGCGGCGCGACCAGACCGTAGGTCTGGCGACGGTGCTGCACGCATTCTCCGACCGCATAGATGCGCCCGTCATAGGTCTGCATGGTATCGGAAACGACAATGCCGCGCTCGCAATGGATGCCCGCCTTCTGCGCGAGCTCGATGTTCGGACGAATGCCGACGGCCATGACGACGAGATCGGCCGGAAGCTCTTCGCCATCGGCAAAGCGCACGCCGTTGACGCGATCCTCGCCCAGGATTGCCTGCGTCTGCGCCGGCATCTTGAACACCATGCCGCGTTCTTCCAGCGACTTGCGCAACATTCCGCTGGCAACCGGATCGAGCTGCCTTTCCATCAGGCAGTCGAGGAGATGCACGACGGTCACGTTCATGCCGCGCTTCATCAAACCGTTGGCGGCTTCCAAGCCGAGCAGGCCTCCGCCGATCACGACGGCATGCTTCCGGCTGGTCGAGGCTTCGACCATGCTGTTGACGTCCTGGATATCGCGAAAGCCGATGACACCGGGCAAATTTTTGCCCGGCAGCGGCAACATGATCGGATTGGAGCCGGTCGCAATCAGCAGGCGGTCGTAAGGAACGCGCCCGCCCTCGGCGGTGACGACTTCGCAGGTGCGCCGGTCGATCATCACGATCGTTTCGCCCTTGCGCAGCGTAATGCCGTTATCGTCGTACCATTGCTCGGTGTTGAGCATGATGTCGTCGACGGACTTTTCTCCGGAGAGGACCGGCGACAGCAGGATACGATTGTAATTGCCGTAAGGCTCGGAGCCGAACACCGTGATGTCGTAGAGATCCGGCGCACGCTCGAGCAGCGTCTCCACTGTGCGGATGCCGGCCATGCCGTTGCCGATCACCACCAGTTTTTGCCTGCTAATCTTCTCGAGCATGATCTGCCTTTCAAATTCGGACGACACCGCACGGCGACGCGACAGGCGTCGTCGATCGATCGGATAGAGATTTGGAGTTTTGGGGAGCCCATCTGTGGGCGGCTGACCATCATCAATGACGGTCGATATTCTCCTTGATACAAGACGCATGCCAACTTGCCGCCGACAATTCCACAAGCAATATCAAAGGGTTCTCTGACCAACTCAAACCTACCCTCACGAGGGCGCCGCACAAAAAAGCACCAGCTTGCGCGTTTGAGTGGCGGCATTTGCCGTCAGCGGCGGCACAACGGATTTCCTCGGCCCTGACGGAACCGCGTCAACGCCTTGCGATTGCTGGCGAACTGCGGCGAGCGATCCGATGGCACGGTTATTGCTGCTTTTTGCGCAATCGAGACCGTCTCAATGACGAGAACGCCTCTCGCTTTCACCCATATTCATCTGTTTGCGCCGAGACCTTCCGCGCCCGCGCGTCGGTGTCGGCTGCATGATCGCGAGGCTATCGCTATGAAGTTTGCCGAGTTCAAGAAAGCTGGTCATTGGCCGACACTGCTGGCCGCGTTCCTGTATTTCGACATCAGTTTCATGGCCTGGGTCGCGCTCGGCCCGCTGATGGTCTACATCGCGCACGACATGAATCTCGCGGTCAGCGAGAAGTTCACCTTGGTGGCCATTCCGGTTCTGGCCGGCGCGCTGTTGCGCGTCCCGCTGGGCATCCTGGCGGATATCATCGGCGCCAAGCGAACCGGCATTATCGCGCAGGTCATCGTCACCGCGGCGACGGCGTGGGTTTGGCGGTACGGGCTCGACAGCAAGCTCGCGATCCAGATCTTCGGCCTCGCGCTCGGCATCGGCGGCGCGTCCTTTGCCGTGGCGCTGCCGCAGGCGAGCCGCTGGTATCCGCCGCAATATCAGGGCGTGGTGATGGGCATCGCCGGCGCCGGTAATATGGGCGTCGTCATCGATACGATGCTCGCGCCAACGATTGCCGAGCATTTCGGCTGGCAGGCCGTGTTCGGTTTCCTGCTGATTCCGATGGTGCTGGTGTTCGCCTTTTACGCCTTCGCGGCCAAGGATGCTCCGGGCGAGCGCAAGCCGGTCTCGCTGAAGGCCTATGGCACGTTGCTGCGCGACCCCGACAGCCGCTGGTTCATGTTCTTCTACTTCATCACCTTCGGCGGCTTCGTCGGACTTGCCAACGCGCTGCCGCTGTATTTCACCGTGCAGTATCACGTGTCCGGCGTGGCGGCGGGCCTGCTGGTCTCGCTGATCGTCGCCTTTGGCTCCGGCTTCCGCCCGGTCGGCGGACTGATTGCCGATCGCATCGGCGGCATCCGCTCGCTGTCGGTGCTGTTCGCGGTTGTCGTCGCGTCATATCTCGTCATCGCCTTCATGCCGGAAGGCCCGGCGGCGCCGACCGCGGCGGGCTGGTCGCTGCTGCAGATGCCGCGCATCGCGTGGCTGTCGGTGCTGTTGTTCTCGATCGGCGTGCTGGCGCTCGGCATGGGCAACGGCGCGGTGTTCCAGCTCATCCCGCTTCGGTTCCGTCAGGACATCGGCCTGATGACCGGCCTGGTCGGTTGCGCGGGAGGCGTCGGCGGCTTTTTCCTGGCTCAGGCGCTGGGCACCGCCAAGGCCGCCACCGGCGGCTTCGGCGCTGGATTCCTGTTTTTCGGGGCGCTGGCATTGCTTGGCTTCCTCGGACTTGCCATGGTCAAGGTCCGTTGGCGCACGACATGGGGCGCGGCATCGGGCGCGCGTGTCTAACGGCACGCGCTCATCCAGGCCCGGCAGGTCTCTGACGTGACAATCGGTTCGCAGAGAAATCTTCAGGTTCGCGTCGGTTTCGCCAGCGAGACCGGCAAGCGGGCCGGCAACGAAGACTATGTCGCGGCCCGCCTCGGTCAAACCGGCGCATTCAACCGCGACATCGTTGCCGCCGTGGCCGATGGCGTCGGAGGTCACAAGGGAGGACGGGAAGCGGCAGAACTGACGGTCCGCTGCTTTCTCGACGCCTACTATTCCCTTCCCGAGACACTCGGCGTCCGGCGCATCGCTTCGCGGGCGCTGGAAGCCGCCAATAGCTGGATCTATGCGCAGGGCCGCGTCGACCCCACGCTCAGCGGCATGAGTTGCGCGTTCACGTCGATGATCCTGTCCCGGCGCACCTGCCATGTCATTCACATCGGCGACACCCGCGCCTACCGCTTGAGCGAGGGCCGCCTGGAGCGGCTGACCAAGGATCACGTTGCCGGACGCGGCGACCTTGCCCACCTGCTCAACCGCGCCATCGGCTTTGAGGATTTTGCGCGCGTCGACTACACCGCCGTCGGACTGCGGCAACACGACAGACTGCTGATCTGCAGTGACGGAATTCACGGCGTGCTCAACGACGACCGCCTGCAGGTGTTGCTCGATGAGCGCGCTCCGCCCGAGGAAACCGCGCGCACGCTGGCGGAAGCGGCGCTGGCCGCCGGCAGCAGCGACAACATGACCGCTTTGGTGCTCGACGTCGTGGACCTGCCGCCGGCCGATCGCAACGAACTCACGCACGCGATCGAAACCCTTCCCATTCTGGAATTGCCAGCCTCCGGCGAGACCATCGACGATTTCGTTCTCGACGAGATATTATCCGACGGCCGCTATAGCCGGCTGTTTGTCGCCATCGACAAACGGCAGAACCGCAAGCTGGTGCTGAAATTTCCGCATCCCCGCGTTGCCAGCGAAGGTTCCTATCGTCTCGCCTTTGTGCGCGAAGCATGGGTGGCGGCCCGTGTCCGCAGCCTGTGGATCGGGGAGGTCATCGAGGTTCCCGCCGGACGCCAGACGCGGCTCTATTCGGTGATGCCGCTATACGAGGGCGAAACGCTCGAGCAGCGCCTCAATCGCCCGCCGCAGCTTTCGCTCACCGAAGGCATCGGTATCGCGACCAAGCTGGCGCGTGCGGTGGCAACGCTGCATCGGGCCGGGATCATTCATCGCGACATCAAACCGGACAACGTCATCCTGCTGGCGGCCGGTGGATTGCGGCTGGTCGACCTCGGTGTCGCACGGGTGCCCCTGCTCGAGGATTTTCCCGCGCAGGATATTCCCGGCACCGCAAGTTACATGGCGCCCGAACTCTTCAGCGGAGACACCGGTGACGAATTTTCCGATCTCTACGCCCTCGGCGTGACGGTCTATCGCCTGTTCACATCAGCCTATCCCTATGGCGAGATCGAACCGTTTTCGCGGCCCCGTTTCGGCAAGCCGGTTTCACTGTCGCGCTATCGCCCCGATCTGCCGGCTTGGCTCGATGCGGTCATCGGCAAGGCGCTCCACGTCGACCCCACGCAACGCTATGGCGACGTCATCGAGTTCGCGCACGAACTGGAAAATGGAGCGATGTGGGCAAAGCCCGCGGTCACGGCCCGGCGTTCGCTCTATGATCGCAATCCGTTGCTGTTCTGGAAGATATTGTCGGCAGGCCTGATCATCCTCGTCGCGGTGCTACTGGCGCGCCATTAGCCAACGCAGCCAGTTCCGGCTCGATATGCGGCACGGCATCCACGAGTTCGCGGGTGTAGGCGGTTTGCGGATTGTCGAACATGGCTCGGCTTTCGCCCTGCTCGACGATAAGGCCATTTTGCAGAACGATGGTCCGATCGCACATCATGCGGACGACGTTGAGGTCGTGGCTGACAAAGAGGAAGGCCAGATCGTCCTCACGCCGCAACCGGTCGAGTAGTTGCAGCACCACTGCCTGCACCGATACGTCGAGCGCCGCGGTCGGCTCATCCAGCACCAACAGGCGCGGCCGGCAGGCGATGGCGCGCGCGATGCCGACACGGGCCTTCTGGCCGCCCGAGAGCTGATGCGGAAAGCGCGTCAGCAGTTCGATCCCCAATCCAACTCGCTGCGCGCACTCCTCCACCCGCTGCCGCAACGCGTCGCCCGATCGCATGCCGGCAAGCCGAAGCAGCGGATGGGCAATGCAGTCAAAGGCCGTATAGCGCGGGTTGAGGCTGTCGGTCGGATCCTGGAAGACGATCTGGATATCCTTGCGAAATGGTGAGCGGTGAAAGTCGCGCGCCGGGATATGCCCGATCGACTTCCCCTCGAACGCGATCTCGCCCTCGCTCGCATCGATTAGCCGGCAGACGATGCGCGAGGTCGTGCTCTTGCCGGAACCGGATTCGCCGACCAGGCCGACGCTTTCGCCGGCGTTGATCATCATCGAAAAATCCGCGACGGCCGCATCGCCTTGATCGAACCGCTTGACGAGCTTCTGCACTTCCAGCAACGGCGGCGTGCCCGGTGCAGGCGGCGATCGGGGAACGATCTGGATCGCAACTTCCCGGGCCCTCTCCTCTTCCGGCACCAGATCCGTAATCCGGGACGTCGCCGTAGGCGAAGCAGCCACCAGCCGCTTGGTGTAGGCGTGCTGTGGCGCGCGGAAGAGTTTCTTCGGCTCGGCTTCCTCGACCAGGCGCCCCTGCTCCATCACCACGACACGGCGGCAATAGCGGGCGGCGAGACCGAGGTCGTGGGTGATCAGGATAGTCGCCATGCCGCGTTCGGCCGCGATCCCGGTCAGGAGATCCATCACGACTTTTTGCGTCGTGACGTCGAGGCCGGTGGTCGGCTCGTCGGCGATCAACAGCGCCGGATTGCAGGAAATCGCCATCGCGATCATCACGCGCTGGCACATGCCGCCGGAAAGTTCATGCGGATAGGCGGCCATGCGCTTCTGGGGATCACGGATTTGCACGGCGCGGAGCAATTCCAGCGCCTGTGCGCGCGCCTGATCCCGCGGCATTCGCTTATGCGCGGTGATGGCGTCCGCAATCTGGTCGCCGACGGCACGGATAGGATTGAGCGCGCCACGCGGGTTCTGGAAGATCATCGCCATCGCCGCGCCATGCAGATGGCGGAAATCGCTGCCTGCTATCCGTGTGATGTCCTGGCCGCGAAACCGGATTTGGCCCGCGGTGATCCGCCCGGCCGCATCGAGCAGCCGCGTGATCGCAAAACCCGTGACGGACTTGCCCGAGCCGCTCTCGCCGACAAGGCCGAGCATCTCGCCCGCGCCAAGCGAGAGCGTCACACCGCGCACCGCCTCGACCAGCCCGCGGCGGGTCGAGAAAGTGACGTGCAGATCGTTCAGTTCCAGCAGCGATGAGGTCATGTGCGCATGCGGGGGTCGAGAATATCGCGCACCCCGTCGCCCAGCAGATTGAAGCACAGCACCGTCAGCATCAGCGCCAGACCGGGAAAGGCGACCAGCCACCACTTGCCGGTCGAAATGAAGCGCGCCCCTTCCGCAACCATGATGCCCCATTCCGGCGTCGGCGGCTTGACGCCGAGGCCGATAAAGGAAAGTCCGGCGGCGTTGAGGATGGCCCAGCCGAGATTGAGCGATATCTGCACGGCCATCGCCGGCAACACGTTAGGCAACAGGAATCGCAATATCACCGAGATGTGGCTGTCGCCGCAGGCGCGCGCGGCCTCGACCCAGCCGACATTGCGGCGGACATTCACCTCCGCCCGCGCAAAGCGGATGTAGAACGGCAGATTGATGATGGCGGTCGCGACGATGATGTTTTCGACCCGGTTGCCGAGGGCTGCGACCATCGCCATCGCCAGCACGAACAGCGGAAACGCCATCACGACGTCGACGAAGCGGCCGACGCCGCGATCGAGCCGGCCGCCGGTATAGCCGCAGATCGCGCCGATCACGGCGCCGATGGCAAAGGAGATTCCGACCGCCGAAACGGCAATGGCAAGATCGAGCCGAGCGGCGACGATCAGGCGGCTGAACACATCGCGGCCGAGCTGATCGGTGCCTGCAACGTGCGCCGCGCTCGGTGGCATCAGCGCCTGCGACACATTCGAGACGATCGGATCGTACGGCACGATCCAGGGCCCGAAGATCGCGATCAGGACCAGCAGGAAGACGCCGGTCGCGGCAACGCCGGTGAGCGGGTTGCCGCGCAAAATCCAGCCGGCATGGCGAAGCGTGGCGCTGGTCATCCGATGGTCACCCTGGGATCGGCGATGCCGTAGAGAATATCCACCAGCAGATTGACGATCACGAACACGGTAGCCATCAGCAGCACGAAGCCTTGTACCGGTGCATAGTCGGACGACAGTAGCGCATCGAGCGCGTAGGACGCGACGCCCGGCCAGGAGAACACCTTCTCCACCAGTACGTTGGCGCCGAGCATGGTCGAGAACACGATGCCGGCGATGGTGATGACCGGCAGGATGGCGTTACGCAATGCATAGGTGACGACGACCTTCCACCAGGGAAGGCCGACGGAACGCGCAGTGCGCACGAAATCGCTGCCGAGCGAGACCAGCATCGAGGCGCGCGTGATGCGCGCCAGCGGCGCCACCACGAACAGCGCCATGCTCAGCGCCGGCAGGATCAACTGCCGGAAGGCGGCCCACCATCCATCGAAATCGCCGACGAGCAGGAAGTCGATCAGCAGGAAACCGGTTCGCCGCGGCGGCAATGACGCAAAGATATCGACCCTGCCGGTCGGGTCAGGCGCAAGCCCGAGCAAATAATAGAAGACATAGATCAGCAGCAGGCCCGAAACGAACGTCGGCACACAGACGCCGAGCGCGCAGAAAAATCGCACGCCATGGTCGATGAGGGAGCCCTGCCTCAATGCCGCGAACACACCGAGCGGCACCGCCGACACCAGCGCGATCAAAAGCGCCGTCAAGGTAAGCTCCAGCGAGGCCGGCAGCCGCTCGCGCAGATCCTTGGTGACCAGCTGGCCGGTCATCATCGACCGGCCGAGATTGCCACTGCCGACGTCGTACAGATAGAACATCAGCTGTTCCGGCACCGGCTTATCGAGGCCCATCTGCTTGCGGATGGCTTCGATCTCCTCCTTGCCGGAATTCGGCCCTGAGGCGAAGAACACCGCCGGATCGCCCGGCAGTACCCGCATCAGCAGGAACGTAAAGACGAGCACACCAAAGAGCGCCGGAAGCGAGGACAGGAACCGCCTGCCCGCCCGTACCAGAGTTGCTCCAAAGGCCGCCATCGATCCTGCCGGTTACTTGCGGTTGAGATCGCGGTAATCGACCTGCCGGTGGAATTGATAGGTGTAGCCGTCGACCGAGGCCGCCATGACCGCGTCTTGGGCGGGCTGCCAGAGCGGAACCTGCGGCATTTCGGTGAAATGGATGGCGTTGAGCTTCCTGCCATCTTCCTCATACTTGGCGGCATCGGGTTCAAAACGGGCTTTCTGCGCGATCTCCACCAATTCGGCATGGTTGATCGACGAGTAGTTCCAGCGCTGGTTGCCGGTGTAGAAGTTGCGGTAGAAATAGTCAGGCGACGGCAACCAGGCGACGATGCCTTCGGTGAAGAACGGCAATTTCTTCTCATTGATCTGCGTCGACATCTGCGCATCCGGCAGCTTCTGGATGTCGACCTTGATGCCGATCTTGGCGAGCGATTCCTTGATCAGGGCGGACATCGGTTCGGCGGTTGAAGCCTGGCCGACGTTGAAGCTGAACGTGGTCGAGAAGCCGTCCGGCATGCCTGCCGCCTTCATGAATTCCTTGGCCTTCTCCAGATCGAGCTTCACCGGCTGTGGAATGGGATAGGCGCCGCTGGACGGTTTGCCGTCGGCCCAGGTGGCGCCGAACAACGGCGACCCGCGGCCGAACAGCGCCGCCTTGAACATGTCGTCGTAAGGCAGCGCATAGGCGACGGCGCGGCGCACGTTGACATTGTCGAACGGCGGCATCTGGTTGTTCATTGAGATGAAGGTGACTGAATTGTATTGAGGCGTCGAGATCACCTTCAACTTGCCCTTGGCTTCGAGCGACTGGATGTCGCTCGCCTGCAGGTCGACGACGAGATCGGCGTCACCGCGCTCGACCAGATTGGCGCGGGTCGCGGGTTCAGGCACCGACTGCACGATGACACGCTTGAAGGACGCCGTCTTGTCGGCCGTGCCGCGATTCCAGGCCTCGTTGCGCGACATGATCACCTGTTCGCCCGGCTTGAAGGTCTCGATCTTGTAGGCGCCGCTGCCGGCCGTGTTCTCCTTCAGCCACGCCAGCGCCCAGGGATCGTCTGCCGTCGCATGCGCCTTGGCGACCTTGGAGTTGAAGATGATTGGATAGATGGTGGCGAGATTCGGCAGCGCGAGCTTGTCCGGCTTCGGCAGCGTCACCTCGATGGTCAGGGGATCGATTACCTTGAACTGGTCGGCGGATGTCATCGATCCCGTGAGCAGCTGTGCCTTGCCGAGAATCGGCGCCGTGACGACCCGGTCGAGCGACCATTTGACGTCTTCGGCGGTCACCGGCGAGCCGTCCTGGAATTTGGCGTCCTTGCGCAGGCGAAAAGTCATCTTCAGCCCGTCCGGGCTGACCTCAAAGGATTCCGCCAGCTCCCCCGTGATCGTGCCGAGATCGAACACCCATTTGCCATTGAGCTGCTTGCGGCCAAAGGACACCAGCCGGTCGTAGGTGCTCAGACTCACCGCAAAGGCTTCGCGGGTCGAACCTGGAATATTCGGATCGAGCGTGTTGACGGATGCGCCGGTGACGTAGCGCAACGTTTCCGCGCGCGTTTGCGCCTGCACCGATCCGGCGGCCAATGAAACCGCGACAAAGGCAACCACCGAAATCAGCCTGGATCCAGTAACGCTCATCGACCTAATTCCCTATTTTGTCGGGTTTATTTTCTGAATGAGAACATCAACTTAAAGCAAGGGATATGCCAATCGGCCTCGCGGTGATGCCAAGCATAGTAGGTATGAGCCAGGCATTCCAACTCCTTACGCTACACCGTTCACCGCTCCTCGCCCATGGGTGGCGTATGCCGCTCGACCACCGCCTGCGGCACATCATATGCCTCGAACGAAGCCCAGTGGCGTTCGATGTCCGCTCGGAACAGGCCGCGCGTCAGCCCGTGCACAAGCTTCGGCACCGCCGTGGTCATTGCATTGATCGACGAGCCCGAAGGACCGAAGCTCATCGTCGAGGCGATCGCGAAGACATGGATATCCGCAATCCAGGGTGTTTCACCGGCGACGCGCTCCACCAGCGCGTAGTCATCGGCGAGATAGGGAAAGCGGCCAAGCCGGGGGCTGCGTTCGTCCGCTGACGGCTGATAACGGTCGGCCCACACCGCGATGTTGGCGGCGCAGTTTTGCAATTCCGGCCGGCCGGCGAAATTCATGTCGATACCGGTGGCGCAAATCACGAAATGCGCCGCAAATACGCCCTTTGGCGTTTGCAATTCGACACCTTGAGCCGTCTCCACGGCAGCCTCGATCGGCGCATCCTCATGAAGATGAAAATTGGCGTGGCGGGCGCAGCGGTCGTAAGTCGCTTGCGGAAAACCTTCCCGCATTTCGAGAATGGCGCGCATGAAGCGCCAGCGCCAGGCATCATCGAGATCGCAGAAATGGCGCAGGAAGCCGCGGAAGGTGAGCCATCGATAGGGCTGGATCACCTGGATTTCCGCCCTGCGGCAAAACAGATGCACTTCCGCCGCCCCTGCTTCGAGCGCCGCCGCAGCATTATCGAAGGCGGAGGCGCCGGCGCCGATCACCGCAACCTGTTTACCGCGCAGCTGCGTGAAATCGACCGGCTGCGCGGTGTGCACGCAAAGCGATGATGGCAGATGGCGCAATGGTTCTGGAATGATCCAGTCGCCCATGCCTTCCTGCCCGGTCGCCAGCACGATCTTGCGTGCAAACAACGTGTCGCTACCGGTGGACGTCTGCACTTTGGCCGCGAGCAGTCCGCCCGCTGCCGGCGAAATCTCGACGACCTCGCATCCATTGCGCACCGGCAGGTCCACGACGCGCCTGAACCAGAGCAGATACTCCGCCCACAGCGCGCGCGGAATGAGGTCGAGTTTCCGCCAATCCTCCTCGCCGAACCGCGCTTCGTGCCAGGACTGATAGGTCAGGCTCGGAATATCAAGATCGGGCCCGGTGAAATGCTTCGGACTGCGCAGCGTATGCATGCGGGCATAGGTGAGCCACGGTCCTTCCTGCCCTTCCTCGGATTTGTCGAGCACGAGGATGTTGCTCACTTGCGAGCGCACCAGCCCAAAGGCCGTCGCGAGACCCGATTGCCCGGCGCCGACCACAAGCACGTCCAGTGCCGGGCTGCCGTCTGGCCCAGGCTTGGGCGTCAACCACGGTGCATCCGGATGCGCGGTTTTGGCGAGATCGGTGCGAACCCGGGCTTCGAGTGCGGTGAGAGCGTTGTTCATGCCGCGAGCCAGCCGCCATCGACCACCATCACGGTGCCCGTCGTAAAGGAAGACGCATCGCTGGCGAGATGGAGTGCGGCCTGCGCCACTTCTTCCGCTTCACCAAATCGCTTCATGGCGTGACGGTTACGCGATGCTTCGCGCACCGGTTCGGGGTCGGCGTGGCGGGCAAAACTGCGCCGCAACATCGGCGTGTCGATGGCGCCCGGCGCGATCGCATTGACGCGGATTCCATCGGTTGCAAAATCCACCGCCATGGTCCGGGTCAGGCTGATGATGGCGCCCTTAGCGGCGATATAGGCGCTGTTGCCCTTGCCTCCGGCGATCGCGAGTTGCGAGGCTAGCGTGATGATCGAACCGCCGCGCTGCCGTTGCATCTCCGGCACCGCCGCGCGCGCCCAGAGCCAGGTGCCACCGACATTGGTACGGAACACCGCGTCCCAATCGGCGGGATCGGTGGTCAGGACCGTGCCACCACAGGAAAATCCGGCCGCGGCCATCAGCACATCGACCCGGCTGCGCCGCGCGATAACATCGCCAACCACAATCCGCGCAAAATCAGCCTCGCCGACATCGCCAACATGGATCGATGCCTCACCCTTCGCGCCCTCGATCGCCGCCAACGTCTGCTGCAAACCCGCGTCATCCCGATCGACCAGCGCGACAAAGGCACCCTCCTTCGCAAACAGCAACGCGCTGGCACGGCCAATGCCGGAAGCAGCGCCCGTCACGATCGCAGCCCGCCCCGCCAGTCTCATGTCAGATTTCCTCTCGGTGCGTCGCCCACCACACGTTCAGATCGGCAGCGGAATCGGCACAGCCGAACCGCGCACGCCAGCCGAATTCTTCAGCCATGCGCGAAACCGAAAGCGAGGCACGGTCGGCCGCACTATGCAGGTCGATCGTCGGCGTCTCTCCCGCCTCCGCCAAACGGCAAATGAAGCCGGGATGCAGCGCGGCCAGTTGCTGTCCCCATTGCAGCGCCGGCCACTCCTTGCCGCTTGAAATATTGTAGAGCTGATGCTTCGGTCGCTCCGCCTCGATCAGCACGCTCACCGCCTCCGCGACATCCACGGCATAGATCCAGTCTCGCACGCCCGGTCGCGACAGAACGGCCTCGCTCCCTGCTTCCAATGCAGCCAATATCTGCGCCTGCGGGCTTGGCGTGTCGCGCACGTCGTTGCGGCGCTCCCACGGCCCGAACACCGCGCTGAGCCGCACGCTGATGATGTCGTATTGCCAGAGCCCGGCGAGGCGCGCGGCGACCTTCTCTGACGCGACCTTGGTAATGGCATAGAGCGAAACGGGGTCGCACGCGGTCTCCTCATCGAGCACCGCATTCCCAAACGCGCTGCTGCCATAAGCCGCCGCGGAAGACAGGTTGATGACGCGCTTGACGCCGGCGCGTCGCGCAGCGATCAGGACCGGCGTTTGCGCCAGTAGGTTGACCTGCAAAATGGTCTCGGGGTCGTTGGCCTCGCGCTCTGGACCAGCGGTGATCGCGGCTCCGAGGATGATCGCGTCATATCCAGTGCCGATTATCTGCTCGATGGCTTGCGGATCCCTGATATCGCCCTGAATGGCGGTCAGCCGATCCGCGTGGGACACAAAATCCTTCGCCGCAGCAGCCGGAAGACCAGCGCGGTCGAACAACGTCACGGTATGGCCGCACGCCAGCAGCGCCGCAGCGATATTGAGCCCAACAAAACCGGCGCCGCCGAAGACAAGGATCTTCATGTCTCAATCCGACCCCATAGCGGCAGAGAGATCACAACAACCGCGCTCCGAAATTCTGTTCCGGGTCCATGTCCGATACCAGCCGGCCGGTCGGCTTCGCCGCCTCCCCGCCCGAGCGCGCCAGAAAGCGGCCGGAACCTGCTTCAACCGAACGCTTGCCGTCGTCCACGATGACGCGTCCGCGCGATAGCACGGTGACCGGCCACCCCCGCAGCGTGCGCCCCGAGAAAGGCGTGTAACCGGTGAGGTCGTGCATCATCTCGTCGCTCAGCGTGACTTCGCGCACGGGGTCCCAGATCGAGATATCGGCATCGGCGCCGACCGCAATCGAGCCCTTGCGCGGATGCAGATTGTAGATCTTCGCCGGCGCCGTCGCCGTCAGTTCGACGAATTTTTCGATTCCGAGGCGCCCCTTGGAAACCATGGCGTCGAACAGCAGCGGCAACCGGACCTCGAGGCCCGGCAAACCATTCGCCACTTGCTTGAAATTGGGATTGGGGCCGGCGCGCAATTTACCGGTGTCGTCGAACCGATACGGCGCGTGATCGGACGAAATGGTCTGGAGATCGCCGAGCGCCAGCGCCTGCCACAGCGCTTCCTGATCGGCGACGCGGCGCGGTGGAGGGCTGCACATCCATTTGGCGCCTTCCGCGCCTGGCTTATCCAGATCGTCGGCGGTGAGAAAGAGATATTGCGGGCAGGTTTCCGCGAACACCTTCAGCCCCTGCCCGCGTGCATCGCGGATCACCTTGGCGCCTTCGGCCGTCGAGACGTGAAAGATCATGATCGGCTGGTCGATCAGCGCCGCCATGCCGATCAGCCGCGTGAACGCTTCTGCTTCGGATACGCGGGCGTGGCTGATGGCGTGATATTTCGGATGCGTATAGCCGCGCGCGAGCAGTCGTTTCACCATCCAGGAAATGATCCCGTGGTTCTCGGCATGGGCGCACAGCATCGCGCCGCCGTCACGTGCCGCCAAGAGAATGTCGAGCAGCGGCTCATCATCGATTTTCAGGCGGTCATAGGTCATGAAGATCTTGATCGAGCCATGGCCCTGCTTGATCAATGCAGGTAGATCCGTCTCCAGCGTTTCCCTGGTCGGATCGGCGATAATCATATGGAAGGCGTAGTCGATCACAGCGCCCTTTTTGGCGAGCGCATGATAGTCCTCCAGCACCTGCGGTAGTTGCATGCCGACATGCTGGGCCGCGAACGAGATCACGCTGGTGGTGCCGCCAAAGGCCGCCGAGACCGTGGCGCTTTCGAACGTGTCAGCGTTCATGATGCCTGCGGCCGAAAGCTGCTCGATATGGCAATGGCTGTCGACACCGCCGGGCAGCACCAGCTTGCCCCGCGCGTCGATCTCGCGCCGCGCCCCCGGTAGCCCGCGGCCGATCGCAACGATGCTCTCACCGGAAATGGCGACATCGGCCTCGAACACGTCGCTGACGGTCGCGACGCGTCCGCCGCGGATGAGGAGATCGTAGGCGGGCTCGGTCATGGCAAACTCCTCGAATTAAACCTCTGAAACCCTAAGTCTTGGAAATTCCAGATCTTGGAAACCCTAAGTCTTGTGCTCACCGCATAAAAGCACAGATCGTGCCGCTACGCGCCCTGTCCGTAGCGGGTGAAGATGTCGTACTTTTGTAGCTCGTGATCTGTCGCCTTCGTTGTGGAGTTGCAGCGGAGCCGGAAGGCGTGGACGGTTCCGCCGAGGTGGTCAGTCATGCCACGGATACT